>OFHG01000212.1_pt1 | contig 25288 bp, 22 predicted proteins | sample 1521931 | NCBI WGS metagenome assembly OFHG01 (sample SAMEA2468438, study PRJEB22500) | soil metagenome | biome: Glassland; feature: Farmland; material: Clay | place: Australia | collected 2013-01-31 | depth 0.55 m
AATCAAAATCCGGTGCCTTACCACTTGGCGACTCCCCAAAACTCTAAAAGGCTGCCGAAAAGCTATCGATACAGCCGAAAATGCCTGGACTTCGAAAGTGCTTCCATCTCAACAGCCTCTGACTTGGGGCATATATATAAAAGGGGGCGTGCCCCCTTTTTCAATACCCTCCTACGCGCTCAACGCATGCAGCGGATGACGCTCCAGGCCTCGCGCCACCAGCCCGCACATCGCCGTTGGCAACTGCGCATGCGTCGCTCGCGCCGCGGATTCAGTGGAAAATTCGGCATACACACAGGCGCCGGAACCGCTCATGCGCGCCTCGCCGTACTGCTTCAGCCAAGCCAGATGGCGCGCTACTTCAGGATAGCGTTTGCTCACTACGGGCTCCAGATCGTTATGCAAAACGCGCCGTTTCAGCCCGTCGAAAAAGGCCGTAATTTTGATCGGATTTGCCTCCCGTGTCAATTCAGGCGCGGCGAACACAGCGGCTGTCGGTACATGCACCGGCGGCACCAGCACCAGATACCAGGCTGGTGGCAGCGCCAATGGCGTCAGTTGTTCGCCTACACCTTCGGCAAAAGCATTCTCGCCAAACACGAACACCGGCACGTCCGCGCCCAGTTCAAGGCCCAGTTGCTGCAACTCGGCGCGTTTCAGGCCCAACTGCCACAGGTGATTGAGCGCGATGAGGGTGGTGGCGGCGGCGGCCTCGTCCCAGGGGATCGCCTCGGTGGCGCGCTCGATGGTGGACTCGTGGCCCTTGCCCGCGAGCAGGAAAAGTTGGTGCGCAAGCTGCTCATTGACGGCGCGACGTTCGAGGACGTCGTCCTCACGCTCGCCGCCCAAGGGCATCGCGTGCCTCAGCACGTGGTAGAGAACTATTTCCGCTCCGACCCCGAGCTGCCGGCGCTGCGCGCCCAACACGCGGTGGAAGTGGCCCGCAAGATCCGCCACGAATCGGAGGGCGGCGATCCCCAGGACGTGCAGTTCGCCGACGCGGTGATCATGACGGGACTGCTGCGCCTGAACCGCTCCACCGCCCTGCTGGACGTGAACGACGCGCTGCGGCGCCGCTGCGAGCACGAAAACTTGGCGTTGAAGCAGCGGGTGCTGCGCCTGCGCGAGCGCGAGACGCAGGCCAAAGCGGAGCTCTATCGGGCGCACAAGCGAATGCTTTCCATCAAGTGGGAGACCGCGCGGCACAAGCTGCGCAAAATGAAGCAAGAACTGAAACGGGGCAAGAAGACCGAACTCACTGGCCCGCAACTCGCCGCCAGGATTCAGGAGATTTATGGACTCGTTGAAGCGCCCCCGGTCCCGCCGGCCGGCACGCCCGCCTGCGAAGACGAATAAGCCCCCGGCGAAGACCGCCGTCACGGCGGCCCAGCCCGCGGCGGCGCCGCCTCCGGCACGTCCCGCTCGCCTGCCGGCCAGCATCGGGCTGCTCCCCTACCAGTGGCGCTGGTTGCGGGATGACGCGCCGCTGAAGATCGTAGTCAAGGCCCGCCAGATCGGCTACTCGTTTGCCGCCACGCTGCGCGCCGTGATGGCGTGCTTGGAGCGCAAGACCACCTGGATCTTCCTCTCCAAGGGCGAGCGGCAGTCGCGCCTGCTGATGGAAAAGGTCGCCGAGCACGTCCGCTCCTGCGGCGCGGTGGCGCGGGCGCTCGAATCCACTTACTTCGAGGGCACGCTGATCCGGCAGCTCGAGACGCGCTTCCCCAACGGCAGCGTCATCTACGGCCTGCCCGCCAACCCCGATACCGCCCGAGGCTACACCGGGAACGTGACGCTCGACGAGTTCGCCTTCCACGCCGACGCCGCCAAAATCTACGCCGCCCTGTTCCCCACCATCACGCGCGGCTACGGCCTGGAAGTCATCTCCACGCCCAACGGAACGCAGGGGAAATTCTACGAATTGGCAAAAGCGGCGGGACTGACGGAATCGGTTCTCGGGTCTCGGGACCCGGGGTTCGGGGGAAATTGGTCCGGCCGAGTCCCGAGTCCCAAGTCCCGAGTCGCGGGCTGGTCCGCGCACCGCTGCGACATCTACGAGGCGGTTCGCCAGGGGCTGCGCATTGATCTTCGATTGCTCCACTCCGGCTGCGAGGATGAGACAGCCTGGCAGCAGGAATTCTGCTGCGAGTTCGTCTCGACCGCGGAGAACTTCTTCCCCCCTGAATTGCTTGCCGCCTGCCTCAGCGCCGAGGCTGGTGCCGACATTCCCATCTCCGCACTGGTCCCGCTCCCCACGGGATCGCCCACACCTCCGGCGGCCTCGGCGTCTTCTTCGGGACTCGGGAAAGACCCCAGCACCCAGTACCCAGCACCCAGCACCGAGTTTTTCCTGGGCATTGATATCGGCCGGCGGCACGACCGGACAGTGTTCTGGCTGGATGAAGTGACCGCCGTAGGCGGTCATCCTGAGCGAAGCGAAGGATCTCAGATGCTTCGCTCCGCTCAGCATGACATGAAAGAAGGCGTTTCCGTCGCCCGGCTGGTCAAGACGTTCTCCGACACACCTTTCTCCGACCAGTTGGCCTACGCCCGGGAGTTGATGAGATTGCGCGGGGGAGGAGGCGAGCCGCTCATTTCGCGGGTGGCCATTGACGCCACGGGAATCGGGTCGCCGCTCGCCGAATCCCTCGCGCAGGAGTTCGGGCCGCGCGTGGAGCCGGTGGTCTTCACCGCCGCCATGAAGGAAGACCTGGCCTACCGCACGCGGCGGCGCATGGAGGACGGCTTGACTCGCCTGCCCGATACGCGCGAGGTGCGCGCCGCCTTCAGCGCGGTGAAGAGATTCGTCACCGCCACGGGCAGCTTGCGCTTCGACGCCGCGCGCACCGAGGCCGGCCACGCCGACCAGTTCTGGGCCAAGGCGCTGGCCGATTACGCCGCCGACTTGCGCCCGGTTTCGACCGCGCGCGACGCCTTTCTGGTGGATGGCGCGCCCGCGTTCGATCCGCGCGTCTTCGGCGTTCCCGAGACCGGTTTCCTGGGCGCGGCCGCAAAGGAAATGTGGGAAGGAATTTTGTAGCCCAAGGTCCGTGGCATGACTTTGAGATTTCAAATTTGAGAAGGCCCTTATGAAACTTGGACCTGTTGAAATATCGTGGAAACACTCCTCGTCCCCCGCTCCTCTCCCCGCGGGAAAGGGTGGCCCCGCGGCGCGGGGCCGGGTGAGGGGGCTCGCTGAAACCCGCGACGGCGCATCCCTGGCCGAGGCCGACGGCGTGCCGCGCGGGCTGCCCGGCACGCCCATCTTCCACGGCTTCCTCGCCGACATCGGCGAGTACAACGCGCAGATGGAAGGCCTGGCCGCCATCCGCACCTACGAGAAGATGCGGCGGTCCGACGCGCAGGTGGCGGCTACCTTGCTGGCCTGCGAGCTGCCCATCCGCGCCGCCCACTGGGACGTGCTGCCGGCGTCCGACGCGCCGCGCGACCGCGCCATCGCCAACTTCGTGCGCGACAACCTGTTCGGCGGGCTCGAGTACGTTTCGCCCTCCGGGGTCAAAGTCAGCCAGTGCTGGGACGACGTGCTGCGCAACGCGCTGCTCTCGCTCGCCTTCGGCGCCTCCGCCCACGAGGAAATCTACGCCGTGGACGGCAGCCGCGTGCGCCTGGCACGACTGGCGCCGCGCCTGCCCGTCACCTTCTATCGCTGGATCACCGACTCGGACGGCGAAACGCTGCTGGCGCTCAACCAGTACGGCTATCGCAACTCCAATTTCGAGAGCGTCGAAATCCCCGTTGACCGCCTGGCCCTCTTCACCTGCAACCAGGAAGGCACCAACTTCTTCGGCCGCTCCATCCTGCGACCCGCCTACATGCACTGGTACATCAAGCATCAACTCTACCGCATCGACGCCATCGCCGGCGAGCGCAACGGCCTGGGCGTCCCCACCATCGAGCAGGGGCCGAACGGCTCGCGCGAGGACCGCCAGGCGGCGGAAAAATGGGTCACCCAGCTCGCCGCGCACGAGAAGACCGGCGTCTCCCTGCCCAGCGGCTGGAAGTTTTCGCTTCAGGGCGTCCAGGGCAGCGTCCGCGACTTGTATAACTCTATACAACACCACAACATTGAAATATCCCGCACAGCCCTTGCCTTTTTTATGAACCTCGGCCAGAACCTGCGCATGGGCGGAAACCGGGCGCTGGGCGAGTCGCAAACCGATTTCTTCTACCTCGCCGTGCAGGCCACCGCCGACCACCTGGCGCGCACGCTGAACTCTACCTGCGTCCGGCGCCTGGTGGACTTCAACTGGGAAGTGGCGCGCTATCCGGTGATCGCGGTCTCTAACCTGCGCGCGCGCAACTTCGATCAGACGCTCGACGCGCTCACCAAGCTCGCGCAAACAGGCATCGTCGCGCCCTTTCCTGAGCTCACGCAGTTCATCACCCGCGAGCTCGGCCTGCCGCAGCCGGCGACGCCCGGCGAAGCCGCTCCGACGATCACCGACGTGATCGAGGCCCATGACTGAGGGAGGAACACATGCAGACCCAGACTATCGAATCGCTTCCACGCTTTGTCGCGACTCTCGCCGCGCCGCTCGCGCCGCAGGACGACCTGGTGCGCGTCCCGCTGGCGGTTACGGGGCGCTGGACTCGCCGCACGCGCGAGTTCGCGATCACGCCCGAGGACCTCGCCTCGATTGTCCGCAATTTCGAGCAACGGCAGAACGGCGAGATTAACGTGGACTACGACCACGCGAGTGAGATGCCCGAGGTCGCGGCCGGCGGGCCCATCCCCAGCGCCGGCCGCATCGTCAAGCTCGACCCGCCGGAACAGATGCAACCCCAAAACGCCGCGGTGGGATCGGGAAACGGCCAAGCCCGAGATTCCCGAGTTCCGAGTCCCGAATCCCGATTCATTTTGTACGGTTGGTACGAGCCCACAGAGCGCGCGCGCCGTCTGATTGCCAACCGCGAATATCGCTACATTTCGCCCGCCATTGACTGGGCGGCGCGCTCCAAGCGCAGCGGCAAGCCGCAGGGCGCCACGCTTTCGACGGTCGCGCTCACCAACCGGCCTTTTCTGGAAGAGATGCCCCCCATCCGTTTATCCGATCCCGAATTCCGCCTGGTGGAAGACTCGCGAGCCCTCGAAGCTCAGCCGGCGGACCGCATTAACGCAGGAGGTCTTATGAAAACACTTCGCCTTTCCGTCGCCGACGGCAAGGTCAAAATCACGCACGAAGGCCAGGAGTTTTTCGCCGACCCCGCCGACGTCGCGGCCTGCGCCGCGGCCCTGGCGGCCGAAACATCGCGGCCGCCGTCCGACGCCGGCTCGCCGGCGGAAGAAATTCCGCTCAGCCGCGCCCATTCGTTTCTTTCCGAAGCCGACGCGGCCGACAAATCCGTCTCCGCCCTGGAACTTTTCCGGGGCGAGGTGGACCGCGCGCTGGACGAAGCGGTGCGCACCGGCAAGATCCTTCCGCGCCGCCGCGACGACTGGCGCAAGATCGCGCTGCACGATTTCCCGGCCTTCCGCCGGCTCGTCGCGGACCAGAAGCCGCTCATCCCGCTGCGCCCCGTAGGATTTTCCGGCACCGCGCCGGAGGGCGCGCAGGTGCAGGTCAAGCTGCTGGCCGAGCAGCGCATGCGCGAGCGCGGCATTTCTTTTGGCCAGGCGCTCTCGGACATCAGCCGCGAGCAGCCCGAGCTGGCGCGCGAGTATCGCCGCGCGGTTTCGAGCACCGAATAGTTTGGCGATTGAGCCATTGGCTCATTGAGCCATTTCCCCTGGCAGGGGAGCCGGCACTTCAATGAATCAATGGCCCGATGAATCAATGACTCAATTCTGGAGGAAACATGGCAGGAGCAACCTACGTACTCGACAAGACCTACAAGTGCATCGTGTCCGGCGGCGTGACCAAGTATCGCGCCGTTGTTCCGGGCACCAACGACGGCGAATGCAAGCTGCCCACCGCGGCCAACCAGTTCGCGCTGGGCATCACGCAAGAAGCCCAGCCCAACCAGTACGAGAACGTCGCGGTGCGCGTCTACGGCATTTCGCGCGCCTACGCGAGCGGCACCGTCAACAAGGGCGATCCCGTTGAGGTGGCCTCGTCGGCGGGCGACTTGCGCACGGCGACGCTGACGCCGGGCACGGCCGCCGTACACCACATCGTCGGCTACGCCGAAACCAGTGCCACGACGGGCGGAGTTTTCATGGTCCGCCTGGCGCAATCGCCGGTTTCCGTCGCCGCGTCTTAAGCAAGCCGGATGGTAGCGCGTGACTTGCGGCGGACGAGTTGTCTCCGAAAGCCGCGCCAGGCCCTCCGGCTCCGGATTTCCGCGGGATGCCCGCCGCCGACAGCGGGGGCGGGACAACTGAAGGCCTCGCGCTTTGCGCGCCCGGCTGCTCCGGGTCCCGGCGTCTGCCCGCCGCCGAGACGCAAGAAGCCCAGGCCCGGGAGAAGAAGATCATGCCCGATATTTCCATGGTGCATGTGGACCAGGCTCTGACCTCGGTCTCCATCGCCTACCGCAACGCTCAATTCGTCTCGGACCAGATTTTTCCCGTGGCGCCGGTGACGAAACAGTCGAACAAGTACTTCATCTATTCCAAGGACCGCTTCCGCATTCTCGACGACGCCCGCCGGCCGGGCGCGCGCGCCAACGAGATTGACTGGACGCTTTCCACCGACACCTACTTCTGCGAAGGCCACGCGCTGGCCCAGGCGATTCCCGACGAGCTGCGCGCCAACGCCGACCAGGCCATTGACGTGGATGTGGACACCACCGAAACGCTCACCGATCTCGTCTATCTCCAGCGCGAGATCGCGGCGGCTGCGACCGCCACCGACCCGACGATCGTCACCCAGAACACCACGCTTTCCGGCACCAGCCAGTGGTCCGATTTCACCAACTCCAATCCCATCCAGGCGGTGGAAAACCAGAAAGGGCCCATCCTGAAGCAAATCGGCCAGCCGCCCAATTCCATGCTGGTCAGCTATCCGGTGTTTCTCGCCCTGCGCGAGCACCCCGCGATCGTTGACTACTTCAAATACACGCAGGTACCGGTCCTGCAACCTGACCACCTGAAGTCAGTGTTCAACGTGGACAATTTCTATGTCGCCGCGGCCATCAAAAACACCGCCAACGAAGGCGCGGCGGACTCGCTCGATTACATCTGGGGCAAGAACGCCCTGCTCTTTTACCGCCCCGCAACAGCCGGCCGGCGAACGCTCTCGCTCGGCTTCCAGTTCACCTGGCTGTTCGGCGCCAACACCGACGGATTTCTCGTCAAGCGCTACCGCGATGAATCGCGCACCGCGGACATCGTGGAAACGCAACTCTATTACGACATCAAGGTCGTGGCGCCCAGCGCCGCGTACCTGTGGCTGTCGGCCGTTGCATAAGAAAAACCAGGGGCTGGGTGTTAGGGGCTAGGTTCTCGGTTCCAGACCCGGCGGGCCAGCCAGCCCCCAGCACCTAGCACCTAGAACCGAACGAGGAAATGCCCATGAGCTTCACAACCATTGACGCAGTGGCGGCACGATATCCCGGCTTCCAGCGCGGCGTCGCCAATCAGAATCCGTCCGACGCGCGGATCCAGGCGTGGATTGACAATCACGCCGCGCGGATCACGGCGCTCGCGACCGCGCGCGGCTACGACTTGACGACGCTCGCGGCCTCGAACCCGCAGGCCTACACCCTGCTCGCCCTCGTCAACGAAGTGGGCGCGGCGGCGGACCTCGGCGACGCCTTGTTTTCGCTGCTTGGCCCGGAGGCTTCGCCGCAGGGCTGGGCCAATCCCAACTCGCTGCGCAAATCGTTTGAGGACATGCTGGCCGAGCTCGGGCGCGGCACCTACGACAAGCTGTTTATCCCCGAAGCGCGCACCGGCGACGCCTATCCGTCCTTCGGCGGCACCGCGGGCCAGGAAACCGATCCCGACGATCCCGAGGAAGACAGCAATCTGTCGTTCCGGAAGAACGACACGTACTGAGAAGTGGTTAGTAGTTAGTGAACAGCAACCAATGTGAAGGGCACAATGACTTTCGAAGGCTCAGTAAACTCGGAGAACGTTGACCGCGCCCTGAGCAATTTTCAGGACTCGCTCGCGGACAATTCCGACGCGCTTGCCGCCGTGGCCGACGACCTGCGCCAGATGATGGCGGAGCAGTTCGCGACCGAAGGCGCGGCAGGGGGCACGCCTTGGGCGCCGCTAGCGCCTTCCACGCTTCGCAAATCGCGCCGCACTCGCTCGGGAATTCTCAACCTGACGGGCGCGCTTCTCGGCTCGCTGACTGACCCCGGCGCCCCCGGCCACGTGGAGCAAATAGACAGCGGGCAACTCCTCTTCGGCAGCGGCTTGCCCTACGCCGGTTTTCATCAGACTGGCACGCGGCGCATGCCCGCGCGGCCCATCGTCGTGCTCTCCGGCGACGCCACGGCGCGCTGGCTGGAAATCGTGGCCGGTCAAATCGAGGAGAAAGCAATGCTCCTCGGAACACAAGAACTGGGAGGACGGAAATAGTGCAGGGTGAATTATGAATGTTGAAAGAGCGCTAGACGCCAAAACACGACAACTCATTATTCACTATTCACCATTCACTATTCTCCATTGCGAAAGGCAAACATGATCGCACGCTACCAGGCACAATTTGCGAAAGTCCTCGTTAACCAGTTGATTGCCATCTTGCAGCGCGACCAGCAGACGGCGCTGGACCTGGTGAACGCGGCGCGCCCCGCCGGCCGCACGCTCAAGCCCTTTGCCGCTTTCCACAAGGAAGCCGCGCCCATCCAGAACTGGCCGGCGCTGGTGCTGGTGGCGCAGCAGATTTCTTTCGACAACACGTCTGACGCGGACCTTCGTACCGAAAGCGTTCAGTTTTTCTGTGCCCTGGCGCTGACGGGCACGGACCCCGAGTGGCTTTCCGAAGACGCCATGGATTATCTGCGCGCCGTGGATATGGTGCTGACCTCCGCGCCGTTCTCCGATTTCTATGCCGCGCTCGCCATCGCGCACTCGACCGTCCCGGGCGGCACGACCACGCCGCTGGATCCGGAGATTTCGAAAATCCAGGACCTGCGTGTGACGCGCCACGACTTGGGCGCGCTCGTCGCGAGGCGCGGCGGAGCGCTCGCCCGCGGGCCGCAAATTGAGTTCGTTGTTGAGTTGGAGGAGAGATGAGATCAGAAGCCAGAAGTCAGAAGCCAGAAGTCAGGAGTCGGGGCTCGGGGCTCGGGACTCGGGACCCGGGGGTCGACACTCGGCGGCCGGTTAGCAGTTTCCGCTTTCTCTCCTTGCTTGCCACTCGCCACTCGTCACTCGTCACTGCATGGTTGCTCGTCACTTGTCACTTGTCACTTGCCACTGCCTTTGGCGCCACGCATGTCACCGGCACCTACAGCCTCGGCGAGAATCCTACCGTCATGGCCACCGTCAACGGGACGCCGGAATACGGCCTGGTTTTCGTCCAGCGCTCCAAGCTCGTTACCTACAACAACGTTCAGTACGGCACGCAGGTCACGGAAGGCTATCTCGAGGTGAACGGCCAGTTGAACGATGGCGCGGGCAACCTGTGGCTGGACTTGATCCCCTCGACTACAGCGTCGCCCGGCGACAGTTACTATGTTGTAACCATCAATATTCAGGGCCACGTGCACTCGGAAATCTGGGTGGTGCCCGAGGTGGCCGCGATTGACGCGGCTGCCGTGCGCCAGGCGCAGCCGCCTTCCGCGTCCGTTTCAACGCCTTTTTATCAATTCATTCAGCAGTCCGGCGCCGACCTTCCGCAGCGGCTGAAACTGAATCTCTCAGGCAGCGGCGTTTCCTGTGCCGATAACGCCGCGCAACTGAGCACCGACTGCTCGATCACCGGTGGAACTGGCGGCGGATCAGCGCCCATTGCTTCCGCCACGACGTCGGGGACGGTCAAGACGGATTCGACCGTCGCTGACCCGGTGGTCTATTTGAAATCGAGCAGCGACTCTCTTCTTGCCGGCAAGGCCAACCTGTCTCACACGCACGTGGAGAGCGACGTGACCAACCTCGTCACCGACCTTGCCGGCAAAGTTCCCTCGAGCCGCACGATTACGACCACCGCGCCGCTTGCGGGCGGCGGGTCGCTCGCGAGCAACCTGACGCTTTCCATTCCCGCCGCCAGCGGCTCCGAGAACGGCTACCTCAGCTCCGGGGATTGGACAACCTTCAACGGAAAGGAGAACCCGCTGAGCTTCAGCGCGCCGCTCTCGCGCTCGGTCAACACCATCTCCTGCCCCACCTGCGAAATCACCGGCAACAAGAACGCTGCGGGCGGATACGCCGGGCTGACCGCTTCCAGCAAGCTCAACGCCAGCCAGGGCCAGGAAGTGTGGAGCGTCACCGACCTCACCGATTATTCCGCCACCTCGGGCAGCGGTGCGACGGCACTCAAAACTACCGTCAGCGCCCCGTCGAGCGGCCAGTGCCTGACCTGGAGTGGCAGCAATTGGGTAAACGGCTCGTGCTCGGGAGGCAGCTCAAATCATAATCTGCTTTCCGCGACACACCCCGACACCGTTCCGGCCTCGCCCGTGCTGGGCGATCTGCTCTATGCCAACTCGACGCCCGCGTGGACAAAACTGGCCGGCAACACCACGGCAACCAAAAAGTATCTTTCACAAACAGGTAATGGCAGCCTAAGTGCGGCCCCGGTCTGGTCGCAGATGGCCGCGGCCGATGTTTCCGGCTTGGCGACGGTAGCGACGAGCGGGGCTTACGGTGATCTCTCCGCCACGCCACAGCTCGCGAACTCGATCAGCCAGGTCTCGCACAAGTGGCTGGATTCTTTCAACGCCAGCACTGGCAACTTTACGCAGTCGCAGCCAGCGTGCGGGGACCTCTCCGATGGCTCTGGTGGATGCTCGATGAGCACGACGGCGGCCGGAGATCTTTCCGGCACACTGCCGAGCGTCAGCGTGGTCGCGCTGCACTTTGGCGCGACGCAGCAGACGCTGTCCTCCACCGCGCCGACGAGCGGCCAGTGTCTTTACTACAATGGCACGAACATTGCCGGGACATCCTGCGGCTCGGGGGGCGGAGCCGCGACAGACCTCTCGAACCTGGCCAACCCGACCGCCATCAATCTGACCACGCTGACTTTTGCCGGGGCGGGCGGCCTGACGGCGACAGGATCGACCTCCAACATCACGCTCACGCCTGGCTCGAGCGGAGCCGTGGCCTTCGGCGGCTCGGGCGACTTGACGTTGACCGCGACGGCAACGAACGGGAATATCGTGCTGGCTCCAGATGGCACCGGCGCAGTGCTGTTCGGCACTGACAACACCTTCGACCTCGGAGCATCGGCGGCGAGTCGGCCCAAGAACGGGTATTTCGGAACCAGCGTCGTGGCGCCAACCGTCAACGCCACCACCGCCCTCCAAATCAACGGCACCGGCATCGCCTCGGCTACACAGACGCTCACCAACAAGACCGTGGACGCCGAGGGCACCGGAAACACCGTCACAATTCCTGCCAAGTCCTATGTGGCCTTCGCTTCCTGTTCGGACGGTTCAACATCGTCGCTGGCGGTGGATGCGGCGAGCGCACAAACCACGGCGTGCTATGGAACGAACACCAAAACCGGCGTTTGGCAGGCGGCGGATGCGGACGCGGTCATGTTCGGCCTGCACTTGCCAAGCGACTGGACGGGGGCGATTGATGCCACGCTCAGCTTGAACACGCCCGACACCAGCGGCACGGTGATTTTCAATATCGCTACCGCGTGTGTGGTGACGGACGGCTCGACGGCGGACGACCCGAGCTACAACAGTTCGTCCGCTTTCACCACCATCACGCTGGGGACTCCGGCAAGCGCGGCGCGCAAAACTTCCGTAACCGGGATTACAGCCACAGGCTGCGTGGCGGGTGGCTGGGCAAACTTCAAAGTGGCCCGCGCCACGGATACGGCCACGAGCCGGGTGAACGTGAAGGGTGTGACACTGACGGTGCGGAGGGCAATGTGAGGAGAGCAGTCGAGAGTCGAAAGTTGAAAGGCGAAAGTCGAAGGTCAGGGGAAGTTGAAAGTCGAAAGTCGAAGGTCGAAATTTTCAACCTTCAACCTCTAACCTTTAACCTGTTTCGACTTTTGACATTTGGACTTCTTTTGACTTTCAACCTTGGACTTTCGACGGTTTTCGGCCAGGGAACGGTTTCCGGTGCGGGCTCGATTGCGGGTGCCGGCGCCGCGAGCATGGTCTCCGGCAGCACGGCGCGACACTTCAATGGAAGCGACACCGATTACCTGGCGCACGCTGACGATGCCTCTCTCCGCTCCCCCTCGACGGCCCTGACGGTCGCATTTTGGGCGCGGGCAACCTCGGGCACGCAGAACACTTACGCCGGATATGTCGACAAGAGGTATGGGAGTTATGACTCGTGGAGAGTAGATGGAGGCGGCGGCACGTCTCCGCACGCGCAAGGTTGGATGTACACCTCGTCCGGCCAGACCTATACCGCATCGAGCAACCTGCTGACGGCGGGCGTTTGGTACTTCATGGCGTTGCGCTGGGCCTCGGGTGGAAAACTGAATCTCGACATCTACAATTCGGACGGCAGCCTGTTTCAGCATGTCGAGAGCACCGGCGCGAACACCGGCTCGATTAGCTACGATACCAGCGCGCTCTATATCGGCAGGCTGCTGCCCACCACCCATGGCTTTCAAGGCGACATTGCTCAGGCCTACGTTGACAACACTTCGCTAAGCGATGGCGACCTTGCCATGCTGCGAACCGGCACGCAGCCCCATGCGGCGAGCGCGGCATACTGGCCGATTGGCCTCGGCAGCCCCGACCCGGATCAGTCCGGCAACGGAACTGATTTGACGGTGAGCGGAACGACGATTGTGGAGGGGCCGTGAATAAATTCTGAGTTGTGAATTATGAAGATTGAAGATCGAACGTCGGAAGCGAAGAGCAAGGGGAAGTCGAAAGTCCAAAGCCGGCGAAGGCCAGCAAGGGTCGAGGGTCGAAAGTCAAAGGTCGAAAGTCGAAGGTTGAGAGATTCGAGTCTTCAAGTTTCGACCTTTCGACTTTTGACTTTTGGACTTCTTGTCCTTTTGACCTTCAACCTTCGACTTTCGACCGCCCTAGCGCAGACCAATTACAGCGAGCCTTGGGCCTCATCACTCGACGGCTGGAGCTATGTGCAGACCGCCTGCACAGGAACCTGCGGCCAGGACGCGCTGCTCTCTTCGGACGGCAATCCTCCCGACAGCGTTCACAACGTCGTTACCGGCCGCAACAAGAACGAAACCGGCTACTGGCACAAATCAATGACCTGGGAAGCGATGGGCGTTCCAGCGGGCGACACGGTGGATACGGTGGACGGCCAGTGGGACGACAAGACCGTCTGCACAGCGGTAGCGTGTACTTCGTCAACCACCGTCGGCATCCAGATTTTCGATTCGGCGAATTCGGCAGAAATCACCGCTTCCACCGTCGAGCCTCTACTGACGGTAGCCGGCGACACTTCGAGCTGGACGACGCACAACCCCACTGGCGCGGTCAACGTCAACGCCGGCTCGCAGGCCTCGACGACCACGGTAAGCATTCGCTTGAACGTCAATCCGAGCTGCGGCAACAACGGCAGCGCGGCGGCAGAAATTCGCGCCGACAACTTCAAGCTGACCATTGTCAGCCATGCGCCCTCCACCGGAGTCACTCACCGGCGCGTGATTCGCCTGGGGACAATGGTTCTACGGATGGGGCAGGGACCGCAGGAGGTTGGTTTGGGATTTTTGATTTCGGATTGAAAGGCGGCACGACGGCGGAGGAACGAAGAGGAGAGAGCCATGATGCTGAATGGCACAACGGCGGACAAAAACGGCGCAGGGCCCCAACCGGTCGAAGCCAGCGCAGCGCCCGCGCCGCCGTCCATCCCCGGCTCCGCAGGGCACTCGGCGCGGGAAGATTGCGGAGGGTGATTTCATAGTAGGAATTAGCATGTTTTGAAATAGGAGGATCTCATGCCAAACGTTGACGCGACAAAAATCCATCAAGGGCCGGGCAAACTCTGGCTGAACGTGACGGTTCCATCCGCCGGCAGCCGCCTGGTGATTGACGCAACGGGCACGCCCACGGCCGGCACTCCGCTTTTTGCCGGTGCCACCGACGGCGCGGCCACGCTCGCGCTCACACCCAAGCTCGAGGAAATCAATGCCGACCAGATCTCCGGACCCATTGACGTGGTGATGACCGGGGAAGCGGCTTCAATCGAGCTGACGCTGAAGGAATCGGACCTCGCCAAGCTCAAGTTTTACATCGTCCACGGCACCTACACGGCAGGGACAGACACTAACCTCCCCTCGGGCTCGCAAGAGTTCGAGGAGATTTCCTTCGGCGGCACGCTGGCCATTGCCAAAACTTCCGTCGCCGTGATTTCGCCGCGGCGCGACGCCGCGTCGAAATTCGTGGTCAGCCAGCTTTACCAGGCCTACCAGGCCGATGCCGTTCAGCTTCCCTTCCAGCGCGGCAAGGAGACCACCTACAAGGTGAAGTTTGAGGGCTTAGCCGATCCCTCTCGCGCGGTGGGCGACCAAGTGGGCAAGATCTATCGACAGACTTAGCGCATGCCCTTGAAGACGCCCTTTGGATGAGTCTCGGATGAGGAGGATTAGCGTGACGGGCAAAAGTAATTCCATCGCCTCCGCAGATGCCTGGAGATCAGCTTCTCAGGCCGCGCGGCTTGAACATGCCGAGGTCCTGCTGCTGCCCAGCGGCGCTTCGATTCTGGCCGCCCGGCCCGAGCCGCTCGAATGGATTCTCGCCGGCCGCCTGCCGCAGCGGCTGCTGGGCGTCGCACTTGAAAACCATCCTGCTTCCGAGCCGCGCGCAGACGGCAGAATCGGCCGCGAAGAGATCCTGGAGCTGGCGCGCTTCGCCACACAGATCATTCGAGCGGCCGTCATCGAGCCGCACATCGGCGAAGGGCCGGGCGAAATCGTCCTGGAAGAAATTCCGATGCAGGATCGCGTTTTCATCTTTGAATGGGCCTGCCGCGCCTTTGATGAAGAGCCGCAGCCCCACGGGGCGGCCGAGGGCAGCGACAACGCCCACGCCGACTCGCGGGCGGATGGCAAGTTCTTGAGTGAGGAGGGCCAATCGATCCCGCGCAACGGGATCGAGCGGTTTCATCAGAAGTGAGAATTTCACGTTTCTTGCCGTCACCGCAAACAAGTTCGGATGTCGCCCGAGCGCTCTGGCGCTGGTCAGAGATCCCGTGCTGGCGCTCGAGTTCGATCTCGCCGCTGCGGCCCGGCTGATCGCTGTCGAGCGCGCCGCGGCCGAGAGCTTGAGGCGCGCGGAAGCCGAGCCGGACTGGCAAGCCGCCCGAAGCGTTCAATGGTGACCGGAAGAATCAATGCATTCGATCGAGGACAGATTAAATCATGGTAAACGCTAATGCAGCCGAACTACTGATCCGCATCGCCGCCGACCCGTCGGGGGCCGAGGAAAGCATCAAGCAATTTCGCGCCAACTTTGGCGCCGGCCTGAGCGGAATCACCGCTGATCTGTCGCGATGGTCCGCAGGAGGCTCGGCGGAATTCGCCCGCATTCAGAGCGCAGCGCTCGGATTCAGCGGCCGTGTCCGCAGCGACTTCACCACGCTCAATCAACTTCTCGCCACCAGCCGCCAGTCTTCCGGGCTCTGGCGCGCGGCCTTCGTGGCTGACATGCAGGCCGTCCAAAACAGTTCCCTGCTCCTTCAAGCGAATCTGGTTCAGGGATTTCTGCTCTTTGACAATGCCTTGGCGCGCAATACGACGAACGCCATCATCTGGCAAAAGAGCATCGGCGCGGCCTTTCAGAAAGCGGCCGTCGTGGCCATCGGGGCGATCGCGCAGGAAGCGATCGTTCGGGCGATCTATTCGACTGCGCTGGGTTTCTACCTTCTTGCCATTCGCGATTTCACCGGGGCCGCGCAGGCGTTTGAGTCCGCGGCGCTTTTCGGCGCGGTGGGCGGGGCAGCAGCGCTGGCCGGTCGCGCGCTGGCCGGCAGTCTGAAAAACGACACAACCGGTGCCACGGCGAACCAGAATTCCCCGTCTTCCGCGCCTGGCACGCAGGCAACGGCACAGCCGACCGGCTCGCAGACCGCTCCCGAGCAGAAAACCGTCCAGGTGATTTTTCAGGGTCCTGTTTACGGAGGGCAGGCCGGCATTGACGAGTTGGTCCGCCACATCTCGCAAGCCGTCACGGACCGGGACGTAAACCTGACGGCCTACACGGTGGTGCGGCAGCCGGCAGTAAGAGCGTAAGAGGTAGACGGTAGACAGTAGGCGGCATAGAGCATGCGGCAAACCTCGGATACAGCCTACCGTCTGCCGCATGCCAGGAAGAGAGCGTAATGAGCTACCCGAAGATCGTTTACACCCCGGCAGGCGGCACCGAGCAGACGCTGAACTTCAGCTCGCCCATCACCCGCCAGCCGGGCATCTGGAAGTCCGCCGTGCGTCATGACAACGTGGCGAGCTCGGGCGTGCGTGAATCGGTGCTGGAACGAGTGGACCAATACCTGGAAATCAATCTCGACTGGATCCGCGCCGGAACGGACCTGGCGAACTGGCAGGCGTTTCTCTACCACGCCCTGACCGGCGCCGCGTTTTCTTTTTATTCCGACGCCGCCGTCCCATCTTTCGTTAATTGCGTTCTGGAAGACACCGAGGCCCGGATCGAATTCAAAGCCACCGGCGTGTATTCGCTCAGCCTGAAGTTTCGACAGGCCGTTTCATGACGACGCGGGTTGCCGAAAAGACTGACCTGAGGAGAAAAGATGCCCATCGCAACCAATCCCAGTTTCGATTCGGAGAATCAACAACTGGTTAAGCAGCCCCTCTACATGTTGTTCATCGAAGGCATCTCCGAACCGCTGACGACTTTCCGTTTGGACGATGTCCAGGTGACGTGGGGCGGATACGGCATCGGCGGATACGGCACCACGGGCTACGGCAGATAGAGGACGCAAGGGAATAACCCCGACGAAGTGGCCGGCCGGCCCGGAGTCAGGACGGTTCGACAGGCTGAAGGCGGAACTAAACGATGGCAGCAATCAGCGATTATTATCCGGGAGATTTGGCGGGCGCGCTCGACCGCGCGATGACTTGGCTGCTTTCGCGGCTGAACGCAAACGTCTCGCTGTTCGCCGGGAACGCTCTCGCAACGCCCACCGATCCTTCGTTCATCGAGGGTAGCCTGGCGGCCACTTCCGGCCGTCTCGACTTGTTCGCCCAAGATGTCGTCCCTTGCATTGTGCTTGATCCGCTCTTCGGCGTTCCTGCGGACGACCAGGCAGGACCGGACGGCTTTCCCGTCAATTACTCTCCCACACCGCTCCTTTCCGGAAACCTGCTCGTCAACGTTCTTCCGCTTTCTTCAGCTTCGACCGTCAGCGGCCGTGTGCTGAACCTGACAGTGCCCGGCTCGGATTACCGGGTGGACGTTTACGTCCGGACGGACGTTTTCTACTACCAAGGCTCAGCCTCGATAGCGGCGGACGGAACCTGGCAAGTGCCGGGCGTGAGCACGGGCACGGTGATCGCGTTCCTGATGCCCGCGAATTCCCCGCAGCCGGCCCAAGGCTCGTTCACCCCAACGGTTGCCGGTTGGGCAGCCCATTCGAACACGGGCGTCGGGCAAAAGCTGCGCGATTACTTCGTGCGCATCTACTCCAAGACCGACATTGAATACTTGCAGGAAGACAACGTCGCGATCATCGTGCAGGATTCGACGCACGCCCGATTCGGATCCAGCGTGGTCATTGGCTCGGGAATGCCGACCGCGCACGTTATTTACAACGATCCGCAGCTCGGCCCGGTGGATCTTTATTCGACCCTCCAGAATCTGGCTGTGTACTCCGATTTGCCTCGCTCGATCGAAGTCCCCCCCGGCGACCCGGATTATGCCGGTCCCGGCACCGTTACCAGCTCGAACGTTGCCTACATTCAGAACCGCTGCTGGATCTACGACGCCGCGCTTTCCATCGTCATCTTGTCGGTCGCGGGGCTTTGGGACGCGGCCCAACGAATCGTGGCGAGGCTGAACGACCTCCGCGAAGACCCCGCCTATTTGCCCTCCCAGATCTTGGAAGACGCCGAAGACGGCTCGACAGCGCGCTGGGCGCTCGCTTCCGGCGCCGGCACGGTGGCCAACGTTTACGACTCGACGGAGCCCTCCGGCCCGGCGGGTTCAAACGTCATCGCGTTCACCGCGACCACGGCACCTGCCGCGTGGGATTTCATCGGCGCGGGTCTCCCCGATGCTCTCGATTCCATTGCCCAGTGGCGATACAAAGCTGCCGGTGATTTCGCCTTCATCCTTGGCGTCACAAGCTCAACCGGACAGGTGACCACCATCAAGTTTGCATCCACCGGAATGGCCGGTTACGACGCGCCGTCCAAGACGATCACTTCCGTTTTGGAACTGGTTCCTGACGTGTGGCGCGTGGCCACACAAGATCTTGAAGCGCTCGTTGCCGCATCCGTGGCGGGTGAAGCGCTCACCTCCATCGATTCGTTCCAGGTCGTACTTCAGTCCGCCGGAACGCTAAGCCTTGATGACCTTTCCGTGGGCGCGCCTCAACCCGAGGGGTCGCTCAGTTTTTCGTACGACGTTTACAACGGCCAAGTGGACCTCGCCTACATCCGCTCGGGTGCGATGGCCTGGGTTTGCTATGCCTACGGCATTTACATGCAACGCACGGGAGACTTTGCGCGGGCGGCGCTCGGCCTCGAGAGCATGCTCAATTTCCTGTTCTCACTCCAGTCCACCGACGCCGATTCGCGGCAGAACCTGATCATGATCGGGTGGGGGCGATATCAGGATCCCGGCTACCATTACGTGCCCGCCCAGCAGACTTCCGTTTCAACCGAACACAACATTGATTGCTACTTTGCCTTCGATAAGGCGTCGCGCGTTCTGCCCACCGCCGCGCAAAACCTCTTCGATCGCGGGTTGATCACGCAATCCCAGTACGATTCCCTGCGCGCGACGGCGACGACAGCAGGCATCAAGGCAGCGCAAGTTCGCGACGCCATCCTGAACCAGCTCTGGATCCCCGCCGCCGGCCAAGTCAAAGGACACTTCGCGCAAGGCGCCTCTTCGAGCGGGCTTGATACCTCGCTCGCATTGGACGCCGCCGGCACCTGGGCCGCGATGTTTTGCCACGAGGCCGGCGACGGCGCGAAAGCCGTCGAGTGCCTGGAATTCATCTACGAGAATTTCTTCCTCACCGGCCAGCAGATCCTGAAGAGCGAAGCCGCCGACTCCTACAATCAAACCTACGAGCAACTGACTCCTTTCGACGGTTTCAAGCCCTACGCCGACTCGGCCGGCGGCTACTCCGGGTCGCCGGCCAGCGTCTGGATGGAGGGCACGTGGGGTGCGCTCGCAGCTTACTTGCGCCTGCATGACAATGCGAGCCTTCAGGCTTACTTCAATGCGAATTACGCGGGCGGCCTCGACGCCTTTCTTGCGCGCCTGGTCGAGAGCATGAAGATCGTCGGATCGACCACCGGGGATGGTGAGCTGGCGTATTCGCTGGCGTCGCGCAGCCTGCCGTGGGAGTTTTCGGCCCGCAAAACGATCGCCCCAACCACGTGGTTCTGGATCACCGCCACGCGTAACGACGTGATGTTCGCGACCACTTCAGCGGCGCTGCTGGGGCGGCCGCTGCTGAAGGTTCCCCAGGGAGTCGAGCAATCCGTGCGTCAACTCGACGGGCAGAGTTCCATCGGAGCGCTGGAGCTCGAAACCGTAGATGGCGGCGGGTACATGACGGCGCTCGTGAGCGGCGGCAAACTGGAAGGCCGCAAGGTGTCGCTCCGCGTCGGATATCCCGGCATGGACTCGTCAGATTTCGTAACCCTCGCGACACAGGAAATCGAATCCATCCAGACACTCGACGGTCTGACCGGCTACAAACTCCAGTGCAAGGACCTGCAACGCAGCGCCAAAGAGAAAGTGTTTGCCCTGGGAGACGATGGCTTCCCGACGTCAGACCAGCATCCCCGGACCCTGGTCTCCAACCCGATGGATGTGGTGCTGATCGTCCTTCAAAACGAGCTTGGGCTAGGCCAGACGCCGTCGCTTCCGGAATCGGCTTGGCGCATCTATGACCCGCGCCAATGGGACGCCACGGGATCTTTTAATCCCACGCTAATCGCACCCAACCCCGTCGTGGACACGGACCATATTCTCTTCTACCGAAACGGAATCTTCGCCGGCTACCTGCTCGACTTCACTCTCACGGGGCCCGTCGAGGCCAAGCAGTTTCTGGAATACGAAATCTTTCACGCCCTGGGAGGGTACCTGGTCGTGCTCGCGGACGGGCGGCTCTCCCCGCGCTTCTTTCTGCCGCCCTATGCGCTCTCGGGTTTGTTTTCATTCAACGACCGCAACATCACGGTGCTTCCTGGCGTTCAGAGGCAGCCGCTCATCAACCAGGTGACGTACCGGCTGGATTACGACGGAAACAATTTCCTGACCGAGCTGCTCTTTGTCGAGGCCACGTCGCTCCAGCAATTCGGCTTGGCGGGCCAGGACATTATCGAGTCGAAAGGCCTGCGGTCGGCGCGCGGAGGAATCTCGCTTGCCGGTCTGACCGCCACGAGGATTTTCAGGCGCTACGCGGGCCTGAACCCTGTGACCCTCGCCCCCACAGGCGGCGCGCCGACGCTGGCGGTCTCTAGCCAATACATGACCTTGACCGTTGAAGCCGGCGACTACGTTTTCGCTTCGCATCCCCTGCTGCCGAATTTTGAAACGGGGCGCCGCGGTGTCTTTAACCGGATCTATCAGGTGATCGAGAAGCAGCCGAATTATGGCGAAGGCTCGATGGCCTACTCGCTACTCGATACCGGATGGGTGAGCGGCAAGAAACTTTCCCGGGTGGCGCCGGCGGGAACGGCTGATTATCCCGGCGCCGCGACCAGTGATCGTTCGCGCTACATGTTCGTGTGTAACTCGGCGACCGGCGCCTATTCGGACGGAACGGCCGGCAAAACGATTTTCTAGAAGGAGCTGTCAGCGATCATTTGCTGACGACTTAGAACTGAGGGCTCAGAAATGGCACAAATGACCTTTGCAGTGATTCCCGGATTCGTGGATCTGCCCGATTCGGCCATTGCGGCGGATCAACCGCTCACGGACTACTCTCTCACCAAGATTTCCAACAACGCGAAATTCGCGGCGGTTCGGCCGGAAACCTTCTACGGCTGGTACAAGGACGGCGAGACGGTGCTGCTTCCGACGAGCCCCGTGGACGGCTACGTCTATTCGCGGCAGGAACTTGAGTACGCAGTTGCAGCGTGGAGCAGCCGCTCGCCGGCAAGCGGGTATGCCACCAACGGCGCTCTGGTCAGGCCTGCGCGGGCCAGCGTGAATCAAGGCGCGGGAACGCTCTTCGATATGTCGTTCTGGGTTGAGGAAAAGAATGAAGCGAACCCGGGCCTGGTCCACTGCTACGTCAGCTTTTGGAATAACGGCTCCGAAATCCAAACCCATGGCGGATTTGTCAAGGTGCGCACTATCGCCACCAGGCTTTCAGGATAAAAAAGTCTTCCACCTTCAGCCGTCTGTACCCAGCCAGTATCCGAAGACGATGGCTGATCGGTGAAACCAGAGAACTGAGGACCCATCATGGCTGTCGTTCGAACAGTTTTACCCCGCAAGGGCATCATCCAGCCTCAGCACGGAGACAACTACGAAGCTGACCTGGACACCAACTGGTTGACTATAGATTCGTCCCTACAGGACGCCGCGGACGTCCAGGCGGCCGTCGTTATGGCAGGTACCGTTTCAACCTGGCTCACGGATCGCGGTATTTCCGGCGTGATCAGCGGGTTCGATCTCGCGACTTCCGCAACCCTGGTGCCGGGGCTTTCAACCGGCGTACTTTACGCCCAGGGGAAACGCTACGCACCCTCCTCCGCTCCTTCACCCGGTGCGGCGCCTGCCAGTTCGACGAGCTTCGTTTTTTACAACTCAACCACCGGTTTTTATTACAACCTGACCGGAAATTCCGCCTCGAACGGCGATGCCTTTCTGGGCAGCGTCCCCACGGACTCGACGCACGTCACGGCCGTGATTGCCGCCACGAAAGTATTCGGCCAGATCCAGGTGATGGCTGCCGCGGCCGGCAATCTCGAATGGTCTCACAACCTGGGCCGCGCCCCGCTCGGCGTGCTGATTTACATGACCTCGGGCGGCGCGCTCTGGTTTCAACCCATGAAGTGGGACCAATCCAAACTCTATCTCGTCGCCTCAGAGGCGGGAGTCAGTGCGGAGGTGCAAGTATGGTGAATCAAAATCAGACGTCAGAGGTCAGAAGTCGGAAGTCAGAAGTGGGAAGCGTTCGTCATTGGTTGCCTGCCAGATTCCGCCTAGGGGAACACACACTCAGGACTCCGGCGGCCCGCAGCCTGGGACCGAGAACAGTTCTTCTCTTTCTGGCCTGTCTGTCACTCGCCACCTGTCACTCGGCTCTGCTCCGTGGCCAGCAGCCCCAGGCGCAGTCCGGCCAGCCACTTTACCCGGTGAACGCGAAATATGTGAATGGCGTCGCACCCGGCTACTGGCCCACGGCGGGATCTGGACTGACGTTGAACGTGGCCGCCGGAACCGCGATGTGCGGAGCGCCGCCAGCGGCGGTCACCTATGCCGGCGGGACACTCACCATGGCGCCGAGCGCGACGAACTTCTCTGGGTATTTCAGGAACTCCACGACCTCCTGGAGTTCTTCCTTCGCTTCGTCCACGCCGGCAACGTCGCTAAACGTTACCCGGTGCTGATTTTCGGTGAGAAGCTTGGCGCGGCTTTTCCCAAACGACATCGCCTTGCCGCCACCGACTTGCATCTGGCGCATAAAGAAAATCCACACCCCGATCAGCAGCAACATGGGGAACCAATTGAGCAAAAGCACCATATACCACGGTGAATCATCCTCGGGTTTCGCGGCGATTTTCACATTCTTTTCGCGCAATGACTTCACCAGATCAGGATCAGTGGGCGCAAAAGTTCGGAATCGCTCCCCGCTCTTATACTTGCCCTGGATGCTGTGCCCCTGGATCAAAACTTCTTGAACTTCACCACGCTCCACCGAACTCATGAAATCGCTGAAAACGATTTCCGGTTCGCGACTGTGTTGCTTGCTGAAAACGCTGAATATGACTAAGAAAACCAGAGCCAGAACTAGCCAGAGGGCAATATGTTTTGATGATTGACTCAACCAAATCCTCCCTTAGTTGGAAAGCTGGAAAAGCTTAACATACGCACCTACTTAGATCAATAATAAGCGGGAGCACGCCTTAGCGTTCCAGAGGAACAGCCTTTACGTATAAAAATTCTTTGGTTTGCGGGCCAATTTTGGCGATCTCGCTTCGCGCATAAGCGGGAATCCAAAGGATTTCGTCTCCCATTGAAAAAAGCGGCAACACGGATCGAACCGACAACGGCACCTTTTTTTCAATAAAAAGATCCTTTATTTTTTTGTGTCCTCTCATCCCCAGCGGCTGAAAACGATCTCCGGCACGGAAGTTTCGCACCGTCAAATTCTCCGCTAGCAAAGCGGCATCGAAAAGTCCTTCCATGAGGCTCGTCGGAATACCGGGTCGCGCAGCCGGTGGAACGGATATCCGTTTGCTCTCGAGCGCCACGCCGGCTTCCGGAATCTGCAACATTCCGTCCGTGCAAAATGGGTAACTGTAGCGGAGGCCTTTCGCCTTCCGGGCGCACTTTTGCAGTTTAACGGTTTTATATGCGTTAACCAACTCCCACCCGCCGGGAATTGACAGGCGAGCTTGCGGCGCTCCGTTTGCGACAAGATCGAGCAATTTCTCGACATGACCATAATCGAAGCCGCGCAAGTGACCGCGAACTTCTGCGGTCCACAATCGCAGGATGCGCCGTTGCAAGGCCGGATCTTGTTCCATGAGTAATTTTCGATCCAGCCCCATGGGCGCGCGAAGTTTCTCGAGTTCCATCTGGGCGAGGCGATCCATGAAAACATCCTCATCGCGAAGCAAACCGGCCTGGTGCGCCAACCTTTCCGGCCAACGAGCGTCAATTCTCCCGGCGATTTCTGGCAGTAGTCGCAAGCGAATCCAGTTGCGCAGAAGCGCGGGGTCCTCGTTGGTTTTGTCGATTCGGTAAGCAAGTCGCCGTTCGCGCAAGTAATGAAGAATCTCCGCTTTTGAAATCCCGAGCAAGGGGCGCACCAGCGCCGGGGTTAGAGCCGAATCACCGTTTTGGGAAGCAAGGGGATGCAAGGGTGACATCCCTGCCAGCCCCCTCGTTCCGCAGCCCCGCAGAAACCACATCAGCACGGTTTCGGCTTGATCGTCCAGGGTGTGCGCCGTTGCGATCTTATTAAGCCCGCGCTCGTGCGCGACCGCCCGAAAAAAGCGATAGCGCTCCTCGCGCCCCAGCGCCTCCAAATTGCCTTTGCCCGCGGCCTCTTTGATTGCAGGGATATTCACCTCCTTGAGATGAAAGGCAACTTTCAAATTGTTACAGTGAGCGGCCACAAGCCGCGCGTCTTCCCGCGCCTCTTCGCCGCGCATCCCGTGCTGGAGATGCGCGACTTCCAGATGCAACCCCAACTCCGCGCGCAAACGATGTAGAACATCGAGTAGCGCCACCGAGTCCGGCCCGCCGGAAACGGCGACAAGAACCCGGTCGCCTTTAGTCAGCAGCGCCTGTGTAGTGACAAACACTTTCACCTTGTCCTTAAGAGTCATTACTGGGAGATTCTTAGCGCTTTGGAACGGGGTAAATCAAGTTATGATGATCGGCGAGGATGAGCGAATTGGATATCGATTCCCAAGCAGCGGCTGGACGTCGCCGTCGAGTGCGGCTTTGGCTGCGTACTAAGCCACACGTTGAATCTTAGTTCCTACTAGTCGAGACGGCCGGTCGGGATTTAGACTTTTGATTCGCACGTATACCACCGGTTGTCCGTCTTCCCGCTGCCGTTTAGAATTTCTCAAGTTAAAGCGCGACAGCTTTTCGTCGTAATCCGGAAGTAGAACAACCTGAGCTCCCTTTGGAATTTTTTCTTCCATCTCGGGGTGTGCCAAAAGATAGCGAGTAAATTCAAAACTCAGTTCCAAATTCTTTTGCACCAGTGTCGCTTCCTTCATTATTATTCTCCCTTAAAGAAGCGTTGTCAGTGCGCCGCAGCAACAAATGCTCGTTGAAATCGGACTGGGTCAGTGCGGCTTCCTTTTGCCGCCTTTGACGAGGGAGAGGGTTGCGCCCTTTCTTCGTTTTATCTCGTCCAGGAGACACTCCCAGT
>OFHG01000213.1_pt1 | contig 25235 bp, 26 predicted proteins | sample 1521931 | NCBI WGS metagenome assembly OFHG01 (sample SAMEA2468438, study PRJEB22500) | soil metagenome | biome: Glassland; feature: Farmland; material: Clay | place: Australia | collected 2013-01-31 | depth 0.55 m
CTCGCCGCCACCTGCTCCGCCATCCGGGATTTTCCCCCCCAGACCCGCAAGCTCGCGCCCACCCGCGACCCCAGTGGCCTCTCCTGGTCATGGGTGGCGCTGACCAGCGTCAACAACGCCGCATGGATCGCCTACTTCGCGCTCGCCCGGTCCCGGACCGCACTGATCGGGTCGTCGATTTCAATCGTCCTCGTCGGGACGCTCGCGGTGATGATGACCCGCCGCCGGCAGGCCAGGCCACGACCCGTGACCGTGATCTGTGCGTGGGCCGCGATGCTGACCGGCGCCTACGGCTTCGCCGGACGCGCCGGCCTGGGAACGCTGCTCACCGCCGCGTTCATCCTCCAGGTAACGCCATCGGTCTGGGCCGCCTACCGGACAGCGCGCCCCACTGGCATCTCAGCTGGAACCTGGCTGCTCATCCTCGGCGAACTCACCTGCTGGCTGATCTTCGGCCTGCACACATCCGACCCGCGGCTGATCACCCTCGGCTCCTGCGGGGTCACCGCCAGCGCGCTCATGCTCGCCCGGATCTGCTGGACCGGCCAAAGCCGGCAGCACAGTGAAGCCCCGGCGTCGTCCGGCAGGTAACCATAACCGGCCAATATGAGCGCGCCGGGACGAGTGCTGGAAGGACCCGAAGACGACAAATATTCGGCGCGGGGTGGCTATCCGGTCCACGTCGGCCAGGGTGAGCCCGGTCAGCTCGGAGAGGCGGAGCCCGCAGTCCGCCAGGATCCGGAGCGTGGCGGTGTCCTTCAGGGAGTCGAAGTCGTCCCCCGGGGCGCATAGGGGAGCTTCGTCGCCGGGTCGATGGCGCAGGCCGCCAGGAGCTTGCGGAGGTCGTCGTTCTCGGGGACGTCGATGACCTTCTCCTCGGCCTTCGGCAGGCTCATGCCGGTCATCGGGGAGCGTGCCACCAGCTCCTCGGCCTCGGCCCATGCGTAGAAGCGGTGGAGCGAGCGGAGGTGCACCTGCTCGGTGGACGTCGCCTTGCCTTCCGCACTGGCCCGGCGGCGGGTGCCTGACCGCAGGGTCCGGACCTCCAGCAGGTAGTCCTGGATGTCGGCCCTGGTGAGGGAGAGCAGGTCCGCGCCCTTGGCGTGGTCGGCGAGCTGCTGGCAGGTCTCCCGGTAGGACTGGATGGTCCGGCGGCTCCGGCCGAGGGCCACGAGGTCGCGCTCGAAGTCCGTCCACCCCAGGGCGTCGGGGTCACGGGGATCTGTGAAGTCGGCCATGCGGCGCAGATCAGAGGCGGAATCAGATGGCTAGCAACTACAGGGTTTCCCACCAATTTTGACGTCTCCGCAGGTAGCAGCGCGCTCGGAGGGACTCGAACCCCCAACCTTCTGATCCGTAGTCAGATGCTCTATCCGTTGAGCTACGAGCGCTGGGTGCCCCGATAGTCTACGGCACCTAGCGTGCCTGCCGTCCCGCAAGCGGCTTCACCCCGCCGCCGCGGTGGCAGAGCATCCGTGATAGCGGTGACAGGTGATGGCCTGGCCGGAGGGGCCGGGCATACCGGCGAGGGGAGCCAAATGATGACCAGCGCTGATCTGCTGGTGGACGCGTTCGGCAGGATCCGTGAGACCGTCCATGCCGCCGTCGCCGGCCTGACGCCAGAGCAGCTGGCATTCCGGGTGGACAGCGACGCGAACTCGATCGCGTGGCTGGTGTGGCACCTGACCCGGGTCCAGGATGACCACGTCGCTGGCATCGCGCAGACCGAGCAGGTCTGGACATCCGGCGGCTGGGTAGACCGGTTCGGGCTGCCGTTCGACCGGCTGGCGCACGGATACGGCCACAGCTCTGCTGATGTCGCCGCGGTCCAGGTGAAGTCGGCCGAGTTGCTGACCGGGTATCACGACGCGGTCCACGAGCAGACGGTCCGCTTTGTCGCGGGCCTTACCGATGCCGACCTGCCCCGCATCGTGGACGAGCGCTGGGACCCGCCGGTCACGCTCGCGGTGCGGCTGGTGAGCGTCATCTCCGACGATCTCCAGCATGCGGGGCAGGCAGCCTTCATCCGCGGTGTGGTGCAGCGGCGGTAGCCAGCCGTCGTTACCGCTGGACGAACGCCTGGAGCATCAGGGTGGCCACGCCGGATTCGAGGCGTTCCTGGTCCGGCATGGCGGCGGCACGGAACGGCCGGGCGGACAGAACCGACAGCAGCAGCCATGCGGCCGGCTCAGGGTCCAGGTCGGCCCGGATGTCGCCGTCGGCCTGGCCGCGCCGGAGCACATCCGCCAGGTGATCGGCCAGGGTGGCGACCGCACGTCTGGCCGCCTCGGTGAGATCGGGCTCGGCGGTCAGGGTGACCGCGTCAGCAAAGAGCACGCCGCGCGACCCAGGGGCGTGCTGTGAGTGGATGTGGGAAGGGCTCAATACGTGGGCGAGCAGGCCGACGGCCGAGCCATGGTGCCCGGCGAATGCCCGCAATTCAGCACGGACCTCGCCCGCGACACGGTCGAGCACGGCGGCGAACAGAGCTGCCTTCGAGCCGAAGTTCTGGAAGATCACCGGCTCGCTGACCCCAACCTTCGCCGCAACGTCGGATACCTTCCCGGCGCGGTAGCCGACCGCGGTGAACACCTCGGTGGCCGCCTTCAAGATCGACTCCCGCCGCTGTTCGGCGTTCAGCCGGGTGCGCCTGACCGGCCCGCCCTCGACCATGCTCCACCTCGCATACCCGCTTGCCAGCCAACTTAGTGACGACTAAGTTAGATCACAACTTAGTCGTGACTAAGTAAGTAGGAGGCATGGTGCGCCAGCGAGTCCGGCACGGCCACTCACGGCCTGAAGGCGAAACGGTCGAACGCATCCGCAGCTACGAGATCGTCAGCGAGATCGCATTCCTCGGCCGCCGCCGCCGGGTCTACACGCGCATCGTCGCACTCAGCGGCGCCCGGCCCGGGGACCGGGTGCTGGACGTCGGCTGCAGCGGCGGCTACCTCGCCCGTCTGCTGGCCGCCGCGGTTACGCCGGATGGGCAGGTAACCGGCATCGACCCGGCCAGCGCGGCGATCGACTACGCGAGGCAGCGTGCCCCGGGCAACTGCTCATTCGCCGTCGGCGTGGCCCAGGACCTCGACCTGCCAGACCGCTCGTTCGACGTGGTGACCTCAACACTCGCCGTCCACCACATCCCGGAGGCAGAGCGTGCCGCCGCGTTCCGCGAGATGTTCCGCGTGATGCGCCCGGGCGGCCGGCTGCTGGTCGCGGACTTCCGCCCGTCGGGCAGACGTCTCACGTTGCACTTCGTGGGCCAGGCCATGCGGCACAACAATGTCGATCTGCTCGACGACCTGGCCACCGCGGCCGGCTTCCAGGTTGAGTCACACGGCGATCTGCCCATGCTGCGTTACGTCCGGGCTGTCCGCCCCGACGGCACCTGACAGGTAAGGCGATGCGGGGGACCGGTCAGGAACCGGCGCCGCCAGTCACGTCCGGGTCTGTGGCTGGCGAGCCTTACGCTCCACCACCCACTGCGGCCGCCAGTGCCTGCAGGCCGGCGTCCGAGCCGGGCACTCGCGCCACCAGCGCGCCGCGTGCCACCATGAGCTCGCGGGCCCGTGGTGTCGGCTCGCCGCATTGCAGCCATTAGGTACGCCGTTCCCCCGCCGTCCGGGTGAGAGCCGCGCCGAGCGGCAGGTCCCAGCTCGCGGACCAGCCGCAGACGAGCAGGTCGAAGCCGCGCAGGACGCGGTCCAGCAAGGCGTCGATGACCGGGTGGTAGGTGTGCAGGCCGCTGGAGGTCTGGCGGATCCGCAGGTCCAGGTAGTCGCCGTGGAGCTTCACCACCATCGGTTCCCCCAGGTCCGGGTCCCCGGCCAGGCCGACCAGATCGTGTGCCACCCGCGGTGTGAGCCCGGCCTCGGCCAGGGCCTGCTCAAGCAGGCGGTCGAAGTTGGTGGTGAGGAACGGCCCGAGCAGTCCCTGAGCGGCCATCACGGCCAGCGCCCGGTGCGCGGGAGTCGGCTCGGTGCCCTCGAACGCGTTCCGGGGCAGCGTCAGCCGGTCGCCGTCCGGGCACCGCAGAATGGCGAAATAGTTGGGGAAACGGCCGAAGGCGCCGATGTACCAGCTGACGGGATCGGCGCCGGGATCCTCACCGCGCTCGGCGGCGGACATGCGCAGTAAGTCCTCGCCGGTCGCCATCCCGGCGGTCTGGGATACGCCCGCCCCGGCCAGCACGGCCACCGGCCGCGGCCCCGAGCGCAGGCCTTCCGCGAGCGCCTCGATAGGAGCCGCCCTCATGCGGAGTACCAGCCGCGCCGCAACTCCGCGAGCCGGGCAGCCAGGCCATCCACCTCGGCGTTCTCGGGGAATGAGACCCGCCCCCACCAGTGCGGGGCGTCCTGCCCGCTGGCTCCGCCGAGGATACCGCCGACGATGGCGGCCACGGTGTCGGTGTCGCCGCCCAGGAGCACTGCGGACGTCATCGCCTCAGCGGCACCGGCCGACCCCTGGATGACGTATGTCACGGCGGCGGCAGTCTGCGCGGCGTCGAGCGTAATGCCGCCCGGCGGCGGGGTCCAGGCGCCATCGGCCGCGCGCTGTACGTCATCGAAGTCGGGCAGGCCCAGCCACTCTGCCTCCGCGACAGCTGCGGCGAGGATCGCATCGGAATCTTCCAGGCCCCAGGTGGCCATCGCCGCGATCACGCAGGCAGCGCCGATCGCGATCGGCGAGGGATGGGTCCCCCTGGCCAGCTCGCGCACCAGCGTGCGCCGCCGGTCCGGGTCGGTGGCCGGGATGATCCAGCCCACCGGCGCCATCCGCATGGCCGCCCCGTTGGTGACTCCGTCGCGGGGATCGGCAGGCGGCTGCGGCAGCTCGCCCGTCTCGGCGAAGCGCGCCAGCGACGCCCTGGTGGTCGGCCGGTGCCGCGGATCCCGGCAGCCGCATCACTGAGGCGGCGCATGAACTCCCCGGTGGTGGGCCGGCCCGACGTGTCGGCGAGGAGTCGGCTGACGAGCATCATCTGGGCGGTATCATCAGAGGTCGCGCCTTGCGGCCAGCCATGGCTGGCAGGCAATTCGAAGAGCCGGCCATGGTCCACGTTCTCAGGCGGGCCGCCCTCCCACGGGACCCCCAGTGCGTCGCCGGCGACAAAGGCGCGCATCGCGGCGGCGACGCGGTCGGTGCCGGGCAGGCGGACTTCCGGGCATCGAAGGTAGAGGCTCGCAAAGCCCTCGGTCTCGATGGTCCGCCTCGCGCGATCGACCAAGGTCAGCCTTCCAGCGCGATCACCGCGCGCCTGCCGCACTCGGGCGAGGGTGAGCTGGCCGTGAGCAATGTCGTAAGGGATACGGCGCCGCTCGAAGCCCGCGATGGCGGCCTGGGCCAGGCGCTCGGCCTCATCCAGGTCCCCGGCCAGGACCGATGCCTCGGCCTGACCCCGCAGGATCTTGGCGAAGAGCAGGTCGTCGCCGAGATCTCAGCCTCAGCGACCACGGCCTCATTGACCCGGATGACGGCCTCGACGGACTTGTCCCAGGATTCTTCGGGCAGCGTGTCCAGCGCCCGCTGGGCCTGCGCAAGCTCGGACTTGGCGGTCTCGATGTCGCCGCCGAAGAAGTTCAGCCTGGCGAGTAGCGCGTGCCAGCGGGCCGACTCGTTGGCGTCGCCGTCGTCCCCGACGATGGCGAGTCCCTCCTCGCACCAGCGCCTGCCCTCCTCGAACCGGCCAAGGAACAGGCAGAGCTCGGCGGCGCGGAACAGGAAGGGCAGCCGCGCGGGGCCAGGGCCCGCCTTGGCCAGGGCCTGCTCGGACAGTGATTGGGCGGCGGCGAAGTCGCTGCGGGCGAAGGCCAGGTTGGCGCGCAGCAGCAAGGCGTACGGCGCCTCCGCGGGCAGGCTGTCGAGCAGGCGCTGCGCCTCGCCGTGATCGCCCAGGGCGATCTCCGCCCCGGCCGCCAGGTACGCCATCGCCTCGGCGTCTGGCTCGGAGGGCACCTCGATGTCCGGCATCAGGGTGATGAGCGGGCGGCAACGGTCGTACCGGCTCTGGTCGAGTGCCGCGCGCATCTCATCGCGCCACATCCGCACACCGGCGGCTGGATCTAGCCGGGCCTCGTGGTAGATCCGCTCAAGACGCGCACTGAACGCGTCGGCGTGGGGCACGGTTCGATAATAGTCAGCGAGTGCCCGGTGGGCCCTGGCCACGACGTCCGGGGCGACGCGACGCAGCGCCCGGCGCAGCAGCAGGTGGATCGCCCATCGTTCGCCCCGCGGCGACACGAAGGAGAAAGAGGTGACCTGCCGGAACGCCTCGGCGCCCGCGGGAAACCCGAGGTCGGCCCCGAGCCGGCTGAACATCTCCTGGTCGAACGCGCGTGCCGCGGACACCGCGACGATCGCCTGCTCCAGGTCGCTGCTCACCCACTGCATCAGGCGGGCGGCCAGCTCGCGCTCCTTGGCGCCAAGCTCGTCGTTCGAGACGAACATCTCGGGCTTGAGCGCCGCGCCGCGCCGCTGCGCCGCCAGTGCCACGTCGGTGCACAGACCGAGCAATAGCGATGCACCTGGTCCGGCTCCACCGTGGCGTACCGGATGAGGATGGCGCGAAGCGCCGGGCCGGCCAGCCCGGCCTGGAGCAGATACTGCTCGGCGAACTCCACGGGCAGCGCGCCCAGCGCGGTGATGGCCACGAAGCGATCGGGTATCGGGTCGGTCAGCGCCTCCGCCCAGCGGGGATAACTGCGAGAGGCGATCGCGATGACAAGCCCGTCGTCCAGCGGCAGCCTACCGACAAGCTGGCGAAACCAGCGCAGCCCGCCCCGGTCGGCGAACCGGGCGGCAGCCGTCTCACCGGTGAGCGCTTCAAAGGTGTCAAACAACAGCACGATGCGGCCAGGGTCCCGGCCTTCGGTCAGCGCGGCCCGCAGGTCGGCGGCGAAGAAGCGGGGCAGCGCGGCCATCAGGTCGGGGTCGGGCGGCAGCCGCAGCACCTCCTCGATCACGTCGTCCGGGACCCGGCGCCGTAGTCGACGCTGGCTGAGCAGGTCGTTCAGCCGGTTCCGCATCACCTCAAACAGGGCAGTGCTGACCTGGAAGACCGGGAGCATGATGAAGGCGTCGGCGATCGTGGCGGCGATCGCCAGTTCCGAGCTGGGAAAGTTGTCCTGGATCAGCCGCTTGACATCGCTGCCGCGGTCCCGGTCTCCAGGCTCACCCGGCGGAAGCCCCGAGTGCGGGCTACGCCGACCAGGTGTGCCAGCATGGCCCGTCCGATGCCGCGGCCTCGCGCAGCTTCGGCGGTGTGCATCGACTTGATCTCCGCATGGTCCGGGCCGGGGCACCTGATCGCCCCGATGCCGGGCAGGCTGCCGTCCGCCCGGAAGCTGAACACGGTGACCGCAGGATCGAGCATGGTCCTGCCGGGTCGGCCGGGGACCATCCAGGCCAGGATGTTTTGCGCGGCGAACATTGGGACCTGGGGGGTGCCGGTTCAGCATGACGCGATGGCGGCAGCTACTGTATCGGCCCATTGGTAGTTGACCGGCCCGACGCGGAAGATCAGGCGGTACCACATGGAGCCGTATATGAGGTCTGTTGCCAGGGCGGCGTAGTCGTCTGTGATGTCGCCTCGGGCCACGGCCCGCTGCAGTATCTGGCCAAGGGCGGCGCGGCGGGTTACCAGGAACCGGTCCCGGACCTGGTGGGCCACGCTTTCGTCTGAGGCGGCTGCGGCGGCGATGCTGTGCAGCAGGCGCACGGTGGTGGGATCGGCTGAATCGACGGTGGCGCGCAGGAAGACGCGCAGGTCCCCATGGAGCGTTCCGGTGTCTGGGAGCGGGATGGTTTGCTGTCCGCGCTCTGCCAGGGCGTCAAGGACGACTTCGGTCTTGGAGCGCCACCACCGGTAGAGCGTCTCTTTGCTGACTTTGGCCCGCTTGGCGATCGCTTCCATGTGCAGCCCGGCCGGTCCTTCCTCGGCGGCCAGCGCCAGTGTTGCCGCCAGTACAGCCTGGCGGGCTCGCTCGCTGCGTGGCCGGCCAGGCCGGCGGCCCTGTCCTTCTGTCACGGGAAGAATATTACCGAACGCGGCGTTCACATATAGACTTACCGAACGAAGCGTTCGGAAACGGAGGTTCCCGTAGATGAGCAGTCCGAGCATGGACAAGCGCCACGTAGCAGTGATCGGTGGCACCGCCGGCATCGGCCTGGAAACAGCGCGGCTCCTGGCCGGCAAGGGGGCACAGGTCACCATCGGGGGGCGCAACCGCGACCGGCTGGACGCGGCCGTCAACCAACTCGGCGGCCGGGCACAGGCGGTGGCCGTAGACGCCGAGCAGGTGGGCTCACTGAGACAGTTCTTCGCCCAGACCGGCCCGTTCAGCGACCTGGTGATCACTGTCACCCGGCGCGGCGGGGCCGGCCCTGCCTCACAGCTCGCCGAAGCCGACCTGCCAGGAGCATTCGCCGGCAAGACCGTCGCCCACCTTCGGGCTGTCGCGCTGGCGCTTCCCACCCTGGCCGCAGATGGTTCGATCACGCTGGTGACCGCTGGCTCGGCTCAATCCGCCCTGCCTGGCACTGCGGGACTGGCAGCAGTCAACGGGGCCCTCGAAGCAGCCGTAGCCCCACTCGCATTCGAACTCGCGCCGCGCCGAGTTAACGCAGTATCACCCGGGGTGATCGAGACCGGATGGTGGGAAGAGCTGCCCGAAGACGCCAAGCAGGAGGCCTTCAAGACCTTCGCCCAGCGGGCCTTGGTCCGCCGTAACGGCCACGCCGAGGACGTGGCACAAGCAATAGCCGCCCTTGTCGAGAACGGCTTCATCACCGGCGTCGTACTGCCATGCGACGGTGGGCTGCGTCTCACCTGAACGAAGCCATGCCCTCGAAGAGGATCATTCACTGGACGGTCCGTGATAGGAGCGCGCTTTTCCCGCCCCACCGGAATCGGCCGCCGCTACCCCGATGCCGACAGCTCGCCGCACCGCCCGGCTGAGTTCTTCAGTGCGTGACACACATTGCCGCCGTTAGGGGTGCCGGCCCCCCGCAGGCGCTGGCCAGCTGCCCGGTTCAGATTTGGCATTCCGCGCGGCCGTGTCCGACATGCCGGCGACTCCATGCAGGCATTCCCGCGCAGCTGTCCCGGCACCGCCTCGGCAGCCGCGAGGCGGCCGGACCGAGCTGGCCGATTCCCGCCAGCCTGGCCTGGCTGCCCAGATCAGCATGGACCGATGGGTGACGAGAACATGACTGCGGTGGGGTCCCCGCTGAGCAATGCGCTCTTTCGCAGGGTGTGGATTGGCGCCACTGTCTCTGCTGCTGGGGACGCCGCCAGCTGGATTGCTCTGGTGGCGCTCGTGCTGGCCCGGCCGCACGGGAGTGTGGCGGTGCTCGCCGGGCTCTACACCGCGCCGGTCGCGGTGGGCGGGTTGCTGGCCGGCTGGGCCCTGGACAGGTACGACCGGCGGTGGTTGCTGGCGGGCGACAGCCTGCTGCGGGCTGCGGTGTTCGCGACGGTCCCCGTCGCCGCCGTGCTGGGGGACCTGCGGGTGACCCAGCTGTACCTGGTGGCTGCGGTGTACGGGTCGCTGAAGATGATCAGCCTGGCGGGCTTCCCGGCGCTGATCCCCAGCTTGGTGCCTGCCGGGCAGCGGATGGCCGCCAACGCCCTGGAGTCAATGAGCTTCGGGATCGCCGGGCTGGTCGGCGCGGTGGCTGCAGGTGCTGCGGTGGCGACCGCCGGGCCGGGGTACGTCGTGGCCTTCGACGCATTCAGCTATCTGGTGTTCGCGCTGTGCCTGCTCAGTGCCCGGGGCCTGGCGGGTACTCGTCCCGCCCGGACCGCCGCTGCGGGCCGTGCTGGCGGGGGGCTAGGTCCGGTGCTGCGGCAGATGATCCGCGATCCGGTATTGCGTGATACCACGGTGATGTTCGCGTTGTTCAACATCGGCGAGGGCGTGCTGCTGGTGCTGCTGCCCCGCCGCGCAGTCGAGTACGGGCTGGGCGCTGGCGGGGATGGGTTACTGGTAGCCGCCATGACCGCAGGAGAGTTGCTGGGCGCGCTGGCCCTGCTGCGCCGCCCGTGGCGGACGTCGCTGACCTGGTCCATCGTGGTCGCCTCGCTGGTGGCTGCGGTGGCTGTGCTCGCGCTGCTGCTGCCGTCCCCGTGGGCGGCACTGGCTGGATTGGCCGGACTCGGTTGCTGCGGGGCGGCGATGACCGCCTGGGCGCAGACGTTGCGGATGGCAAGCGCCCCGGCCGCAACCCATGGCCGGCTCTTCGGACTGTTGCGTACGCTGATGCAGGCCACGCCGCCGCTGGGCGCGGGCCTGGCCGCGCTGACCCTGAGGCATGGTGTCACGGCTACGGTGCTGGCGGTCTGCGCGCTTATGGCGGTGCCAGCGCTCGCCTTCGCCCGCGATCTGACCGCCGCCGGGACCCGGGCGGCCCAGCCTGATGCGGCACGGGCCGCAGGCCAGGCGTGACCCGGCCATGGATCTCGACTTCAACCGCTGCTACCAGGCCACCCGCAGCCGGGATCCGCGCTTCGACGGCCGGTTCATCGTCGGGGTACACAGCACCGGGATCTACTGCCGGCCAAGCTGTCCGTCACCGGTATGCCCCAAGCCGACCAACGTCACGTTCTACCGCACTGCCGCGGCAGCCCAGCTCGCGGGGCTGCGCGCCTGCAAGCGCTGCCGCCCTGATGCGGTACCCGGCTCGCCGGAATGGAACACCCGCGCCGACCTGGTCGGCCGGGCCATGCGGCTGATCGCAGACGGGGTGGTGGACCGGGAAGGAGTACCCGGTCTCGCCCGCCGACTCGCGGTCAGCATCCGGCACCTGCACCGCCTGCTGGTGGAGGGCGTCGGCGCCCCGCCGCTCGCGCTGGCACGTTCCCAGCGGGCATACCAGGCCCGGCTCCTGGCGGAGACGACCACGATGCCGTTCAGCGAGATCGCCTTCGCGGCCGGCTTTGCCAGCATCCGGCAGTTCAACGAGACACTGCGCCGGGTCTTCGCCGCGACCCCATCGCAGCTGCGGGCGGCGCACCGGCGGGGCGTGCCGCAGCCAGCCGGCGGCCTCGCGTTGCGCTTGGCGGCCCGGGCACCCCACGACCCGCACGGCGTCCTGCGCTGGCTGGCCACCCAGGCGATACCGGGCGTAGAGGAATGCACGGGCGACGGGTACCGGCGGGTGCTCCGGCTGCCCGGCGGTCCCGGCACCGTGACGCTGCGGCCGGCACCCGACCATGTTCACGCAACCTTCCGGCTGGCCACGCTCGCAGACCTGGGCGCCGCAGTTGCCCGCTGCCGGCGCCTGCTCGACCTGGACGCTGACCCGCAAACCTACATTCCCGTGCTTGCCGCCGATCCCGCGCTGGCCCCACTGGCCGAAGCGGTACCGGGACTGCGGCTGCCCGGCACGGTTGATGGAGCTGAGACCGCGCTGCGGACGGTGCTCGGGCCCCGGGCGGCAGCACGCACGGCTGCGCTCGGTGAGCCGCTGGCCACGCCCGACGGCGGGCTGACCCGTGCTTTCCCAGATCCCGCCACAGTTGCCGCCGCCGACCCGGCCAAGCTCCGCCTGCCTCCTGCACGCGGCCGTACCGTGCGCGAGCTGGCGGAGCGGCTGGCCAGCGGAGAACTGGTCGTTGACGAGGGCGCCGACCGTGCCGCCGCGCGCCGCGCCCTCCTCGCCGTGCCCGGCATCGGCCCGGCGCTGGCAGAACAGCTCGGCCTGTGCGCGCTTGGTGACCCGGACGCATTCCCGGCCGGCGACCCCCGGCTCCACGCTGCGGCCCGCCGCCACGGGCTGCCCGGCGACGCCGCTGGCCTGGCACGGCGGGCAGGGCAGTGGCGGCCTTGGCGCGGGTATGGTGCGCACCTGCTGTGGCACCCGCACAGCAGGGAGATCTTCGCGCCCCAGCCTTAAGCCGATCAGCCTTAAGCCGATCAGGTGCAGGCCGCGAATGAGCATGGCCGGCGCAACATCGCTCTGATCGAGCGGCGATCAAGGACCGCAAATCGTGCGCTGACTTCGATGCGGCGCTTCCTCCTTCACCACCGACGTCCTCGCATGACCGCCCGCCATCGATAACGCTGCAGCCGAGGAGCACAGCGGACAGCCCGTGAGGCCGTAAGGTCGGTAGGCCCTCTTCTGCCCGGCGCTCAGCGCCCGTCACCATGCTGATGATCACCGGCAGTGCCATGGTGCCCGTCCTCCTCGGGCGCGTCAGCCAGCCAGCCCAGAACTTGCGAATATGCAGCCGCCTGACCTGCCAGTAGATGGGCCTGACCAGGCGCTCATAGTCGCTCGGGTGCGGTCGTTGACCAGGTTCCGCCTCCGTGAGGGGCCGGAGCCGTGACCTGGTGTGATGGCCGTAGCCGTTCTACCGTGGGTTTAAATCGTTTGCTGGAGCCTCGGCTGGCCCAGCTTCGGGGTCTCAGCCCGAGCCCTGGAGGTGCCTGATGGCGCCGCCCGGTAGGACTCCGAAAACTGGCATGCATCTGCCTGGCCGGGACCCGGCCAGGCGGGCCAGCCCCGCTCGGCCGTGAGGATCCTGTGCACGTCCGGGGAGAGCAGGGCGTAGACGATGTCGGCGCGGGGCCCTGGCTGCCTGGCGGATGCAGCCCCTCAGCTGTGGTCGACGAACGCGAGGACGTCGGCGGCGACTCGCCTGCTGGAACCTACCCGGAGGTGACCCCCCTTGTGCCAGATGAGGGTGCAGCCTGGGATCAGCCTGGCGGTCTCCTCGACCACGTCCCTCGGGAAGCCCCGGTCACGGTCACCGCACAGGAGCAGGACGGGCGCCTGGATGCGGGGAAGCACCGCCCGTGCGTCGAAAGCCTCCTCGGCCTGAGCCTCGACCAGGATGTCCCCAGGCGGGCAGTCAAACCCGGCGAACATGAGCCGGCCGAAGACGGGGCCGATCAGCCGGCGGACCCACCGCATTGACTTACCCGGCAGCAGCATTTCTGCGGTCACCGCCCCGGCACCGGCCGTGTCGCCCCGGGCGAGGGCAGCGCCCCACCGGGAGTCAAAGTCCCAGCCCCAGTCCGGCAGCACCGCCCCCGTGGCGACCAGGGCCATGTGACCAAAGGAGTGCGGGTGGAAGGCGGCCAGGTACTGCGCGATCAGCCCGCCGGTGGATTCGCCCACTACCAGGCCGACCCGGCCGCCGAACTCCTGGCTGATCACCTGGGCGTAGTCATCGGCCATGCCGGCGATTGTGTGCCCGGCCGGCATGTGCCTGCGGCGGGTGATGATCCAGACGGCGTATCCGGCCTTGGCATACTGGTCCAGCATCCGCCGGAACATGCGCAGCCCCATGCCTCCTTTGGGGACCACGCTGCCTGGGCCTCCCTGGATGAACAGCAGCGTCTTCGGCCCGGTGCCCCAGGTCAGGTACTCCATCCCATTCGCGAACGTCCCGCTGTGGGATTTCTGCTCTGCTGCTGGCAGGTAGTGGAAGTCGCACCGGTCGGCGCCGCCGGCGAGCGTGCCCGTGCGTACCAGTACCTCGCCGCGGCCCTTGGCCATCCGGTGATCCTGGGCGCATAGCACCCGTTGGCAGAACTCTTGCTCGCCGCGGCCGCGCAGGTAGTCGGCGTACAGGCAGCGGTGGACGTCGAAGGCGTAGCCGCTGGGTGTGTCGACGTCGGTCATGACCCAGTCCGGTCGCCGGACGAACAGCGCCTCGTCGATCTTCTCGCGGCGGCGGACACGCGCGAGCGGGTCCCTCGGATGCATGACCGCGGCCACGGCGTCGATCGGGCGATGCAGGCGGCGCATCACGCGGTACATAAGGTCGCCCAGCAGGTCCTCGGCCCGCCCCGCCGGAATCCCGGCGTCGATGAGGGCGTCCCGCACTGCCAGGAGGTGGGCCGCCGTCTGGAGGTTGAATCGTCCAGCCCGCGTCCGCGCCAGGTCAGGCGGCGGCACATACCGCCCGTCAGCGCTGCGCACCACGCGAGCAGCGGCAGCCCGGCCCAGGGCCGGGGTCAGGCCCCGGCGGAAGGCCCCGCCCAATAGCCGGGGAGGCCGCGTCTTGATGAGTGCATTCATGGCTCCTCCCGGGACGGTCGCACGTTGCCCGGCGGGCCGGGTAAGCCAACGAGCAGCGGCGCGAAACCCATGGTCGTTTTGATCATGGCCCGGGCGGGCTATCACGGTTAGTGGCCTGGGTCGTCTCAGCGCAGGTCTTAGGTCCTGGCGCGGGGCCGGAACGCGGTGCCATGCTTGTCCCCGTCCCAGCACGGCCGAGCGGAGTGTGACATATACCTGCCCGCGCAGGGGATTGCCGATCATGTGGCCTTCTCCGCGCAGCATGGTGAGGCTTCCGGGGTATTGCACCGGCCAGGCGTCTCTGAGAAAGTCCAGACGAACCCGGGCGCCGAACTCACCGGCCACAGTGCCCGGTGGGGGCGATGTTGTGGTTGAGGTGAAAGACGTTGTCCGGGTCGTAGGCGTCCTTGACCGCGGTCAGGCGCACGCGCTTGGCCTCGGAGTAGGCGCGGCGCACGCCCGACGCGCCCTCGTCGGTGAGCGCGTTGACATAGGCGCCCACGAGGAACGGTTCGAGCTTGGCGCAGCGCCGGCAGCATCGCCCGACCGCTCTCCGGGTCGCCCACCCACACGTATCCGAGGGTGACGGTGTCGCCGGAGATCTCCGCGGTCGGCGTGGCCTGGCGGGGAGCCTCCTCTGCCAAGTCGCGCCAGCCGCGCATCGCTGCGGCGGCGCGATCGAGCGGGAAGGTGAGCTCCACGACCAGGGCCCGCGTGCCGACGGGATGCAGTCGGAACTCGAACTCGACGACGATTCCGAAGTTGCCGCCACCGCCGCGCAGACCCCAGAACAGGTCGGGGTGCTCATCGGCGGACGCGCGCACGGCATCGCCGTCCGCGGTGACGACGGCGTAGGACACGACGTTGTCGCAGGCGAGACCGTGCTGGCGCGCCAGCCGGCCCATGCCGCCGCCCAGTGTCAGCCCGCCGGCGCCGGTGTGCGAGACATTGCCGGCCGTTGTGGCGAGGCCGAAGGGCTGCGTGGCACGGTCCAGGGCGCCGAGCATCGCGCCGCCCTGCACCCGGGCGCGCCGCGTGACCGGATCGATGGTGACACGGCCCAACTTGGTGAGGTCGATCATGAGCCCGCCGTGCGGACCAGCGAGGCCGGCGATGTTGTGGCCGCCGCAACGGACACCGATCTCCAGGCCGCGCTCACGGGAGGTGATCTGCCCGGCGTGTCCCGTGGCGTCGTGATCATCATGTTTGTGATCATGCCGGGCGTGCGATCTTGAGGCTCTCACTGTCCTGGTCCCTCATCTGGCCGGGCTGGCCGTCGAGCGTGCCGGGGACGGCGGGCAGGCCGGTGCATGTGCTGGCCCGGACCTGCGCCGCCGCGGCGGCCATTGCCGCCAGCGGTGCGTTGGCCTCCCCGGCCAGGGCCAGCGGGATCAGCACCAGCGGCCGGCGAGCCAGGTGCACGTGGCGCACCGTGGCGGTTGGCTGAGCGACGTCGCGGTCGGCGGCCAGGGCCCGGGCCAGGGAGGTGAGGGTCGTCATCGCGCCAGCCCCGGCGGTTCCGGGCCGCTTTCGGCCGCGAGGCCGGTCATGCCGCGTCTCCTACGCACTCGCGGCGCAGCCGGGCCGCGGTCCGCAGCAGCGTCGCGGCCTCGGCCCGGTCCTCCGGCACGGGGAGCGTGCCAGTCAACCAGTCCCCGGTCAGCCGGGTGCCATGTCAACGAACCGGCTGTAGTGGCCCTGGAAGGCCACCGTCACCGTGGTGGTCGGCCCGTTTCGGTGTTTGGCGACGATCAGGTCAGCCTCGCCCGCCCGTGGCGACTCCCGCTCGTAGGCATCCTCCCGGTGCAGCAGGATGACCACGTCGCTATCCTGTTCAATACTATTATGGACGCTAATACCATTTGCTATGAAATTGTGAGTGCCCACAACGGTGGCGTCGTAGACAGGCTGCTCGCCAAGGCTTTCCACTGACCCGATCTCGTCCCAGAACACGTCGTTGGTAGCGGCCATCTCCAGGTCCGCGTCATCAAGGACACGCGCGACCTCCGCCAGCCTCTCCCGGCTCGGCGCATGCTTCCATGAGGTACTGCCACAGAACTGTGTGCCGGCTGCCGCCGCGAACTGGCGCTGGGTTATCTGCCGCTCCACCAGCACCGCCCGCACCCGGTCCCAGACTTCGCGCGGAATCGTGTCCAGATCGGTGTTTCCCTTGATTGCCAGCAGCATCTGCCGGGCCTTTCCGGCCGTCACGCCACGGACGCCGATATCGTCAAGGAACCGCAGTTGGTTCTCAACCCCATAGACCAGCAGGTGATAGCACGGGCGGTAGCCGCCCTTCCTGGTTTCCTTGATCCTGGTCATAACGTTGAGCCGCGTCAGCAGCGTCGCGACATCATCGATCATCTGGCGGCTTGTCGAGGCGTAGTAGATCCGCGCCTGCCGGGCCTTCCCGTCCCACCAGACACAACCGTCAGTGGCCCACAGATGCCGCAGGAAAAGTGCTGCCTGAACCTTCGGCACCGAGAAGAGGGGGGCAGGCACGAACTTCTCATGATTGCGCAGGCCGGAAAGCCCGAGCCAGTCATCGAGGCCGGCGTAGCGGATCGGCTGATTCCTGACGGAAGAACCGTCGCCGAGCAGGTGCGCAAGCATGATGATCTCGGGCTCAGGCATCTCGCGCACAGACAGCGGGGCCGGGACATGCCGCGGCACGGCGACCCGGGTGCCGACCGGGATCTCGCCCAGCGAGCGCCACCCGTCGTAGGTGAGGAACGGATGGTTGGAGGTGGCCTGGACCTCGCGCCCCGACTTGAGCCGGACCTGGAACACCTCCTTCACGCCGCTCGGGAAGGCATGAGTCATGGTGCGAGGTATCAGCCGCAGCCGCTCGTCAAGCGACCAGACCGGGATGTCCCGCTCGCCCGATGCCAGCAGTTCCCCGAGCGTGACCTCGCTGCCGGTGTCGGCCCGCAGGACCCGGGTCTGTGCGGTCAGGCACCCCGACTCACGTAGATCTGAGAGCAATGGGCGTTTATCGTTGCGCTGCTCGGGGCCGCGGTTGAGCTGGGAGATGGCGACCACCGGCACGTCGATCTCCTTGGCGAGCAGCTTGAGTGAGCGGGACATCTCCGACACTTCCTGCTGCCTGTTCTCCACCCGCCGCGGCGAGCTCATCAGCTGCAGGTAATCGATGATCACCATCCGCAGGTCGTGCCGCTGCTTGAGACGACGGCACTTGGCCCGGATCTCCATCATCGACATGTTCGGCGAGTCATCGATGAAAAGTGGCGCGTCGACCACCTCGCTCATCCGCCGGGCCAGCCGGGTCCAGTCCTCCTCGCCCAGCTGGCCGGTCCGCATCGCGTGCAGCGGCACCCGCGCCTCCGCCGAGAGCAGCCGCATGGTGATCTCGTTGCGGCTCATCTCCAGGCTGAACATCACCGTCGCCAGCCGGTGCTTCACCGCAGCCGCCCGGGCAAGATCCAGTGCCAGAGTCGAATTGTGCGTAGGGATCATGCTGCGGCCAGCCAGGTACAGCTGATCAGCGCTGCCGACCTGCACACACCGGACCGGCACCGACGGCACCGGCACTGCCGCGACGATGTAGCGCCACCTGGTCCGCTGTGGGTTCTGGCTCGACCGCTCTTTGTGCAGCAGTTGCTTACGCCCCAGGCGGAACACCTCGTCGGGCGTGATGAAGCTGACCATGTAGCAGGTTGAGGAAGCCCCGCTCCGGCCGTTGACGCGCTTGGTGGTCATCGAACACCTGTATCCGAGACTGAGCACGAGTTCGCGCACGCCTTCCGCCAGCGCCCGGCTCGTCACCGCCAGTTGCACGGAGCCGGTGGATGTCACGGTCCCAGCCGTATCGAGGATCCCGGCCAGGAGCGCCCGCCGCTGCCGCACTGATGCGCGCAAGTAGAGTGCCGGGATGTGTTTGCCGCCCAGGACCCCGAGCGTCCGCAATCCGGTCTGCACGCACACCCGGTCGGCGACCTGAGCCTCCTCGGCCGGGAAGTCCATCCGGTATACGTGGCGGCGGTCCTGCGCAATGACTGTGAGTCCAGACGCTTCCACGTTCATGACGATCTCGGGATCGGTGGTGGTGAACCAGGCCGAGGCGGGCTCCCCGCCGCCGAGCCAGACCCCCATGGCATACGCGGGAATCGGCAGGCCAGCTTCTGGGCACTCGATGGCTGCGGCGATTCCGACAGCATGATTGGGGCGCCGATCTCCGGTTTCGCAGCACAGTGTCGCCGCGATCTGCTCGGTGGTCACCACCTGCGGCAGCACCGGCCCCGCGTGGTTCTTGCCACGGCCACGTAGCTGAGCGTCGTAGCGCCGGGCTGCGCGCGTCCACGTGAGCCACTGATGCTGGCCGTCGGCGACGATGACCTCGCCGTCTGAGAACTCGACCTCGTAGCAGGGCCGGCCCTGCATCACCTCGGTGGCCGCGACCACCGTGACCGGCTTTCCGTCCGCACCGATCAGCTCGTCGCCGACGGCGACTTTCCCCATGGTTGTCCAGCCGGCTGGCGTCGGAAGCGGGGTGTCGAGCGCCAGCGCCTTGCCAATGGCCGGCCTAGCCGCGATGACGACCATCTGGCCCGCGTGCAGGCCGTTGGTCAGGGCATCCAGGTCGGCGAACCCGGTTGGCACGCCGGTCATCACCCCCCCGCGCGAGCTGATCGCCTCGATCTCGTCGAGCGCGCCGGGCATGATTTCCGACAGCGGCAGGTAGTCCTCGGTGACCCGGCGGTCGGTGACTGCGTAGATCTCGGCCTGTGCCCGGTCCACCAGTTCGTCGGCGTCCCCGTCACCCGCGTACCCGAGCTGCACGATCCGGGTGCCGACCTCGACCAGGCGGCGCAGGATCGCCCGCTCCCTGACGATCCTGGCGTAGTACCCGGCATTCGCCGCGGTCGGCACTGACGCGATGAGCGTGTGCAGGTACGCTCCGCCGCCGACCCGCGCCAGTTCCCCGCGCTTGCCCAGCAGATCGCCGACTGTCACCGGGTCGGCGGGCTCCCCACGGCCATACAGCTCGAGGATGGCCTCATGCACCAGCTGGTGGGCGGGGCGGTAATGGTCCTGCGGGCGGATCACTTCCATCACGTCGGAAATGGCGTCCTTGGACATCAGCATCCCGCCGAGGACACACTGCTCAGCGGCGATGTCATGTGGCGGTGTCCGCTCGAACTCCCCGCCCCGGGGGGTGATCTCGGTGACACTCACCGGGCACCACCTCCCCTGCCGGCGGGCTCCCCGCCCGTATCGCACGCCTGCGGCCAACTCTGTTGTAATGGATGGCTCGGACAGTCTCTTGCGGTCCGTCCGCGACGTCCAATCATGGTGTGCACAGGCCTGTGGAAACCCTGTGCAGACACGCCGCCGGCCCTGTGTGCAGGCTGGGGATACCGCTGGGGACGAGGCTGAACGTTCCGCAGCCGCGACCCCCGCTACCTGGGCAGACGTCGTCCACGGCCTGTGTGCCGAAAATACTTCTTCGCGGCCGGCCATCCACACCCGCGAGAAGGTTGTCCACAGCGAAATGATCCACCGAACGTGGATATGCCGGGTTGACGGCATCATCCGGCATCTGTGGACCCACCCGGGCACAGGGGCCGTTTCGCGGCAGGCGAAACCGGCGTGCCCGGGCCGTGGCTGCCCTATTCTCTCGATCATGTGTTCGATGCCGGAAGACCGTCTTGCCCTGATCGGGAAGGCCATCGACGAGGTCGCGGCCGCCTTGAGCGCAGGCGCGCCCGCCGGCGCGGAACTGGACGATCTGGCCGTCCGGCTGGCCCGTATCTGGGCCATGATCGCCGAACTCGACCCGGCGATTGCCGGGCGCTTGCGGGACTACACCGCGAACGGGGACTGACCGGCGGATCCTGCACGATCCGGCCGCCTGGGCCGCGGCCCCCGTCAACCGTGAGGCCAGCCCCGTCCAGGTGGCTCAGGGGCCGGCGGCCCGGCTCAGGGGCCGGCGGCCCGGCTCAGGCGCCGACGATCTCGATGTCGAGTGTCGCGCTCACCTCGGGATGCAGCCGGACAGTGACCTGGTGCGCGCCGATGGTCTTGATCGGGTTGCGTACCTCGATCCGGCGCTTGTCCAGGTCCGGCCCACCCGCGGCGCGGACCGCGTCCGCGATGTCCGCCGGCCCAACAGAACCGAACAGCCGCCCCGTGCCGCCAGCCCTGGTGTGCAGCCGGACAGTCAGTTCCGACAGCCGGCCGACCGCCTGCCTGGCGTCGTCCAGGCTCCGGATGTCACGGGCGGAGCGGGCCCGCTTGATCAGGTCGATCTGCTTCTCCGCCCCCCGGGTCCAGCGCATGGCGAGCCCTCGCGGCACCAGGTAGTTGCGGCCATATCCACCCGCTACCTCCACCACGTCGCCTGGGGCGCCCAGGCCGGTGACTTCCTGGGTGAGGATGAGCTTCATCGGCGTGCGACTCATCGGGTCAGTCCTCTCCCTGCGCCTAACGTGGGGTGCTGGTGTACGGCAGCATCGCCATCTCGCGGGCATTCTTGATGGCCGTAGCGACGTCGCGCTGATGCTGCGTGCAGTTGCCGGTCACGCGCCTGGCCCGGATCTTGCCGCGGTCGGAGATGAACTTCCGGAGCAGCCCGGTGTCCTTGTAGTCGACGTAAGCGATCTTCTCCTGGCAGAACAGGCAGACTTTCTTTCTTGGCTTGCGGATGGGTGCTTTCGCCATCGTGGTGCTCCTTGGGAGAGCCCCGCATGCTGCGGGGATGGTGTCTGGTCAGGGGTGTCAGAACGGAGGTTCGTCGGACGGGCCATCCCCCCCGAATCCCCCGGCGGGGTCCGCGGCCCACGGGTCCTCCGCCGCGCGCCCGCCCGGTCCCCCACCATACCCGCCGGACCCGCCGCTGCCGCCGCCGCCGAAGCCGCCGCTGGACCGGTTGGACTTGGTGACCTTGGCCGAGGCGTAGCGCAGCGACGGACCGACCTCGTCCACCTCGACCTCAACGACCGTCCGCTTCTCGCCTTCCTTGGTCTCGTATGATCGCTGCCGCAGCCGGCCGGAAACGATGACCCGCATGCCACGCTGCAGGCTCTCCGCCACGTTCTCCGCGGCCTGGCGCCAGACGCTGCAGTTCAGGAAGAGGCTGTCGCCGTCTTTCCACTCGTTGGTGTTCTTGTCCAGGAACCGGGGGGTGGAGGCGACCGCGAAACTCGCCACCGCCTGGCCGGTCGGGGTGTAGCGGAGCTCAGGATCACGGGTCAGGTTGCCAATGATCGTGATCGTGGTGTCGCCTGCTGCCATCGGGTACTCCCGGTCCTTCAGGGGTTGTATCGGGTCACGCGCACGCGGCCATACCGCGGCTCAGTGCTGTTCCGGACGCAGGACCTTCGTGCGCAGGACGGCCTCGTTGAGGCTGAGCTGGCGGTCAAGTTCCCGCACCGTGTCCGGCTCGGCAAGCATGTCAATGACGGCGTAGATGCCCTCGGACTTCTTGTCGATCTCATAGGCGAGGCGCCTGCGGCCCCAGACATCGACCTTGTCCACGGACCCGCCCCCGTCCTTGACGACGGTGAGGAACTGGTCAAGTGAGGGCTGGACGGTGCTCTCCTCGAGCCCTGGGTCGAGGATGATCATCATTTCGTAATGGCGCATGGACTGAACCTGCCTCCTCTGGACTGGTGCGGCCACGGTCTTTCCGTGACAGGAGGGGCTGCGTTCTAGCGGCCCGGCATGTGGTTCCCGGGTCTGTTGCAGCCGAGCCAGCTTACCAGGGTCATCCGACAGGACAGGCAGGGGTTTGCGGCCCGGCGGCCCGGCGGCCCGCATGGGGGTTAGGGCCGGGACAGGACCTCTGGCACCTCGGGACGTGACTTCCGCCCACTCTGGATTCCGGCAGATTCCGGCACGCTGGGCGCGGGAACACTCCTGGTTGACATACCAGGATTACATGAAGGGGTGGCGGTCCATGTCGCAGGCCACCAGGGCACGGCCTCATGTGCATCTACCGCATGTCACGCTGAACACCGACGGCGGCCGGCACCCGCTGGAGAACAGCCTCGCGATGTTCACCCTCGTCGCCGGGTTCGTGGCCTTCGCCTTCGGATTCGTGGTCAGCCAGCATGTCGTGGCGTCCGCGGTCGGGCTCGCCGCGCTGCTGGTCGGCCTCTACGCCCAGATGATCTCCGCGACGCGGGCGGAGCGGATGGTCATCGTCACCGGCCTGGTGGCCGCCTTCGTCGGGCTCGCCCTGGGCCTTGGTCACGGCGCCTTCTTCCCCTGATCCCGGATCGGGGCCCGCCCGCCTGCTACCGGACCGGCAGGCCTGGCCTGACCGCGGCACCGGCAAGCACGTCCCCGCCTGTCCGTGACCCTCGCTAGGCTCGGACCATGGTCCGCATCGGTGCCCACGACCGTGAGGGCGACCCATTGGCTATGGCGCAAGCCACCGGCGCTGACGTCGTCCAGTTCTTCCTCGGCGACCCGCAGGGCTGGGACGCGCCCGCCTTCCCCGGCGGTGACGCGGCGGCATTGCGCGACGCGTTCGCTGCCGCCGGGGTGGACGTATACATCCACGCCCCCTACGGCATCAACGTGGCGAGCGCGAACAACCGGATCAGGATCCCCAGCCGCAAACTCCTGACCCAGCAACTGGCGGCTGCCGCGGCGGTCGGGGCCAAAGGCCTCATCGTGCACGGCGGTCACGTCACCCAGGGAGTGGCCGACGAGGCCGGTTACGACAACTGGCGTAAGGCGGTCGAGCGGATCGGGCGGCCGGTCCCGCTGCTGATCGAGAACACGGCCGGCGGTGGCCACGCCATGGCCCGGGGCGTGGACGCGGTGGCCCGGCTGTGGGATGCCATCGGTGACATCGCTGCCGCCGGTGCTGAGAATGGTACCGGCGAGATCGGGTTCTGCCTGGACACCTGTCACACGCACGCAGGCGGAGACGACCTGGCCGGCATCGTGGACCGGGTGAAGGCGATCACCGGCCGGATCGACCTGGTGCACTGCAACAACTCGCGCGACGAGTTCGGCTCCGGCCGCGACCGTCACGCCCCCATCGAGTCGGGCACCATCGACCCGGCGCTCCTGCTGGACGTGGTGCGGGCGGCGGGCGCCCCGGTGATCAGCGAGACCCCCGACCCCGCGGCCGACATCCGCTGGCTCCGCACTCACCTCGACTCCGCCTGACGGAACGCTCGTCCACCCGCCGGAGTTAGCCGGTATCGGCCAGGTCCTGGACGGCAGGCCGCGACCGCAGCCGGAGCACGAACCGGTCGGGCGCATCCGCGAGGACTCCGCCGGCCGGGTCGTCCTCGCCGTCAGCCCGCACCACGTCGCCATCGGGACGCAGGATGTCCCTGATCACCAGCACGCACAGCAAGCTGACCGTGGCGAACCGTGCGAGCAGCGCGGCGAAATACAGGCCGTTGCCGATACCGCCGGCGGTGGGCGGCAGCGGGCTGGGCGCGAGCAGGGTGACCAGGTAGGCCCAGATAGCGAAGAAGTACCCGATCTCCGCCAGCTGCCAGAGCGCGTACGGCCACAGCCTGGGCCTGGCCAGCACGGCGAGCGGCACCAGCCAGATCACGTACTGCGGCGACCACACCTTGTTGGCGAGCAGGAACAGCGCGAGCACCAGGAAGAAGACCTGCGGCAGCCGGGGCCGGCGGGGTGCCGCGAGGATGATCACCGCGAGGACCACGCAGCAGGCCGCGAACACGGCCAGTGAGAACGCGTTCAGCGAACTCTGCCGGAGGCTGCCCACGAGCGGCCAGTGCTCGGTCTGGAAGAAGTACCAGATGGACCCCCAGTCCGCGGGCCTGGTGTCGCTCATCCGGTAGAAGCGGCTCCAGCCCCGGGGGGCGATGAGGACGATCGGGAGGTTGACCGCCAGCCACGTCACGGCGGCTGAGATCCCTGTGACGGCGAAGGCCCGCAGCCGGCCGGCCCGCAGGCACAGCAGCAGCAGCGGGCCGAAGAAGACGATCGGGTAGAACTTGGTGGCCACCGCCAGGCCCAGCAGCATCCCGGCCAGGATCAGCCGGCGTGCCGCCCAGGCCGCCATGCCCAGCGCGACCAGCGCCATCGCGATGAGATCCCAGTTGATGAACGAGGCCAGGATCAGGCCAGGGGCCAGCGCGACCAGCAGCCCGGTCCAGCGCCGCGACCGGCCGGCCAGGTAGGCGGTGGCCAGGGTGCCCGCGATCGCGCACAGGGCCAGCAGCACGACGGTGACGTCGAAGAACTCCCGGCCGCGGACGTAGGGGTCACTGATGGGCCGCACCAGCCAGGCCACTGCCTGCATCCCCCCGCCGATGAGCACCGGGTACTCGACCGGGTGGCCGGTGTAGGGGACCTTGCCCGCCGCCAGGCCCTCCCCGAAGTACAGCGGGTAGATATCGGTGTAACAATGCGCCTGGAACTGCTTGAGGTAGATGTTCCAGTCGCCGCCGCGGCAGGCTGCCTTGTTGAGAAACCCGAGCACGCTGCCGGCCAGGCTGGCGATCACCAGCGCCGTGACCGAGCCGCTGGCCACTGCCAGCCGTGCCCGCCAGGAGGCCATGCCTGCACTGGCGGGCGCCCGCCCCCCCGCCCGGCCGCGGACGGCCGCCCCCCCCCCCCCCCGCCCCCCCCCCCCGCCGGGGGGGGGGGGGCCGACCCGCGCCCCCCGGGCGGCGCCCCCCGGGGGCGCGGCCCCCCCGCCGGGAACCCAGCCAGGAAGCGTGACCTTTGGCGGACGGCTTCTCCGCCCGGGGTTCTGGCTGGCGCCCAGGAGAGCGCGAGGTGAACCCGCGCCCGGGTGACTGCCACGTAGAGCAATCGTCGTTCTTCTTCGATGGCCTCGGCCGTTCGCGCGTGCACGATGGGCATTATGCCCTCTACCAGCCCGGGAAGCAGAACCGCGTCCCATTCGAGCCCCTTCGCGCCATGCATGGTGGCCAGCGTCAGCGCGCTGGCCACCGGGGCGTGGCCGGCTTCGGCCCGGTCGACGAGCTCGGCGGCGAACTCCGCGAGCTTTTCGACCGCGTCCGCGACCGCCCAGGCGTCCGAGTTCAGCAGCAGGAAGTAGTCGCCCGAGGCCACGCGCATACCGGCGTTCGAGCCGCCGCCGAGGCCCTTGTTCTCCTCCTGGATCAGCCGCGCCTCGGGGAAGCGCTCGCGCACGAGCTCGAGTGTCCCGTCAGTCGAGCCGTGGTCGACGACGATCGTCTCGTGGTCGCGCACGCTCTCTAGACACCGCTCCAGCC
>OFHG01000214.1_pt1 | contig 25232 bp, 24 predicted proteins | sample 1521931 | NCBI WGS metagenome assembly OFHG01 (sample SAMEA2468438, study PRJEB22500) | soil metagenome | biome: Glassland; feature: Farmland; material: Clay | place: Australia | collected 2013-01-31 | depth 0.55 m
GTGCAAGTACGATCGAGCGGCCTATGCCCCTTGTCCCGCCCGTTACGATCGCTACCTTATTGAAAACTAGATTCTTTTCCATGCCTCGCGCGTTTGTTCAATGTAGCACAACATTAAACCGTAATCAATAGTAATAATTGAGCGGGGCGATAATATAATACGGGAAATAAAGCTTATCTTCCACTGGCTTATGAAACAAAACGCCTCCTCAGCAGTAAGACATCATTACTGCGAATGGCTGTGAGCAGCACAGAATCGTACTTGGAACTATTCCGTCGTTTCTTTGAAAAGTCGACTATCCCGGCGTGATGTTTTTGGGTGAGGATAAAACGTGTGCGTGCGGGCTTTTTCGAGACGGGCTTTTTGATCATGGACAGCTTGGTTGCTCAAGCTCGGCTGTTTTCATATTATCGACAACCGCCTCGCCGAGAGGAGGGGGATTTTCCCATCTCCGTACCTCCTCTTCCGGCAAGGATAACAACTCTCTCGTCATCACGTATTGGACATTCCGTTAATACTTCGTAACAGTATAAAAAATTATTGATCCCGATTTTACGCGGGTCATTGATACTGCGCTGCCGGGAATTTCAGCTTGACGGAACAATCTCTCAAAATCATCTGGAGTACGCTGCAGGAATCCATCCCAGTCAATGGGCCAGTGGTAAATTTGCGACCGGTAACGGGTCGCGTCCTTAAAAGCCGCTATGAGCTTTCCCCCGGGATTAAGCATCAGATAGAGGGAGTTGAGCAGTTTCGCGAGAAAATCATCGGCCAGGTAATCGAAATATCCAACGCTGTAAATGATATCTTGTATGCCCAATGCAGACACCGCGGTCTCGTAGTCGAACAGTCTGAGGGCATTATATTGGATAAATTCGGCCCGATCAGGCGAGAGGCCTGCATAGGATAAACGATTGAGGGCGAAATCGAGGGCCTCGGAGTCTAAATCGATGCATTTGAAGTGGGCGCCGAATTTTTCAATTTCCGGGACTATTTCATGCACCTCACGGCACGGGCCGCAGGCGATATTGAGCACTTTCGGATATTGTCTGTCGACAAGCTCTGTTTTCAGCAGCTCAGCCAGTTTTAGCATTCTTTCTCTCACCCCTACGGCAAGGGTTGCAGAAAGTATACATTTATCGAGATAATATCCTATCCCTTCCGACATCGGCGTATTTCTGTATACGAATTCTATTGTTTTATAATCTCCCTGGTACCCTTGAGGCCACGTCCGGGTCCGATTTCCACCGTAGCTTTTGGAGAAAATAGGGTCCGTCTTATCACGGAAGGCGACCCGTGCGGATTTGATTGCTGCCACGTCTTTTACGATCTTTTCAAATCGCTCGCAAACCCGGAGCATCGAATCGTTGAGGACCGTAAGTTCCTTCATGATGTGCTCGGCGTCTGCATCCTGTTTTACGCACCGGTGCTCAATATCTCTGAGCTGTGCAATATACCGATCGGTGGCTGCTTCAAGATAGCTGATATATTTTTCGTTCTCTTCGCTGACGAGCAATGTCTTTTCGTCGATCGCTTCATCTTCGTAACTCCATGAATTTTGCACGGTCCCCTCCCCAATGTTTGTTTAAAGGCACTGTGTAACCTGCTCCCTGGCAGGTTTTTAAAAAAGCCCGACTTTTGTGCAGGATAATGGAAAGTATCTTATTGCGAAATAGGTTAAATGATTCGCATCGTTCTGTCAAGAAGTTTCACAAAAAGCATACTACATAAGTAGCATATATTTTTTTCTTTCTCGATATTGATGCAAAGATGTGCAAAAACTTTATTGTTGATTTAAGCAGGTGAATAGAGATTGTTGCATCAGTCGAAGGGAAGCAGCTTTATAATTTTTATGTGTAGAGAAAAAGCGCTGTCATTTCCTCTTGTACAATCCGATCAGCTGACTCTGGACCACGACGTGCCCTTTCATTGCGCGCTCCAATGCTGCCTTGGCTGTGTTCTGGCCGAGCGTAAGGGTGACGTCCAGCGCATAGAGCTTGAAGAAGTACCGATGTGTGCCTGACGGCGGACAGGGCCCCCCGTAGTTATGCTTTCTAAAATCATTGATTCCCTGCATCGCGCCGGAAGGAGCGGAGTTCTCCCGGATCTCATGTGTCCCGGGATCGATGTTCCAGACGACCCAATGAACCCACGTGCCTGCCGGGGCGTCAGGATCGTCCATAATCAGCGCAAGTGATTTCGCTTCAGGCGGAACGTTTTCTATGACAAGAGGAGGATTGACATCTGCTCCATCGCAGGTGTGTTTTGACGGTATCATTTGATTGTGCTGGAAAGCCGGACTCGACAGTTTGAGCGCTTCCATGCCGCTCACCTCCGTACCAATGAATTGTGAAGCGAGAACAACTGTGGCGCACACGAGGATTTCCGTGAGAGCCTTGCTTCTCATCCACGGTATCCCGAGAGGATCGTCTTTTAAAAAATGCTTCGTCAGCATATTTTAATGATAGCACAGACAGCAGAGAAAATTTCTCAAATCGATGCAGATTTTTTACGGGCTGTAATTTAAGAAGGGAATGTGCCGGACGGTGGGACAAGGATATCGAACAGGCGCTTCAGAGCTGTTCTATAATACCTGCCGCAAGCAGCGGCAGCATGATCTCATGATGGCCGGTAATGGCATAGCCCCTGCCGCCGCCCTGCGTGGGGCGGCGTACGACGTTCGTGTTCGGCCGGTAGTGTTGGACAAAGTCCATGTTCACGGTCGTGAAGTGCTGCAAGGGCTTGCCGAGGTTCCTGCAGAGGGTAACGGCTTTCAGAAAAATTTCGGGAAGAAGCACGGCGGACCCGAGGTTGATGTACACGCCCCCCTGGAGCTCTGACACGAGCGAGCAGAACGTGAGGAAATCGTTCTGGGCCGCAGCTCCCGTGGCTTTGCCGTCAAAGGACGGATGCATATGGATGATGTCGGTTCCGATGGCGACATGGACCGTCACCGGAACGCCCAGTCGGTATCCGGCGGCGAGCAGGCTTTTGTCCTTATACGGGAAATCTCCGGACTGTATCATCCTGCCGACAACAGCGCCGATGCCTTCATCATCCGCTGCGGACTTGATCGCCGTATTCAGCATGCTGCCCGTTTCATCGGCCATGCCGAAGGCGCCCGAAAGGATTTCCTTGTCCACGTCTTCCGAAGTCTGGCCGATAAAGGCGAGTTCGAAGTCGTGGATGATCCCGGCGCCGTTGAGCGCGAGGCTGGTGACGATTTTCCGCTCCATCAGGTCGATGATGACGGGGTTCAGACCGACCTTGATGGAGTGGGCGCCCATGCCGAGCATGACCGGCCGCTGGTCTTTCCGCGCCTGTACCACGGCGGCAGCGACTTCCTTCAGATCTTTTGAAGCGAGGATATTCGGGAGCGATGAAAAAAAATCCTTAAACGTTCCGCCCTTTCTGTGCGGGTCCGCAAAATCCTTGATCCGGACCTTGCTCTCTCTGCCCTTGAGCGAATACGTTTTTATTTTGGAGGTATCGATTTTCTTCATGGGAAAAACGCTCAGTGGGAATTGCCGAACAGTTCTTCATCCACCATCTGGCAGATGGCATGGCCGAGCGTGATGTGGGTCTCCTGGATGCGCGGCGTGTGTTTCGTGGGGACGATGAAGGTGTAGTCGGCCATGGACGCAAGTTTGCCGCCGGCGCCGCCGGTCAAAATCACCGTCCTGAGGCCGTTCTTTTTCGCCACCTCGACGGCTTTAATGACATTTGCGGAGTTGCCGCTTGTGCTGATGCCGACCGCCACGTCGCCCTCGTAGCCCAAAGCGGCAAGCTGCTTCGAAAAGACCTGCGAATAGTCGTAGTCATTACTGATGCTCGTGAGCACGGCAACGTCGGTATTCAAGGCGATCGCCGGGAGGGGCGGTCGCTCCATGAGGAAGCGGTTCACGAATTCCGCGGCGATGTGCGAAGCGTCGGTGGCGCTCCCGCCGTTGCCGAAAAGAATGACCTTCTTGCCTTCGCGAAACGCCTGCGCGATCAGCTGGACCACCTCAACGATCTTCTCGGCGTTTTCCCTGGCGAATTTTACCTTGACCTGAGCGCTCTCATCGAATATTTTTATGATCGCATCTTTCATTGCATTGCGCACCGCGTACGAACGAAAGATATTATATGGCAGGAAGATTAAATGTCAAGGCAAAAAGGGACGACAAGAACACCTAGACACAAAAAATCTTTGACACGGATTTTCGCTGATTTGTTTATACATAGTACAAAGAGCAATGCCCGGCAGGGTGAGGCATATCGTAATCATTTTTTTCAGAGTCGAAGACTTTTTTGCGTTTCCGCGGACCGGCATAACATTCGAATTTCAGTCCGACCGGGTCAAACGTGTAAAAAATCGGCCAGCCGGCCGAACTCTTCGACCGATAACGTTTCCGCCCGGCGGCCGAGGTCGATGCCGATCGCGCCCTGGACCAGGCCCATCTTCTCTCCCGGGACGTCCAACTGCTTGAGAGCATTTCGCAGTGTTTTCCTGCGCTGGGAAAAAGCGGCCTTGACGACCCTTATCAAAAATTGTTCATCCTTGACGGACACCGCCGGACGGTCCCGTATGGCGAGGGTGACCACCGCAGAATCGACCTCAGGCCTCGGCGCGAACGCATCGGGGGGCACCATGAACTCGATCCGCGGCTCCGTATACAGCTGCACGAGCACCGAAAGGTAGCCGTACTCTTTGCCGCCGGGCGAAGCGGCAATGCGCTCCGCAACCTCTTTCTGGAGCATGAGCGTAAGGCTGGAAAATTGCGAGCGGCACGCGATGAGCCTTTGAATGATGGGCGTAGAAATATAGTACGGCAGGTTGGCAACGACCTTCCATCGTCCGGTGAGCGATTGATAATCGTATTCGAGTGCATCCGCATGAATGAGCTCGAAATTCAGCGCGGCCCGGAATGCGTTGTGCAGGTGTGGGATGAGGCGGTCATCCACCTCGATGGCCAAGACCTTCCGCGCCCTCTGCGTAAGGATTTGCGTGAGATGGCCGAGGCCAGGACCGATTTCGAGCACCTGGTCTTTCGGCCCTCCCCGCGCCGCCTCGGCGATATTTCCGAGGTAGTAAGGATCTTTGAGAAAATTCTGGCCAAGGGATTTTTTTGCGCGGATGCTATTGATCATGACGCATATATTAACACGATAACGATAATTTTTAAAAATAATATTGTTTTGGAGTTATACGGACGTTCGGATGAAAGCTTGAATTCTGGAGTGAGCGCCTTCCCCGCGGATGCCTGTCGAACCTTCATTACGTTTCGGGGTCAGCGAGCGAATCTGATGATGTTTCAACCTTAAGAATCGAAACTCTCCCTCCCGCCAGGGCGGGACTGCAGGGAGTTCATCTTTCATTCATTCTGTATTAGACGGTCCATACTCCTCTTACCCCGTAATTTTATTAAATTTAAACGATTGAGGATTGTTGGTAGAAGTACGCATAACAATTTAAAGCTGAGCTTGCGCGGGATTTTAATGACACAATAACCCCGCAAGATACGAACCGTCCGGACTTCTGCTCACCCACCGCACCGATGCGGTGCGGCATGCCATGACAGCTTGTGCCGTACTGATGTGTATTATCTGGTTTGTCATGAGGGGGATTGCAAGCTTGAGGCAGAGCCCGCTGTCGCTGATATCGACGGTTATACCGTCCACGATTTCGTCGGTGCGATCCACCAGACACCGCACCTCGTTGTAAATTGCATACCGCGTTTCCTTTCTTCTGGAGCCTAACGGCTGCGATAAGTCCACCCGTTTTTCGCACTCATCCAGCCAGGCGGAAAATTTGGAAAAATCGATCGGCTTTTGAAAGAATGCGTATTTCAGTTGTTTAATTTTCCTATGACTCTCCTCATCAAGGTACCCCGACATCACCGCTTTATTCTCCCTTTTTAACTTGCATCCGTGCCTGGATTGCTCCTGGAGCAGCTCAAGACCGTTCATGTGGGGCATTTTGAAATCCGTGATGATGACATCAGCACAGGGGTAATCCGTGTTGCAGAGATTCCCTTTCTCATCACGGATTGGACAAACAACAGGCGTGGTATAAGAAAGCACCTCATATTTCCTTGTAAAGAAAAAATTCTTGAACAGATCCACAATGATCTCTTCGTCATCGATAACGACAGCTCTCCGCTTTCTCATATATAGACCCATCCTGTGCGGGCGTGGTTGGCCGCAGTCTCTTTAACTTGATGTTGCAGGTTGAATCCGAGAAGCGTCCGCAGCTGACGCCGTGTATGCAGGGACCGCTTCCGCTTGTCTGTTATGCCTGGTACCGCTTCAAGGGGACTTATAATAATTATAGAATATTGTTCGTTCAAGTCAAGGCAACACTTTGTTTCAGGGTGGTGTATGTTCGCTTGCCGAAAGACGATCTGGCGCTGCCGTTGGAAACACAATTTCGCTGAGCTTGATCGAGTATTTTCTCAATGAAATATTTTTTACTCAACATTTGTGTTTTTCATAGTCGTTCGTCATCAACAATTCCGAAAGAGGCTTTACTTGCTTCGATGAGTTGAAACGCGCATTCTTTCAGAAAGGACTTTTTGTTACCTGACTGTATTATAAAACAATGCTTATATCCAATACTTAGGGATGACAGAGCCTCTTGTCGCAAGAGCCGGATTCGATCGGACCGGCTGTCTGAGCCGTTTGCTAGTGATCTGTTTTTTACACCTGCATCCGCGGGTCGAGCCAGTCTCTGAGAAAGTCGCCGAGGATGTTGAAGGCGATCACGGTAATGCTGATAGCGAGCCCCGGAAAGATCACCATCCACGGCGCGGAGTTGATGTAGGCGCGGTTCAGACTGATCATCGATCCCCAGGTGGGAGCAGGCGGCTGCACGCCGAGCCCGAGAAACGAGAGCGCCGCCTCGAGCAGGATGAACCCGCCCACGCGCAGGCTTCCCGCAACCAGGATCAGGGGGAGGGCGTTCGGCAGAATGTGTTTGTAGAGTATGCGCGCCGATGACGCTCCGAGGGCCCTCGATGCCTCGACGTAGGTTTGCTCCTTGAGCGAGAGAGTGACGCCGCGCACAAGCCTGGCGAATCCGGCCCAGCCCACGAGCGTGATCGCGAGCATGGCCGAGGTGAGCCCGGGCGACATGACTGCGCTGATGCCGATGGCGAGCAGGAGGCTCGGAAAGGCGAGAAAGATGTCGAACATCTGCGTCAGCACTGCGTCCACCCGCCCGCCGAAGTATCCCGCGATGAGTCCGAGCACGATGCCGATGCACATGGACAGCGATGCGGCAAGGATGCCGACGGCAAGCGATATCCTCGCGCCGTATACCAGGCGCGAGAGGATGTCGCGGCCCTTGCTGTCGGTGCCAAGCAGGTGCACGGCGCTCGGCGGCTGCCGGAGGCTGTCGAGGTCCATCGAGAGCGGATCGTAAGGCACGACGAGCGGACCGACCACGGCCGTAAGCACGAGCGTCAGGAGCACCGCGACGGCGATCAGTGCAGGTGTATTTGATTTCAGGTCCTTAACTGGAAAAGTATGCAGCATCGCTTTTTAGCCTGGCCGCGCGGGGCGCCTTGCACGACCGTATTTGTTTTTCATCCGTGAAGGTTCGCGCCGATTTGCGACAGCCGATTATTTTCTTATCCTCACTCTCGGGTCGAGGAACTGGTACGAAATGTCCACGAGCAGGTTGATGCTCACGAAAATCACCGCGCCGAAAAGGACCACTCCCATGATCACGGGATAATCCCGCTTCATGATCCCGTCGAGCGCATACCGGCCGAGCCCGTCCCAGCCGAAGATGGTCTCGGTAAGAACCGCGCCGTTCAAATACGACCCGAGGTCGAGGCCGATGAGCGTCACCACGGGGATCAGCGAGTTTTTGAGCGCGTGCTTGAGCACCACCGCCGCCTCGGAAAGCCCCTTTGCCCGCGCTGCGGCGACATAGGGCTGCGAGAGCGACTCGAGCATGGATGAGCGCGTCACGCGCGCAATGTAGGACAGAGAGAACGTTCCGAGCGTCACCGCCGGGAGGATGATATACGCGGGACTGCCGCTTCCCATTCCCGAGGGAGGGAGCCACCGCAAATAGAGCGCAAACACGAGCATGAGCGCCAGCCCCAGCCAGAACACCGGAATTGAAATGCCGCCCACGGAGATGAGCGCCACGATGCGGTCCCAGACCGTGCTCCGTTTTACCGCCGCAAACACGCCGAGACCGATGCCCGCTCCCGATGCAAAGAGCATGGCCGCAAGGGCGAGTTTGAGGGTGTTCGGGAATTTTTGCAGGAGATCGTCCGTGATCTTCCTGTTGGTATAATAGGACCGGCCCAGTTCGCCCTGCGCCAGCAGCTTGAGGTAGCCGACATACTGGAGAGGAAGCGGCCGGTTCTGGCCCAGTTCCGCGCGGATCCTCGCAATGGTCTCGGGACTGGCCCGCTCCCCCGCCATGCCCTGCGCCGGGTCCCCGGGCAGCGCCTGCATTAATATGAACGTGATCAGGGTAATGCCGAGAAGGGTGGGGATGAAGAGTAAAATTCTTTTAAGAACGTAGCGCCACATAAGATAAGTTGAATCTTACACAATCCGGGGAAAAACCGCAATGGGGAAGATTTGTGAAAAAAATCCATGAGTACGCGCAGTTCCTTCTCTCCGCGACGCGCGTGGGGCTATTTTCTCCGAAAGCGGCACTAAGCCCGCTCAACAAGCGCCCCGTCCTTTATGGCCAAAAGGACGTCGGCCAGCCGCTCCGCCTGGTCCTTGTCGTGGGTCGACATGACGACCGTGGCGCGGGTCTCTTTTTTCATCGTTTTGATGATCGATTCGATGATTTCGGTGTTTTCCTGATCCACGGACGCCGTCGGCTCGTCGAGGAAGAGCATCTCCGGCTCGAGTACGAGCGCACGCGCGATGCCGAGCCGCTGGGTCTCTCCGCTCGAAAGGGTGAGGGCATGCTGGTTCTTCTTCTTCTCCAGTCCGACGAAGCGGAGGGTTTCGTCCACTTTCTTCTCGATTTCCCCGTGGGACATGCCGCGAATCTTAAGGCCGTATGCCGCGTTCTTGAAGACCGTCGTATTGAAGACCCCCGTTTTGGGCAGAACGAGTGTCACGCGGCGCTTGAGCGCAATGTTCTGCTGAAGCGGCGCATCGCCGTCCGAGTAGATGACCGCTCCGCTGTCGGGATTTTCGAGCAGGGCGCAAATTCTGAGGAGCGTGGACTTGCCGCATCCGTTGGGTCCCATAAGCGCATAGGCGCCCTGCCCCTTGAACTCGTAGAAACAGTCCTTGAGGACGGCCCTTCCTCCGTACGCCTTTGTGATATCCGCTATGGTCAGCTTCATGCCCTCTGGATCGCTCCTTTTTTCTGAACGAGGTGAAGTGCGGCATTCACGACAAACGAGATCGCGAGAAGAATGACGCCGAGGGCCAGCGCGAGTTCGAAATTTCCCTTGTCCGTCTCGAGTGCAATGGTCGTGGTCATGACCCTCGTGTAGCCTGCGATGTTTCCGCCCACGATGAGTATTGCGCCTACTTCCGCCATGACTCTGCCGAAAGCGGCTATGATCGCGGAGAAGATGCCGTACCGCGCCTCCTTTATAATTGCGACCGTTACCTGTCCGGGCGTTGCTCCGAGCGTCCGGGCCGCCTGCCGGATGACGGGATCGACATTCACGATGGCCGACTGGCACAGGGCGGTCACGATCGGCACGGCGAGGATTGTCTGTGCTATGATCATTGCGGATGGCGTGTAGAGAAGTCCCAGAAACCCCAGCATGCCCCTGCGCGACATCAGGAGATAGATGAATAGACCCACAACGACCGGCGGCAGCCCCATGAATGTGTTCATGACGCTCACCACGAGTCCGCGGCCGGGAAACTTCTTTAATCCCAGGACCGCGCCTGCGGGGAGGCCGAGCATGGTCGCGACCAGCAAGGCCAGGCCGGAGACTTCGAGCGACAGGAAGATGATGCCGAAGAGCTCGGCATCAAGGCTTAAGATCAGAGAGAACGCTTTATCGAAGCCCTGTAGAATTAAATTCATAAACGCCGCCGCTTAGTGCGGCCGAATGCTCAAGCTCCGGGAAAAAAACGACCGCGTGCCCGGGAGGTGCGTAACATTTTTGTCATCATTGTACCACAGGCACTCGGCTTCAGTACGGATAGCCTGCCTGGAGGCTTCCCCCGCAGCCTCCGGCGGAACCATGCAACCCCCCACAGGTGTCTGCTTTTTTAGAACTGCACCTGCAGCCGTGCCATCAGCACGTTATTGATGTTATTGCCCGTGACCGATGCGCCGCGCTCATCGAATATCTTCTGCGTGACGCCGCTGTCCGCGTTACGGATCATGTAGTTGACGGCGATGCTGGTTCCCGCCCGTCCCTTGCGCTCGAAGTAGTACTTGACCCCGAGGTCGGTGGACCTAATCTCATTGTTCGAGGCCCCCCACTTCTCGTCCTTGAACTGCTGATAGCGGGCGGCGAGGTCCACGTTTTCGACCACGGTATAGACGGCCATCACATAATAGCCCTTGAGGTTTTGCGTGGTCACTGCCTTCCTGTCGCCGTTGTAATACTCGGCGCGCACCATCAACGCGCCCTGGTCGTAGACTGCGCCTACGGTGCTTGCCGCATACTTGCTAACGGTCGTTGCCTCGGGTTTCGTATTGTCTGAGCTCAGGTAACCGAGGTTGATCTTCACGCCCGCCAGCTTGCCCCAGACGTTCGCGGTATAGCCGAACTTGTCGTTATTATCGTTCGCGTCGGAACCCTGCCCCTGCCACAGGCCCACGCCGTAGCCGAAAGCGGAGCTTTTGCCGATCAGGGAAACTCCTTTGTCGCGCCAGTCGGCGGCCGTGCCGGTCAGCGAGCTCGCGAGCGTGTTGGTCACTATGGCCCGATCCATGAGCGGCATCACCGTGAATGACTCGCGGCCTGACAAGTCGAACTCGTACTTGAATGTGCCGGCGCGCAGCACCGCCATGGGAGCGAAGTTGAGGTCGATGTAAGCGTCCTTGAGAGCGCTCTGCCGGGCGCCGGTCGAGCTGTTGTCATCGGCCTGCAGCTGGATAAAGCCGCTGACCAGATCGTTGACCTTCGCATCGAAGGCCGCCCGCGCGCGACGCAGAATGAACTGTTGCTCGGCAACGTCGTTCGAGTTAATTCCGTCCGAGTTCAGGTTCCCGGCGTCGCCACGGTAGTAGTCGACGTTTATGGCAAACTTGGAATTTACCTCGATCGCCTCCGCAGAAAGGGCTGCGCCGACTAAAGCTGCGCCGGCTATCACAACGAGAAGCTTCTTTTTCAAATTCATGTCATCCTCCATAAAATAACCACCTTTGGTTTTCAGGGCAGGGGGCAGACGCGGCTATTCGGTCGAAGCATGCCGGGCGGCCGCAACCTTTGCCTTAAAAGTCTTTTCCGGATTCGTCAGTTCATTGGCCGGTTTTTTCCGGTCTTCTGCCATGCATTGATGCCTCCATTCAAAACATGCGCCTCGCCTTGTCCGGGACACCCGGCTCACTGGTCATAGGCAAATGAATTAATGCTGAACAGCAGCGATAAAAAAAGTAATGAATAACCCGATCTTTATCCCTCCTTATGATTGTGGATTGTCTGTCTTATTGCACAGGTCGCCGTTTATTTCGCATTGGGAATGAATAAACGGTTACCGTGCTTGTCCTTATACGACGCTATGGCCTTCTGCCCCTCCGGGGAGATGAGCCAATTGACGAACTCCAGGGCTTCCTTGTTCTTCAGGTGCTTGTACTTCTCCGGGTTCGGAACCATGACGCCGTACTGATTGAAGAGGGAAGGATCTCCTTCGAGCACGATGACCATATCGAGCCTGTCCTTGTCTTTTGTGGCAAGCCAGGTGCCCCGGTCGGTGAGCGTATAGGCGCGCTTCTCATCGGCGATGCGCTGGGTCTTCTCCATGCCCTGGCCGACCTCGAGATACCATTTTTGGCCTGCCGGGTTTATTCCGGCTTTCTTCCAGAGAGAAAGCTCCTTGGTGTTCGTGCCGGATTTGTCCCCTCGCGACACGAAGAAGCTGCCCGATTCGGAGATTTTCTTGAAGGCCTCGATCGCGGAATTCATGCCTTTGATCTTTGCCGGGTCGTTCGTGGGGCCGATGATGACGAAGTCGTTGTACATGACATCGTGCCGGTTCACGAAAAAGCCCTCCTTCACGGCTTTGAGCTCCTGCTCCTTCGCGTGCACGAAGACGACATCGGCATCCCCGCGCTTCCCGATCTCGATCGCCGCACCCGTACCCACCGCAACCACATCGACCTCGATGCCGGTCTTCTTCTCAAATATCGGCAAGATGTAGTCGTAAAGTCCTGAGTTCTGCGTGCTCGTGGTGGATGCGCAGCGGATGCGGGTTTCGGCTGAAATCGCGGCTCCGCAGCAAAGAATCACTAAAACCAGCATCAGTGCGAATATCTTTCTCATGTGTCCCTCCGTTGTATAAAATATGGCTATAGCTTCTTTCCTTTTTTCCGCCGCCCCGAGGGCGAGACACACTGAACTGCATCCGGATTGAAAAGCCGCTTTCCGTGCTTCACATATTTCGCGATGATGCCCTGGCCCTCCGGCGACGTGACAAAGGCGATGAAGTCCATTGCCTCGCGATACCGGACTTTGGGATACCGGTCGGGATTCACCGCAATCACGCTGTACTGGTTCCGGAGCAGCGGATCACCCCGGAAGAGGATTTTGAGGTCGAGCTTCTTCTCGTAATTAAGAAAAGTCCCGAGGTCCGTAAGCGTATACGCTTTCTTAGAGTCGGCGATGAGGAGCGTGTCGCCCATTTTCGCGCCGGCCTCGGAGTACCAGCCCTTGCCTCTCGGATTGATCCCGGCGTCGTCCCAGAGGTCCAGTTCCTTGATGTTCGTGCCGGAGTCGTCTCCCCGCGAAACGAAGAGCGAGCCCGATTCGGCAATAAGCTCAAAGGCCTCTGCCACCGCTTTCGCTCCCTTGATGCGCGCCGGGTCCTTCGCCGGTCCGACGATGACGAAGGCGTTGTGCATGACCGTCCGGCGGTTCACGCCGAATCCCTCGGCCACGAATTTCTCTTCCCGGAAGGGATCGTGGACGAACAGCATGTCCGCTTCTCCTCTTTTTGCGATTCGGATCGCCTTGCCTGTTCCCACGGCAATAACCTCTATCGAGACGGCGCCTCCGGTCGATTTTTCGTACGCGGGAATGAGAACATCAAAGAGCCCGGAGTTCTGCGTACTGGTGGTGGAAGCAATGACAAGCTTGGTCCGTGTTTTCGGCATGAGAGCACCTCCTGGCAATGTCCGGTCCCGTTAGAGCCGGATTTTTTTTTCTTCACGTTTTAGAAAGGACTGAAGATCCTCGTGAAAACGCCAAAACATCCTGATCGCGCGCTCCCCGGCTTTTGTCACCCGCGCACCGCCGCCTCCCTTGCCGCCGGTGGCAAGCTCCACAAAAGGTTCTTTTGCCTGACGGTTCATGGAGTCCACGAGGTCCCAGGCGTGACGATAAGCCATGTTCATTGATTTGGCGGCCTTCGTGATGGACCCGTGCTCGATAATTCGCTCGAGCAGGACCGCTCTGCCGTGGCCGAAAAAAATACCTTCCGGTCCGTTGATCCAGACGCGGCCGCGAAATTCCGGCTGCAGCGCTTTCTTCGCCCGACTGCTCTGATTCACTTTCAGCATGAACGTAATATAGCATAGGGAATAACGCCAAACAAGGAGAAATCGCGACAGGCAGGGACAGGATGGTGATAATGCGCGACTCCACAAGTGGGATGCTGAATTTCCCGTTTAGATCATCGACGACGTTGGCGTGAGATTCAGCTAGATCCCGGAGGCCCCAAAAGCTCGTAGTATCCGCCATCAGCACAAGGCTTGCATAAGGTTTTCCATGCCGAAGGATTTCTCTGACGTTCTGAATGTATTCCCCGCACGCATCGCACGCAATCCTTCTCGATGGTCGTCCCGGCATGTCCTCGGAGTCTATCTTTACGCGAACGCTTATGAGATCAAAAAGCTCTTCGTCGTTCATGATCTTGTACGCTTCAAGCTGTGCCGCGTATTTGTTCGCGATCTCCGGGAAATACGACTTCGCCAAGAGACGGGATTCCTCTTTTGCCGAAACCCGGACGGCCCTGCCAGTCGCACGATGGAGAAACGTTGCGGCCATCTTGCCGTAATCCATGAACTTCAGGGTCCTGTGTCCGAGGCTGCAACCAGTGACGGACTGCACCGCATCGGTGGCGCACCTGTCCATCTTGACGAAGACGATGATGTTTTTCCGGTCTGTTCCTTTCGGGTCGACAATGCCGATCTCCCGCAAGCCGAGCATGGACATGCGGACCCCAAGCACCGGGCCCGGACAGAGGTGGCCGTGTATTCTCACTGACTCTGTGAGAAGTTGTTCAAATTCAAAAGCAGTAGTGAGCATACAAAAATCCCCTGCGCAGCAAGGCCCGGATGTCTGTTTATGCTTTCATAATTTTCACGGCGCACGACTTGTATTCGGGCGTGCCGGTTATCGGGTCCCTGTGCTCCGAAGTAAGAATATTGGTGAGCGCATTCCTGAAATGGAACGTGAGGAATACATTGCCCGGTTGCGAGCGTTCGGATATCCTGGCCTTTACCTTGATCCCGCCTCTTCGTGATGAGACCAGGACCGGATCGCCCTCGTTGATCCTCAGCGCTTCCGCATCTTTTGCATTGATCTCAAGCAGCTCATCAGGGACCAGTTGCATGATCCCCGGGACCCTGCCGGTCATGGACCCGTTGTTATAATGTTCACGGATTCTCCCGGTTATCAATACGTATGGATATTCTTCATCCGGTACTTCACCGGAGCCTTTGTGGTCCAGGGCCATGAACTTTGCCAGTCCGCCGGGTCGCGCGAACAGATCGGTATAGAGCGTTGTCGTGCCGGGATGGTCTTTTGTCGGACACGGCCACTGAATTCCCTGGTCCTCTATACGCATATAGCTGATACCACCGTAGATCGGCACCAGGCTTGCGATCTCGTCCATGATAGCGGATGGATGAGGGTAATACATGGGATACCCCATGAGCGAAGAAAGCTTGCAGATGACCTCCCACTCAGCCATGCCCGCTATTGGTTCTATTGCCTTTCTCACGCGCTGCACCCTGCGCTCGCCATTCGTGAAAGTCCCGTTCTTTTCAGCAAACGAAGCCCCGGGAAGTATTACGTGGGCAAAACGCGTTGTCTCGGTAGGGAAGATGTCCTGCACAACAAGGAACTCGACCGACTCCAACGCGCTCCAAACATGATGGAGATCAGGGTCCGTCTGCGCCGGGTCCTCTCCCAGGATGAACAGGCCTTTGAAGTTTCCGCGCTTGCACTCGTCCAGCATCTCGATCGATTTGAGTCCCGATTTGGGGCTGATCTTGACCTTCCACGCTTTCTCGAATTTTTCGCGCGCGTTCGCATCGGAGATTGATTGGTACCCCGGAAGCGTTGCGGGCAGAGGGCCGAGGTCCGAGGCGCCCTGGACATTGTTCTGGCCCCGAAGGGCCATGATGCCTGTCGAAGGTCTTCCCAGGTGGCCGCACACAAGCGCAAGATTCGCGATCGCCATCGCGTTCTCAGTGCCGGTCCGGTGTTCGGTGATTCCGAGACCGTATACGATCATCGCCTTTTCTGCATGGGAATATAAGCGGGCGGCTTCGATGATCGTCTCTTTCGCGACGCCCGTAAGCTTCACCACCCGGTCAAGATCGTATTCTTTAACTTTTTCCCTGAGCTCCTCGAACCCTTCTGTCCTTTTTGCGATGAACTCCCTGTTCTCCCACCCATTCCGCAGGATGACATTGACGAGGCCGTTCAGCATGGCGATGTTGCTGCCGGGCTTGAGGTTGAGCCAGGCATCGGCCTTCTTGGCCATCCAGGTCTTCCGGGGGTCCGCGACAATGAGCTTCGCGCCGTTGTGCAGGGCCTTTTTAAGCCACAGGGAAACGATCGGATGTGCTTCCGTGGGGTTCGATCCGAACAAAAAGAGGGTGTCGATGTCAGGCATCTGGCTGAGCGAATTCGTAGCGGCGCCCGCTCCGAGGCTGGTGGCCAGACCGGCCACAGTCGGGGCGTGTCAGACCCGGGCGCAATTGTCGACGTTGTTCGAGCCGATCGCGCACCGGACCCACTTTGCAAGGAGATAGTTCTCTTCATTCGTGCACCGCGAGGACGAGAACCCGCCCACTTTCTCGGGCCCGTACTTGGCGATGAGCTCCTTGAATTTGTCCGCAACGAAGGTCAGCGCCTCGTCCCAGGTCGCCTCCTGGAACACGCCGTCCCGTTTGATCAGGGGGGTCTTTATTCTCTCGTCACTGTGAATGAAGTCGTACCCGTATCTCCCTTTTATGCAAAGGTTCCCTTTGTTCACGGGGGCCTCGTAGTCAGAGGAAACCTTTATTACTTTGCCTTTATTCACGTGCAGATATAAGTTGCAGCCCGTTCCGCAGTAGGAGCAGGTGGTCTTCACTTTTTTCACGTCATGAGACCGTCCCTTGTGCCTGCTCTTTTTGTCCGTTAGGGCGCCGGTAGGGCAGGTGGAAACGCATTGACCGCAGAACTCGCAGTTTTTCAACGAGCGCGGCTTTCCGAAGGCGGTGTCCGGCATCGTGTGAAAACCCCGGCCCACCATATCGATCGTGCCCGCCATCACCACGTCATTGCAGATCCTGGTGCACCTTGAGCAGGAAATGCATTTGTTCGGTTCAAAGGTTATGAACGGATTGTCTTCCCGTATTGGCAGGTCCCATCGCTCGCCCTCGTACATCCCGGGCTTTACATCATAGAGGTAGGCCAGTTCCTGCAGGGCGCAGTCCCCGGCATTGTCACAGCACATGCAGTCATTGGGATGATTTGACAGGATCAGGGAGAGGGTCGTTCTTCTGAGCCTCGCCAGGGTCTCGCTCTCGGTCGATATCACCATCCCGTCTTCGGCGGGCGTGGTGCAAGCTGCAAGAGGCCTTGCGATGCCCTTGATTTCGACCAGACACAACCGGCAGCCACCAAAAGATTCCAGCCGCTCATCGTAACACAGCGTCGGGACGAAGATATCCGCTTCCCTGCAGATTTCCAGTATGGTTTTTCCTTTGGCGGCGGTAATCTGCCGGCCGTTTATTGCAAGCCGAATCGAGGCCTTGACTTGCATTGCTTCAGCGCTCATTGCGATCGGTCCTTTCCGGGTCTTGTTGTCCATCTTTCTTCTTGTTTCACATCCAGGCCCAGGCAGTTAGTGCGTCTCGCCACAGCCATATAGGGTTAAGGCAACGGAATCGTTTTCCACGACCGGGGTGAAGCGTAATATACCAGAGGGAATAACGAGAGTCAATGAGAAATCGATACTGAGGAGAGTCTCTCCATAGCTTAAGCAGTGCTATCGGCATGTTTCTCCATGCAAAATACTGAAGAACTTTCCCTTGCAATTAGGGGCGATCTGTAATATCTTTTTGCTTGTCGGCATGATATTATCAGCAATCGAAAAGGGGGGCGGCAATGAACAATGAGGAGTTGAAGGACCTCATTGACGATTTCAGAAAGCTCCCAAACGAGACGGAATGGCTCGAATTCAAAGTCAACAAGGATAACCCGTCCGAGATTGGCGAGCATCTGTCCGCTCTGGCAAACGCGGCTTGCCTATGCAATGGTCAATCTCAACCTGATCGACACTCAGGGCGGCGGCATCAAGAAGATGTTCGCACTCCAAATGGCCCGCTATTTTCCCCTGCCGGATTACGACCTTGCTGATCCTGCCAAAGTTAAAGTCCGCATATTCGGGAAGGTCCTCGATGAAAAATATACACGGATGCTTATTAATGAAACCGATCTCGATCTCAAGACCGTTGTCCTGCTGGACCGGATTCAGAAGAAAGAGACAATTGAAAAGCAAGACGCCGCCCGCTTAAAGAGGTTGAAATTGGTCGAAGGCCGTTATCCTAATATTTACGTTGCGGCTCCGGTTGCCATTGCTACTGATAAACGAGCGGAATACATCCGGAACCGATCATTCGATGACGAATACTACAAAAAAATGGTCGTTGATTATATAAAGAAATTCCGCTCTGCTACCCGGGAAAATATCGACAAGCTTCTTTGGGACAAATTGTCGGATATTCTTGATGAGCATCAGAAAAAGAATAAGATCAGGAATCTTCTTACAGCGCTTTCAACGAAGGACAAAGTCATTAAAAACGTCGGTCCCAAGAAAAAATCGAAATGGGTGCTTCGGCAGGACAAGGGTTGACGATTTAGTAATATTTAGTAATAAATAGTAGTAAGTTTAGTAATAAATTTCTGTAACTTGCTGATTCTTTATATCTTTTATTGCTAAGGATAAGGATAAAAAAATAAGCGGAAGCGCAGTAAAATATGCCTCTATCCCTTAACGAAATAAAAGACCGCGCCCTTGCCTTCTCCCGCGAGTGGGAAGGAGAGCGCTCCGAGAACGCCGAAGCCCAGTCGTTCTGGAACGATTTCTTCAACGTTTTCGGCATGACGCGCAGGCGTCTTGCGCGCTTCGAGGAGCCGGTACGGCGGGCCAGGACCAAGTACGAGCAGAGCGGCGCGAAGGGCGGGTTCATCGACTTGCTTTGGCCCGGCATGCTCATCGCGGAACACAAGTCCCGAGGCCGCGATCTCGACTCGGCGTACAAGCAGGCGTTGGAATACTTTGACGGTCTCGCCGAACGCGATCTTCCCCACTATGTCATCGTCTCTGATTTTGCCCGCATCAGGCTCTACGACCTCGACGCCGGCGCCCGCAATGACTTCCCGCTCAAAGACCTCTACAAGCACATAAAGCTTTTCGGTTTCATCGCGGGCTACACCACCCAGCAGATAACGGCCCAGGACCCGGTCAATACCAAGGCAGCCGAAAGCATGGGCAAGCTGCACGACCGGCTTCGCGCGTCCGGTTACTCGGGCCATGACCTCGAATTGCTGCTGGTAAGGCTGCTCTTCTGTCTCTTTGCCGAAGACACCACGCTTTTCGACACCAAGGGCGCATTCCGCGATTTTCTCGAAAACAACACGCGCGAGGACGGCTTCGATCTCGGGTCGCAGCTCTCCCTTCTTTTCCAGGTGCTGAACACGGGGGAAGACAAGAGGCAGGAAAACCTCAAAGAGACATTTGCAGGCTTCCCATACGTCAACGGGCGGCTATTTGAAGAGACGCTGCCCATACCCGCCTGCGACAGCGCCATGCGCGCATTGCTTCTTGACTGCTGCGCCCTCGACTGGGGCCGCATCTCTCCCGCCATCTTCGGCGCTCTCTTTCAATGCGTCATGGACGAAGAGGGCTCGGCCAGGAGGCGCAACCTCGGCGCGCACTACACCAGCGAAGAAAATATTCTGAAGCTTATCAAGCCGCTCTTTCTTGACGAGCTCTGGGCCGAGTTCGAATCAGCAAAGCGAAACACGAACAAACTCTTCGAACTGCACAAGAAGCTCAGCCGGCTGAAATTCTTCGATCCCGCGTGCGGGTGCGGAAACTTCCTCGTCATTGCATATCGGGAATTGCGAAAACTCGAGCTGGAAATACTGAGAGCTGCGCTCAAGGCGGAGAAGGGGCAGAGATATACGGATATTTTCCGCCTGGTCCAGGTGGACGTAGACCAGTTCTACGGCATCGAGATCGAGGAGTTCCCGGCCCAGATCGCGCAGGTCGCGCTCTGGCTCACGGACCACCAGATGAACATGAAAGTGTCCGAGGAATTCGGCCAATACTTCCGCCGTCTGCCGCTGATCCACTCTGCGTCGATCCATTGTGGCAATGCATTACAGATGGATTGGAACAAAGTCATCCCCGCCGAGCATGTTGATTTCATCCTCGGCAATCCGCCGTTTGTGGGAAAACAGTTTCAGAATGCAGAACAGAAAGCTGACATGAAGCGAGTATTTGCAGGTATTAAAGGCGCAGGTGTGCTCGATTATGTCACTGCATGGTATCTGAAGGCTGTCCGTTATGTGCGCGGCGACGAAAAAATGGGAGCGTTGTTTGATAGTTTGCCGGGTGCTACTAAGCCGCCCCGAGACCGCGTAAAGGTAGCGTTTGTATCGACAAATTCCATTACGCAAGGCGAGCAGGTCGGTGTGCTGTGGTCTGAGCTGTTGCGGCAAGGCGCAAAGATTCATTTTGCACACCGGACTTTTCAATGGAGCAATGAAGCTCGTGGGAAGGCGGCGGTCCATTGTGTGGTCATCGGATGGGCATTGCACGATACTGATCACAAAACGATATTTGACTACCCGGAGTTGAACGGCACACCTCACGCTTCGGCGGCCAGCAACATTAATCCATATTTGGTTGATGCGCCGGACATTCTACTGCCCAAACGTAATAATCCTCTTGGCAGTGTGCCGGCGATGCAATACGGCAGCAAGCCTGTGGATGGTGGGCACCTGATTCTGACGACCGAAGAAAAAGTCGATCTTCTGCGAACTGAACCGAAGGCAAAAAAGTATATTAGGCGATTTCTTGGCGCAGACGAGTTTCTTTATAATGTGGATAGATGGTGCCTGTGGCTGAAAGATATTTCTCCCGCAGAAATAAAATCAATGCCGGTTGTTTTGCAGCGGGTTGAAGAAGTAAAAAAGATGCGTCTTGCAAGTGCAAAACTACCAACACGCGAAATGGCGGCTTATCCGACACTTTTTGCGGAAGACAGACAGCCTGCAAAGGACTACATTATTGTCCCCGAGGTCTCGTCCGAGCGAAGAAACTACCTTCCTATCGGTTTCGTTTCGAAAGATGTCATTTCGAGCAATTTGAATTACAATATACCGAAAGCGACTTTGTATGTTTTCGGCGTGATAAGTTCGTGCATGCATATTGCGTGGGTCCGTTATGTTGCAGGTCGACTTGAAAGCCGGTACCGATATTCGAGTCAGCTTGTCTATAACAACTTCCCCTGGCCGAATGATCCCACTGAAAAGCAGAAGGCAGCTATCGAAGAAGCCGCGCAGGGTGTTCTAGACGCGCGCGCCGCGCATTCCGAAGCGTCGCTCGCGGACTTGTACGATCCGGTCGCCATGCCGCCGGATTTACGGAAAGCGCATCAAGCTCTTGATAAGGCCGTTGATACAGCGTATGGGAAAAAGAGCTTTACATCTGATGCTGAGCGCGTGGCGTTCCTGTTTGAGCTGTATCACAAATACACGAGCCTGCTGCCCCCGCCGGAAAAACTCAAGCGGCGCACGAAAAAGTGATCAGGATCCAGTAAACCGAGATACCATAGGCTGCGGCATGATGGAAAAAGAACCTCTTATTCCAAAGCACGGCGGCTACCGCAAGCTGAAGAGTTTTCAGCTTGCACAGCTTGTTTATGACGTGACGGTCCGGTTCTGCGACCGTTACATCGACAGGCGCAGCCGCACCCATGACCAGATGGTGCAAGCGGCCAGGAGCGGTGTGCAGAATATCGCCGAGGGCAGTCAGGCCTCGGCAACCTCCAAAAAGACCGAGCTCAAGTTGACCAATGTGGCCAGGGCGAGCCTTGAGGAACTGCGCCTCGATTACGAGGACTTTCTCCGACAGCGCGAATTGCCCCTGTGGAAGCCGGCCCATCCGGCCCTGGCGCGTTTCAAGTCAAAACGCTGTTCAACGCTGACAGATGTGCGGGCCTGGGTTGAGCAGGAAAAAAAACTTGCGGACAAACACGGACGAGCAGGGACCGGCACGGACGGCCCCAGAAAAAATTCATTGTCCATGGCCGTCAGTGAGGGTCCGTGTCAGTCGGTGTCGGATTCCACACTCGTGGCCAATGCCGCGTTGTCGCTTTTGAACTTGTGCTGCTTCTTACTCGATCGTCAACTCGAGACGCAGGCAAAGGCATTTGAAGCTGAAGGTGGTTTCACGGAACGACTGTATCGGGTCCGGAGCGCCAGAAGGAAAAGGTGAGCCGACAGATTGGGGCGGCATGTACGTGTCGATAGGACGCGAGGCCATCGAGAAATTGCTTGCCGCTTTTCAACCCCCCGAATATTATCTCGACGAATAGAGCATGCGCGAGGCCGTCGCTGCTCACGTCACTTTTCAATAATCCCTCCACCGACAACCACATCGCCGTTATAAAACACAGCAGCCTGGCCGGGGCAGACACCGGGCACTGGCTTGTCAAAAACCACCCGTACCTGGTCCGATCCAAGGGGTTCGATCACAGCAGGGACGAAGGGCGAGCGGTACCTGATCTTGACCGTGACGTTCTTCGACCCCCGCAGTTCATCGATGGCGATGAAGTTGGGTTTTGACACTGCCATCTCCGACGTTTCAAGCTCGCGGAGCTTCCCGAGCACGACCCGGCTTGTTTCGGGCTCGACCCTGACGACGTAGAGCCGTTCGCCCGCGGCCACGCCGAGCTTTCTTCTTTGCCCCACCGTGAAGAATGCGATGCCGTCGTGCCTGCCCACGATTTTACCATCGGTCATGACCAGGTCGCCGGGCCGGAGCGTCTCGGGCGCATGTTCTTTTAAGAACGAACGGTAGTCGTTGTCCGGGACGAAGCAGATCTCCTGGCTCTCGGGCCGCTCGGCCGCGGGGAGCGCAAGTTCGCGCGCGAGGCTTCTCACCTCGGTCTTGTGCATCCCTCCCAGCGGGAAAAGAACGTTTTGCATCTGCTCCTGCGTCAGACGGTAGAGGAAATAGCTCTGGTCCTTGCCTGCGTCGATGCCTTTTTTAAGCAGGAAGCGAAGCGTTGAGGGGTCCTGTTCTATGCGTGCGTAGTGGCCGGTGGCGAGATAGTCGAAGCCGTTCGAGCGGGCATACTCCAACAGCAGCTGAAATTTTACGAGATCGTTGCATCTGATGCAGGGATTCGGCGTGCGGCCGCTGCGGTATTCCGAAATGAAATCCCGAACGATACCCGCGGAGAACTCGGACTGGGCATCAATCACGCGGTGCGGAATGTCGAGGTGTTGACACACGGCCTGCGCGGAACCGATGTCGCAGCACAGCCCCGATGTCAGTTTCATGGTCGCGCCTTCGACCGCGTCGCCCTGCCTCACGAGCAGCGCCGCGCTCACGGAGCTGTCCACTCCTCCGCTCATGGCTACGAGAACACGTTTTTTCATAAGAATCCAACCCGGACAAGCCGAAACCAAAAGGCGTCTCTCGCAAAGCCGCAAAGGACGCCAAGAAAACCATTAAGCTTTGGTTTTAAAATACGAATGATTTAGCCTTTTTTCGCGAGCTTGGCGCCTTTGCGAGAAATGACTTTCCGTGGTTAATTCAAGCCTTCTTCCATTTCAGCGCAAGAAGCATGAACGACCCGAGCATGAACAGTATCCCACCGGCAAGCGCCCAGACTGCGCCGGGGTCCTTTGCAATGAGCAGGAGGGCCGCCGGACCCCTGTCGAAGTTCAGGCTCTTGAGATAGACCCCGGTCCCTCCGTAGAACAGCGGAGCGTTCGGTCCGAGCGTTCCGCTCTTGACGATCCGGTTGTTCTCGTACAGAGACACCTCCGCGGCCCAGTCCGTCATAATCCCACGCGCGTCGGTTTGAACGCGGACCTGATGAAGGCGCAATGCCAACTCTCCGGGCAGAGGCGCGAACGCGCCCTCGGGCATGATGCCGGAGAGCTTGTATCCCCAGCCCGCGCCGAGCAAATGAGCGAGCAGGATGAACAGGAATCCGGCGTGAATAATTTGCGGCGCGATGCGAAGCAGAAAATCGGAACGCGCCCACTTCCCCGTAACGGCCTGTATGCTGCAGAGCAGCGTGTTGATCGTGAGCAGTACAAGCGCGGCCACGGCGGCAAAAAGCCACCACTCGGACCACAGGTGGTCCGCCGCCGTGTTCCTGACCCAGCGGAAGAGGATATCGTCGTTCATCCGGCCAAAGACCTCTTGATGCGCCGGCATCATGTAGGAGCCGACGAAGAAGAAGCAGACGAGCGCCAGGAGCGTCCAGACCGTTGTCTTGAGTGAGAAGAAAAAGTTTTTCATAAGAATAAATAAAATAACCACGGAGGCACGGAGACACGGAGTTATTAAGACCAATCTTTTTATCCCATCTTTAATTCGAGCAGAATGAAAATTAAGTATCAAGCCGACCCTCAGATCAGAAAGTTTCAAATAAGTCAAAAGTTGCGCTTCATGTACCGGCAGGATTTTCTCGACACACTTGAATTCTACGACAACTTTTTTATCAGCAACAACATCGATTCGATAGCCACAATCGAGTTTTATTCCTTTGTACTCTAAAGGCAGCGGCTTTTGTCTCTCGAGCGGAACGTTCTGTAGCGTCAACTCACGGCAATAACATTCCTCGTATGCCGACTCCAGCAATCCAGGACCGAGATGACGATGTACTTCAATAGCTGCCGCTATAAGTTTGTCGGTCAGCTCTTCATGATATAAAACGATTTTCTCCGTGCCTCCGTGTCTCCGTGGTTCGATATCCATAGATTTATCCTCAGAACTCGTGCGAGCTTTTCATCAGGAGCCCGACGCCTGCATACGTAAACATCACGATCACGAATCCGATGATTCCCATCCATACGACCTTTGGTCCGGTCCACCCGCGGACGAGCCGCGCGTGAAGGTAGAGGCCGTAGAAGAACCAGACAATGGTGGTCCAGAGCTCCTTCGGCGTCCAGAGCCAGAACGCGCCCCAGGCAAGGTACGCCCAGATGCCGCCGAAGATCATCGCCGTCGAAAAGAAGACGTAGCCGAGAAGCAGGCTCCGGTACTGACTGACCTCCGCGCGCTCTTCATGGATAGAAAGAGCAAGTACCCCGAAGACCGCGCCGACTGCAAACAGCGCATAGGATAAAAATGACAGCACCACATGAAGCTCAAACCAGACGGTCTTGAGCACCGGCGGCAAAGCCCCCGGCATTGACGGCGATGCGAGGGAGCCGACGAGAAAAAGCACGATAAGCGGTATTGTAATATAGGAAAAAAGATCTCGTTTCCGGTTCCAGCCTGCAACCAGGGAGACGACGCCGATGGAGAAGGCGAGGAAGCCGAGTGTATCATGGAGGCCGATGAGCGGTATCCTGCCGAAGTTCACTGCCGTATAAATGATAAAACCCGCATGCAGCACGAGCGCGGGCAGCATCAGACGCAAACGGTACAGGGCGAATGGATACAGTATAAAAAAAATATATTCCATAAATTAACGAGGCAACGCCTCAGACCGATGAAGTAAAACCATAATTTTTGAACCAGGCGCAGAGAACTTCAAATTTTTAATTTTTTAAAACCCAGGGACTCGTTATAATTTCTCCGCGTCTCGGCGTCTC
>OFHG01000215.1_pt1 | contig 25232 bp, 14 predicted proteins | sample 1521931 | NCBI WGS metagenome assembly OFHG01 (sample SAMEA2468438, study PRJEB22500) | soil metagenome | biome: Glassland; feature: Farmland; material: Clay | place: Australia | collected 2013-01-31 | depth 0.55 m
ACCCAGGGAGATGCTGATGGTCGTGCCGGGCGAAACGTAGAAAAGGGATTCTTGCGGGTTGACGAACAGCGCTTTGTAGTAATTGAGCGTCAACCCGCGCCCGCTTGCCGGGCCGGCGCCGCGGCTGACTTCCACCTGGGTGATTGAACGCACAGCCAGGCCTACCAACGGGACTACTGTAAGGCCGAGCAGGAGGCCCAGGATCAAGAATGCCATCAGGCGGCTGCGCCAACTCCTTAGACGGTTTTGCGTGTAGGTGCGTGGGCGTAAAGCCAGCGGACGGTTCAATTGGTTGCTCAAGCGCGTATAGATCACCGTAAGCGCCAGGGTGCACGCCAATTGGATGATCGAGAGGGTGGCAGCCAGGGGCAGGTTGAACAGGCTGACGGTCTGGTAATAGATCTCTACCTCCAGTGTGGCGAACCTGGGTCCACCCAATACCAGGATCACTCCGAAGGAGGTGAAATCGAAGATGAACACCAGCAGGGCAGCCGCAGTGATGGCCGGCATCAGCAGCGGAAGGGTGATTTCCCGCAGCGCCTGCCAGCGGTTCGCCCCCAGCATCTGGGCTGCATGGCTGATGCGAGGATCGATGTGCGACCAGAAGTCGCCTACCATGCGCAGCACGATCGTGGTGTTGTAGAAGATGTGTGCAATCAGGATGGCATAAATCGTATTGGTGAATTGAATGGGTGGTTGTGAGAGTCCCAGAAGTCTCATCAAGAGCAAATTTCCCCAACCACTGGGACCTAGCAAAGCGTTGAAGGCAGCTGCAACTACCAGGGTCGGCATCACGAAGGGGATGCCGGTCAGGGCCTGGATCAGGGATTTGCCCGGAAATTCATAACGCGCCAACAAGTACGCGCCCGGCAATCCCACCAGCAGGGTGAGGGCGGTCGAGAGGGTTGCCTGCCACAAAGTGAACCATAAGACGTCCCGCAGAGTGGTAGAGGTCAGCGCCTGAAGGAAGGCGGCTGCCGGACTGCCCTGGCTGCGCGCGAAGCTGGCCTGCAGGATGCCCCCCAGCGGGTAGAAATAAAACAACCCCAGGAAGAGCAGGGGGGCGACCCACAGCAGCAGGCGGCGTAGGTTAAGACGCCTCGCCCAGCTTATTTGTTCAATACCACCTGTGTCCAGGCCTGAATCCATTTGTCTCGATTGGCTGCGATTGCTTCCGGACTGACCTGAGCCAGCTTTTGCGGGGTGACCAGGTATTTGGTGAAGGTCTCGTTCAGTTTGGCGTTTCGATTTACCGGAAAGACGAACATCTGCAAGGGCATGTCCTCCTGGAACTGCGTAGAGAGCATAAAATCAACCCATTTTTCCGCCAGGGCGCGTTGTTTTGTGCCTTGCAGGATGCCCACAAACTCGATCTGCTCGAAGCAGCTTTCGTTTTGGGTGATCACACCGGTGGGCGCCTCGCTGACCGGGGAGCTGGCGTATAACACTTCGAATGCCGGGCTGGAATTGTAAGAAATTACGATGGGCCGCGTCCCGCCCGCCCGGGTGAAATCGGTGTTATAGGCAGTTTCCCAATCGTTGACCACCAGGACGTCGTTTTGCATCAATCCTTTCCAATAATCCAGGTACCCATTTTCACCAAAGTGTGCAATGGTGGTCAACAGGAAGACTAATCCAGGGGAAGAGGTAGCCGGATTTTCGACCACCAGCATGCCTTTGTATTCAGGTTTGAGCAGATCTTCCAGGTCCTGAGGTGGGGGCAAGTTTTTCTGCTGGAAATATCCCTTGTCATAATTTGGGCATACGTCGCCGTAATCCACCGGCAGGGCCCGATTTTGCGGATCCAGCTTGAACGAATCAGGGATATCTTTGAGCAGTGGGGAATTGTACGGCTCGAAAATACCCTCCTGCAGGGCCCGGCTCAAGAAGGTATTGTCCACACCATAAAAAACATCGGCGATAGGATTGTTTTTGGACAGGATGGCTTTATTCAATGCCGTGCCTGCGTCGCCTGATTTGATGAACTGCACCTTGGCATGGTTGGCTTGCTCGAAGCTCTCGATTACGTTTTTCGAGGCGGCAAACGCATTGTGTGTCATCACGTACAGGGTTGGTTCGCCGGCTTGGGAGGCGCTCGTCGGGGCAGTTTGTGTGACTGTGCCGGACGGGGCCGCCGTCTGCGACTGCGTTGGAGGGGTTTGGGTTGTTATCCCTGGGGAAGCACACCCCGCCAGCAAAAGGGCGAATATGAGTAGAATACTAAACCACTTGGGTTTCATCGTACACCTCTTTCTAAAACCGGATCTGAAGATGCACATAGAGAAAATGACAGATCGAACCTTACAAATCCCTCCGCTTCGCTTACTGTCTCAGGAGGCAAATCAACAGCAATCCCTCTTCCAGTGAAACGCTCGCCTGTTGTTCTATAAACACATTGCTGATTCCGCGCGTCCCACCCAGGTAAAGCGTCTCCCGGCGTAATGGGTATTCCAGCCCCTGAGTTACGACTCCGCTCGCTTCCAGGGTCAATGGGATGAGCGACAATGTGTCTCCTGGACGTCCTTCTAACCGGCAATTTTCACCTTCGCGCAGCAGGGAGATCTCCTGGGCGCCGTCCAAAAGGCGAATCTCCAGTCCGGAGAGCGTTTTAGCCGCTGGCAGCAGCAGGTTGGCGAGCGTCTGATCCCAACGCCCCCCCAGGGCTCCGAAAACCAGTGCTTCCGTCGCTCCGCTGCGCTGTGCATGTTCCAGCGCCAGCTCCAGGTCGGTGAAATCCTTGCGCGGGTCGTAACGCGCCAGGTGAATGCCACTCGCTTGCAAGGCATTTAGCTCTGGCTCATTCAAAGAGTCGAAATCCCCCACCACCAAATGGGGCGTGATGCCCAGCTGGGTGCAGTGATGCATGCCTCCATCTGCGGCGATGATATAGTCCCCCTCCCGGATCAACCCCGGTACACTTTCCGGGTGACGCAGCTCTCCATTGGCGAAGACAATCGCGCGCAAAAGAAATCCCTCCTCTGGGCCGGAGGAGGGTAAACACTTCTTGAGACTGCGATTCCTCCGCCGGTATTATCCGGATCAGGTTCGCGGGTCGAGGGCTGACGGCCCTCCTCTCAGCCTGGTATACCAGGCTCCCCGTGCATCTTCACCTTTCAAGGCTTGCGAAGGGCAAGCTTGAAAAGTCTGTTTTGATTAAAAACCAGTATACCCGCACGCTTCCCCGCTTGTCAAGGTGACCCGCGCCTCACTCAGGATTTTCTTAGAGTCAACCCCACTCCCGACTCCGCCCCACTCTTAGGGCAGGGAGAATACGAAAAATTGGGGATCGGGCGAGTGTCACTCGCCCGATCCCCAATTTTTCATTCATCCATTTTCCCGAGGGATCAAGAGACTTCGACTTTCAGAAGACCCTGGCGTCTCACCAGGGATCTTAGAAGAAATGCGTGTTATTACCTGACGCGCCGTTTCCACTCCTCCTTGAGCTGCAACTGGCGCGGACTTTCTCCAGAAGAAAGCGCCAGGAAATCCACCAGCAGCCGGTTGAACTTGCTCGAATCATCCAGCATGGGGAAATGCCCGGCGCCATCGAAAACAACCTGGTGGATATGTTCCGGCAGGGTCTTGCTTTGTTCGAGGGAGGGGCCTGAAACCAGCGGGTCGTTTTGCCCGTAAACCATCAGGCAGGGTGTGGTCAGATTGAGAGGGAGCCGCTCCAGCTCGATCTGGCTGAGGGCTGCCAGGGAGGTTTGGACGGCGAAAGGATCGGCTTTGTTTGCCTCTGCCCGCACGGCTTCGTGAATTGGGTCATGGCCTAACAGCCAATTGGCCAGTTCAGCCGGCGAGGCGGAATTCAGGCGCCCGTTCAAATGGTCCGCCCGTTCCGGCAATGCCACCACCATCAACCGGTCCACCAGGCGGTGAAAACGGGCGGTGTACTGTAAGGCGACAATTGCCCCCAATCCGTGGCCTACCAGCGCGACTTTGCCGATGCCCATTTCCTGAAAGAAGAGATCCAGCAAATCTACCTGGTGTTCCAGGGAGTAATATAGCGGATTCTTACCGGTGTCGCCAAAACCCCACAGGTCTAAGGCGTAGGCGCGGAAGCCTGTGGAGGCTGATTGCATGGTCGGTATCCAATATCGCCACGAGCCGACCCAGCCATGTAGAAAGATGATCGGCCGGCCGCGCCCCAGGACTTCGTAATGTACAATCTCGTCTTGCAGAACTACAGCACTCATTTATTCGCCATTCGGAAACCAGGTGTTTTTGTCACGGTTTGTTCCATTTCCGGGCGGGAATTGGTCATTTTTCTTCTTTTTGCAGGATGACCTTAATGCGCTCGGTGAGGTTATCGGGCGAAAAGGGCTTCAAGATATACTCAGTGGCTCCCGCTGCCAGGCCGGTCTGGACTTCACTCTCCTGGCCCTTTGCAGACAAGAAAACCACCGGGATTTCGTTAGTCCTCTCATCCATTTTAATCTGGCGGCAGGCTTCGTAGCCGGTCATGCGCGGCATGCGCACATCCAGCAGAATCAGATCGGGGATGGTCTGTAAAGCCATGTTGAGCGCCTCTTCCCCATTTGAAGTTGTGATCACTTCGTGTCCAGCGAAACGTAAAGTGAAAGCGATCAGGTCGCGAATATCGCGTTCGTCTTCTGCAATAAGAATTTTAGCCATAAAGATGCCTCATTTTACGAGACTCACATCCCAAACAACTGCTCAAGTACCATCTTCCTCTGAAGACGCGTAAACCGGCAGTGTGAACGAAAAAGTGCTACCCTTTCCGGGTATACCAGCACTCTCCAACCAGATTTCACCATGATGCATCCATACCAGATTTTGGACAATCGAGAGCCCCAATCCTGTGCCAGAAACGCCCAGGATCAGTGGGCTTTCGCCGCGGTAGAAACGCTCGAAGACGCGTTCCTGATCTGCGAGTGGGATGCCAATGCCGCTATCCTGGATATCCACCTGCAGGTGTGTTTCTAATGGCAGGATGCGTAAGGTGATGGTACCCTCCGGGTAGTTGTACAGGTAAGCATTTTCCAGCAGATTGTGGATGATCTGGCGAACCCGCTCTGGATCGCCCAGGGCACGCGGCAAGCCGGCAGGGATCTTGCGAGCGATGGTGATGTTTTTACGGTCTCTGCGGGCGCGGGTTTCCAGTTCTTTCAATACTTCATCACTCAAAGCAGCCAGATCTAAAGCTTGTGTGTTCAGGGTTACTCGCCCCGATTCGATGCGAGAGACATCCAACAAATCGTTTACCAGGACGGAGAGACGCCTGGTATTCATCTTGATGATTTCCAGGAATTGCCGTTGTTGTTCGTCTAAAGCTCCAGCAGCGCCCATTAACAAGATTTCTGCGTAGCCCTGGATTGAGGTCATCGGCGTACGCAGTTCGTGGCTGACAGTAGCCACGAATTCGGATTTCAAACGATCGACTTCGACCTGGTGGGTGATATCGGTAAAAATGGACACAGTTCCCAGGAAATCATTGCGCAAGATGACCGGCGCCAGGTGTACGGAGACGACGAGCCCGTTTTCGAGGGTAATCTGTTCTGCATACGTCTCACCGGACTGGTAGGATTGAGGATCTTGTGACCAGGTATCGATGGTGGCGCGCCAGGACTGGGCGGCCTTGCCAAACAAACCGGTGAAGTGTTCCAGGGATTTGCCCAGGATCTGTTTGCGTTCCAAACCCAGGATCTGTTCTGCGGATGCATTGAACAAAGTGATGCGCTTGACAGCATCCGTGACCAATACGCCATCTGCTACAGCTTCCAAAATAGCCCTCGAACGGCTGGTTTCCACTTGTTGTTGGCGCAGCATGCCCCCCAGGTCCTCTGCCTGGTCGCGGATTAAACGGTAAAGCTCGGCATTGTTTACAGCCACCGCCACCTGGTTGCCGGCTGCCTGCACCAATTCCAGGTGTTCTTCCGAGAAATGGCGCGGCTCGGGATGTAAGAGCAGCATGCATCCCAGGGCTTCAGCCCCGATCATCAATGGCACCGCTAATGCGCTGCGATGCTCCGGCAAGGGCGGATCTTCACTAGGCTCCCATCTGGCGTCTTCCAGCAAGTCCGGGATCAAGGCAGGTTTACGGCTAGAGATCACCCAGCCAGCCAGGCCCTGATCGGTGTCGAACCGCGTCGGGCTTCCATCCTCCGGCACGGGAGTGGTGTAGCCGACGGAGGCCATGCGGTGCAGCTTACGCTCTCCAGGCCGGGCAATTAACACCGTGATTTGCCTGGCGTCTACAACCTCATTCAGCACACGCAACGTGCGGCTCAACACCTGATCCAGGTCCAGACTGGCAGACAATTCGGTGATGATGCGCAGCAAAGTCTCGGTACGCTTATGTTCTGTTGCCAGCTCCGAGGTGCGTTCGGCCACGCGTTTCTCCAGATCCTGAGTCAAGCTACGCGTCTCGGCGAATAACTGTGCATTCTGCACGGCGATGGCGGCCTGGTTGCTGATCGTACGCCCCAAATCGACTTCTTCCGGGTCAAAACGATGTAGCTGCTGGCTGTGGATCAGGAAAAAGCCGTGCAGCTCGCTGCCGGTGGCGAGTGGCAAGATCAGCAAGGATCGCGTGCTGCGCTGTGCCAGAAAATCCTTTATCCCCTCCAGCTCGCTATCCTGATCGATTTCTTCGCTGTTGTAGACGCCCAAGCTCTGGCGCAGGCGTTCGAATAGCGGAATCTCCGCCAGGCGAGTCGGCAATGGGCTGGCGGCTTGCGGATATTCCATCATAACGGTGCCTTCGCCAGCCTCGCTGAACAATACGGCCGACACCGTTTCGCATGGAATGGCCTGGGCCAGCTCGCGTGCTGCCAAAGTCAGGGTTGGCTCCACGTTCAGGGAAGTGCTGAGTTCCATCGATAGGCGATTGAGCCGGGCTAACGTCTGTGACTGCAGGCGCAGTTCTTCGCTGCGCCGGACGCTTTCCTGGTACAGGTTGGCGTTTTCCAGCCCAACAGATGCCTGGCCGGCGAACGTGGTAGCTGCTTGCAGGTGCTCGTCCGTGTAAAAATGTGGCTCGCGCTTTTCCAAAGCCACGACTCCCAAGACCTCGCCAGAAGCGATCAATGGCACTCCCAGCCAGCTCAGGTTTTCGTAACCCACCCATACCGGGAACCGTGCGTCTTGCCGTACGTCTTGTACCAGAATGGGCTGGCCAGTGGTGATCATCTCGTGCAGAAGCTGGCTGTCTTCGATCGCAGCGCTCAAGCCGATACGCTCTTCGCTGTCGGGAAAGCCGTGTGCGGCGTGCACCACCATACGGCTACCCTGGCGCAACCAGAGCGTGCCGGTCTCGTAAGGCAGGATGGATTGCAGTTGGTCCAGTAGCGAGCTGACCAGCTCGTCCGGTTTCAAACTGGAAGTGATTGTCGTGGCTACCCGGGTCAGGGCTTGCAGTTGGTGAGCGCGCTGTTCAACTGCCTGGTATAAGCGGGCGTTTTCCAGGGTAAGGGCGGTTTGCTGGGCCAGGGAGGTGAGCAGCGCCTGGTCTTCATCGCTGAAAGCAGCCAATTCCTGAAAATGGTCGACTACGATAACGCCTAGCGGTAAGCCTCGGACACTGCCTAAAATGGGGACGACCAATGTGGAAACCGGAGGTCGGCCAGCCGTGGCATCCCGGTAGCAGAGCAACCCATCTGGCGAGAGATCATAATCTCGCACGAAATCGACCTCATCAAGGCGCTTCGGCTGGCCTTCTTGGAACACCTGGCCCGGCAGCGCCTCTCCGGGGTTAAAACGAATCTCCAGCATGCGATTGACGTCCGGGTAACCGCCGGCTGCCTGTGGAATCAGGCTTTGCTGGCTTTCATCCCACAACGCCACTAAGACGGCCTGGGCGCCTGGCAGGGCGCGCTGCACACTTTCGACCAGGGAGCGCAGGATGCTTTTCGGATCCAGGCTGCCCAACTGGCGGCTGAAATCCAATAACGAATCCACCTCGGTCAGCCTTCTTTGGGCTTCGCGGATCAGTCCCAGATTTTGCAAGGCGAGGGCAGCCTGGCGCGCCATCAAAGCATATAACTGGTCATCTTCGGTTGAGGGAGGAGGCAAGCTTTCCAGACTCACTCCCAAGATGACCGCCTCTACCTGGTCGCTGGTGAGAATCGGCAGGCAAACAAAAGCGCACGCGTTCAGTGCCCTCAGCAATGGGGTGTTCTTCCAGGCCTCGACCTGCTCGAGATCGGGAACGAATAAGGTCTCCCCGCTTTGCAAGCTGTAGCGCAGCGGGTTGCGCTGGCCCAGCAGTGCTTCCGGGTTAACCTCTTCAGGTATATTCCCCAGCGCTTCGATCAGGCGCGGTTCTGCGCCATGCTCGGGGGTACTGGACAGGCTGGCTTCGGCAATGAACACCGCCGAAAATTCCTGCAGTTCTAACAGACCGTGTCCGAAGGCGGACAGCACATCGCGGCGGGTCTGCTGCCGGGTAACCGCTTCGGCGATATCCAGGCTGGGCTGAATGCGAAGAGCGCGCCGGCGTGCTTGCTCGAGGTCGTCCGGTTGCGCCCATTTATGCATCCGCTTCTGCTTACCCTGGGCAAAGGCTAACCGCTCTTGCAATTCACGCAACCTGAAGCGGTTTTCTATGGCAATTGCAGCCTGGCTGCCAAATATCTCCAGCGTCTCCAGAGTCAAGTGGTCAGGTCGCAGGTTATCGCGTGGCGCATCAACGCTGATCAGTCCCAACGTTTCGCTTGTTGAACCGTACAGCGGCAGCAGCAGCATATCCTCGGGATGCCATTGGTCTTCTGCCTGTGGGGTTTGGTCCTGATCCAATACGGTCAAGGTATGCAGGTCGGCTGGAATCACCGGCGTTTGTTGGTGGGGGATGAAGAAAGTCTTTCCGATCTGGAAGCGATCCTCGAGTAAGGAAAGTACGCTATTCCAGGGCTGTGGGCGAGCACGCAAATCGGCCATTGTCGTCAAAGGAATGCCCACGCCGGCCGTGCGCTGCAGGTTCTGAGTTTCGGAGTCGTAAACACTGATCAATACTACTTCAAAGGGCGTGGCAGATTGGATGCCATATGCAATGGCTTCTAGCGCCAGGTCCAGCTTATCTTCTTTCTGCAATGCCTGTGAGCTCTCATAGAGCTTGGAAAGGGTTTCCACGCGCCGGTTCAGCAGTTCGCTGCGGAGCACCTGTTCGTGATAGCGGTTAGCGTTGCCCAGGGCAATCGCTGCCTGGATTGCCAGCGATTCGCTGATCTGGCGGGCGGTTGCATCGAAATGTTGGGCGGTGCGTGCATGCAGGTGAATCAAGCCGGCTATCTGCCCCTGGTAGGCGATTGGCACGACCAGTGCAGAACGGATGTCAGGATGGGCGGGTTCAATGAGCTGGCTGTCACCTTCTGGCGCCAGGCTGAAATCGTCGATTGTCACGGCCTCGCCCTTTTCCAGAACGATCTCCTCGAGCGGGTGCAGTTTTTCTCCCGGTGGGTCACCCAGGTGCAGGGCGATGCGGGGTAACGCGCCTGTGTCCTCATCCAGCTCAAAGAGCAACAGGGTGCCGCAGTCGGCGCGCGTTGTGCGCAATAGCTCGTCGTACACCCTGCGCATTACCGTGTGGAGCTCCAGGGTATTGGTAATTTCACGGCTGATGCGGGTCAGGGCGGTAAGCTGATCGATGCGCTGGCGCAGGCTTTCGTCGGTTTGGGAAGAGAGCGTCGATTGTTCAATGGCGCTGGCAAGCTGCCCGGCGGCAGTAGCAGCGGTTACCGCATCACTCTGGTTGAAGAAATTTGGCCGGTGGCTGGCCAACATCAGCTCGCCGATGCCCTGCTCGCGCACCACGAGGGGAATGTTAATCACCGACTGCACCTTCAATCCCTTAACCAGCGGTTGGTAGGCAGGCAGGATTTTGGCCTTGTCGGCTTCTCCGGTGATGAACTGCTTCAAGCTACCGGTTACGGTGCGCGGGAACTGCGGATCGTCAATTGGAATGCGGCTCAAGCGGCTGGCGGTCTCCGGCTCTACCCCGAACAGGGAGGCTTTGTGCAGGCGCAGTTCGCCGTGTCCGGAATCCAGCAGGAAGATGCCAGCCATGTCCGCCTGAATCAAGCGTGCCAGGTCAAGGACCGAATACTTCAAGATTTCGTCCAACGTGGCATTTGAACCGGTCAGGCTGGCAATCCGTCGCAGGGTTTCGGCCCGCTGCGCTCGCAAGCGGGACTGTTTAAGCAGGTTCGCATTATCGATAATGGGTGCAGCTTGGCCGGCAATAATGGCGATCAGGCGCAGATCATCGCTGTCGAATGGCGTGCCATCCAACTTATCGCCCAATTGTAAATAGCCCACCGGGCGCCCACCGGAGGCCAGGGGCGCCAATACCATGTGCCGTATTCCGGTCCAGCGCGCTGCGTGCTGTAATCCCAGGGCCTGGACGCGCTCATCCTCTGGGGCATCCTGGCAAATGATGGTTTCCATCGAATGGAAGATTTGCGCTCCCCGGCTGCTGACGGGTAGCTCGACCTGGATATCTTCGAGCAGGCTCTGCGGCGCACCTTTGAAGGGCGCCTGAGCCGACAAGATGCGCCGCTCCTCATCGTAGATTAAAAAGCCCAGGACCTCGACTGAAAACAACGGCAAGAGACTGTTCAGCAGGCGGGTGTAGAGATCCTGCGGATCCAGGACAGCGCTGACGGTCTTGGCCAGGTCAGACAGGCCTACCAGCTCACGCGCCCGCTTTTGCTCGGCTTCGTAGAGCACGGCGTTGTGCACGGCAACCGCAGCCTGCCCGGACAGGATGCGCAGCATTTCAAGATCCACCTGGGAGAAACTTTCTTTCTTATAGGAGGCCAGTTCCAAAGTGCCGATCAGGTCATTCCCCATCAGAAGTGGTACGCCAATGAAGGAATTGAAAGGATAGCGCCTCAGATCGACCGCCGGACGTACCTCGCGAAATGCCTCGACGTCGTTGATCAGCAAAGGCGTCCGGTGCCGGAAAAGGTAGCCGGAGTAACCTTCTCCTGGTTTGTAACGCTCAACCGCCTGGCTCAGCCGGTGGTCGCTGCCGGGCGCGCTGGCGTAGCGATAAGGCACCAGATGCATGTTGCTGGCGTCCCAGATGTTGATCTCGGCTATGTCGAAGGGGACCAGGTGTTCCACCCCTTCCAAAATTGCTTCTAACGTCCGTTCCAAATCCAGGCTGGCGGAGATCTTTTGGTTCAGCTCGGTCAGGATATTAAAAGCCTGTGTCACGCCGCTGTTCTCCGCGGAGGGGCCAATCCCCATCTGCCATGGGGGCGGACGCAGCGAAACAAGGATGGCGCGGCCCGATTCGGAGGGCGCGTAATAGGAAGTCCCGTCCACCAGGTGTCCATTGAGGTTGAAACGCGATTGGCCTTGACTGGCACATAGGCTGAGGAATGATTCGCTCGGGCGCGCTTTACGTGCCAGGCGCTCCAGGTTGGGGGGTTCATCCCATAAATTGAACAGTTCACGCGCTTTTTGGTTCAGGTAAGCTACTCGCCCGCCAGATCGGATGAGCAGCACGGCTTCGTCATGATCGTTGACGTTTACGGGTAAAGGTGGTTTGGTCTGTGCTGTGGTGCGTGATTGTAGACGCGGCAAGGCGCGCAGCACCAGCCAGGTCAAGCCCAAGACCAGGGCCCCAGCCAGTGCCAGTGCGAACCCCATCGATATTGCATTTAGATCAGGCATTTTCTCATTGCCAACCCGATTGTAGCCATCTGCATTCGCCGGTGTCTATGAACGGCTAGTTCACACCTCCTGTGAATCGATGCCGGTCCGGTTAACTATTCAATCGCCTGGCCTCCGCCGCCAGTTCAGTAATCTCGCGTATATCGGCGAACTCGTGTTCGGAGGGAGAAACCACCCCAATCGCCAGGTTCATCAGGGGCGTTTGCTGGAGCTGACCATCTGCGCCCACCGCGACGATATAGCCCTGTTCCCGATCCAGGAAGCTGTAATGGGAAAGCACTTCCTGGCTAAAGCGTTCTTGCAGGCGCTGGGCGATCGAACGCGCCGCCTGCTCGGAAGTGATGACGATGAAATTGTCGCCGCCGGCATGCCCGATGAAGTCGCTGGTCGTGCCGAATTCATCGACCACCTCACTCATGAGCATAGCGCTGAAGCGTAGTACGTCATCTGCTGCCACGAATCCATAGACCTCCTTGAAGGGTTCGAAGAAATTGATGCGTATATCCATGAAAGCCCACCCATCCTGGCGGATAATGTGCCGGAGTTGTTCCTCGATCAAGCGCCCGGAGGGCAGCCCAGAACGTGGATCGGTCAGGCTTTGTTGTTCAGCGCGGGTGATGGCGCGCTGGACGCGCAGCTTCAATTCTTCGATATCGAATGGTTTGGTGATGTAATCGTCAGCACCCAGCTCCAGGCCCTGGAGTTTATCGCTGCGCTCATCTTTTTGTGTCAAGAAGATGATCGGCACATGGCTGGTGCGCGTATTGGTGCGTAGAATCCGGCAGACTTCAAAACCGTCGATATCCGGCAGCATGATGTCCAGGACGATCAGATTCGGCAGGTTGGACCGGGTTTTTTCCAAGGCGACCGACCCACGTGGCGCCAAATCGACCCCAAAATCTTGGCCTGAAAAATAAATCTGCAGCATGTTGGCAATGTCAGCGTCGTCTTCAACGATCAATAGACGCGGTTTGCTCATTTCAGCCTCCCTGTGATTTTGCGCTCCAGCGCAGCAAAAACTCCATAATGAGATAATAAGACGAATGCTTTTATTTTACACATCCCACGATTTAAAATGTAAAAGCCCAACTTTCACTTTTGCTGCAATTTAAAGTTTATTATGCAATCCATATTGGCACAATAAAATTAATCTAAAAACGAATCCCAGCATTGCGACGGACTCGTTCGATATCTTTTTCTGTCACGGGCCGCTCGAAGGAGCGGAAGCCACTCAGCCGGAATCCGTGCTTGAGGGCTATTTGGGAGATTTCTTTCACGTGCTGGCGAGTGAAGTTCTTTCCCAGCGTGTAATCCTCCTTTGTGCGGCCTTCGAGCGCCAGGGCGATTGTTTCCGCCATGCAGGCGTAGGCTTTGCCCGGTGGGAAACCAAAATCGAAATGGAAATTTACCCTTCCGGGCACCTCCACAATGCCGCCATCGATGACCAACACATCGTTGCGTCTGGCGGCAACCCGTGCAGACACATCACGCGGGCGGGCTACATCGCAGACCACGCTGCCTGGAAGCAGGTGTTCGGGCTCGATTACTGTGTTTACGGAGCTGGTCACGGTCAGGATCAATTTCGCCCGGCACAAGGCCTCCACCCGAGTGCTGGTTTGGATGCGCGCCGTGGCGCCTTCTTCGCAGAGCATCTGGCTCAACGCGTCCAAAGCTTCCTGGCGGCGGCCGATCAGGGTCAGTTCGGCTACCTCACCAGCCAGCATGCCGGCGCATGCCTGGCCAATCGCACCGGTGGCACCAACGATGGCCGCATGTGCCTGGTCCATTGCGATGCCCATCAGGCCAGCTGCCTGGCGCACAGCTTGCACAGCTACTGAGACCGTATATGCGTCGCCGGTCGTCACCGGGACTTCCAGCGCGCGGGCGATGGTAACGCCGCCATCCCCCACCACGGAAGTAAACGCCCCCAGGCCCAGGATCTGGGCGCCCAGCTTCTCAGCATAGCGCCCGGTCTGGATGATCTTGCGGTACACCGTCTCTACCGGTAGTTCCAGCATGCGCTGAGGGGTGAGCGGGCAGGCAATGAACCAGCCGCGCACCGTTTTACCGGTCGCTGCTGAGCGTATGCCATCGATTTCGGAGATGTAAACCGGTGGGAAAAACCTGGAAAAGAAATTGATCTGTTTTTCGTTGAAGAGCCGCGCGGCAAGCGGAAATTTGCGGCGAACGTCGCGTTTTGGATCAATTGGATGAATGATGAATGCGAAGGTATCCACGATTCACCAGGTTTCCAGGCTTGTTTCGCCGGGGCGTGGGTAAAGGCGCGGATGAAGATTGGCGAAGGACAATTTGTGGTGGTCGCTCTCTTCGTAAACCAGGTCTTTCTCGATTACGCGGCGTTCATTCGAAGCGAAGATCACCACGTCGGATTCGATGGTGCGTGCCGGGAAGATGATCATCCCCGATCCGAGGCGACAGTTGTGCCCCACGCAGCCACCTAATACCGGGCGGTTGGCCAGGCTCAGCATCCCATTGCCATCCAGAGCGGATAGCGGCTTGGGCAACAGGTTGAAGTCGGTAAAAGTCGTTCCGGCTCCGATGAAGGTGTTGCGTCCTATCACACACATCTGCAGGCAGGTATTCTGCGCCACCATGCTATTGTCCATCAAAGTGGTCATGAACAAAGAAGCTCGGAAAGGCAGGAAGGTGCCATCGCCCACTACGGAGAGCATCAACTGGCAATCCTGCGAGATATTGACGTTATCGCCGATGATGCAATTTTCGATCACGGCTCCGGCATTGATAGTCACGTTATTGCCAATCGTAGTCGGACCGTGAATGATGGCGTGCGGATCAATGATGCAATTGTTCCCGATCTTGACCAGCTCCGAAGATTGCAGCACCTGTTTGCCTTCGTACATAGCACGCGCCAGGATCTTCAATTTAAAAAAAGGGTCATGGTTCAGACGTTGTTCGAAGCGTGCTCCCCGTGAAAATAGTCCGTAAACCACATCGGCGATGAAGATATGCACCCACGAATCGATCGCCAGCAGGCTATGCAAAGGCACTTGAAACACCAGGTCGCCTTGCTCATAGGCCATGTAGGTGGGCACGTGGTAATAACCGGCCTCGATGGATTTCAGATCGATCACGACCGGATCGCTGTACTCTCCTGGACCTTTTGGATAGTACCACAGGTCAGCCAGGTATAGGTCGCCTTGCTGGGTGTAGGAGGTAGAAAGCGGCAAGGCATGTTCGCGAAAGGCCGGGTCGCTTGAATAGAAAGCTGCCCGGCAAGCCCCGCCGTGCCGCCGCGCTTCCGCCAGGAAGGCTTGGATGTATGCCGAGTCGAAATACAGATTGTCCCGGTAAACCAGGCTTTCTTCCTGGGTTTTGGGCAGCTTGGCGCCATAAGGCAGCTCAATCTCGCGATTGGTGTAGGGCGCCAAGACGTCCCGCTGTGCCAGCCACAACGGCTTGTTCTGGATCCTCAGGTCCCTGGCGCGCTCGTTAAATGGGCGAAGGTAATTCGGATCTTGTAAGATGATCTTGAGCATAGGGGAGGTCCGGTGATGCGGCGCGCATTCCTGGCGGCTTAGAGATCACGGGCTCGCCTGGCCCGCCAGGTGAGCGAGGGATGCTGGCGGATTGGCGGAAGTTTCAGCAGCTTTGTTGCCGTTGACGTTTGCCGCCGCGGTCGAAACCGGCAGCCCATCTGCCATGATTTCCTCTTGCTCCAAGAAACTTCGTAAAGTTTCCTGGAAAGCCTGCGGCTCGTCCAGCATGATGAAATGGCCCGCCTTTGGGAAGCGCTCGATGCGGGCGTGCGGAATGCCCTCCAACATAGGCTTCCATTGGTTCGGATTGACTACGATATCACGATGGCCGAACATGCCCATCGCCGGCACTTTGATTTGATTCAGGCCAGGCCGTAAATCGGTCTTCCGTAGAGATGAAATGCTGGTCAGGAAGGATTCCAAGGTGGTTTTGGAAACGTCGCGATCCATCATGTCGGCCCAACGCGGGTCGCGTGAATAAAAAGGGGCTAATAGCCGGTAGCTAAGCTTGAGGGCCCATAAATTGTGGTGCACCAGCGAGGCGATCCAGCGCCGCCCGAAGAGCTTGAGTAGAATTGAAAGCGAAGATCCTACGATTGGCGAACCGATCACCGCCACCTTGCGCACCCGTTGGGGGTACTGGATGGCCACTGACAGGCTGACCGTGCCACCCATGCTGTGGCCTACCAGGGGCGCCTGGGCGATCCCCAACTGCTCCATAAACTGGTCCACCAGGCTGACGAAATCCTGTATTTGATAAGAAGAACGTTTGGTGCCCGATTCACCAAACCCCCAAAAATCCAGGGCGTAAGTGCGATATAAACCACCCAGGTAGGCCATGGTTTCCTGCCATAGCCCCCACGAACCCAACCAGCCATGCAGCAAAATTACCGGGCGCCCGCGTCCGTAAACCTCATAATGAACGATACCTTGATCGGTGGTAATGGATGACACAGCAAGTCTCAATCGTCCTTGAAGAAAAAAACCTTATGCGCCACCGGAATCCATTTCTGCCAGGATGCTGTAAAGCAACTCCAGCAGGACTGATTTCACCATTTCCTTGTGGGGTGCGACGCAGGGCAGTAATTTGACACGCGGGTCCAACCGCAAGGCGATGCGCATATCGTCCAGTTCCCAGGCATCCTCGCGGTCCTGCTTGTTAGCCGCCACCACGTAAGGCGTGGGGGCATATGCGCGGAAGGTCTCCAGGATGCTGCGCGCTTCCCGGAACGTCTCCGGGCGAGTGCTGTCGATCATCACGATAAAGCCCAGCATGCCTTCCGATAAAATCTCCCACATGAAATCGAAACGCTTTTGTCCGGGCGTTCCGAAAAGGTAAAGCACCAGATCCTCATCAACGGTTATCCGGCCAAAATCCATTGCAACCGTCGTCGTTTCCTTGATGCGCTCAACGTCCGAAGAAATTTTTCGTTCCGTGGATACGACGTCGATTTCGCTGACCGAGCGGATGAACTCGGTTTTGCCAGCGTTAAATGGACCTGTGACCACCATTTTAACCGTTTGCATAGAGCACTGTCCTTACTGTTTTGTTTGGGCTGTATCGCTGCCCTGGGCTAGAGTGAACGGATACGGGCGATCAAGCGGTTGATGAGCGATTTTTGCTCTTCTTTGGTCTTTTGGGGCGCTTGCGCCGGAAAGCGGGTGGGAGTCTTGATCATCGGGGCTGGTACGCCCTCGGGACGGATGATTTCCACCAGACCGGCCTGGAGCAGGCTGTACACGATGCGGCGAATCTCCAGGTCATTCATTTTGGTGGCGCGTGCGATCTGCCGGATGGTATTCCGGGGATTGATGTAGGAGACCACTCGCCATTCTTCCACACTCAGGTTGACGTTGCGTATATTGGTTCCCGGGCGGTCTGCGAATTTCAGCGCCATTTCCAGGCTGGGAATTTCATCCTGGAGCTGTTCCCATTCACGCATGCGCCGGGTGCCTTCAATGATGATGTTCTCCAGGCTGATGCGTACGGTGATCTTATCGTCCGGGGGCAGCAGATCATTCTCGAAACGGAAATTGCCCTCCACCCAGGTGAACAGGCGATTGACGACGCTTACGAAATACGTTTGCAGGCTGGTGATGATGTCTTGCTGGTTGATGTAATTGGCGTTGATCAACAGCAGCCCTAGTTCCTTGTCACTCATGCTGCCAGCGCGGGTCTTGATAGCGCGATGCTGGGCAACCGTCAATTTATTGGCGCGGTATAGCACGGTTGCCAGGCTGTTGTCTTCGTGGCCCATCTGGGCGTATGCCAGTTTGCCATCGCGGAAACTGACCCAAACCTTTTCGCTGGGTCCTTCTACGATCAAGGTTCCTGTCTTACGGGCTAGATTTATCAAGTTGAGAAGCTGCGTGATTGTAAAATCGCGAAGATTGCCCTTCAATGCCATGGGGGCCTCGACAGGATCAACAGAAATTGTAACGGATTAAATTAAGCTTAACGGATTATACATGCAAGATAGAGTGACGTCAAATCAAAAACTACAAAATTCACCCTTCAAGTTCGTCAGGATTGGATTTATGCTCGACCCAATCCAGCTTCCTTTTTATGGATCACGCTCGTCTCGGCCGAATCGTTGCCGGGACTTCTCGCCGCCTGCATGGTTTTCTTGCAGGCATGGGGCTGTTTCGGTTTAACTTGACAGTGCTAAGGGTTAAGGTATAATGCCCTACGCTAAGTTCCTCGATAGCTCAATCGGCAGAGCGGGCGGCTGTTAACCGCTAGGTTCCAGGTTCGAGTCCTGGTCGAGGAGCCTGGACGCAAAAAAGGCGCATTACAGTGCGCTTTTTTTGTTTAAATATTTTTCCGTCAGGCATGATAAAGCTTTCCATTTCTCACGGATCGCGAAACAAGAATTTTAGATTGACTTATAGCCAAAGCTGGTAATTGAGGATATTCGGCACTTGAATTGAAGGGCGTATTGCAGTAAATTGGTTTTGAAAGCCTTTAAAGCGGCTCAGGAGGGTGAGGGGATGTGGAAGCCTATATTTAAGATCGCGACGGTTTTGATCAGTATCGTTATGATGGTTTTTCCCTTAGGGGGCGCGAACCCGAAATTTAACCCAAAGCCAAATACGAATGGTCCTGCCGTTACCCCTTCCACAAATGAGGCAGTTTTTTCGGGCAGTAGCGGTCCCTTCTATTTGCCTCTGATTTTTGAGGGCCAGCTTGCCTGGCATTGTTACCAGGATGGGGGAAAAGAATGTATAAAAAATAATATTATCTCGATCAAAATGGTCTCGCCGGATGAGGGTTGGGCAGTTGGAGCGGGAGGTTTAATTATGCATTATATAGATGGTTCCTGGCAACAGGTGGACAGTCCCACTGGCAATACCCTCTATTCTTTGGCGATGGTATCGGCAAATGAAGGCTGGGCGGTAGGCTCTGGCGGTGCGATTTTGCATTACGAGGGCGGCTCCTGGCAACAGATAAATATTCCACAAACCTTTTGTGATTTCTCATCCGTATCAATGATCTCAGCAGCCGAAGGTTGGGCTGCTTGTAACTTCAACAGCGGTGGTTATCATAGTTTGTTTTTCCATTACAAGGATGGAGTATGGGGACAATTCGGTACAGCAGATTACACTTACATTTCATCGATCTCGATGGCCTCTACGGACGACGGCTGGGCTGTAGGTTACCTTTCATATCATTATCATGATGGGGTTTGGAACCTCATTGGAGGTGGAGAGCTCTCGCTTAGAGATATAACAATGGTCTCATCAAGTGAGGGCTGGGCTGTTGGCGAACAAGGAGAGATTTCGCATTATATAAATGGTGAATGGCATGGGGTCAATTTTATTACCTTTTTCGATCTGAATTCGGTGACAATGATTTCGGCGAACGAGGGTTGGGCGGTAGGCAAATATGGCACGATCCTGCACTATACCAATGGTGCCTGGCAAGTGGTCAACAGTCCGTCGAAAGCATCTTTTAACTCAGTGTCGATGGTCTCGGCCAGCGACGGTTGGATCGTAGGGGACATGAACAACATCCTCCATTACGTCAATGGTAGTTGGCAGCAGGTCCAGGGCGATCCCACGGATCTCGGCCTTACTTCGGTGAAAATGGTCTCCGCCAGCGAGGGTTGGGCTGTAGGTAATGGCGTGATTTTGCACTATTATGGCGGGGCCTGGAAGGTTTTCCAATGTATATCCGATTGTAATATATACGGTAGACTGGATTCATTAGCAATGGTCTCTCCAAATGAAGGCTGGGTCATTGAAGATGCAGGTTTTTCTAATAGTATCATGGTGCATTATAAAGACCATGTCTGGCAACCTGCCACGGGTGTGATTACTGGCACTTTCGTGTCATTAGCAATGGTTGGGCCAGATGAGGGCTGGGCTGTTGGGCTTACTGACATGTTCTCTGGAGCGATCTTGCATTATAAAGATGGAGTCTGGTTACCAATCGACAGCCCATCCAGCCATCCGATTTGGTCGGTGGCGATGGTCTCGGCGGATGAAGGATGGGCGGTGGGTGGAGCAGGCACTATCCTTCATTATCAGAATGGTGCCTGGCGGCTCGCCACCAGCCCGACAGGTGGTGATTTGAATTCCGTTGCAATGGTTTCGGCGAATGAGGGTTGGGCAGCTGGATATGATTATGATTGTGGAAGTTTTTACTGCAATCCCACTATCCTGCTGCATTACCTCAATGGTATTTGGTCTGTGGTCCCTGGCCCAACAGAATATGGTTTTGGTTCTATTACGATGGTCTCGGCGGATGAAGGATGGGCTTTCGCGGCGGCAGGTGTGATTTTACATTATGCTTATGGTTCGTGGCAGCCAGTGAATAGCCCAACGACGAATAACCTATCCTCAATTTCAATGATTTCAGCGAGTGAAGGTTGGGCAGTTGGGGATGGCGGGGTTATCCTGCATTATCATTAGAATTTATCACCAGTTGTGAAAGAAAGTGGACTGCTACTTGAGCGTATAATCTCCTGATTAGATCCATCTTTTCCCGGAGAATATTTGGACTGGTCAAAAGAATAGGAGTTCCCATGAAAGCCGCAGTTTATGAAGAATTCGCCAAACCATTGAGCATCCAAACCGTACCCGATCCGGCCCCGCCAGTTGCGGGCGTTGTGATTCGGGTGAAAGCGACCGGGCTTTGCCGCAGCGACTGGCACGGTTGGATGGGGCATATCCCGGAAATCATCCTGCCCCATGTGCCCGGCCATGAATTGGCGGGAGTGATTGAATCGGTTGGGAAGGATGTCACCCGTTGGAAAAATGGCGACCGGGTGACAGTGCCATTTGTGTGTGCGTGCGGGACTTGCCCGCAGTGCCTCTCGGGCAATCACCAGGTTTGCGAAAACCAGTCCCAGCCCGGGTTCACGCATTGGGGCTCTTTTGCAGAATACGTCGCCATTGATCATGCCGACGTCAATCTGGTTGGCCTGCCGGACGAGATGGATTACGTGGCCGCCGCCAGCCTGGGCTGTCGCTTTGCCACTTCGTTTCGGGCGCTGGTCGATCAGGGCCGGGTATCCGCCGGGCAGTGGGTCGCGGTTCATGGCTGTGGCGGCGTGGGTTTATCGGCAATCATGATCGCCAACGCCCTGGGGGCAAACGTGGTGGCGATTGATATCAGTGATGAGAAACTCGAATATGCCCGCTCCGTTGGTGCAGTCGCCACGATCAATGCCGCTAAAACCCAGAAAGTCGTCAGAAACGTGATGGAGATCACCCAGGGCGGCGCTCACGTTTCTATCGACGCGCTCGGCAGCTCGGTCACCTGTTTCAACTCGATAGCCAATTTGAGGAGGCGCGGCAGGCATATCCAGGTGGGACTGACACTGGCGGACCAGCACCATCCTGCCATACCGATGGATAAAGTCATCGCCAAAGAATTGGAAATCCTGGGTAGTCACGGCATGCAGGCGTACAGATATTCTGCTTTGTTAGCCATGATTCAGGCCGGGAAGTTGTTTCCGGAAAAACTGGTCGGGAAAAGAATTAGCCTGGAAGAATCGTTAGATGAACTGGTTAAGATGGACAACTTCTCGGGAATTGGCGTGGCCGTAATCGACAGTTTTTCGTAACCAAAAACGCCCGCCTCGCGGGCGTTTTTGTTGGCTATGAAATCAGACATCCTTCCGGATGGAAATATGCTCGCCGGGTTAATTCCCGCTATTTTCCTAACTATCAGCGCTGTTGCTATTTTCGCTTTTCTTGCTTTTTTCGTCGGTCCCGTCGCTTGATTTGGTCTCACCTTCGCTCTTGTGATTGCTGCTAGAGGGATGGCTGCCGGATGGCGAACGGTGGTCGGTGGCGTAAAACCCCGAGCCTTTGAAAACGATTCCCACCGGCTGATAAACCTTGCGCAAGGTCTTCTTATTGCATTCCGGGCAGCGCGTCAGGGCGGGGTCGCTGAACTTCTGCTGGCGGTCGAACTGTACACCGCAACTTTCGCAACGATACGTGTAAACTGGCATACGACACCTCAACTATGCTGGTTTTCCGGCAACGCGCCGCAACGCAAGAATCCATCCTTGCGCAACCTGGCATATTTATCAAACCTATATATTATAGCGCGCTGAACATAAGTTCGCAAGATGATTAGCGTAAGAAATTTCTTAATTTTCACATTTCGCCCCCCACTTTTACGGAAACGCACATCAAGAAACAGAGCAGGTGCAATCGCCCGGCTTGAGAGGTCTCAATCCAATGTTCCCCCTGTTTGTGCAATTGAATAAGCGGGCGATCTTTCGCTCTCTCCTACGATCGGTAAGGTCAGCGCGAAAACGCTACCGCCACTGGGACCGGCCTCCGCCCAGATGCTGCCACCATGCGCTTCCATTACCAGACGGCAGAAGGTGAGTCCCAAGCCGGATCCGCGCCGCCGCCCTGCCCGGCCTGGCACCTGGGTGAAACGTTCGAAAATTTTCTGGCGGTAGTCTTCCGGGATACCCGGACCGGTGTCGCTGATGCGTACGGCTACCATGCTTTCCCCCTGGAGGTGAGCCGAGAAGCTCACTTGTCCGCCGGAGGGGGTGAACTTCAGCGCGTTGTCGAGCAGGTTGGCGAACACCCGCCCCAGTTTGGTGGGGTCTGCTCGGACGGTAGGCAGATCGGCGGGAATTTCATTACGCAAGATGATACCCAGGTTGTTGGCCTGTTGCAGGTAATCCGATAGGGTGGAGGCAGCCAGGGTGTACAGGTTCACCGGCGACGGGCTCAGTTCTATGCGCCCGGCTTGCATACGGGAGATCTCCAGCAGTGATTCGACCAGGCCCATCACCCGCGCCCCGGCGCGTTGCGCGATCTGCAGGCCCTGTCGAGAAACGTCATCCAGCTTATCCTTTTCCTCCAGGTCCTCCTGCAAGATTGCCACCGCACCCAGGATGGCGCTGAGCGGTGACCGCAGATCGTGCACCAGGGTTTCTGTGATCAGTTCGCGCGCTTGTTCCAGTTGCCGTTCGTCGCTCACGTCGTGTAATACGATAATCCAGCCGAAGATGCGCTCCTGGCTGCCCCACACCGGCAGAATACTGCGTTCGATGTAGATTTCCTGGTTTTTCATCTGGTAAATCGTTTTTGGCGGGATTGAGATTTCGCTCAATTCCGTCCGCGCCAGCAGATCATCGACATATTTCGAATCCAGGCCTAGCCGTTCCAGGCTTGCCTCCGGGAGTTCCTTCAGCGAATGGGATACCAGTTGTTCGGAACGAATGCCGGAAATCGCCTCAACGCCTGGGTTCGCCAGGATGACGTTTCCGTTATCGTCGATGACCAGGATGCCCTCACCCACCGAATTGAGGATTGCAGCGAGCTGGTCGCGCCCACGCCGGACGTCAGCGTAATACAGGGCGTTTTGCAGAGCCAGAGCTGCCTGGGCGGAAATGGCGCGTTGAAATTGCGACTGGTATTCGTCCGGCAGCGGGCTGCCAGCCGGCGACAGCGCCACCAACCAGCCTAAACGCTGCCCGCCGGATACCAGCGGGAAAACGAGAAGGGTGCCGGGCGCGCGGCCGTTGAACCACGTCGATGGCAAGGGGGATCCGCCAGAGAGGATTAACGGTTCGGCGAGGTTCTCGCTGGCGTAAAGGCTTGCCAGATCTGAGGTGGCAAGCACCTCGGGCCAAACGCGACGGATGGGCTGGGTGATTTCCTGCCTCGTAGCTACGGCTATCGGCTGGTGAGGGGAAGCCTCTTGCGGGTGAAATTGTAAAGTAAAGCCGGCTTTTGGATCATTCCACAGGTAGATCCCCACCTGGAGGTCATCCATTGAAGCCTGAAAAGCGCGTACCACCACTTGCAGCACATCTTGAAGGGCCAGGCTGCTCCCCAGGGCCGCGCTTACCAGGTATAACGAAGATTGCTCGCGCAGTCGGCGCCGGGTCTCACTATAAAGCTGGGCGTTGGCGACCGCAATGGCAGCCTGATCGGCAAGCTGGCTGATAAAGGCCTGGTCGCTTTCCGTAAACCCGTTGATCTGCGGGTTTTGCAGGCTGATTAACCCCAACGAGCGGCCCTCGTAGAGCAGCGGGACGTCCAGCTCCGAGCGCGCCGCTCCTCCGGTGAGGTCGAGAAAGGCGCTTTCCTGGCGGATGTCTCCCAGATTAACCGGCCGTTGGGTATGGATGACCTGCCAGGCGGGACCATTAGATATGGAATAGGAATTCAACTGCCGGGCGTATCCGCGCCAGGCCTTAAGCATCAGCCGTTCCCCGCCTGGATCGTAGAGGCCTAGGTGCCCCCAGGGTGAATGGGTAAATTCCAGCGCGTAATTAAGGATCATTTCAAACAGTCGTTCCGAATCCATCGCTGCGGCCAGCTCGCGACCAACCGCTTCCAACATGGAGAGCTGGTGAGCGCGACTCGCCAACGCCAGGTCGGAGCGAGATTGCAGGCGCGTGTTGGATTCTGCCACTCCTGCCAGTGAGGCGAAGGTGAGCAGCAGATCGGCCTCGCCCGCTGGAAAGCTGTGCGGCCTATCAAAATATACTGCCAGGAAACCAATCGCCCCTTCGGGAGCAATCAAGGGGAACTCTCCCAGGGCGTGAATGTGTTCCTCCCGCAGCATAGCCAGGTCGCTTCGCTGTCCTTCTACCTGGCGCAGATTGGGAATCAGTACAGCCTGTGCCGAACGCAGACAGCGGGCGCGGCTGTCGTCTGCCAGCGAAAAAGCGCCGTTGGCTTGCACAAAGGCTTTGGAAAGCTGGAAGGCGTGCGCCAACCAGACCTGGTTCGTTTGCGAGTCGCTCAGGTAGATGGCTGCGCCTTTCGCCCGGCAGTGGCTGGCTGCCAGGTTGCAGACCTGTTCCAGGACCTCTCCGGAGCTTTGGCTGGTCGTAATTTGGGCGCTCACCTGGTTGAGCCTGGCCAGCTCCTGTTTGTGTTCGATTGAATCTTTCCGGTAATTCTCCAGCCCGTTGACCAGCATGGAGATGATTGTAGGAAGGCTGCCGAGGATAACCAATGCGCCCACGCCGATGGCCGGGTAACTGATCGCCGTGATCCAGATAAAGGGCAAGGCGGAAAATTCAGCCAGGATCAAGAGGGGAAGGTCTCGCCAGGCAACCCCTAACGATCCGTGCTTTTCTAGCAGGCTGTCTGTCAGAAACAACAAGCTGTCAAGGCAGGCGAAAGCGATTAACGGTTGCCACAGTAACCACATCGCGGTAGCCAACTGGTTTTCCCTCATAGCAGACACCAGGCCCACCGGCATGCCGGTTAAAAAGAAGGCTAGTAGCAGTGCCAGATCAAGCCGGCAAATCGATTGTAAGGCTCTCAACCAATAAGTTCGCGCAGTAAATGGTGGGTCGTTACTTCTGGAATGGCTCAAGCGGCGCAATCCGTAACCCAGTGTAGCGCCCAGGGTGGCGCTCCAGGCGGCGGTTGTGGCGCCAAATAAGATGGCCATGCCCAGCGTGATGATTGGCAAAAGAAAGTATTCGTGTCCCAGCAGATGGATGGGGTAATAAACCAAAAGCGCGGCAAATAACGAGATCAGCACTGCCTCACCCAGCCGGGTCACATCCGGCGGGGCCTGCCAGGTCAACCATCCCAGTGCAGCCACCGCATTGGCTATTACCAGCC
>OFHG01000216.1_pt1 | contig 25224 bp, 17 predicted proteins | sample 1521931 | NCBI WGS metagenome assembly OFHG01 (sample SAMEA2468438, study PRJEB22500) | soil metagenome | biome: Glassland; feature: Farmland; material: Clay | place: Australia | collected 2013-01-31 | depth 0.55 m
GTCATAGACCAGCTTCAGGCAGTCATGCGGCGCGCCGGCGACGGTCAGTGTCTCCAGCCCCTCGTAGCGCCCGATGCCATGGTCGATATGGACGACCAGGTCGCCGGAGGTCAGTTCGCCGGCGTCGGCGACGAATGCCTCGGCCTGACGCCGCCGCCGCTGGCTCCGCACCAGCCGCTCGCCAAGAATATCCTGCTCGCCGATGACGACCGTGCCGGGAAAGGCGAAGCCATGCTCGATCCCGAACCCCGCCAGCGCCACCTTGTCGGCGCCAAGTGCCTGACATTCCTGCCAATTCTCGACCGGCGCCAGGTTGCCGAGCCCGTGGTCGCCGAGCAGATGGCCGAGCCGCTCGCGCGATCCCGGCGTGTAGCAGGCGATCACGACCCGGTTGCCGGATTTCTGCTGGCCGGCGACATGGTCACGCACGTTGTCGAAGACGCTCGCGGCGCCGCCCTCGCCGCCTTCCGTAAAGAGCGCCGTCTTGCCGTCTGAAGAAAGATCTCCCGCCAGCGACCAGTCGAACCACGAAAGGTCCCGGTCCTCTTTCTGCGTTGCTTCCCGGCCCATCATTTCAAAGCGTTCGTTCTCATCCACCACGAGGACCTGTCCGGAGCGAGCCGCGTCCATCAGGTGCAATGAGCCGTCCACGCGATACACCAGGCGTACCTTGGCGGAAAGCGTGACTCCGTACAGCGCGCGATTCGCTCCAAATGAACTGGCCGTGAACCAGATCTCTTTTCCGGATGGCGACCAGGCAAGACCTCGAATGCTCACCCAGTTCTCGGTCAACGTCTTCTTCTTGCCCGAAAGGTCGACGACCGCGACGGTTCCCTCGTCGTCCTGGTGCATCGGATGGTCGAGGAAGGCGACCATGGTTCCGTCGGGCGAGACGCGCGGGTCGCCAATCCAGCCCTGCGTCTGATACAGCACCTTGCCGAGAGGAAACTCGAGCGTGTCTTTCGAGTCCACCACATGGACGACGGCCAGTTGCTTTCCGTCCGGACCCCAGTCAGCCCATTCAACCTTGTCCAGGATTTCGCGAGGCGCTCCGCCGGCCAACGGAACTCGCGCCAGGGTTCCCGTCTCACCGAAGTCATTGTTGAATTTGGCGTTCAGCAAGACTGCGAGTTCCCCGGTGGAGGAAATGGACATCAATTCGATATTGTCGGGCAGACCGGCCGAGCGGGATTCCGGGCTGTCGGGGCGGGTCGAAAAAAGATGCAGCGGACTGGAGCCAAAAAACGCTCCGTAAAGAATGGTTTGCCCGTCGGAGGTAAAGCGTGCGCTCGTGATCATGCCGCGGCGGAATGCCAGCCTTTGAAAGCTGGGTGAACTGACACTGGCCGTTTGCTTGCCCAGATAGAAAACCGCGGCGTACGAGGCAAGCAGCAATACCGCGCCGACCGCCAGCCACAACCCTTTTCGCGACGGCCCGAGAGCGATGGCTTTTTGCGCCTGCGACGTGGTTGAGATACCCGAAATCGCTTCGAGGTTGAAGGCCAGGTCGCTGGCGGACTGGAACCGCTGTTCGGGGCTTTTCTCCAGGCAGTGATTAACGGCCCTCTCGAGCGCGGGCGAAATGTTCACTGTGCTGGTTGAGAGCTCCGGCGGCTCCTCTTTCAAAATTGCGTTCAGCGTCTCAATGTTCGAGTCGCGGCGGAAGGCGCGCTGGCCGGTGAGCATTTCGTACAAAATCGCGCCCAGGGAAAAAATATCCGAGCGCTGGTCGGCGGGCTTGCCTCGCACCTGTTCGGGAGACATGTAGCCGACGGTGCCGAGCACAATTCCCGGGTCGGTCATGCTGGGCGTGGTTGGCGCGAGCGATGCAGAGTCGGCCGCAGCCTCGGTCTGGGTGAGCTTGGCCAGCCCGAAATCCAGGATCTTCAAGCGGCCGTCTTTGGTGACGAAAAGGTTCTCCGGCTTCAGGTCGCGGTGGACAATTCCCTTTTCGTGCGCGGCGGCAAGTCCATGAGCGGCCTGGACGGCGTAGTCAATTACCTTGCGCGCAGGCAGCGCACCTCCGCCCAATCGTTCGCGCAGAGTCTCGCCTTCCAGAAGTTCGCTTACCAGATAGGGCGAGCCCTCGTGGGTTCCGATATCGTAAACGGCCAGAATGTTAGGATGGTTGAGCGCCGCCACCGCGCGCGCTTCCTGCTCAAAGCGGCGCAAGCGCTCGGCATCGCTCGAAAAGGAGGCGGGCAGAACTTTAACGGCCACGTCGCGTTCCAGGCGTGAATCGCGAGCGCGATACACCTCGCCCATCCCGCCCGCACCGAGCGGCGAAACGATTTCGTACGGCCCGAGTTTGACGCCCGTCTGAAGAGCCATGAAGGAGCGAAAGCAATTATAGTCTAATCCGTGCCCGTTCGGAATTGTCTCAGCCGAACAAAAAGCAATTTACATCTGGTGTTGAAAAAACGGCTTCAGGCCGAGAAAGCGTTCCTGGTTGACGCAAGTGACATGAAACCGTTATGGTAAAACTTAAGTCTGACTAGGACAAAGGAGCCATTCATGCCGAAGTTTGTCATCGAACGGGAAATCCCCGGCGCGGGAAACTTGAGCGAGGCCCAATTGCACGATACCGCACGGAAATCGGTAAAAGCCTTGCGGGAGTTGGGGCCCCAAATCCAGTGGCTGCACAGCTACGTCACCGACAACAAGGTCTATTGCGTTTACCTTGCTCCCGATGAAGAAACCATACTGAAGCACGCCAAAATGATCGGCCTTCCGGCGAACCGTATTTCCGCGGTGCGCCAGTTGCTGGACGCTGAGGACGGCGAGTAGATTCCGCTCTCTCACCCCGTGCGCTCGGCCAGCGCATACTCAACTGCCGCCTGCGGCGTCATTCGTGAGCCCTCCATCCAGGCCTTGGCAGCGGCGGCGCTGGGTAGCCGCGCGCGCGCCGTCTCCAGCTTCTTCTCCATATTTGCTTTGGCGGAAGGGGGAAGAGGCGTTCCGAAACTTTTTCGCAATTCGGCCGCCGCTCCCGCCAAACGCAGAGCGCGCTCCCACTTGCCGGAATCGGCCGTGGCGCAGGCAATGCCTTCCAGCACGCGGGTAATGTCCCGGGTCTCACCCAGCTCGGAGAACAAAGTCAACGTTTCCGCGTAGAGTCCCTGGGCCTTGTCGTAGGCGCCTTCGCTGCAGGCCAGATTGCCCAAGTCTGTGAGGGCGCGGGCGATGCCGCCCTTGGCGCCGACTTCCCGGAAAATCTCCAACGCCTGCTCGTAAAGCGTGCGCGCCCGGTCCAAGTCACCTTGCTCAAGCGCCAGGTCGCCCTGATGATCCAGCGACCAAGCCATGCCAGTTCGGTCGCCGAGGCGGCTGTATATCGAAAGGCATTCCTGATGCAGGGAGAGGGCGGCGGCGTAATCTCCCTCAACCCTGGCCAAATCCGCCAGGTTACTGGTGGCGTGTGCGACTGAAACCAGATCGCCCGCCTCCTGCCAAATTCTGGTGGTCTCGATCACAAGCGAGCGCGCCGCAGCATAGTTGCCCTCATCGCGCTCAACCGCCGCGAGGTGGTTCAGTGCCATCACGACGCCGGGCAGGTGGTCCAGTTCACGATAGATGGCCAGGGCCTCTTCCAACGTGGTCCGAGAGAGCGGGCAATCCCCCTGCTCAAGGGCCATACTGGAGAGAGCCACCAGAGCGTTGGCCCTCAGTTTCTTCCCGGCAACTTGCCGGGAAGCGGCTGCAACGGGAGTCTCGGCTTTGCGTGATTTTGGCGGAAGGTTGAGGAGCGCCAACAGACAGTTCCGCCCCTCAATCGGGCTCGCATGGCCCATCCAGTAGAGGTGGAGCGCGTTGGCAAGTCGCAGCCCCCATTCGGCATTCCCTGCGCGCGTGAGCCAATCCAGGGCGGTGCGAAAGTTTTCCTGCTCCAGGTCGAACCGGTTCATCCAGGATTGGCGCTGCGTCCCCGTCAACTGCGCGCCGCCTTCCTCGGCCAGGATCAGGCAATAAGCCGCGTGGGCGCGCCGCGCCACTTTCTCGTCCCCGCTCGAAGCGAGACGTTCCAAAGCGTATTCGCGAATCGTCTCGAGCATTCGAAATCGCGCCTCGCCCCCTGCCTGCTCGCTTTGCAGAAGCAGGCTCTTGTCCACCAGGGATGCGATGGCGTCCAGGATGTCCTCGTCCAAATCGTTTCTCGCGTTTGAGACGGCCTCCGCGCCTTCCAGTGTGCAACCTGAAACAAAAACCGAAATTCTGCGAAACAGCTTCTGCTCGGCCGGCTGAAGCAGCTCATAACTCCAGTCGAGAGTGGCGCGGAGGGTTTTCTGTCGTTCGGGCAGGTCGCGCGCCCCGCCCGTCAGCCATTGCAGCCGGCTCTGAAGACGCGCCAGCATGGCCGAGGGCGACAGCAGTTTGATTCGGGCTGCCGCCAGCTCGATAGCCAGGGGCAGGCCGTCCAAGTGGGCGCAGATTGCCGCTACGACCCCCTTATTCTCTTCGGTCAGCGCGAAACCGGGCTTGAGCGCCGCGGCACGCTGGAGGAAAAGAGACACCGCCGGAGTCTTTGCCAGCGTTTCAAGATCGGGCAGGCGTTCCAGATCAGGCAGGGAGAGCGGAGGGACGCTGAACTCGTGTTCCCCGTAGAGGCGCAGCAGCGAGCGGCTGGTTACGAGGATCTTGGCGGTTGGCAGACCCTCCAGTAGTTCCGCCACTAGCGGAGCCGCGCCCAGCACGTGCTCGAAGTTATCCAGGATCAGAAGAGTGGGCGAACGGTGCGAATGTCGGAAGTGCTCCTTCAGCATTTCCAGTGGTGGCTTCCCGCCTGCTTCTCGTACCCCAACAGCCTGGGCTATGGTGGGACCAACCAGACTTGCCTCGGCGACCGATGCCAGGGGAATGAAATAAACGCCTCCGCCGAAGTTTTGCGCGACGTCTTCGGCCACCTGAACGGCCAAGCGCGTCTTCCCTGTTCCGCCCGGGCCCGTCAAAACGATCAGGCGGACCTCATCCCTCATCAGGAGTTGTTTCACCGCCTCTAATTCCCTGCTGCGCCCCACCAGGGGTGTGCGTTGAACGGGCAGATTGTGAAGTAGTGTCGCAGCAGTTTCCGGAACCGGCGCTCCCAGGTTGTCGCGCACGATGGCAAGGTCGGAGGCCAAATCCAGCGTCGAAGCGTAACGCCCCGCCGGATCCTTGGCCAGGCAACGCTTGATGGCCCATTGCAGGGGGAGAGGAATCCCGGGATTCAGTTGGCTAATCGTCTCGGGATCGTCGCGCAGGATGGCCGCCAGCGTTTCGACGGCGCTTCCTCCGCCGAAAGCGCGGCGGCCGGTGGCCATCTCGTAAAGCACTGCGCCCAGAGAAAACTGATCGGAGCGGAAATCGGTGGGCCGCCCGCTTGCCTGTTCGGGAGACATGTAAGCGGCGGTTCCCATGATCGTACCAGTGCCCGTCACCAGCGGCGATGTCGCGGTTGCCGAAGAATCCGAGTTGCCGGAAGCGCGCGATTCCAGCTTGGCGAGACCGAAATCCAGAATCTTCACCAGGCTGAGTTGGCCCTCGGTTTCCCGCGCCAGCATGATGTTTTCAGGCTTTAGGTCGCGGTGAACGATCCCCTTCTGGTGCGCCGCGGCCAGCGCTCGGACCGTCTGGGTGGCGATATCCAGCAACCGGTCCATTTCCACTGGGCCTTCGGAAATCATTTGGCGCAGGCTCTGTCCCTCAACCAACTCCATCGCAATGTACGCAATGGATGCGGAGCCGCATTGCGCCCGGCCGATATCGTAAATGGTAACGATGTTGGGATGATTCAGGGCGGAAGCCGCGCGCGCCTCGCGTTCGAACCGCTCCAGAGCTTCGCGGTCCCGGGCGCGGCTTTCCCCCAGCACCTTGAGCGCAACCTCGCGGCCAAGACGCGAATCGCGGGCGCGATACACCTCTCCCATCCCGCCCGCTCCCAGCGACGAGAGGATTTCGTACGGACCCAGTTGTGTCCCAGCCCTGAGCTGCATCGAGTGCTCGGCTCATTATAGTCGAATTCGTGCCGGCTTGGTATGCCCTCGCCCCGGGAGCAGTAGGCCGAAAGGGCGCCCGAAAAGACTCAAGGACCGGCTTCGCCACTTTCTTGCCAACGTTTGCGCTGAGCTTTTCAAAATGCGAAGATTCTTGCCGTGCCTGAACTCCCCGATATCACCGTTTACATCGACGCCCTGGCAGCCCGAATCCTCGGGCAAAAGCTCGAACGGATTCGCCTGGCCAGTCCCTTCCTGCTGCGAACCGTAACGCCGCCGCTCGAAGCCGCTGCGGGCAGGACCGTGCGCGAATTGCGCCGCGTGGGGAAACGCATTGCCGTCGGTCTGGACGAGAATTACTGGCTGGTTCTGCACTTGATGATTGCGGGCCGTCTGCACTGGCAGCCCGCCCCCGCCCAGCTCATCCCCAAGAGGACTCTCGCTGCTTTTGACTTCACTAACGGCAGCTTGATGTTGACTGAGGCTGGCTCGAAGAAGCGCGCCTCGCTCCATCTCGTGCAGGGTCCGCAAGGCCTCGCGGCCTTGGACCCGGGCGGAATCGAAGTAATGGATGCCGGCCTGGAAACCTTTGCCGTGCGCTTGACGGCCGCCAATCATACCCTGAAGCGGGCGCTCACCGACCCGCGCCTGTTCAGCGGGATCGGCAACGCGTATTGCGATGAAATCCTGCACCGCGCCAGGCTGTCACCGATAGCGTTGACGCAACGCTTGAGCGGCGAAGAAATCGCACGCCTTTTCGAGGCGACTCAAGAAGTTCTTGTTGAATGGACTGACACGCTTCGTCGCGAGACGAAAGGTAAATTTCCCGAAAAGGTCACAGCGTTTCGGGAAGGCATGGCAGTGCATGGAAAGTACGGCAAGCCCTGCCCGCGGTGCTGCGCCGCGGTGCAACGCATTCGTTACGCCGACAACGAAACCAATTACTGCCCGCAGTGCCAAACCGGCGGCCGGATGCTGGCCGACCGTTCGCTCTCCCGCCTGCTGAAGCAGGACTGGCCGAGAACCCTGGAAGAACTCGAAGCGCTCAAAGCCAAATGATCCGCGCCGATACCGCTAGAGGTTGCGCCTGAAGAAATCGAGCAGCCGCCGGTTCAGATAGTCCGTCACCGCAAGCCCCGCGAAGCCGTGCTTCTGCCCTGGTTGAATGTAGAGCTCAAACGGCTTGCCATCGTCCACCAAGGCGTTAATGAAGTTCATAGTGTTTTGCATGTGGACGTTATCGTCATCGGCCCCGTGGATCAGCAGGACTTTGGCGCGCAGGTTGTCGGCGGCTTCGAGCGGCGAAGAGTCGCGGTACCCCTCGGGGTTTTCCACCGGCGTGCGCATGTAACGCTCGGTGTAGATGCTGTCGTAGAACTTCCAGTCGGTCACCGGGCCGCCCGCCGCGCCGCACTTGAAGACGTCCGGCGCGTGCGTGAGCGAGTAGAGCGTCATGAAGCCGCCGTAGGACCAGCCGCGGATGCCGATGCGGCTCGCGTCCACGTAGGGCAGCGACTTCAAATAATCGATCCCCGTCAACTGGTCTTCGAGCTCGCGCCGGCCCATGTGCTCGAAGATGACCGACTCCCACTTGTGCCCGCGCCCCCAGGAGCCGTGGTTGTCGAGCGTCCAGACGAGGAAACCCTCCTGCGCGAAAATCCAATCCAGCAAGCGGTCCGAGGACCACTCGTCCTTGACCATCTGCACGTGGGGGCCGCCGTAAACATAGACGACGACGGGATACTTCTTCGCCGGGTTGAAGTCCGGCGGTTTGGTTAGCCGGGCGTAAAGCGTCTCGCCGTCGCGCGCCTTCAGTTCCACGTTTTGCACCTGGCCCAGGGCATATTCGTCGAGATGATTCACGGGTCTGTCCAGCGTGGCCACCGGCTGGCCATCCGCCTGGAGAAGAAACGTTTGAGGCGGTGTAGTTGAGTTCGAGAAGGAATCCACCAGGAATTTCCCGTCCGGCGAGAGGTTTAGCGCATGGCTGCCGGCCCGTTGGGTGAGGCGTTCCAGATCGCTGCCATCCAGCCGCACGCGCCAGAGCTGGCGCTGGCGAGGGTCGGGATCGGTGGAAGAAAAATAAACCCAACCGCCCGGCTCATCCACCTCGAACATGGGAACGCCGGAAAAAAGTGGATGGTCAATCATCCAGTCGCCCGACGTCAGCTTCTTCTCGAGCTTCCCGTCGCTTGAATACAGGTAAAGGTGCAGCCAACCGTCGCGCTCGGAGAGCCAAAGGAAATGCGTGCCGCCTTTCAGAAAATACGGCGGATCGAGCGAGTTGATCCAATAGGGATCCTTTTCCTCCAGCAGCATGCGGTCGCTTCCGCCAAAGGGATCCCAGGCGTGGACGGTCAAATCATTTTGATGGCGATTCATGGTCAGAATCGCCACAGCCTTCGAATCCGGTGTCCAGGAAAACTCCGGGCCGATGTATTCCGTGTTTGGCGGCAGAGGGAATGCCCTGTCCTGCGGATTTCCTTCTCCGACCGTCACCACGTGCAGCGACGGCAAGGGATTGGGGTCGCCTGCCTGGGGAAATCGTTGCTCGTGAAGGGTGACGTGCGTCGAGAGATAACCCGTAATCGGATACTGAGGAACCGGGCCATCATCCAGTCGAAGATAAGCGATCGTTTTCCCGTCCGGAGACCACTGGTAAGCGGGGCTGCCGGCTCGGTTCGCCAATTCCTCTTCGTACACCCAATCGAGCTTACCGTTGTAGACCGTCGTGCTTCCGTCGTGCGTCAGGCGGGTCACGCGGCCGGTCGAGATTTCGACGGCGTACAGATCATTCTTTTCGACGAAGGCCACTCGGTCGCCCACCGGGGAAAACGTTGGAAGCTCCTCGACCGCGTCGTCGTGGGTCAGCCGCCTGGCTTTGCGGGTCCCAACGTCGTAGATCCAAAGATCGTTGTCGCCGGTAAAGAGAATTGAATCGCCCTTGGGTGACCACAGGTAGGAGTTGAGGTCAAGGACAGCGGTTTCGCCACCTGGCTGGAAAAGCACGCGCGCCTTGCGGCTTCGAGCGTCGTAGATATCGAGCGCCGTCCCCGAGGAGCCTTCCGAGCCAGCGGGACGGATGTAAGTGACTTCATCCGGGCCCGGCCGCCACCGGAGGCGCGAAATGTGCGGCGAAATGATTTGGCTCGGATCGCTCACCGACTCAACCGTGAGCTTCTTGCTGGCCGCTTGTGCGCGCAGGCACGCGGCGGCCAGCATGCTGAGGAAAAAGATGAGAAAGACGAAACGTCTCATGCAGCTACTCCTTGGTCAAGAAAATGACGGCGCGCCATTATAATTAAACAGGCAGGGATTTTTCAGTTTTCACGAGCCGTGCGCGGCATCGCTTCGATCGAGCCTTTGCAGAAAATCTTCGAGCTCGGCGGGAAGCGCCACCTTAAAGCTCATGGCCTGTCCGCTTCTGGGATGAAAGAATTTCACAGCGGCGGCGTGCAGGAAATTCCGGCCGAGGCTCTTCCGCATCACTTCTCCGCTCTTCAGGCGCGCCGGCGCGCCATAAAGCGTGTCACCGACAATCGGATGGCCAAGCGAAGTAAAGTGGACCCGCAGTTGGTGTGTGCGCCCGGTTTGCGGATAGGCTTCGACCAGCGTGAAGTGCGCGAAGCGGCGAAGCACCTTGTAAGCAGTGACGGCTTCGCGCGGGCGCAAGCCGCCGGCTTTCATCCGCACGCGGCGGTGGGGGTCGCGGCCCACCGCGCGGGCGATTTCGCCGTGGGGGGTCTCGATACTCCCATGAACCAAAAGCAAGTAAGTCTTTTTCACCTGGCGCAATTTGAATTGCGCAGCGAGAGCGCGGTGTGCGGAATCGTTCTTGGCCACGATCACGAGTCCTGACGTCATGCGGTCCAGCCGGTGCACGATGCCGGGCCGCAGCTCGCCGCCTTCGGAAGACAATCGCGCGGCGCCCAGATGGTAGAGGAGCGCGTTCACCAGCGTCCCCGATTTCACTCCCGCGCCAATGTGAACAACCATCCCGGCGGGCTTGTTGACGACCAGGAGGTCCGCGTCTTCGTAGACGATTTCGAGGGGCAGCGCTTCCGCGACAGCGCGCAGCGCCTGGCGCTCGGCGCGTACCGTGATGAGGGCCCCGGCTTCCACTCCCTCGCCGGACTTCGGCGCTGCCCTCTCGCCCACTGCCACCAGCCCCGACCGCACCAGCCGCTGAATCTGGCTGCGGGACCAGCCCGGCATGGCACGAGCGAGAAAGATGTCCAGGCGCGTTCCCGCGTCTTCAGCGCCGACAATGAATTCGAGGGTTGACGAATTCGGGGTTTCGGACATGGGCTCGGGATACGCGAAATCTGAAACTGGAAAATGGAAACTGGGAATTACGGCGTGCCGCCCTTGCGAATTTCAAATCCTAATCCGAAAAAACCACTTGCAGGATGAGGAAGCACGCGCCCACCACGATGGCGCTGTCGGCAAGGTTAAAAGTGTACCAATGGTAGCTGCGAACGTAAATGTCGAGGAAATCCACCACGCGGCCGACGCGGATGCGGTCGAGGAGATTGGAAAACGCACCGCCCAGGATCAGCGCCAAGCCCACGCCGGCTTCCCACTGCAGGCGGCGGACTCTCCACACGAAGCTCACCACGGCGACCAACAGCGCCACCGACAGCAGAATCAACACGGCGGTTTTCCAGGGCGAGGGTGAATCGGAAAACAGTCCGAAGGCCGCGCCGGCGTTGGAAACGTTGGTCAGGTTCAAGAAGTTGGGGATGACCGGGACGACGGCGTGTTCGGGGATCGACTCGACGACCAGAGCCTTGGTCATCTGATCTCCCGCAAAGACCAGAAAGCCGATGAGGACGTACACCCAACGGAAAATGCGCTGCACGCGTTCAGCGAGTGTCTCTGGCATTTTGAAAAGAAGTAATCCGTCTTCCGCTATCGGTTTTCAGTCAACCGCCGGCGGGCAGCAGCCGGGGAAATCACGCCGCGCCTTCCTTCTCAATCTCCTTAAGGGCCGCCGAGCAGCGTTCGCATACGTTCGGGTAGCGTGCGTCTTCGCCCACGTGCTCGGAATAGTTCCAGCACCTCGCGCACTTCGATCCGGCCGCCTTTTCCACGGTGATGCCGAACGCGCCCTTTCCCAGCTCGACTTGGGAAACAATGAAAAATGTGGGCAGGAAATCGCGATACTCGTTCAGCAAACTCCACACGTCGCCCTCGGCGGCGATGCGGACTTGCGCTTCCAGGCCGCTGCCGATCAGGCGGTTCTGCCGCGCCTCTTCCAGCGATGCCAGCACCGAGCTGCGAACTTCCAGCAGGCTGTCCCACTTTTTCAAGGCTTCCATCTGCCGCTCGGTCACGCCTTTCAATAGTTCGTCCGGCTTTTTGAAAGTAGTCAAGTGAACGCTCGGCGGGCGCGACGGCGGTCCCGGCAGGTGTGTCCAGACTTCGTCGGCGGTGAAGCACATGATGGGCGCGACGGCGCGCACCAGGGCGTCGGCGATGCGATAAAGCGCGGTCTGCGCGGCGCGGCGCCGCTGGGAGCGCGCGGGCGCGGTGTAAAGGCGGTCCTTGAGCACATCGAAATAAAACGCGCTCAAGTCCACCGTGGCAAAGTCGTACAGCGCGCGATAGACCCAGTGGAAAGAGAACCGCTCGTAGGCGAATTGCACGTCCTTCATCACGTGCGAAGTTTTCACCAACGCCCAGACGTCAATCTCCTCCAGCTTCGACGGCGCAACGGCGTCCTTCTCCAGATCGAAGTCGTAAAGGTTTCCCAGGCAGAAGCGGAAGGTGTTGCGCAGCTTGCGATAGGCCTCGGAGAGGCGCGTAAGGATGTCAGGGGAAATCACCACATCCTCACGGAAATCCACCGAAGCCGCCCACAGGCGCAGAATCTCGGCGCCATGGGTCTTGATGATTTCGTTCGGGTGCATCCCGGTGCCGAGCGACTTGGACATGGCCCGGCCCTCGGCATCGAGCACCCAGCCGTTGGTTAGCACGTTGTGATAAGGCGCCCGGCCGTTCGAGACCATGGCCACCAGCAACGAGCTGTGGAACCAGCCGCGGTACTGGTCGCCTCCTTCCAGATAAACGTCCGCGGGCCAAGGCAGATCCGGTCGATGGCCAAGGACGGCGACGTGGCTCGATCCCGAGTCGAACCACACGTCGAGAATATCCGTTTCTTTCCGCAAAGAAGTTCCTTTGCACGACGGGCACTTGGCGCCGGACGGCAACAAATCTTCGATGGGGTGCGTGTACCAGGCGTCGGCGCCTTCGCGACGGAAGAGTTCCACCGCCCGGCGGGCCAGCTTGGCATCCATCACCGGCTTCTTACACGACTCACAGTGGAAAACCGCGATGGGCACACCCCACACTCGCTGTCGCGAGATGCACCAGTCGGGACGCGTGGAAATCATGTTGGAGATCCGGTCCTCGCCCCATTCCGGGGACCAGTTGACCCTCTGGACTTCCGCCAGCGTCCGCTCGCGCAGCCCCTGATGATCAATGCGGATGAACCACTGGTTGCTGGAACGGAAGATGACGGGGTTGTGGCAGCGCCAGCAGTGCGGATAGGAGTGAGTCAGCCAGCCGGCCGGTCCCACCAGCGCGCCCCGCGCTTTCAGTAGTTCGATGATGGGTTCGTTGGCGTCGAAGACCGTTTTGTCCTTGTATTCGTCAAACCCTTCGGTAAATTCGCCCGCCTCGCCGACCGGACAGTAAATTTCCAACCCGTACGCCATGCCCGTGTCGAAGTCTTCGCGGCCGTGGCCGGGGGCGGTGTGCACGCAGCCCGTTCCGTCTTCGGCGGTGACGTAGTTGGCGAGCACGCCCAGGACCTTGCGGTCCAGGAACGGATGCTGCATCTCACGGCGCTCCATGCGGGAGCCGGGAATGCGCGCCAGGATCTGGGACGCGTTCAGGCCCGTCTCCGCCAAAACGGGCTCCAGGCGGCGGCTCTCGACGATGTAGGCGTCCTCGCCGCCGTCGCAGGCAACGACATACTCAAAATCAGGATGAAACGCCACTGCCATGCTGGCGGGCAAAGTCCAGGGGGTAGTCGTCCAGACGATCACCCAGAGCTTCTTCCCCGCCAGCGCCGGGTCAACTTTGGCGGGGTCGCCGAGAAGCTGGTAGCGCACGTAAATCGAGCGGCTGCGGTGATCTTCGTATTCGACTTCGGCTTCCGCCAGCGCCGTCTTATCCGAAATGCACCAGTAGACCGGCTTGAGGCCACGATATACGTACCCTTGCTCGAGGAACTTCAAAAACAGCTCAGCGGTCAGCGCCTCGTATTCGAAATTCATCGTCAGGTAGGGGCTTCCCCACTCGCCGAGAATGCCCAGGCGCTTGAAGTCCTTGCGCTGCAGGTCCACGAACTTCTCCGCGTAGCGCCGGCACTGGTGGCGGATGTCCACCGCGTTCATGCGGGCCTTGCGAGCGCCCAATTCCTTGTCCACGTTGATTTCGATCGGCAGCCCGTGGCAGTCCCAGCCGGGAACGTAGGGCGCGTTGAAGCCGGCAATGGTTTTCGACTTGATGATGAAATCCTTAAGGATTTTGTTCAGCGCCGTGCCCAGGTGAATGCGGCCGTTGGCGTAGGGCGGGCCGTCGTGCAAGGTGAAAATCTTCGCCTGCTTGCGCGCCGCGCGAAGCTGGCCGTAAAGATCGTCCTTTTCCCACTTTTCCAGCCACTTGGGCTCGTTCTGCGGGAGGTTCGCCTTCATCGGGAAGTGCGTCTTGGGCAGGTTGATGGTGTCCTTCAACTCCAACGTCTTCGGCATGAATCCTCCGGGGTGAGCAAACCTTCATTATAGGAAGAAAGCAGCGGGAGTGTCCAGTTGATGAAGGCAGGATTCCCGCTTCAGAACCCAGCGATTGGGTAAAGAGCCAAAAATCCCGGGGAGAAATAAATAGTGTCAATTGTATCAGCAGCACCCAAGGTCGCATTTTCGTCGTGTAGGCTGGAGGTGGTGTGAAACGCGAGACGGGACGGTGGCTCGTGAGAAACAGCGTGCCGCAAAATGCAGCGAAGCCGCGGAGCGCATTCCCTGTGGGACGCCGACCTTCGTTTCAGGCAGTATTCATGCCGTCGCGAAGCAACGGCCCCAAGAGACGAGGCCAATGGAACGCCTCAATTTTGAAAAATAAAGCCACCAAGTTATTGAAAACAAAGAATTGCACCCTCGCAAACCGACATGAACGTGTCGGAACGAACCGCTTGCGAACCGGCCTTAAGCCTCAACCAAGCCGTTGGGAGTAAAGATCCGACGCCGCTGGAAGGCCGCGCCGACCCATCCAAGGACTGGCAGAATCTCACTGCCGGGGACTGAGCGCTGCAAGCGTGGCGTAGGAGAACGTGCCCCGTGCGCGAGCCCAGCGGCGAGCGCGGAAATCTTGCACCGAGGGTGGTGCGAAAAAACGTCGGCCTCGCATGGAGGCTGGCCGCCAAAGCAAACCAGTCTCGCCCCTCGCGTTGAGACTCCGAATTATGGTAAAATCCACCTGTGAATGTGGGCGAAATCAAGCGGCGGCAGAGCGTTTTTCCCATCAGGCAACTTCCCCAACTCAATGCTCATCTGTTGAAAGTGATGCAGGTCGTGGTGTAAGTGCAGACAAAACTGTAGCGTCGGGATTTGTGAATGCCAACCAGCGACGTTGAAACCGGAACAGGACGCGGAAGCACTCCGACGGGCGGGAAGCCGTCTCCCGAACCCGTTTATCAGCTCACGGTTGTCGACGAGCCTTTCTTCCTGGTCTCTCTCTGGCAGGGCCTGGTCGCCACGCTGCGCGAGCCCAAGATCACCGTCCCCAAGGAATACTACCGCGGCGAAGCCAAGCTGCCGGTCACGGAAATGGGTGCGTGGTACAAGGGCTTCGGTTATCAATTGCGCGCACTGTGGGAGAAGCGCGACCTCTCGCACCTGCCCGAATCCATGCGGCAAGGAATCAAGCGCAATGAAAAGCAGGAAGAGCGCCGTCTACTGCTCTCCACCTGCGCGGCCATCGTGGGCGGGACATTGGGATTTCTGCTGGGCGGGGTCAACGGCATCGGCATCGGGTTGCCGAGCGGCTACGTGGCCGGCTATCTGGTTGGCGTCCTGGTTTTCCCCAAGGTCAAGGTCTTCCGCGACATCTGGGAGGATTACGCCCAGCAGCCCGCCTCCTGGATCAACTCGCTTCTGGTCCATGCTCTGGCAATCATTGCTGTAGCTACACCCTACCGGAGATGTCGGTGGGTTCCTCCTCCCGAAGCGAAAGCCGCGACCCACATCGTGGATACTTCGCCTTCCCGCCCGGCCCTGCCCCCCACCCCAAAGAAAGCGGGCGGAGGCGGGGGCGGGGGCGACCCCACGCCCACGCCGGCATCCAAGGGACCGTTCCCAAAATTTCCCAAGGACCAACTGCCCCCGCCGCTCGCGGTGATCAAGAATCCGAACCCGAAACTGCCCGCTCCGCCCACGCTGCTGGGACCGCCTGAAATGAAGCTGCCGCAGATGCAGGCCAGCATCACGTTCGGCGATCCGCAAGCCCTGGCTGGCCCGTCTTCGAACGGGCCGGGCACAGGCGGCGGCATCGGCTCGGGTGAAGGAACGGGCATCGGCTCGGGCAAGGGCGGAGGTCTCGGCCCCGGTGAGGGCGGTGGAACGGGCGGCGGCTATTACAGCGTGGGCGGCGGCGTGAGCGCGCCCATCCCCATCTATGAGCCTGAGCCGCCCTATTCCGAAGAAGCCCGCAAGGCTAAGTTCCAGGGCGTCGTGGTGCTCTCCATTATTGTGGACATGCAAGGCAACGTTTCCGACGTTCACGTCGTTCGGCGCCTCGGCCTGGGGCTTGACGAGAAAGCCGAAGATACTGTCAAGACCTGGAAGTTCAAACCCGCCATGCGCAATGGGGTACCGGTTCCCGTCCGGGTGATGGTGGAAGTCAGCTTCCGGCTCTTCTGAAGTCCATTCCCCGCTCAAAGTGTGCCTGATCGCCTCCTCTACGGCGCTCCGCGCCCGCGTGGGCGCGCCTCTGGAGCAGGGATCACGCACAAAACGAGGGCCGCCGTGCCGTGCTTCTCCAAACGCCGCTTGACAAAGCCGCCCGGTCACAGTTAATTCTAGTGTGACGCCCTTCCTGGGAGGTCGTCTAACGGTAGGACTGCAGACTCTGGATCTGCGTATCGGGGTTCGAATCCCTGCCTCCCAGCCAGACCCTTTCAATCAGTTAGGCCGGGCCGGCTGCAACCGGGCTTGCATCGTGGGTCCGTTTGGGTCCGATAATTCCCCATACAGTGCCGCGTCCAGTTGCTCAATCACGGCCCGCCTCAAATCCATGCTCGCCTCCGAGCAAAGCAAAGGCCTCTCATCGCTGGCATGGCCCAGGATTTCCCGCTGCGGCTTAAGAGGGACACCCGCCTGGTGAATCACGGTTGCGGACGTTCGCCTGAAACTGCGAAACGAAAACCGCGGCAAGCCGTTTGCCTCAGCCACGACGCGAAAGACGTTGTGCCTCACCCATTCCGGCGCGAAGAGGTTTCCGTAAGCCGTCAGGAAGAGGTATTCCCCGCGGTTGTACTTGCTCGCTTGCAGCGTGGCAACGGCCTGAGAACCTCTCGCTGATGGGAAGGTCGCGCCGGTTTTCGCCTGTTTTGGTTTCCGAATCTACCGTCCTGCAACAAACCAACCGGCGCACATGTATGGCTCCGTTTAGAGAATCCACATCCTCCCACTTCAGCGTCAGCAATTCCCACTCGCGGGTCGCCGTGCCCGCCATGATAACCACCACCGTGCGGTACGGCCTAGCCAAAGCATTCACGATGGCCTGTACCTCGGCCGGCTGCAAAACCTGAGCGCGAACCGGCGCAAGGCCGCGCGGCAATTCCAGTCCCAGAACCGGATTCAAGCTGACGTAATTCCACTTGACTGCCATGTTCATCACCCTACCTAAGGTGGCGCGCAGATGTCGCAGCACCGAATGGCTGTAATCCGAGAGCGCGTTCACAAACCGCTGGACTTCGCGTGGCTTGATTTCGCCCAGAGTCCAGGTGTCGAAGTCCGGGCGAATCCGTCGCTTAAGCGTTCCGCGACAAAATGCCCGAGTTGGCCGGCGATAGTTGACCCAGACTCCCCGTTCCTGAGCCAAGCACTTGAAGCAAGCCCGTCCACCGCTTTTCCCTTCCCCCAGATTTCCCCCGGGTGTACAATTCCGCACAACTTCACGGCTCTGAGGAGGACGCCGATGGTCGGCTATGCTTTGTTTGCAATTTGGCTCCTGATCTTCATTACGGGGATTATCATCTATATCCCGATAATGTATATTCGCAAGACAGACAGGCTCCTGAAGCTGCTACAGCAGATCGAGGCCAACACTCGCAAATCGTAAGGAGCAGAACGCAGCGAGGTTGACGGACCCGCCTAGCTTGAGAAGAGGTGGGCGTGTCGGCCCTAGCACGTGTCGCGCCGCCGAAGCGCTGCTTCGCCTGCCAGAGTCAAGCCCCGGCTTTGATCGACGCGTTGCCAGGAATTTCGTAAGCGAACTGTATCCTGGGTGACCTGCCTCGCTTGGATTTGGACTTCGTTCGATCCCGTTTAGAGCTTTGTGGCATCCAGGCCGAAATGACTCTCAGCTATTCGAGAAGGGTGTCAGCCACCTTCCCTCCGAAAAGCAAAAGCGCGATCTCTTGCACCCGTACGTGACCGATTGCGCTTTATTCCTGTGTGTCTACTCCCCTGGTCTTTCATTCAGGCGAGCGAATCTTTCCTCAGCTTGCTGGCGCGAAATTTCCAGCGGATCAACTGGCGCGACCGCCACGTAGACGTGACGCTTGCGGCGGAATTAGAAGCCACCTACTCGCACTTCCCGGACTTGCGCCGAGCGCGGCGAAACTGCGATCCGCGGATACGCGGGAGAAGTCACTGGCCCTTGTCCGGCCAAACAAGCCCCACAAGCATCTGCGCGGCGGAGCCGTGGCCGCCCTCGTGAACCGCGCAAAGCGGCTGTTGGGATCGCTGACGCAACCCTGCTTTGTCGGGACACCATACCAGTGTGCGCGGGAATCTACTTTACAACTGGAACCAAAGTCAGGGACCAGTTCGATAGTCAACGGGCCTCCTGCCGGCACAGCGAGTTCAGCAAGGCGGAAAAGCCTTTGTTGGTGTCAACCCCTCACGCCCGAAGGGGGGAGAGGGTGACCTTCCCCTTCAAACCAGTATAACCCATATGTTTACATTGGATTAGGAGCATTGGCAGTCCGGTCCAAGGATGGGGCTGGCCACCTCTAAACCGTACCCCGACGCATGCAGTAGGCATGCACATGGCCAGCGCAACGACCGTACTTTGGTACCGTTGACGATAGGCAGCCCCCGGCAGATACTTTAACCGGAATGTGGATATAGGTTTGAGCGCGTAGCCCCAAAGGATGTCAAGATGTCAAGCTGCGTGACTGAAGTTTTAGTTCGGAGCCCCATAGCAAAGTCTCCTATTGGGGCCGAGAACAAACGGCCTTCGAAGAGCCTCCAGTGGGAATCTGTCCCGAAAGGGCCTGGAAATCCGCCCGCTAAAGTGAGACTAAAAAGAACGCGTCTCTTCCTTGGTCATTCAACGAGATTTTTCCGGAAATCCTTGAGTGTCTGCCTGAGTGCGGCCGTTTGGCTCTTCATGGCCGACTTCCTATTCCAGTTTGCCCACATCCACCGCGATGGAAAATCCCTGGCTGGTGAAGTGCACGCACTCGTGTCGCTTGTTCAAGCTCCTCTCGAAAGGATGCTGGGATTCGATGCGCGTTACCAGTTTCCAGTTTCAAATGTAGATTTTATGCCCCTGATTATCTTCGTCGTTTTGTTGATCCTCCGAAATAGAGCCGACTCCTTGCTGGCCGGAGCCGAAAGCCTCATCCGAGGCGAGCAGAAGAAAGCTGTCACGCTGAACCGCTTGCATTCAGGTGACCCCTCAGGCCGTGGATTGAATAGCCCGCCGCTTAAGGCGCGCAAACCAGGAGGAGACGATCGCCACTCGCTGAGAGCTAAGGTGCTGGCCATATACTCCGAGTGACTCATCGCCATCCAGTTCGCACCGACAATTGACCTAACCTAAACTGCTGCGCATCCGCGTTTCCACCCGCCGCTAGAGACGCGCAGGAGAGCCAGAGGCTCGGTTCTCCTCCAGATGTGCCGGCTGCAACGACTTGGTTCTGCTGACCAAATCCCGCAAGTGAAGTTACAAGCAGAAGCCCGGTCCTGGTGACCATGCGTGCTTGCCGTGGTCCGCATCTGGACGCACCTTCCGGCCCGTCACCCTCCCTCACTCCAACGGTGTCGCAGTTTGGTCGCGTACATGCCCGCCTCTGCTGTTATGGGTGATGCCGAAGACCCGTAGATCAAGAAAGGTGGAGGTGATGGTCAACGAGGAGAAGTGCGCCATGGCAGCCCTTGACGTGACTTATGGGGAATCTTTTGCACCCTGATCACCTTCAAGGAATCTCCTTCGGTCGATTCTTCTCGTTCTCGTGCCGCCGCCGAGGGAGGGACTCAAAGTGACGGTGTAGAATCGGATGCGGTCATCGTAGAAAACGAAAGGATCTGAAAACTCTCCGTAAAGGGGATCTCGCACAAATCCGCGACAATCCGCCACCCAATCCTTTCCAAACTGAAATCGCAGCACGTAGGCGCCAGGCGCAACGCTCTCAAACGCAAAAGTGTACCCCGCCTGGATGTAAACGAACCTTGCGGTTTTCCCCGTCACGCTGTCAGCCAATCTCACCGCAACGTCCAGGTCGCTAGCGTTCGTGACCCGAATGTCTGACTGCCCGGACATTTCGCTATCCGGCTCAATTCTCTGCCCCGTCCCCAAGCGCGACGGCGCACGGCCCTGCGCGCAAGCAGGAAGCGGGCCGTTCGGATTCGTCTCTGCAACGGGTTTGGTGTGTGCCGGCTCACCATCCGGTGCGTGCCTCGCCGCAGTAGGCGCTGAGCCGCCTGGCGATGCCTCGGGAGAAGTCTCTGAAACAGAAGGATGGTTGCCTTGGGACTGCATCTGCCTTGAAACAGGAGACAGCCTGCCCGACCAAAAAGCGAAGAGGAGGATGACTACGATGGCTCCGAATCCGGCGCCGCCCAGGATATATATCCACGGGGGCACTCTCCCTGCTGTGTCCTTCGTCTTGCGCTCAAGCGGAGACTCCGCGGTCACGATCGTTCCCGCTTCCGGTTCTAAAGGCTCCGGCTTGACTTCGACAATAGGAGGCTGGTCTGGGGATCCAATCGTGAGGGTCGCGCCGCAGGTTCGGCAACGGATAGTCCGCCCAGCGAGGTTGTCGTCAGCATAGTGCAGCGTCCCGTCTGAGGGACACTTGACCGCAATCAAGGACCACCCCTCCTCATTACTAACAGAGGTGATGCTACCCCCGTCAAGGCAGCTACGCAAGAGAAGGTTTTGACTCGTCCCTTGGGTGAGACAGACAATTACGGCGAAGTTCCCTCCTGAATTCCGCTGCACGAGGATGGCGCACCGTCTGGGAACTCATGCCCGTTGGGTAGAGATTATCTACAGAACCAACGACAGACCAAGCCCCGTAGCCCTGCAAGAATAAAGGCACCATAGGGGAGCGAACGCCGGTTCAGATGGCCGCGCCGAGTTCTCGGCATCCTTGCTTGAATAGCCTCTATTTGCTGTTATAATTCCAACAACATGCCTGATGAAGTCATCTGGGCACTCAATCATCGTTCAGACCGCAAGGCCGCTCAAATGGCGGTCGCGCTTGTCATCGAAGATGACGAGGCCGACGAGATCGCCACCGCGCTCGACCTCTCCCAGCATGGTATGAGGCTGCGAACCGACCTTGCCCAGGCACCTGGACAGCGCGGGGGCCTTTTCTTGAGCGATATTCCAAGTTACGTTCTTGGTGCTCGCGTGGTATGGGTGGGCAAGGCTGACTCAGACCAGGCTGGGAAAGCAGGGATGGAGTCTGGAACTCCGTTTTCAGTGCAAGTATGACAGACCTGGGCGAGCGGCTGCGGAAACTCCGCTATGACAAGGGCCTGTCATTGGCCGACATCAAGAAGCGAACAGGCATTCTCAAGTGCTATTTGCCGCAGGTCGAGATGGGTTTCGCCATGCCGCGCCTCCCCATGGTTCAGAAGTGGGCCAAGCCGCTGAGAGCGCCACTATTCGATATCTCCCTGCCGGAAGGGATCACTTCTCAGCCCGGGCTTCTCGCAAGCCACAAGGGTAAAAACAGCGCTCGTGCAGACTTCGGAGTCAGATTTCTGAAAGAGACCGGTGACTGTTTCTAGAAAGTGCAAAGAAGACGGCGGACCCAGGGGGCAAAAATGGCCGATAAGGAAAAACGAGTTGGCGCAAGCCGCAAGAAAGCAGCCCCTACGCCGGAGCAACCGTTGAGGCCCGTTCCGGCCGAGTTGTCATTCGACGCGGTCGGAAACCGCTGGGTACTCCAATACCTTATCGAGAATAAGGGCCTGACCCTCAAGATGCTCGTCAAACCGGCAGGGGTGGAAGACGCATACGAATATGAAATATGGCAAGGGGCCGACCGGGTCCTCTCCAGCAATGACAATGAATGGCAATACCGGATGCATCACGATTTTTCCGATTGTATCAAGGTCTTTGACGGCATACGCCAAAGGTGGTTGCTGCAAAAAAACGCAACCGATTCCTCCTGGAACGCCTTCTTTCCGAAAGCCGAGTCCTATGGCAGCGCGAGCCCAGATAAGCACTCCGACGCATACACCCGCTGGGCTGAGAGCATGCAGCGCGAGTTCGGCGAAGTGCTTGAAAGTGCCTCCAAAATAAACCGAGGACTCACCATGGAATCGCTCGAGGTCGTCGCGGCGGCCGTGGAAGCGAAAGATCCCGACACTTTGGGCCATTCGCAGCGCGTGGCTTGTTACTCAGTGATACTGGCCATGGGACTTGGCTTGACAGACCAGGAAGTGCAGAAAATCCGTATCGCAGCCGTCCTCCACGATGTTGGCAAAATCGGCATAGGAGTGGGACTACTGCGAAAGCCCGGTGTGCTGGCTAACGAAGAATTCGAAATCATGAAACGTCACACCCTCTTGGGTTCTGAAATGGTCCGTAACGTCAATGAACTAAAAGACATACAGCCAGTGATCCGGTCGCACCATGAAAGGTACGACGGCAAGGGTTACCCGGACGGACTTGCCGGGGATATGATTCCCATGGGGGCCCGGATTGTGTCGGTCGCAAACGCTTTTGACTCCATGACCTGTGAATTGCCTTATCGTCGGGCATTGTCATTGTCAGAAGCACGGGAGAGAATCGCAAGTGAGGCAGGCAAGCAGTTCGATCCGGAGGTCGTCACCGTATTTCTACGTACACCGGATGAAGTTTGGAAAAACGCCCTTGCCGCGGCTGAGTGAAACCGCCATGCCTGCCAGGGTTGATCTTACGTTTTCGACTGCGGGCCAAGCGAAAGAGACAACAGCGTATTAGTTGGGCTGGGAAACTACCCTCCAGCAACGGCAGGCGCGTGCCCCAGTCCGCGCAGTTCTTTAGCTCCTGGAGGTGAAGTCTCATGGCTACAACCGTGAAGACAAGGCACGTCGGAAAGGTAACCATTCTCGAACCGAGCGGACGATTGATGATCGGGGCGATGGCGGACGACCTCGACCAAACACTACAAGACGCAATCGCTGGCGGCAGCAAAGCCCTACTGCTGGATTGTAGCCAAATCAGTTTCATCGACAGCCAGGGAATCAAGGTCCTTGTGCGCGGCGCCATCTCAATGGAAAGGCGTGGAGGCCGGGTGAAACTCTTGCGACTCTCCCACCAAGCACGCCGCGTCTTGGAGATTACGAGGCTGCTGACCGTGTTTGAATCGTTCGAGGATGAGACGACCGCTCTGCGAAGTTTCGATTCATAGGCCAAGAAGGTGAGGCGCAGGTGGCAGGCGTGCAAAATCGAGCTTGAAATGCCGCACGGATTTTGCATCTGAGTAATTCTTCCCGGCCGAAAGGCGGTGATTTCGCATGCCTGGTTCACAATTCCGATCGCTCGTGCAGGCCATTCGGCTTTCTGCAGCCGCCGCTTTGCTGATCCCGCTCCCGTCATTTGCCCAGAAACAGGTCAGCGCGCCACGGGCGGACGGGCAGATGACTCCCTTGCTGGTTTACAGCGCTGCGGGGGTGGAGACCGGGTGCGCCCCGCTGGCCGTCATCTCGCACGGAGCAGGTGGGTCGGAGAATGGCTATCGATATCTGGCCACGGCATTGTCGCAAAATGGATATACGGCAATTGTGATGGGCCACCGTCAGAGCGGCCTCCAAGCCCTGCGGCGAGACATAAGAGAGTACGGGTTAATCGCGGGAGTGCGCGCCTTAGTAGCCGACCCTGAGGCGGAACAGGCACGGTTGCTGGACGTCGGCGCTGCGCTGAAGTGGGCGGAGGGCCAATGTGCGGCGCCTTTCCGGGTCCTGCTGGGGCATTCGATGGGGGCGGAGACGGTGATGCTGGAGGCAGGTGCGCGAAACATCATCGGCGTCTCATCGCCTCCCGCCGGGCAGGATCGGTTTGACGCTTACGTGGCGCTGTCGCCGGAGGGACCCGGCATCGTGTTCCCTGAAGATGCGTGGAAGGGCATCCGCAAGCCCGTGTTGATCCTCACAGGAACTCACGACCAGTCGCTGCAAGGCGGGCCACAGGCGCGACAGGTTCCCTGGCACGACCTGCCCGGAGAAGGCGCGCGCAAATGCCAATGGATGGGCGTTATCAAGGGCGCCAGACACATGAACTTCGCAGGAAATGGTCTGGGAGCGGATCACGTTGAGCCCCTGGTGACACAAACGATCAGGAGTTTCTTGGCTGGCGTGCGCGCAAGGGGGTGTACGCTGCCCGCACCGAAAATCGGCATGACCTTGCAGGCGAAATAAGCCGGTATTTCGCATGCGGCCCCGTGCCAAGGCCGGTCATTTGTCTGCCCCAATTGCCCTTACCCACAAATGCGCACTCATTCAGATGTGATCGGGCGCTCAGGTTATGAAGGCCCGTAGCCCGCAGAAAGGGTTGCATTACCGTGCATCATGGTGCAGCATGTGACTTATACTCGGTTGGGCGTCGCTCTCGCAGTGAAAGCTGGATGACCAGGGTGAGGTGACGGCAGTGCCAAGGGCCATTTTGGGAAAGTTGCTGGTCGATCTTGCCGATTCAGTTTCCTATCGCCAGAGTACCCGGCTGCCTCTCGTGGTTCCCTTGACCATTAGCGGTGAAGATGAAGGCGGGGTTGCCTTTGAAGAGGCGACCCAAACCATTGATGTCGGCAAGCAAGGGATCCGGACCTTAACCCTTCACCGCCTTTCCGGAGACCCTCAGGTCAGGATCTCCGGTGCTGCTTTGGGGGGAGCCCAGCGTGCAAGGGTGGTTTGGCAGGCGCGCACCGACTCTTCGCATGGTCGAACGGAAATCGGGGTTGAATTCCTTGAACCCTTACCTCGCCAGAGGATGTGGACCCTTGAAACCCCTCCCGAGGACTGGTTGAACGGCAATCTGCGGCTTAATGCGTCTCAGAAACTAGAGTACTTCTGGGTGCGAATGAAGTCTTTCCCCGTGTCCCACGAGCTGAGAGCGCTGGTGGAGTCCGCCAAGTCACTCCCCGTCGAAGACCTTGATGAATTCACTCCTGATGGGCCGGGTGCTCAATCGGCGGAGCCTCCCAACCAGGTGGACAGTCCGCGGGCAACGAAAGGCGCCCCTGAGGAGAATCGGAATTCGGGAAACGGAATCGAACCTCGTCTGCCTGCCTCGACGGGGAAATCTGAGACGGCAACCATGTCCTTAGCAGCGACACCACCGCCTCCGGGCTCTCCACAGATCCTCAAAGGGCGAACCCGACCCCTTTCCAGAACCCATGCACGGAAGGGGCGCAGAGATTTTCCGGTCGAAGAACTGAATCAACTGGCCAAGACCCTGGCCGGGCAGGCCGATACGATCACAAAGAGTGTCGATGAAGCCTGGGGTTCAGTGCGCAAAACGGCTGCGGATGCCCTTGCGCAGTTCAGCCACGCCGGGCACGAGACCGAGTCGCGTTTGAAGGAACTGAGCGCGGAGTGTGAGAGCCGTATCGCCGGGCTCGGGAAATCAAGCGCGGACGAACTCAGGACGCAGGCGGAGGCTTCGCTGTCCGGTCTACGTGGCGAGTTTCAGCAAATCGAAGCACGCGTCAGAGAACTCCAAGAGGATTCCAACCGGCAATCTGCCGAACACAGCGCTCCAAGTTCAAATGACGTCGCCGCCAATAGAGAAGCGGCCCTTGCCGAAT
>OFHG01000217.1_pt1 | contig 25221 bp, 24 predicted proteins | sample 1521931 | NCBI WGS metagenome assembly OFHG01 (sample SAMEA2468438, study PRJEB22500) | soil metagenome | biome: Glassland; feature: Farmland; material: Clay | place: Australia | collected 2013-01-31 | depth 0.55 m
GGGTGAGGCGCGTGAGTACGCGGGTCGTGTGAGTGGTCAAGGACGACGGCAGCGACATCATCCGGGCCGGCGCCATCGCGGGAGCTGGCCGTGACTACCACGGCAGCATCACCGCCCGGCTGGCCGGGGGGTGAAGGTTCGGCCGTGACGCTGGTGGTGCCCAGGCCGGACGGCCCCACACGCTGGATGATTTTCACCGTCAGCTGATCAAGATTGCCGCCGAACTGCCCCACACAGCCAAGGCCAGCGTCGTGCGGCCCGTCGGTGATGAAGAGCACGGCTGGCAATGGGTCAACGAGCCCATGCAGGCGCACGCGTAGCCCTCCCCCCAGATCGACGCCCCGACCCTGGCCGGCTACCCCGCCGCAAAGACCTGCCTCGGCTCCGGCGGCCCCCGCCACCATCTACATCCGGGCCCACACCAGCCAGATCAACGCCGTCGACTCCATCCTCGCCACGGCGGCAAACCCCGCTGCGCGGGCCACCACCTGGGTCTTCGGCCCACACGCTGGCCGCGCGCACGTCAGCACCAGGGACGCCGCGGTGATCAGCGCCAGTCTCCGGGACGCGCGTCGAACCCCGATCGGAGTGAGCGCCCCGGCGGCATGCACATGCTGCGCCGCCCTGCCCCAGATCCTGCCCACGGGCGGGCTGTGATCCGGTTCAGGAGCCGGTGAGAATGCTGCAGATGTCCGATTCGGCGCAGTCAGCGGGGTCGGTATCTGCGGCCCGGCGCCGAAGGCTGGCCAGCGCGGCGCGAGTGCGGGTGAGCTCGGCGATCCGCTCATCGACCTGTGCCAGGTGCTCGCTGATAAGGCTGGTGACGTGACGGCAGGGGGCCAGTCCGCCATCCCGGATGGACAGAATGCCGCTGATCTCTGCCAGGGTGAACCCGGCGGTCTGAGCCTGCCGGATGAACGCTATCCGGTCGGCTGCCCCGGGTGGGTAGTCGCGGTACCCGCCAGGGGTGCGTGGCGGGGCAGGCATGAGCCCGGCCTGCTCGTAGAACCGGATCGTCCTGGCGGACAGCCCGGCGGTAGCGGCCAGGTCACCGATCAGCATGCTCTGACGCTACCGCTTGACCTTCCAGTGCGCTGGAAACCCTAGCATCGAAACCGGCCGCCCGTTCTGGGTGGCAGCGTGGGAGGAGGGGCATGGGGTGGAACTGACGGTACTGGCCGTGCCGGGCTGCCCGAATGCCCCGGTGCTGGAGCAGCGGCTGGCCGAGGCGCTGGTGGGACGGCCCGGTGTGACCGTGCAGCGGCGGGTGATTGCCGATTTGCCCGAGGCTGCCCGGTGGGAGATGCACGGGTCACCGACCCTGCTGGTCAACGGGCACGACCCGTTCGCCGCGCCGGGCGCGGCACCTGCGGTGGCGTGCCGCCTGTACCGCGGCCAGGACGGCCGGCTCGAAGGCGCGCCCACGGTGAAAGCTCTGTGCCAGGTGCTGGAGCAGGCGGATGGGTAAGGCCAAGCGGGTGGGGCGCGGGCGGCGGGACCGGCGCGCCGGGCCGGGCAGGACCCGGGCGTCTCGCCCCGGCGGCGGCCGGCTGCGGGCGGTCCAGCAGCAGGTGCTGCGCTCGTTCATCGCTGGCGCGCTGTGCGTTGGTGCAACGGACCGAGCTTGACGCGCGCAACGGGCATCCGGTGCCGGGTCAACCTGATCTCAGGATTGCCGGACGTGACGTCAGCCGACACGCTCTGCAAGTCACCGGGTGGGGAAGTGGGTCACGCAGGCACTGGGCAGGTAACCGGCGCATGGGACATCGGGTACCTGACAAGTCCGGTCCCCGTCTATGGCATGTCGACGGGGGCCATTGCCACCTCTCCTGCGGCCCTCGTCCGCGATCGCAGCTTCCACCCGAAGCGGTGACCAACGAGATAGTACGCGACCGCGCACAGCGCGATCACAGGTGTGGAGGCCGTGATCACGTTGTAGACATGGACGCCGGTACCGAACTTCTGCGCCCAGGAGATGAGGGTGGTCGACCCGGCGAGCCAGAGCCACAGGGCCACGCCCATCACCCAGATGGCGATAGCGCCGAGATTGAAGCCACCGGTGAACCAGTAAGGACCGTGGCGCCGATAGAGATCCGGGATTGACAGGCGCTCGCGACGCAGCAGGAAGTAATCACCGAGCGCGATACCCCAGTACGGGGCCTCCAGTGCGCCCACAACAGTCAGGATATCGTTGAACTTCGCCGTCAGTGTCCCCTGGTACAGGAATGGAATGGATGGAATTGCCACGAGCAGGACAATGAGATGGTAGTTGATCTTGGGGATCGCCACCTTGAGCGCCATGACGGACGCATAGAACAGCATGGCGCAGTTGATGATCGTGGAGAAGACGATGATGAAGATGGCCGGAATGCCCAGGCCGGATCGGGTGGCCCACGCGCTCGGGTCCGCCGAGTGGAACGCGAGCGCAGCCATCCCCCCGATGACCGCGAAGAGGATGCTCACCACCGTCAGCCCGCCCCATGCACCCCAGAACGCCGCCTTCTGGGTCTTAGCGAAACGGTTCCAGGAACCCATATAGGGGAACCAGGAGATGTTGTAGGCGACGGCGGCCTCGATCGCGTAGGCAAACGTCACTGAGTGGTCGGGGTGGATCGCTGTCATCCTGCCCCAACTATAGGAGCCGAGCAGCTTGAACAGCAGGACGAGCGCGAACAGGATAAGGAGGGGGACCGCCCACTTGACGAGCCGGAATACGGTCTTCGGGCTGATGTACAGCATGACGACTGGGATGACAATGCCACAGATGAGCGCGAAGAGCGTGAACCAGTTGGCTCCGAAATTGGTCGAGAAATTCCCGTTCTTGGCGAGCTGATGGATCGCGGAGATCCCAGAGTTGCCCGCGATCTGCGCCAGGATCCCGATCCAGCCGAAGTTGATCGCGACGAGAAGCACGACGCCTACATAGGAGCCGTAGGTTCCGAACGTTGAGCGCATGCCGACGTACTCGTCGATCCCGTAGCGTGCGCTGCGCATGCCCGTCAGGGTCGGCCACAAGCAGCCGAGGAGACTTCCCACGCACGTGGCGACGATCATCCCCACGACCCCGAGGGCGGACGCGTAGTAGCCACCGAGAAGGAAGGTCGTGAGCAAGACATTGCCGCCTGCCCACAGCCAGAACATCAGCAGCGTCCCTGCGTACCGGTCCTTGCCCGGCAGTGGCAGCACGTCCTGGCCGTAGTGAGCCGAGCGTGGCCTGGCGCTGTTCTCAGAGGTGATTGCCATGGTGCCTCCTTCAATGCCCGGTGGCAGCCCACCAGATCGCGGCCATGATGGTCACTGCGAGCGAGGCAATGGTCCATGCGGCCATCGCCGTCCTTGAAACCACGCCGTGGACGGCCGGTTCCTCAAGCACGACTTCCAGTTCGGCTGGGTCCACGAGCATGTCCTGCGCGGGTATGGCGCTCAGGGCATCCCGCTGCCTGGTGGGGGCCCGCAGTCCGTTGTCACTCAACGCGTCCTCCTGCCTGATGTCGCTGCCGCCCTCGGACAACTCACCCGCGGCGGCCGACTCGTGTGATCGTGATCAACGGTCCGGTGGTGCCACGCTGGTTGTACGGCGGGGCATCGGTGCACGTGCCCGGCACAGTATCCGGCCTGCTGGCGGCTGGCCATCCGGCTATCGCACGGACTTTGGCCGTCGTCTCGTACCAAAGAAAGAAGCTTCCTCGCCAACCGTTCCTGATGCGTGCCTGAGCAGGCATGCTTCACAGCGAGACATCCGCGGCAAGTTGGGAGTCGAGCATGGGGAACGGCCCTCCGTCCCGCGCCCGCGTGGTGGTGGTCGGTGGCGGCATCGTGGGCTGTGCGACTGCCTATCATCTGGCGAGGCGTGGGTGGACAGACGTGCTCGTCCTTGAGCGCAAGTCACTGACGTCGGGCACGACGTGGCACGCGGCCGGATTGATCACGCAGGCCCGGCCCACCGAAGGGATGCGGCGCATTGTCAGGCAGAGCCTGGAGGTGTTCCATGACCTTGAGGCCCAAACCGGCATCGGCTTCCGGCGTACCGGGACGATTCACCTAGCCGCGACCGGGGACAGGTGGGAGGAGTTGCGCCGCCAGGCGTCATCGGTGTCCGCGGAGGGGATCGAAACCGAAATCCTGGCCCCCGATGAGATCCAGCCGCTCTATCCGCTCCTCGATCCCACTGGCCTCGTTGGCGGGGTGTACTACCCCAGCGACGGCCGTGGCAACGCCACCGACACCACCCTCGCCTTGGCCCGGGCCGCCAAGGAGGCGGGTGCGCGGATCCTTGAGAAGACCGCAGTCACCGAGGTGCTCGTGAAGGGGGGCCTCGTACGAGGCGTGCGAACCGAGGCGGGCGATGTCGAGGCCGAATACGTCGTCAACTGCACCGGGATGTGGGGACGTCAATTCGCCCGGAATCACGGTGTGACGCTGCCGCTGCAGGCGCTTGAGCACTACTACATCGTGACCGACGACGTGCCCGGCCTCGGGTCAGGGCTCCCGACGATCAAGATCTCGGACGATTGCGCCTACGTCAAAGACGACGCGGGCAAACTTCTTGTCGGGTTCTTCGAGCCCGGGAGCCACCCCTGGAACTCACACGGCATCCCGGATGAGGCCGAGTTCACCACGATTCCCGGGGAATGGGATCATGTGACCCCCTTCTTCGAGCGGGTGGCGGCCCGGATCCCATCGATCGCCGACATCGGGATACGCCTCTTCTTCTGCGGCCCGGAGAGCTTCACACCGGACGGGGTGTACCACCTCGGGGAGGTTCCGGGCGTGCGGAACTATCTGGCAGCGGTCGGATTCAATTCCGTAGGATTTCTCAGCGGGCCGGGCGCGGGGAAGTACATCGCCGACTGGATCGTGGACGGCCACGCCCCATTCGCGCTCACCGAGGCCGATCCCCGCCGAGCCATGCCATACCAGGGCACCCGCCGCTACCTCGAGGATCGGGTGACGGAAACCCTCGATCTGTCCTACGGGATTCACTGGCCATTCGAGCAGCGCCAAAGTGCCCGGGGGATCCGCCGGACGCCGCTGCACGACCGGGTCGCGTCCGCCGGCGCGGTGTTCGGAGAGGCGGTCGGCTGGGAGCGGGCCAACTGGTATGCGACCGGCGACGTGGAGCCCCGCTACCGATACTCCTTCAAGCACCCGAACTGGTTCACGTGCAGCGCCGCTGAGCATTGCGCCGTCCGGCGTGGCGTTGGCGTGTTGGATCTCAGCTCATTCGGGAAACTGCTCGTGCAAGGACGCGACGCCGAGCGCTTTCTCCAGCGGATCTGCGCAAACGACCTGAATGCCGGTCCCGACCGCATCGTCTACACCCAGTGGCTTAACGAGCGGGGCGGCATCGAGGCCGATGTCACGGTCACCAGGCTGGCGTCTGACCAATTCCTCGTGCTCACCGCGGCGCTGAGCACGGTGCGCGACACTGATTGGCTGCGTAAGCACAGCGGTCCCGGCGACTTCGTCACAGTCACGGACGTCAGCAACGGCTGGGCGATGCTCGCGGTCATGGGCCCGCGGTCCCGGGACCTCCTGGCCGAAATGACGGACGCGGACCTCTCGAACGACGCCTTCCCATTCGGGACGTCGCGGGAGATCGATCTCGGATACGCGATAGTACGTGCGACGCGCATCACCTATGTGGGCGAACTCGGCTGGGAGCTCCTCATACCCGCTGAGATGGCTGTTCACGTTTACGACCAGCTTGTGTCGGTGGGTGCCGCTCACGGGCTGGTGCATGCCGGGTATCACGCCCTGGATTCGCTGCGGATGGAGAAGGCCTACCGGAGCTGGGGTCACGACATCGGGCCGGACGACACCCCGCTCGAGGCCGGGCTGGGCTTCGCCATTGCCTGGTCCAAGCCCGGCTTCATCGGCCGCGAGGCGCTGGTGGCCCAGCGTGAGCAGGGGGTGCGGCGCAGGCTCGTGCAACTGGTTCTGGACGATCCGCAGGCTCTCGCACACCACGACGAACCCGTGCTTCGTGACGGCGTGATCGCTGGCAAGGTCACGTCGGGCGCGTATGGACATACGGTGGGGGCAACGGTCTGCCTCGCCTATATCGAGGCCGATAGGACTGTCACAGCTGAGTGGCTCAAGGCCGGCCACTACCAGGTGGACATCGCCGGGTCCTTGATCACGGCAACCCTGTCGCTCACTCCCACCTACGATCCGCGGTCCGAGCGGGTCAGGGGTTGAGGCCGTGACACGCTTCATCCTCACCTTTCCCTGCGCCGGCCATCTGGGGATCGTGCCCGCGACGACCCGCGCCCTGCCGGACCTCAACGCCAACATCGCTGAAAGTGCCCTGTACGGGGATACCGGCTCCGCAATGGGTCGCCGACCCGCGGGTTCGCCTGACCGATTGCCCCATGCCCGTTCCACCGCGCACCGAGGAGGAGTTCCGTGACTGTGCTCCATGAGTTCGACCGGCTTAGCCGGAACCTGCTGATCGCCGGGGCGTTCCGCCGGAGCGCCGGGGCGCCGCTTCCGGTGATCGACCCGGCGACAGAGGAAAAGGCCGGCGACATCGCTGAGGCAACGCCTGACGAGATCGGCGCCGCTCTGGCCGCGGCGAAAACGGCCCAGCCGGGGTGGTGGTCACTGTCAGCGCTGGCCCGTGCCGAGTTGCTGCATGAGTCTGCGCAACGCATGCACGACGCGCTGCCCCAGACGGCGGAGATGCTCACCCGCGAGATGGGCAAGCCGTACAAGGAGAGCGCGGACGAGGTCCGGTGGTCGATCACCGCGATGAACTACTACGCGGAGGTCGGACGTCATGAGGCTGGTCGTGTCCATGGCCCGGCTGTCGCTGGACAACTGCACTACACGGTCAAGGAGCCTCTGGGCACCGTCGTCATCGTGCTCCCGTTCAATTACCCTCTCTGCCTGCTGGCCTGGGAGGCGGCGGCCGCACTGGCCGCCGGAAACGCGGTAATCATCAAACCGTCAGAGCACACCAGCCTGACGACGCTCAAGTTCCTGGAAGCCTTCGCCAACCTTCCCGCCGGCCTTGTGCAGTGCGTCACTGGCGGCGCCGACGCGGGGCGCAGGCTCTGTGAATCGCCGCAGACCGACATGGTGGCTTTCACGGGCAGCGTCCCCACGGGAAAGGCGGTCGCCACCGTCCTAGCCTCATCTCTGCGGCCGCATCTTATCGAGGCATCGGGAAATGATGCTTTCATCGTGATGCCGTCCGCTCCGCTGGACATCGCTGCCCGTGCGGCCGCCTTCGCGGCGTTCCTCAACTGCGGGCAGGTGTGCACATCGGCCGAACGCTTGTATGTCCACGAGGACGTCTACGACGAATTCGCTGCTCTCCTGGTCGAGCAGGTCAAGGAGCTGCGGGTGGGCAACGGACTCGACCGGGTGGATGTCGGCCCGATGGTGAGCGCGAAGGAGCGCATGCGCTACGAGGCGGCGGTCGCCCGCGCCGTTGAGCAGGGTGCTCGTATCGCGATCGGCGGCGGCCGGCCGGCCGGCCTGGAACGCGGTTTCTACACCGAGCCGACAGTCCTTGTCGATGTGGCTCCCGACTTCGACATCCTGCAAGGAGAGTTGTTCGGCCCGGCCGCGCCGCTGTGCCGCGTGCGCAGCTTCGAGGAAGCCGTTACGCTCACGAACGCCAGCGACTTTGGCCTGGGTGCCACGATCTACACAACCGACCTGACCGAGGCGATCCGCGCCACCGAGCAGATCCAGTCCGGGATGGTATGGGTGAACGCTGCCTTGCTGGACAACGACGCAGGGCCGTTCGGCGGCCGCAAGATGTCCGGCGTCGGTCGGCAACTCGGTGCGGAGGGGCTTGACACCTTCCGTCACACGAAGCTGGTGATGATTGACCCGGCGGCAACGGCTCACGACTTCTGGTGGTTTCCCTACTCCGACGACGAGGCTGCTCCCCACCTCACTGGTGCATGAGAGCGGGAAGGCTCAGATGGCCAGGAGCCCGCAGGCCATCGCGGCCTGGATAGCCAGCCACAAGTCGGCGACATCGGCTGTCGAGTTCAGCTGACGGCCCGTGAGCTGCTCGATTCGTTCTATCCGGTAGACGAGAGTCTGCTTGTGCACGTGAAGCCGCGAGGCGGCGCGTTGCCAGGAGCGGTTCTCTTCGAGGAAGACACGTAGCGAGGGCACAAGCTGACTGTGCTTCTCCTTGTCGTACGCGAGGAGCGGGCCGAGGACCCGGCGCGCGGCCCGCTCGTTGTCAGGCAGGCTGGCTGGGAGGAACCCCGACGAGCCCTCGACGGGGGCATACCGGCTCACCCTGACGCTTGCGGCCGGTGCCTGGTGCAGGGCCCATCTGGCCTGGAGCAACGCTGGACGCGTGTCAGCCACACGGTCATACGGCTCGCTGATTCCTACCCGTGCGGTCGCGGGAAGAGCGGAGACGAGGGTGGTGAGCGCATCCTCCTGATCGGGCAGCATCGCCATGGCGATTCCGCCGCGCGCGAGCAGCAGGTGGCCTATGCCCTGATCGTCGAGATGATGGTGCAGGTCACCCCACTCGTCACTGTCCTCGGTTTGTGAGGCGACCGCCACCACCCGGGTCACCCCGAGGCCACGTTCAAGCAGTTCATCGAGCGCGACCGTCGGATCGATGGCGTCATCAATAATCCGTGCGAACAGGGCAGATCCGAGCCGCCGGGCGCGTTCCCGGTCCGCGGCCGAGATTGACCGATGCACCGCTATGACCGCTGCGACATGATGCAGCAGGCCGACATCGGGATGGCGGGACGAACGCGGGATCGCCAGCAGCACAGCCGGGCGAGGAGGTGGCAGGGCCAGCGCGACCGCTCCGGATCCGGGGCCCAGCCGCATCACGGCTGGGCGTGGGTGCTTTGGGTGGTCGGCGGCGAGCGAGATCAGCGCGCTCACCTCCGGATCCTCCGAGAGCAGAGCGGAACCTCCGGCGTCGTGCCGGGTGAGGCCGTCGACCACGACGAGTCGCTGGCCCAGATCCGCGCTCAAGGGAGCCAGCAGGGCTCCGATCTCGCCGCCAGCTGTAAGCGACCGCAGGCGGTTGTAGATTTGTTCGGTCAAGGCCAGCCGAGCTTGTTCCTCGCGCGCATTGGCACCAGCCACGGTGCGGGCCAGAGCGATGAATGGAACTTCAGGCTGGGTCAGCAGCACAGGCAATCCCAGCCGGTCGGCCGTTGCCAGCATCCGGTCGGTCAGCGGCGGAGCGCGCATGCGGTCCCCGATCACGACCCCCGCCAGACCAGCGGCAGCCGACTCCTCGACATAACGCACCTGGGCGGGCACCGCGGATGGGATCCCGATGCCGGTGGTCATGAGCAATTCCCCGTCACCCAGCCAGCTCCAGGGCTCATCGAGTTCACAGACGTGCGCCCAGGAGATCACCCGATCGGCTCGCCCGGCCCCGGCAACCAAGCGAGTACCCAACGAAGGGATGGCAACGAGCTCACTGACGGTGATCGCCATCTGTCCTGCGCCTCCGGAGCTCTTCTGAGAACGCACATTCTCGGGGCCACGTCCTCGCCCGCGCCAGGACACGTTGCCTCAGGGTAGCGACCGGAGACCGGCGTGGAGAACCCAAGAGAGCTTGGCAGTGTCAATGGCCAAGCTGCAGTGTCCCCACTGGACCACGCGCCGCGGTTGCCGACCGTGTTCAACCAGACCGTCCAGTGACACGTTCGCGAGCACAGCACGGTAAGCGGTGACGGTGACGGTGACGGTGCCGGCGCCATGGCCGAGTGATTCCAGCACGACATCCCCTTGCGGCGCGGCCGTTGCGCTACCGGTCAGCGACACAGATCTGCGTAACCATCTGACGGATTCCGCCACCCCCGACGATGGCTTGGAGCACATATACGCGGAGGTCGGAAGCGGCGAGGCGAGAGTAGTGCTTTTTGTCCGCAAGGGCACTCCCGCAGCCGCCGGGGGGCGGGCAGCCGCAGGCTGCCTCGCAGCGGCTGCAAGAAGCGCTTGATCTGTGGTCAGGTCCGGCGCTTGCGGACATTCCCCGCGGCCCACTGCTGAGCAGGCATGCTGTCCACCTCGAAGAGCAGCACCTGCGGGCACTGCAGCTTCGGATCCAGGCGGATGTCCAGCTGTGCCGCGGGCGCGAACTCATCGGCGAACTGCGGTCGTTGGTGGCGATGTACCCGCTCAACGAGTGGTTCCATGGCCAGCTTGGCATCGACCCATCGTCGCCGCTACAGCGTTTGCACCAGGAATTGCTGACCGCGGGGGACCACCCCGGCCGCCACTCGCGCGTTCCGGCGCCGGGAGCTGGCGGTGACCCGCCATCCCCGGACCGGAAACCTGATGGGTGGCTGCCTGAGGCAGTACGGCATGGTTGCTATCAGATCCGGCGTTAAGCCCGAACGCCTCCGCGTCGGCAGCGGAGGCCACGATGGCGTCCGGATACAGTCGGCGGAGCACGTCGCGGCTTCCTGGAAGAAGGCCGGCGGGTAGTACATGATCTCGTCCAGGCAGTGACCCTTCACCCTCGTTCGTCCAGGTGGCATGAACGGCTTCGGGCCGGCGGCCTGTTCAGGGCTTGTTCGAGGACCCAGGGCCGCGGCGGCATTGTGTGGCTAAATGACAAGGACCTGTCCGTCATTAGCCAGAAGCCCGGGGTTAGCCTCGCGGTGCCGGACTGCGGCGCCGTCCTGGCCGCGGGCGCTGCGCTCGGTGCGCGCCTGGCTTTCCCCCTGGATCGCGCTGCAACGCTGGTGGCCGGCATGGTCGACAGCGCCCCCGCCCCCCAGCTGCAAGCCCTCTTAAACGCGGTCGCAGCATCTAGGGTCCAGCTGCGGTGAGAGCTGATCTTGTGCTGGCTGTCCCCGGATAGGTGCCAGTCAGCGCCGCTGCCGGGGGGGTAGCGTGCAGCGCCGCCTCATCTGCGGCGGCGTCTTGCCGGTGCGGATCACAGATGGCTCTTGTGACACCGTGTTTGTGACACCGTGTTCTGGACGGTCATGGTGCCTCCCGGGGTGGGGGAGTTGCAGGGTGGGTCAGTTGCTCGAGTACCGCGCTGCGGATGTGGTGCACCAGCTGGTCGAGGTCATCGAGGGCGCGCAGGACCAAGGTAGCCAGGGGGCCGTCGAGCAGGCTGGCGGCGGATTCCAGCGCCAGGCCGGCCTCGAAGATCCGGTGAATGACGGTCATGGCATGGTCGGCGCTGATGCTGATGGCGGGCGCAGCCACGGGATGCCCTTGTGCGGGCAGATCGGGGGTTTCGCCCCGCACCGGCAGCGCCGCGCTGGCCGGGCCATCGTCGATCACTGCCACGCACACCACGAGGCTGTTTGGTGGGGCCGGGTGCCACCACCATCGGCTCCCCCGGCTGCCGGGGGGGCCGGTGACCTGGCAGTCGGTGTGGCCAGGTTCACCTGTGGCTGTGGCCAGCCGCAGCTGTGCCCTGAGTGCGGAGCGAAACGGTGGCTCGACCGCTTCGAGCCACCGGTCACCGGCTGAGGCCTCCGGCCACAGGGTGGCCCACGCTGGGCTCACTGCAACTGTGGAGCCGTCGGAGGCGAGGATCAGTGCCGGGATAGGGAGCCAGCCCAGCCAGGTCACCTGCCCTGGCGACGCAGACGGTTCACCCAATTGCCTGGTCCTTCGTGGCCAATCGCTCTAACCATAAATCCGAGGGGCCCAAGAGCAGCCGCCGGGGACCAGGGCATCGCTTAGGGCAACCATGGAAGCCCTAAGCTACTCACCCGTGGGCCGGGGTGTAAATGGGCGGGATGGGCCGGGGAGACCCTTGGCATTATGCGGTGGCAGCCTGCACGGTTGGCGGGGCGACGACCGCCTGCATCGGCGTGGTTCATCGGCCGCCTTGTGAGGCTAGGGGCAGGATCCGGTGGATCGCATGAAGGTCTAGACTATTGCGCCGCCAGCAGTGACGTTGGTCACTTACCCCACAGGCCGTGTGATCGGTTCGGTTGTGGCATGTTCCTCTCGGATCAGCGGATGCTCGCCATCAGCCTCGCCGCTGCGCGGGCACGGCTGGCGAACCTGATTCACGATGGCCACCTCAGCGGGACTTCGGAGACGGCCTACCGGGTCGGCCTTGATCACCTGAGCTGGGCTGGGCCGCCTGGCAACTCGCCAGGCCCGTCCGGGCTGGTGAGGGTCCACTTCCTGGATCCGGTGGACCGGACCGGCTCGGTGATTACCGGGATGCGCTGGGAAGCTATCGGCGTCAGTGGCCGGTTGTTCCCTGCGCTGGACGCCAACATCACGCTCACCGCCGAGGGGCACCAGGACACCAGGATGACACTGACCGGCGTATACCGGCCTCCGTTTGGCCCGCTGGGCGCCGGGCTGGACCGGGTGCTCCTGCACAAGGCCGCCACCGCAACGATCCATTGCCTGATGACCAACCTAGGCGGGGCACTGGAGGGCACGGTCCCGGCGCCCGGCGATGCGGCAGCGGAAAAGCCGTGGGAAACCGGCCCGGAGACAGCCACCTGACCGGAGCACACATCCGGCTCGAGATGGGCCAGACAGTTGGCCGCTGGGACGGCTAATGTCACTGCCAGGGAACTCTGAGGACCCGTGCCCAAGCCGGTGGCGCTTGCGGCGGCACCTGCACGTGGTCCTGGACGGCTGCACGGCGCACCATCGATGGCGAACCCGGCGCAGGCGGGTGAGGCGCAGGCGGGTGAAAGGTCCAGACCTCTGCCTCCCGGCGGGGGACCTTAGGCCCTGAGCGCAGCACGTCCGGGGCGAGCACGGTGGGCTCATGTTCGCTGGCTATGAGGTCACCATCGAGGTCCCCTTTGAGATGGCCGCCGCACGGCTGGCCAACCTGCTGCACCGGGGCGCTGTGAGCAGTGTCTGCGAAGGCGCCTACCAGGACGGGCTGGCGGTCGTGCTGCGGGTCGGCCCGTTCGGCGGCAGGCGGGGGTTCTCCAAGCTGGTGCGGGTGTGCTTCGCGGAACCGGTCCGCCGCGGTGCCACGATCACGGTGCCGATGCGCTGGGAGGCGACCGGTGCGGTGGGGGAACTGTTCCCCGTGCTGGATGCCGACCTGATCGTGGCCCGCCACGGTGACGGCCAGACCTTGCTGGCACTCACGGGCTCCTACCGGCCGCCGTTCGGCCGGACCGGGGCCGTGCTCGACGAGGCGATCATGCACCGTCTCGCCACCGCGACGATCCGCTCCCTCCTGGCAGGCCTCTCCGGCGCCATCACCCACCCAGTACCACAGCACCAGCCAGCCCTTGAGGCGGGAACACCCTGGCCGCAGCCAGCCACCGAGCCAGACCAGCCCTGATGCGCTCCCACCACCGCCCTGCCCGCCTGCTGGGAGCCCTAGCCGGAGCCGGTCCCGGGCCATATGGCCCGGGACCGGCAGCCCCCAACCGCCGCTCCCGTGACCGCCCGGCCTGGGCCGGCCCGGCCGCCAGCTGATAGCGGCGCGTTCAGCCGTCCGCCGGGCGACTCCGCTGGCCACCAGCATGCCCGTCAGCCAGTGGCCGCCCGCCACACTGCGCGGAGGGCCGCCGCCAGCGGCGGCAGCGACGCTGCGAAGCCATGCTGTGCTTCGGCCACGATCAAAGCAGCGGTCGTAGGGTTCTGGACGGGCGATAAGCCGCCGGGCGCCGCGACTGCGGGGCCGCCTGGTAGTGGGCCTTGAGCGGGGCGCTCCTTATCCTCGCGTGCACTGCCGGCCGCTGGGCGCCCGTAGCTTTCTGCAAGTGCTCGCAGGTCGTGCAGGCTGTCGCCGGGTCGGCCGGCCAGCACTTTCAGGCCCGGCCGGATGGCGGCGATGGAGCGCGCCTCGTCCTGTGCTTGGCGGGCAGTCTCGGTCATGGCGGCCGACAGCACGACGAGGCTGGCGCTGGTCTCGTCGGCGAGAAGGGTGACCTCATCCACCGGCAGGTCGGCCGCCAGATGATGAACGAGCCAGCGGTCCTCACGCAGGCAGACCGCCGCCATGAGGGCGGGCAGGCCATGCCGCTCACCGGGCGGGGTGGCGACGACCGCGACTCCCCGGGGTCGGCCGCCAGGCTGCTGGGCATGGGCGGCGACCAGTCGCTCGCAGATCGCACTGGCGCGGTGCTCTTGCGCGATGGAAACCCGGCCGGCCGCCCAGTCGTCCCCGATCCGGCGCAGCGCGGGTGCGATGACGTGCTCACACAGGTCGGTCAGGGTCACCCCGCCCGCCAGCCGCTCCAGACGGTGCCGGGCCAGGGTCTCCTCCCCGTCGGCTAGCGCCGCATACAGCCGCCCGGCCTGCACCGTCCAGTCGCGGACGCGGATAGGGCGGATGGGTTCCTGGCCAAGGCTGCGCCGGGCGGCGAATGCCGTCACGTCGTCGTCGCTGATCTGGTATCCGCGTCCGACCTTGCGGGCGGGCAGCAGGCCTTGGCGCACCCAGCCGTAGGCGGTCTGGTAGTGCACGCCGAGCGTGTCGGCTGCCTCGCGCAGGTCCATTCATCCTCCCGGATTGGATTTGCCACCCACTCGAAGCTTAGTGTAATTTAGTATAAGTTTTTATCAAGGATTTCCGTGGCGTGGGGGATCGGCTTGCCGCCGGGACGTCGCGGAGGCGCACCCGGGTGCGCAAGACCTATCTTGGTCGTCGCGTGCATCCGGGTGCACGGAACGGGGGAGCACCGGATATGACGAGCGGGCGGATGTCGGCGGCAGGTGGCCGCCGTGGCCGGGCGGCCAGCCCGGTCGTGGACGGTATTCCGGCGGAAACAAACCAGCGTTACCGGCGACTGCGGGCGCTCAATCTCCTCGCCGGTGTGCTGCTGGCGGCGGAGGCGGCGTTCATGCTGCTGGCCAGCAATAACCTGGCGCTGCCGGTGACCGCGTCATATCTGCGTAACGACCCGGTCGCTGTCACTGGGCCGACGATGCCGCAGGTGGTCTTCTTGCTACGGATCGGCCCGGCGGTGGCTATCTTCCTTGCCCTGGCGGCGCTCGACCATCTGCTGGTCGCGGCTCCACCGGTGCGCGGGTGGTATGAGCACGGGCTGACCCGCCGCGCCAACTACGCGCGGTGGATCGAGTACTCCGTCAGCGCGTCGGTGATGATCGTGCTGATCGGGCTGTTCACCGGCATCCGCGACCTTGCTGCCGTCGTCGCCATCTTCGCGGCGAACACAGCGATGATCTTGTTCGGGCTGCTGATGGAGCGCCAGCAGCGACCGGGCGCGGCCGACTGGAGCGCCTTCTGGTTCGGCTCGCTTGCCGGCATCGTCCCGTGGGCATTGATCGCGATCTATGTCGCCCAGCCAGCCCAGGTGCCGGGGTTTGTTTACGCCATCACCATCGTCCAGTTTGTGCTGTTTTTCAGCTTCGCGGCCAACATGGCACTGCAGTACGCGCAGATCGGGCGCTGGCGCGACTACCTCCACGGCGAAGTCGTCTATATCGCTTTGAGCTTCACCGCCAAATCGCTGCTCGCGTGGCTGATCTTCGCCAACGTCTTGCGCACCTAGCCGCGTGGCGGCTGTGATCCGGCGCAGCGCAGCGGGGGTCGAAGCGGCTGATGCGATGGATCGGGCTCGGCCCGCGCCCGGGGCATAGCCGTCTGCGGCATGGCTGCTGTCGGCCTCCTGATCACTGGCCAGCCGGCAGCTGCGGCCAGCCCGGGGCCGGCCGGCCGGCCGCGGCCATGCAGGCCCGTTCAGCCGGGCTGGAAGACAGGCAGGTCTGGCGGCGTCGCAGTCCAGATCGCATATAGGACCAGCAGGGCCAGCAGACCGGGCACCGAAACGGCCGCCGGCGGGACAGTGATCTGGTGTGACAGCAGGACCCGCAGGTACAGCCACTGCCCGCCCGCAACGACCAGTACGAACGAGGTGATGTCAGCCCACAGGAGCGGCCCGGTCCCCAGAGCCCCGGTATAGGTGTAGAAGATGGTGACGATGGCCAGCGCCCCCACGATCGCCTCCACCAGCGTCGCCCACGCCACCCGCCGGACGTCATGCAGCAGGACCGCCTCCACCGCCCCGGCAACGACCACCGGGACGACCAGCAGCTTGGTGTGTTCCCACACACTCTCATTGACGGGACTGACCAGCCCGGCCAGAGCGTTCTGTCCCGACCAGCCGTAAACGAAGTGCAGCAGCGTGCCCGCAACGACGATCGCCACTCCGGCGATCACAGTCAGCCTGCGCTCCACCCTTTACTCCTCGACGGGTCGCACGACCTCGTTCCGCCGGAGGATCCAGGGCGTCCAGGGCGAGTTGAGGCGGGCATAACGCACTGGGCCGGCCGGGTGGAGGCCTGCGGCGACGATGGCCTGGCGGAGCGCCTTCCCGCGTTCCTCGAACTCCTTACGCGTCCACCGGCCGGAGAATCGCACCGCTGCCGCCAGCTGCTGCGGGATCTGCCGGGTTCGCACCCGGGCATCCCCGGGCGCTGGCAGCGTCTGGGCGGTGAAGTGTGATGGCATCACAAACTGCACCAGGTAGCTGCCGGGCCGGCCGCTGGCCTGCTGCACCACCGGGGCCGTCATGGCGATCTTTTCCGGGCCGGCCTCCTGCTGGGTGACCGGCGTCGTCATCGCGATCTGGCGGCGCGAGCGGTTGGCGCCATTGATGAACCCGGCCAGCGGGCGGAACGCACGGGTGGGTGCCTCAGCAAACGAGCCGTCCACCCCGATCCCGGCTACCAGGTGTGCCGGATAGCGGCGTGGCTCGGACCCGTCCCGGCGGTCCACCACCTCATACTGCTGCTCGGTCATCTCTGCCCCCGCACAGGGATGTTGTGCTCAGCAGCCACGCTATCCCGCCCTGCCTGTGCCGGCTTTGGTGAGTCCGTGGCGGTCGCCGCGGCCAGGTGGTCCCAGAGCTTGCGTGCGGTGGCGGGGTCTTTTTCGCGCGTCCACGGCAGCGGGTGTCGCGGACCGGGTGGACGTGCAACTGCGTGACTACCGCCAGGCCACCGGCCGTTATGACGTGGTCCTGAGCGTGGAGATGATCGAGGCGGTCGGTGAGCGCTACTGGCCCGCCTATTTCTCCGCCATCGACCGGCTGCTGGCCCCCGGCGGCAAGGCCGGGCTGCAGGCGATCACGATGCCACACGACCGTATGCTCGCCACCCGCGGCGGCCACACCTGGATCCACAAGTACATCTTCCCCGGCGGGCAGATCCCTGGCCACGGCACCAGCCGATCAGGCAGCGTGCAGCGAAGCTGCAGAAGCCGCCGAACGCATCCGTCACCTGATGGCCCGTGATGACCATGACGGCTGCGTTCACCTGAACTGCGTCACCCCGGCGGCTGTACCGGAAGATATTGGCGCGGCCTGCCGACTCGGTATGCCTGTTGGTGCTCGAATCTGAGAGGCGCACCGAGCACAGATGGGCCAATTCTGCTTGCGGCGGTACCCGATCGCGGAGCCGCCGCCAGTTTCGCAGCATTTCCCGTACGTCTTGCCTGAGGTGGCGCGTCTGAGGAGCATGTGAATGACCATTGCTCGCCATCAGCGTGGATGGAGGACAGCATGTTCCATCAGAACGTACGCCAGACGGCCCGCCGGGTTGCGGCATTCGCATTCGCCGGCGCTTCGGTGCTGGGGTTCGGTCCGGCCGGCGCCGGTATCGCTGCCGCCGGCGGTCTGCCGCCGCCTGTGCCCAGCATTGTGGAGTACCAGTTCCTCAGTGGCAGCACGACACCGCCAAGTGAGGGGGACTGCTTCTCGGTCGGCCGGCGCTGCTTCACCCCGACGTCCATGCAGAATTCCTACAACCTGGGCCCGCTCTATGGGGCGGGACATGAGGGCCAGGGCGTGACCATCGCCATCATCGACTCGTTCGGCAACCCGAACATGGCGTCTGACCTGGCGAACTTCGACACCCAGATGGGCCTGCCGCACATGTGCGGCGAGCCGGGCGTGACCTGTACCCCGGACATGCCGACGTTCCAGCACGTCTACTGGAACGGCGTGACCCAAGTCAAGGCGCCACCGCCGGGCAGCAACGGCACGGGCACCCAGACCCGCAACATCTGGGCCCTGGAGACCAGCCTCGATGTCGAGTGGGCGCACAGTATCGCCCCGCAGGCCAACATCCTGCTCATGACGACCAACCCCGCCGAGACACTTGGGGTGCAGGGCTTCCCGCCGATGATGAACGCCGAGCAGTTCATCGTGGACCACCACGAGGCGACGGTCATCTCGCAGAGCTTCGCCGCCGCCGAGGAAACCTTCGCCAGCCCGCAATCGCTGCTGAACCTGCGGCACGCGTTCATTTCCGCAGCGAGCGACGGCGTCACCGTGCTGGCAGCCTCCGGCGATGGCGGGACGGCAAACACGTACTTCACGCCGGTGAAGAACCCGGCGACGATACCGTTCCCGTCCGTCGAGTGGCCGGCTTCCGACCCGCTGGTGACCGGCGTGGGCGGCACCTACCTGTGCACCGACCCCACGACAGGCACCAGCGTCGACTCGGCTGACCCGCCGGCGAGATGCGTGGCCAATCCCGGTGTCCGCGAGGTCGGCTGGATCGCCTCAGGCGGCGGCTTCAGCCACGTGTTCCCCAGGCCCTCCTACCAGGACACGCTGCCGACCGGGTCGACCCCGATCGGCGACATGCGCGGCGTGCCCGATGTCGCCTACCAGGCCAGTGCCCTCACCGGTGTGCTGGTCTACGACACCGCGCCCGGAGACGCCCAAGGCGGCCTGAACTGCTCACCCGGCAACCCGTGCAGCGCCGGCTGGTACGTGGTGGGCGGCACGTCCTCGTCCTGCCCACAGTGGGCCGGGCTGGTCGCGATCGCGGACCAGATCGCCGGACGCGGCCTCGGCCTGATCAACCCAACCCTCTACACACTCGCCTCCGGGCCTGACTACGGTACCTACTTCTACGACGTCACCACCGGCAACAACCAAACCGACCCCGGCATCCCCGGCTACCCGGCGACCACCGGCTGGGACCCGGTCACCGGCCTGGGCACACCCAACGCCGCCACCCTGGTGCCGAAGCTCGCCGGTCACTAGCGCCCGTCTTGGGGGGATCCCGCAGGGGATCCCCCTCCGGGCCCGGCCAGGCGCACTTGCGTCCCGGGGGCATGCACAGAAATGGGCATAATCTGCCCCGCGGTCACCGCACGCATAGCATCCCGAGCGTGAGCCCTGTCCCAGCCGCATGCGTTGATCCAGGAGCCTGACCAGTTGTGACGGCAGCGCACCGGGGAGCGCAGGGCAGGCCAGCACCCGCCCGCGACCGGTGCCGGGGCACCAGCGGACCAGGCCGGGTGGCTTCTGCAGGCGGCGCAGCGCGCTGGCGGCATTGGCCTTGAGGTCGTCTTTGCTGGTCATCCCGGCCTTGGCGATCCGGTCGTTCTTGACGTTCTTCCACACCCACGCCGAGGCCGACCACTGTGACTGCCCGCGGCTCAGCGGCGTAAAGAGCTCTAGATAACCGCGCGCCGGCCCGCCGGTCTGGACGGCCGCTCGGCCGTCAGTCTGGCTGCCTCAACTGCATGCCGAACGGGTCGATCTGTGTCAGCGGCGGGCGTCACTGGCTGCGGAACGGGCCCGGCGGAGTTACGTCTCCGCTGACCGGGGGACGGCGTAGGCGCGGAGAAAGGCGCTGACCGCCTGGCCGGCGTAGGACTCCAGGTCCGCCTTGTCGCTGTCGTGGTTGCCGGTGAACATGCCCTGGTTGACCGGGATCCACAGCAGCAGCCCGGCGAAGTGGTGGGCGGCCAGCAGCGGATCCCCGGTCTGGAGCAGTCCGCGGTCGGTCAGATCCTGGAAGCAGGGCGGCAGCGACCATCCGCACGACCCCGCTCACCTGGTCGGTGGTGGCGAGAACCACGTCGGCGAAGAGCTGTTCCTTGTCGGCGAAGTGCTTGTAGACGGTCTGCTTGGACACCGCCGCGGTGGCGGCGATGTCGTCCATGCTCGTGCCCGGGTAGCCCTTGACCAGGAACGTCGCGGTCGTCGCGCCGGAGGGATCGCCATGGGCGTTCGGGCTCCGATCATCGGCCCGATAGCCGGCTGGCTGCTGCGCCAGACCCTGGGGAACCGGATCGGCGCGATCGCGTGCCATCAGGCCGAAGAAGGCGCCAGCCTGAAGGTCTTGCTGGAACGAGTGGGCAGCCGGTAACCGGCGTCCGGCACCGTCTGTGCCGTGCCCTGAATACTCCCGGCCGGACCTCGCCGCATCCGCTTCTGCCGCACGGCGGTGGGTGTCCGCCCGCGGTCAGCGCGCCCGAAGGTTACGGAATGATTCTGATCGAGTCGCGCGTTGACGATAGAGGACACGACATGTCGTGTTGTTCGGGTAGGCCTGGGTCCTTGACGGGCTCCGGGCCTTGAGAGGTGAGCGTGATGACCGGTTGGTACGCGGAGCGGACGCCGGACAGGCCGGCCAAGGCCATGATCGCCGTGACGATGCTCGCGCTGCTGCTGGTGGCGGCCGTGCCGGTGGCCCTGCTGGCCGCAGTGGTCATGATGATGCTGGGATATGTCGTCGGCGGGCTGGCGCTGTTCGGCGGCTCGGTCCTCGCCGCCGCCATAGCTGTCGCGCTCGCGGGCATGAGCGGGATGCGGCACCTGCGCAAGCTGCTCTCCGGGGGCAGCTTCCGCGTCGTGCGGCTGGACGGCAGCCAGTACACCGACGTCGCAGAGCCAGAGGGCACCGGCTACACCAACCTTGTGCAGCTGGACCGCAGCGAGTACACCGAAGTTCGCTGACCTGGCCAGCGGTCCGCGGGAAATCTATTACGCGTATCAGACCCTGCGCTCTTTCCGGCCATCGGGCAGATGACATCAGCGTGCACGTGCCCTGGCGCACTTTCCCGGCGCCAGGTCCAGTTCCCCGCGGCCAGGGCGGGGGGAGAGGCTCAGGTCAGCGGCGCTCGATGAGGCGCCGGACTGCGAAGATCGCAGCGAGGCCAAGAAACTGTGCGCCGAGGACGATGCGCATCACGTCGATGATGGGTTGCCAGCTGACTTTGCCGTCTTTGACGACAACGACGCCGATCGGCCGGACCGTCGCCCCAAATCCCAGCCCGCCCCAAGCCCCGCTCCGCTTCTGGCCCGGCTCGCCTTCCTTCCCCGTCCCACCCCCGCCGCCACCGCCGCCACGAACTGCGGCAACCGGGTTGATCGTGACGCCATCCACCTGATAGCTTTCGCCGAACGCCCGGCTGACTGCCATCGCGTCCTTCACGGCTTCCAGCTTGTCCAGCGCAGACGAGACCTGCATATCGGTCATGGATCCTCCTCGTGGTCGGTCGAATGTCCGGCGCCGCTTCGCTGGGCGCGGAAGCCGTGACACGGCTGCCCGGTCTGGTCACTCGTTGGCCCCCCGGGGGTGACGATGCCTGACACTGGTGTACCCGCGAAACACGGCGCATCGGACATTTGCCCGCTGTCAGGGCGCAGATCCAGCTGGCGGCGCCAGTCGATCGGCTGGTATCGGCATCATGCTAAGTCCACCAGGCCTCCCGGCGACTGCACGCCGGCCGCTGGGAAGGCGACGTTGCGCATCGGGGACCTCCCCCAGCGGCAAGCCCTCCTCCCCAGCCTGGTCAACCAGATCCCGGATCGCGCCCTCACCGGCGCCCAGCTGTTCCCACCATTGACCCGCACTGCGTGCCAGAAACAGGACACGCACGGCTGCCCCGTCGTCGAGTGCCACAGCCCGCAGCGGGTCGAGCAACCTGATGCGTGTATCGGCATAATCCACGGCCAGCTGCACGCGGCCTGAAGTGACCGGCCGGACATCAGCCAGGATGTGCGCCTCCTGCCGGTCGCCGACCCATTCACACCGCCACCCGAACTCTCGCAGCCGGGCGGCGAAGTGCAGCGCCAGCCGCGTCTTGCCTACCCCGCCCCCGCTGTCAGACGCAACCGCCCGGCCGCGGCGTCCTCAGCCCACACCAGCAAACCGGCCAGCTCCTCCAGCCGCCCGGAAAACTCCACCACGCCACGATCAGGATCAAGCAGCCGCGCCGGGCCCCCCGACACCCGGGGGAGCACCGACGATCTGGTGACCTGGTCCCTCGCCCGCCCTCGGGCCAAGACGAATGCGGCGGGGCCCGGCGCGAATGCGCCGGAAACCGCGCCAGCAGCCGCCCCCAGTCCGGCAGTCGTCGCGCTACCACCCAGGGCTGGCCGGGTTCCTGACGGATGCTGGCTTGCGGTCAGGAGTTCGTCGCGGCCGCTTCGTACTGGGAGACGACGCTGGCGGGGATGCGCCCGCGGTCGCTGATGGCGATGCCCTGGTCTTTGGCCCACGCCCGGATACCGCCGGCACGCCGCCGGCCCGCCGCGGTGCGGGTCGGGCGGGGATGCTCCCGCCGGGCCTTGCGGGCATGGGCGCTGAGCGGCGCGAGCTGGCGGCGGAACGCCGTAGCGTTCTTGGTACTCAGGTCGATCTCATACTCGGTGCCGCCGATCGGGAACCGCAGCGTCTCATCGGCTGGGCCGCCATCGAGATCGTCTTCCAGCGCGACAGTGACCTTCTGCGCCACACCGCCCAACTCGCACTGATCACGTGCGTAACATGGATGAGAGTGCGTTTGGCCTTGCGCGTCACGGCCCGAACGCTGGTGCACCGTCACGCCTCCTTCGCGGCGGATTGACGCGGGTGACGTCCCGCTGCAAGCCGGACGCCCCTGGCTCGCATTGGTCGGCTTCGCGCCTATTGCAGGGCTGCTGCGCCAAGTGGGGAGACGTCGCAGACGGACGCCCGCAGGGGTGAACTGCCACTGATCGGATCGCTCGGTGTCTGACGCAGCACAAGGTTGAGGTTGGCACTGTCTGGCCCGTATGGCGGGTAGCCGGGCAGTCTCAGTTCGTCGCAGGCCTCCCACCAGCCGTGCTGGCCGAACACGACCTGCGGGTCGAGGCTGTGGTTGAGCTTCGCACGGGCCCGGACGCGGCCGTGCGGGGTGTCCAGGGAGACCCAGTCGCCCGCGGTGATACCGCGGGCCGCTGCCGTGGACGGGTGCATCTCGACCTGCGGGTCAGGCGCGCTCTTGCGCAGGGCGGCGACCTGGCGGTGCTGGGTCTCGCAGAAGAACAGCGATTTCGCACAACTGAGCACCAGCGGGTACCGATCGGCGAGGTCCTTCCGGGAGCGAGGGCTGGTGCGCGGTTCCTCAAAGGCCGGCAGCGGTGAATAGCCGTGCGCGGCCAGGGTGGCCGAGTACAGCTCCACCTTGCGCGACGGAGTCGCGAATCCGGTGTCGGCGTACTTGCGGTACCGCGTGACCAGCGGCACCCGCACTCCCTCCGGATGGGCTCGCAGCTCCTCCAGGGTGATCCCGCTCGGCGCAAGCTGATGGCGGAACGCCGCTTCGATGTCGCCTTCCCAGAAGGCTGCGCCGAGGCCCAGCCGCGTCGCGAGGTCGAACACGATCTGCAGGTCCGAGCGGGCCTCGCCGCGCGGCGCGACGAGCGGCTGCCGGAGCTGGACGAGCGACTGCGCCTCCTGGCTGTATTCGAAGCCGATCTTCAGTGCCTCGGATTCGAACGGGGTGGTCACCGGCAGCACGATGTCGGCAAGTTCGGCCGTCGGGGTCATGAACAGGTCGGCCTGGACGAAGAAATCCAGGCCGCGCAGCGCCTCGCGACCGCGGACGCTGTCCGCGTGGGCCATCACCATGTTGCCGCCGAAGCTCACCAGCGCCTTGATCCGTCCGTCCAGGGCAGCGGTGTACAAGTCCTCCCCAGTGACGAACTCGTACCGGGCCGGGCCCAGCGGGCGCTGGCCGGCGCCCATCGCGGGCGGGCGCGCATCGGACAGGAACTCCCTCCCGTCGACCGGGTTGGACGGCACCGCTTCGAACAGCACGTTCCCGCCCGGGACGTCCAGGCTGCCAGTCAGGGCGTAAAGGACGTTGACCGCGCGGATGGTCTGCGTCGCGCCGCTGTGCTGCTCCAGGCCGCTCCACGTGTAGAACGCAACCGGCCGGGCCTCCCAGAGAGTCTTCGCCGCGGCGACAATGTCTGCAGCCGGCACGCCCGTGATCCCCTCGGCCACCTCCGGCGGGAACTCCGCGCAGCGCGCCGCGAGCATCGCCCAGACCCTCTCGCCGTCGACCTCGTCAGCCGCGTTGGTCCAGTCGCGCACGAAGTCGGAGTCGTACCAGCCGTTCTCGATCATCACGTGCGTGAGGGACAGGGCGAGCGCCGCGTCGGTGCCGGGCCGCACCCGCAGCCAGTGGTCGGCCTTGGCGGCAAGGCCTGCCTTACGCGGGTCGACCACGATCAGCTTCGCGCCGCGCGCGACCGCAGCCACGGTGCTCGTCGCGTGCGCGAGTCGGGCCACCGACGGGTTGTAACCCCAGAACAGGATGCAACCGGCGTTCTCCAGGTCCGGCACATAGACGCCGGGCACGGAGGCGCCGAAGGTGTAGAGCGGGGCGAGGTAGCGGCCCCACCCACACAGCTCCATGTAGTTGGAATAGTTCGGGCTCCCGAACGCACGGATCAGCCGCCGAACCCAATCGACAGCATCGCTGATCGCCGATGTAGACGGCGAGCTCGAACTGAACCCGACCGACTCAGGCCCGCCTGCAGCCGCTGCCGTCTTGAGCCGCGCTGCAACCGTGCCCAGCGCCTCGTCCCAGGTGATTCGTTCCCACCCCGGGTCCGGCGCACCCTTGGGCCTCGTTCGCCGCAGCGGGTGAAGAAGCCTCGACGGGTGGTAGACGATCTCGGGCGCCGCCTTGCCCTTCACGCAGATGGCCTGACCCGTCGGATGTGACGGATCCGGGAACAACGCCCGGAAAGCCCCGTCCGTGACCTCGGCACGCGCCCCACAGCGCGACACGCACAACGGGCAGAACGTCGGAACCAGGTACCCACCCACCACCCGATTCTCACACGCGGCCTACACCCATGCAATGGACTCGAGTACCACCAGCAACATCCCGCCGACATGCCCCTTGCGGACCAGCCATACCCCCTCACAGTGACACCCGTCGAGGCCTTGACCATGGCGAAAGCACTTCGCCCAGGACGCGGTATGAACCGCCCCGGAGTTTCCGGAGGCTCCATCTCGTGAGAGGAAGATGGAGCCGTGGGACGTGGAGGCAAGAACTAGTGGAGGCAAGAACTATCCGCTGCGCTCACGCTGGAGATAGCCGGCGGTCATGCCACCGTCGACCAGCAGGCTGGTCCCGGTGATGAACTCCGCCTCGCCGCTGGCGTAGAACACCGCCGCCGCGGCCACGTCCCTGGCCTCGCCGATCCGGCCGATCGGCGGGCCCCGCCACGCCGCCCCCCCCGGGGCGGGGTGCCTGCCGGGGGCGGGCCCGTG
>OFHG01000218.1_pt1 | contig 25201 bp, 17 predicted proteins | sample 1521931 | NCBI WGS metagenome assembly OFHG01 (sample SAMEA2468438, study PRJEB22500) | soil metagenome | biome: Glassland; feature: Farmland; material: Clay | place: Australia | collected 2013-01-31 | depth 0.55 m
GTACTGGAGCAGCGAATGGGCGGTGCCGATCGAGGCTTTCGTCGCCTCTCAGCCCGGTCCGGCGCAGGCCGCCGCGCTCGAGCGCAGCCTGGAGGAGCGGCTGGAACGCGCGGGCTTCATACTGGCGAATATCAATAACGTCGAGGGCCAATGTTCGGCTCCGTCCTTCCTGGGCTTGGGCTGCAAGCGGCCTGGCGGTGCGGACACTATCCGCCGTGCAGCAGAACGCGTGCTAAGCGGGCCCGGCCTGCCCCGACAGCGCCCAAGCGGCTTCACAGCGCAGTATAACCTAAGACGCCAGCCCGCCGGCGCACCAAACCGATCGACCTCCCGCCTCCGGACAGGACCGGATGCGAGGGCAAATCTTTTTGTGAGAGGAAAATCGGTTATGGTAACATGACGCGTTTTCGTGTTGCATTGCCGCGAAAGGTTTGAGTATCTAGAGTATCCTGATTGTAGACCTATGGCACGCAGGCGAGCGGTGGCAATGGCCGCTCCGTCGCGAAGAGGGACGGGGCTGGTCGTAAGACTGCTTTTGATCGTCGTCATCCTGGCGGCTGTCGCGGGAGTCGTGCTTTCGGCGGCGGGCGGATTCTTCACCTATCGCATTGTCACCGAATACAACGATACGGAGAACGTCACACCGGAATCCTTCCTGCTGAGCAACTATGAGAAGCTGAACTTCACCGATTCCGGGGGTGAGGAGCACGACGGATGGTTGCTGCGCGGGCTGCGCGGTGCCCCGGTCGTCATTCTCTGCCACGGCTACGACTCCAATCGCTCCGAACTTCTTTCGCTGGGCACGGTTCTGCAGGAAAATCATTTTAACGTTTACATCTTCAATTTCCGGGGAGCGAAGCCGAAAACCCTGTCTTCGGATTTTGCCGCCCGGCCGGTCGGCGTTCTTCAGGCGGCGATTGGCAAGGTTCTGGCTCAATCCGGCATCAACACCTCACGCCTTGGTTTGTTCGGGAAGGATTCCGGCGGCTACGCCGCGCTGGCAGTCGCCGAGCAGAATCCCAAGGTAAGAGCCCTGGCGATGGATAACGTGTATGAGCAGCCGATGCAAATGTTCAACGCCCAAGTGGACCAGGTTCTCGGATCCACTCCTCTTTTCAGGGTGGTGATGGACGCGGAATTCCGCCTCATGAGTTCGGCCAGCAAGGATCCGCAGGTCGGTCAAAACCTTTCCAAGGTGGATTCGATCCCCAAGTTCTTTATCTCCGGCCGGGATACTCCACCGCTCGCGAAGATAACTGTAGACGCTTACGAACGTGTTTCTCAGCCCAAACGGATGCTGGTGATGGATCATACCCGGTTCGGCTCCATGAGCGGCACGGAAAAGAAGGAATACGAAAACCAGATCCTCGCGTTTTTCCAGCAGAACCTCTCTCTTCGGGCCGATTGATTGCCGCCCCGCGCGGCCGGGAAGGGTCGCCGGGGTCAGAGCGGTTTCCCTCGGGTCCGAAACCGCATCTTACTTGCTTGGCGGAAAGGCTGAATGGGTTCCTTAGCGGCCAACCGTTCCGCAACATCCCGCGCCGAAGGAAGAGAACGATTGGAGTCCGTGCGATTACGCCACCGCTTGGAATACGCCGCGGCTGCGGGCGCGCTGAAAGTCCTGGGTTGGCTGCCGCATTCCCTTAGCCGCGCCGCGTGCGTCGTGCTGGGCGCGTTGAGCTATTGGCTGTGGCCGCGCCTGCGGCAAGTGGGCCTGTTCAACCTTCGCCTGGCCTTTCCGGATTGGTCCGAGCGCCGGCGGCGCCAGGTGCTCTTCCGGTTCTTTCAGAACCTGGGACGCATGCTCGCCGACTTCTCCCAATTCCCGCGGCTGGACCGGGCCAACATCGAAAAACTCATCGTCTATGACGGATTTGAGAACTACGCGCAGGCCAAGAGCCTGGGGAAGGGAGTGCTCTTCCTCACCGCCCACTTCGGAAACTGGGAGCTCAGTTCTTTCGCGCACGGGCTGTACGGGTATCCGGTCAATTTTGTGGTGCGCGAACTGGACAATCCTCTGATTGACCGGCTCATCAACGGGTACCGCTCGCGGAGCGGCGGCCGCGCCATCGAAAAGAAGGATTTCGCTTTCCAGGCGCTGCGCGCACTCAAGCACGGCGAGGCGGTGGGCATTCTGATGGATCAGAACATGCTGCCGGCGGAGGGAATCTTCGCCGATTTCTTCGGGCGCGAGGCTTGCACCACCACGGGCCCGGCGCGCGTGGCGCAGAAAACCGGGATCCCTATCGTCCTTGGATTGGTCATCTGGAGCCCCAAGCTTCGGAAATATACCCTGCGCTTCGACCGCGTGGAGTGGATTCACGGGAGCGACCCGGAGCAGGAAATCATCGAGAACACCCGGAACTTCACGCACCGGATCGAAGAGTACGTGCGTCGGTATCCTGACCATTGGCTCTGGGTGCATCGCCGTTGGAAAACTCGCCCGCCGGGCGAGCCGCCGCTGTATCCTTTCTGAGCCGGAGAATTCAATCCTTCATCCGCAGCCGGGATTTTTCCCGGGCGATGCGCGAGGTGCGCCATGAAAGTCTCAGAAATTGCCGGACTGCTGGGCGGACGAGCCGCCGGCGACGTTGCGCGAGAGATTCACGGCGTTGCGGCGCTGGAATCGGCGGGCCCGCAAGAGTTGAGCTTTGCCGAGGGCCCGCGCGGGATCTCGAAAGCGGCTTCCTCCCGGGCCGGCTGCGTCCTGGTTGCTGAAGGGGCGGCGGTCGAGGGCCGAACCACGATCGCCGTCTCCAATCCCAAGTGGGCGTTCGTCCGCGCCAGCAACGCGCTGGGGCCGCGCGAGCTTCCTGAGCCGGGCATCCATCCCACCGCCGTCGTGCACCCGGAGGCGCAGGTCGCGCCCGACGCGAGCATCGGGCCCTGCGTTGTGATCGAACGCCAGGCGCGCGTGGGGCCCCGGACCCGGCTTGCCGCCGGCGTGACTCTGGGCGAGGGAGTCGAGGTCGGTGCCGATTGCATCTTTTATCCTCGAGTGACCGTCTATCCTGGCGCGCGGATCGGCAACCGCGTGATCCTTCATGCAGGAGTAGTGATTGGCTCGGACGGCTTTGGCTACGTCTTTGCCGAAGGGCGGCATAACAAATTCCCGCAAATCGGCTCGGTAGTAATTGAGGACGATGTCGAGATCGGCAGCAACACCACGGTGGACCGCGGCTCGCTAGGGACCACGGTGATCGGCGAGGGCACGAAGATTGATAACCTCGTGCAAATCGCTCACAATGTGCGCATCGGCCGGCATTCCGTGATTGCCGCGCAGACGGGTATTTCGGGAAGCTCCGAGATTGGCAATTATGTGGTGATGGCGGGACAGGTGGGAGTCGGCCCGCACGTGCATATCGAAGACCAGGCGATCATCGCCGGGCAGTCGGGCGTCCTCGACGGCAAGACGGTGCGGAAGGGAAGCACGGTTTGGGGAACTCCGGCGCGCCCCATCGCGCAGATCAAGAAGATGTACGCCAGTTTGGCCCGTCTCCCTGACCTCACCCGAATCGTGGACGATTTGTCGCGACGCCTGCCCCGGAGTGATCACTAAAGGGTGAATTGGGTGGGAACGGTTTCTCCGCCGGATATCCTCCGTGAAACTGCAGCAACCCCCGACCCGCTGCAGGCATCTACCCTGTTGAAATGAAAGCAGCTTGTTTCTGCTGAACAAGTGGTGTGCAGGAAGGGACTTTCGTTAGAGTACCCTCGTGGAGTACAATTAAGACTCGTTTCCAGGGAACACCCCTCTGTAAAACGGAGCATTGTGTCAGGTACCTCAAGACATAGAGTCGGTCGAACCGCCCTCATTGTGTGTCTTCTCCTGACTCAGTTCCAGTTGCTGTGCATGGCGGCATTGCACTGGCGGGAGAACCCGCTGCCCCCCTTTGGCGGTCCGCTTGCGGTTCAGAACGCCGATCATTCGGGTTCTCCGGCCGGTCACTGCAAGACTCCCTGCGTTGTTTGCCAGATCATCCGGCAAAACGCCGTGCGCCCGGGGGTCATTGCGCCGGCGCCACGACCCTTCTCGGGGTCAACTTTCCTCACACTCGCCCCGCCGCAGGGCTCCCATTCTTACCGGCCGTGCGTAGTCAACGGCCGTGCGCCTCCGCTCGCTTAACTTCTCAAAGCGTCATTTTCAACCCCAGGGCAGGAAGGAAGGCGCGTGCCGTTTGTGCATGCACCTTCCAGTAAGTCTTTGGGTTTCCAGACCTGAATTCCAAGGATGAATATGAGCTTTCAGCGTTTGCGACTTTTAGCGGTGTATACGGTGATCCTGGCGATATCGGGGGATGTGGCGAATGCCCAACAACCTCCGCCCGCCGTGAGGATTGACCTCGATCAGGCCATCCGTCTCGCCCTCGAGCACAACCACGCCCTGAAGGCGGCCGAGACCCAGATCCAGCAGAGCCAGGCGGAAGAAGTCACGGCATCTCTTCGTCCCAACCCGGTATTGACCTGGGATGCGCTCTTTGTTCCTTTCTTCAGTCCCGACCAGCTCAACAAAAGCTACCTGAACAACATCACCGAGTTTGACGCCGCCGTGGCCTACACCTTCGAGCGCGGGCACAAGCGCCAGGCGCGCATCCAGGCGGCGCGTGACCAGACCGCACAGATGCGCTCGCTGGTCAGCGACAACGAGCGGACATTGACCTTCGATGTGGCGCAACAGTTCATCGCCGTTTTGCTCGCCAAATCCACACTCGATTTCGCACACCAGAACCTATCGAGTTTCCAGCAGACCGTGGACTTGAGCGAAAGCCGCTACAAATCGGGCGCCATCAGCGAAGGCGACCTGCTGAAGATCAAGCTGCAGATGCTGCAGTTCCAGACCGATGTTTCCTCCGCCCAACTGGCGCTGGTGCAGTCGCTGGCCTCGCTTCGAGAGCTCCTGGGATATGACTCTGTCCCGGCCGACTACGACGTGATTGGCCAACTGGCCTACGAGCCGCTGCACGGCAACAAGGAAGATTTACAGCTCTTGGCGCTGAAGCAGCGCCCCGATTACGTCGCGGCGGAACAAGGCGTGACGCTCGCTCAAAGCCAGTTCCAGTTGGCGCGCGCCAACGGCAAGCGCGACCTGACCACCAGCGCCGGCTACACACGCGTGGGGGCGGCCAACAACGCCAGTTTCATTTTCAATATCGAAATCCCCATTTTCGACCGCAATCAGGGCGAAATCGCGCGCAGCCGGTATGCCATCACCCAATCGCAGGAAGCCAAGGCCGCGGCGGAGGAATCGGTGATGACGGACGTCGAAACGGCCTACGAAACCGTTCGCACCGGCCAGCGCGTGATCCAACTTTATCAATCGGGTTACCTCAAGCAATCGCAGGATTCACGCGACATCAGCGAGTACGCTTACAAGCGCGGCGCGGCCAGTCTTCTCGACTATCTGGACGCCGAACGCAGCTACCGCTCCACCCAGTTATCCTTTCGCCAGTCGCTGGCGACTTACATGCTGGCCATGGAGCAATTGCGCGAAGCCGTCGGAACGAGGAATCTGCCATGAAATCATTTGCGAAAAACTTGCCCAGGGGAATCAAGACCGCGGCGGCGCTGGGGGTGGCAAGCCTCCTCCTCCTCACAGCGGCTTGCGGCCACCGCGAGCAGGAGGCCGCCGAGTCCTCCACTTCTTACACGCAAAATGCCGCCGCCGGTTCGCAGGCTCAACTTTTCACAGTTCCGCAGGACCAGTTGAGCCACATTCAGGTCGTGCAGGTGGAACCGGGCAAGCTCGAACGCGTCCTGCGCCTGAGCGGGACGGTGGCTTACAACGCCTTTGAGACCACGCCCGTAGTCACGCAAGTCGGCGGCCCGGTCTCGCGCGTCGTTGCCGTGCCAGGCCAAATGGTCCGCACCGGACAGCCGCTGCTTTATGTCGCGAGCCCCGACTTTGCGCAAATGCGCTCCAATTACTTGAAGAGCCTCTCCGCATATCAACTGGCCGACCAGAACGACGCGCGCGCCAAGGACCTTTACGCTCACCACGCCATTGCCGAAGTGGATTTGCAGCAGGCGGATTCGACGCGCGCGCAGGCGCTGGCGGATTTGCAGTCGGCCGAGCAGTCGCTGAAAGTCCTGGGGCTGAGCCAGCTCAGCAGCGTGGCCCAGGACCCTTCGTCTCCTGAAATTCCCGTGTTGGCGCCGATTTCCGGCGAGGTGGTGGAAAGGCTCGCCTCACCCGGCCAGGTGGTGCAGGCGGGCTCGACGCAGGTTTTCACCATTTCCAATATGAGCACGGTCTGGGTGCTGGCCAACGTCTACGAGCGCGACCTCGGCGACGTTCACGTCGGCGACCCGGTCAGCATTCAGTCCGACGCTTATCCGGAGACTTTCCGCGGCCGGATTTCGTACGTCGCCCCGGCGTTGGACCCGGCCACCCGCACGCTGCAGGTTCGCATTGTCACCGCCAACCCCGGCGGCAAATTGAAGAAGGACATGTACGTGACGGCGACGGTCAAGGCCAGCTCGATCCCCAATGCGATCACGGTGCCGGATGCGGCCGTGCTGCGCACGAGCGAGAATCAACCCTTTGTTTATGTGGCGCGGGGAGACAACCAGTTTGGACAGCAACTGGTGGAGATCGGTGAGAGCCGCGGCGGAAGGACTCAAATCCGGAGTGGGCTCGCGGCGGGCCAGAAGGTGGTCGCGGACGGCAGTTTGTTCCTGCAATTCGCCAATTCGTTGCAGAGATGAGGTGATGGGGCTGTAGCGGCGGCGTCCTCGCCGCCGTTTTGCGAATGGCGGCGATGAGGACATCGCCGCTACAGAAAGGGAATTGCCGATTTCCGATTGACGATTGCCGAATGGCAGAAGGTAGAAACTGGAAACTAGAAACTGGAACCAGAAACCGGCCTCCAGCTTCCGATCTTCCAGTTCCCAATTTCCATTTTCCAGTTTCCGTCTTTTCCCATTGGCAATCGCCAATCATCAATCGTCAATGAAGGTATGATACATCGCATTGTTCAAGCTGCTTTACGCCAGCGCTTCCTGGTGCTGATGCTGACGGCATTCATGGTGGCGGCGGGCGTAGTTTCTTTCCAGCGCATGCCCGTGGACGCTTATCCCGACCTCTCGCCTCCCATGGTGGAGCTGATTACGCAGTGGCCGGGCCACGCCGCGGAGGAAACCGAGCGGCTGGTGACCCTTCCCATCGAGCTGGAAATCAACGGCACGCCGGACCTCGAGGTGATGCGCTCCATCTCGCTGTATGGCCTTTCCGACGTCCGCCTGACTTTCAAAGAAGGCACCGACAACTATTTTGCCCGGCAAGTTGTGTTCGAGCGGCTGGCCAACGTCGAGTTGCCAAGCGGCGTCACGTCTTCGATGGCGCCGTTGTTCAGCCCCAGCGGGCTGGTCTATCGCTACGTTCTCGAAAGCCCTGACCGCACGCCACAGGAGCTGAAAACCATCCAGGACTGGGTGCTCACCCGGGCCTACCGGTCGGTGCCGGGCGTCGCGGACGATTCGGGCTTCGGCGGCACGACCATGCAATACCAGGTGCTGCTCGACCCGACGCGCCTCTACGGTTTCCATCTGACGGTCCCGCAGGTGATGCAATCCCTCGCCGCCAACAACTCCAACGCCGGCGGCGGTTTTTATTCCCAGGGCGGCCAGTTCTACTACGTGCGCGGCCTGGGCCTGGTGCGCGACACGCAGGACATCTCCCACATCGTTGTCGCGAGCCACAACGGCGCGCCGGTCCGCATCAGCGACATCGGCAACGTCGTCATCGGCCACGCGCCGCGCCTGGGCGAATTCGGGTTCATGAAGAACGACGACGCCGTCGAAGGCGTCATCCTGATGCGCCGCGGCGAGCAGACGCAGAACGTCTTGAAGCGCGTCGAAGCGAAAACCAACGAGCTGAACACCCAAGTTCTTCCCAAAGACGTCAAGGTGCGGCCGTTTTACGACCGCAGCGATCTGGTGCGCCTGACCACTGACACGGTCGAAGCCAACCTCCTGCGCGGCATGATCCTGGTGCTGATTGTGCTGATGTTTTTCCTGGTCAGCGTGCGCGCGGCGGTTATCACCGCGCTGACGATTCCGCTGGCGCTGGCATTTGCCTTCATCGTCCTCCACGCCCACGACGTTTCCGCCAACCTGCTTTCCATCGGCGCCATTGATTTCGGCATCATCATTGACGGCACCGTGGTGATGATGGAAAACATCTACCGCGAGCTGGGGCTGCGCCACGGGCAGGAGTACGAGCTGCGCGAGGTCATTGCCGCCGCGGCGCGCGACGTGGACCGGCCGATTTTCTATTCCGTCGCCGTCATCATCGCCGGTTATCTGCCTATCTACGCGCTCAGCGGCCCTTCCGGCAAACTCTTCCATCCCATGGCCGACACCATGTCTTTTGCGCTTCTGGGGGCGCTGGTCCTGACCCTGACGCTGGTTCCGGTGCTGGCTTCGTACTGGTTCAAAGGCGGCGTGCGGGAAAAAGTCAACCGGCCGTTCGAATGGGTCAAAGGGATTTATGCCCGGCACCTGGACCGCTGCTTGGACCATCCCAAACTGACGCTGCTGGTGGCGGCGGCGATTTTCGGGGCGACTCTGCTCCTGATTCCTTCCATCGGCGGCGAGTTCATGCCCCACCTGGACGAAGGGGCGCTCTGGGTGCGCGCCACCCTGCCTTACACCATCTCCTTCAACGAGGCCAGCAAGATTGCTCCGCAAATCCGCGCCATCCTGATGTCCTATCCCCAGGTCACGGTAGTCGGCTCGGAACTGGGCCGCCCCGACGACGGCACCGACCCCACGGGCTTTTTCAACTGCGAGTTTTATGTGGGCCTGAGGCCTTACAACGATGCGGCATGGAAGAAGAGCCCCTACCATACCAAGGAGGAGTTGACCAAGGACATCCAGAAGCGGCTGCAGGCGTTTCCTGGAATCATCTTCAATTACACCCAGCCGGCCGAAGACGCGGTGGACGAAGCGCTGACCGGATTAAAGAGCTCGCTTGCCGTCAAGATTTACGGTGAGGATTTGAACGTCCTGCAGGACAGGGCGCTCAAGATCAAGAACGTTCTCAGCAAAGTTCCGGGGTTCACGGACCTGACCGTGGTGCGGGAACTCGGCCAGCCCAGCCTGCTGATTGACGTGGACCGCGCCAAGGTTGCGCGCTACGGAATCAACGTGGCAGACGTGGAAGCGGTGGTGGAAGCGGCGGTGGGCGGACAGGCGGTCACCCAAGGGATTCAAGGTGAGAAGCTCTTTGATCTGGTCGTGCGCATGGAGCCGCAATTCCGCTCTAGCGCCGGCAGCATCGGCGACCTGCTGGTCGGCACGCCCGACGGCCAACAAATTCCGCTCAAACAACTGGCCGACATCCGCGAGGGTAACGGCGCATCGTTCATCTATCGCGAGAATAATTCCCGTTACATCGGCATCCAGTACAGCATCGAGGGCCGCGACCTGGAAAGCGCGGTGAAAGCCGGGCAGAAGGCGGTGAAAGCCGCCGTTCCTCTGCCGGCCGGGTACACGCTGAAGTGGGGCGGGGAATACAGCGAGTTTCTGGCGGCCAAGAAGCAGCTCAATGTCATCGGGCCGCTCACCCTCGTCCTGATTTTCATGATTCTGTTCGCGCTCTACGGCAACTTCAAATTTCCCGTCGGGATCGCGCTGGGAGTCGTCATCACAGAGCCGGTGGGGGCGCTGATCGCGCTGAAACTGACCGGCACTCCCTTCAGTGTCTCTTCCGTGCTCGGCCTGCTGGCCCTGATGGGCGTGTCGGTTGAGACGGCGGTCATCCTGGTCTCCTACATCAACAAGCTGCGCCTGGAAGAGGGAATGACCATCCGGAATGCGACATACGAAGCGGCGCTGCTGAGGCTCCGGCCGATCATGATGACGGCGCTGGTCGCTTGCCTGGGACTGTTGCCCGCGGCGCTTTCGACCGGCATCGGCTCCGACACCCAGAAGCCCTTCGCCATCGTCATCGTTTCGGGGGTCATCTCCCGACTCCTGCTCGGCTTTTTCGTGGACCCGGCGATTTACACCTTGGTTGCACATGACGGCGACGTTTTGCAGGTGTAGAATAACGGCAAGGTGCGAGTGGTGCTGAATCGTCAACTTCGAAGGCGCTTTCACGGCCGCCGTCCGCGGCGCGGGAACCTGTGGCTCGCCGGGGTCTGGGTGGCGCTCGCCCTCCAGGTGCACATTTTCCTGGTGCTGCAGCTCCATAACCACCAGGCGACGCTCAGTTCGATTGCACAAAGCCAGTCGAACTCCGCCAACGCCGGGCCTTCCCTCTACGCCGTCAACCTGCTTTGTCCCGCGTGCCAGATCGCGCGGCACGGAATCGTTCACCCGCCCAGCGAGAACCTCAGAGGCGCAGCCCTGCCGCAGATCCAACGCGCCCAGGCGTTGCTCCCTTCATGGCCTTCGCTGGTTCCTTTCCTGAAGCTCTCCGGAAGAGACCCTCCTCATTGCTGAGAGTTACTCGGCGTCTCAGCAAGATTCAAATTCAACTTCCTAGAGGAGGACCCTATGCACGTTCCCCGCTACGATTTTCTTTTTGGCCACCGCTCTTCCAGAGCGATGCTGTCACGCGGTTTTCGATTGAAGGCTCCTATAATTCCTCTGCTTTTCATCACCGGTTTATTCGTTTTCTGGCCCGGGACTGCTTGTGGGCAGGTTGCGGGTTCGGGAAGCATCCAGGGAACCGTCCTTGACCCCTCAGGCGCCGCGGTGCCGAAGGCCACGGTCACGATTCACAATCCGGTCAGCGGTTACGAGCGGTCAGGCCAGACGGACAGTCAGGGGCAATTCAGCTTCTCGAATGTGCCGTTCAATTCCTATCACATGACGGTCACGGCTGCGGGCTTTGCCGACTTTGCGGAGGACGTCGCGGTGCGGTCCGCGGTCCCTGAAGAGGTAAAGGTCTCCTTGAAACTGGCGGGAACTACCCAAACCGTGACGGGCGAGTCTGCCCCGGACTTGATTGAGACTACTCCCACCGCCCACACCGACGTCTCACGCCAACTGTTCGACAAAGTTCCGCTGGAAAGCCAATCCTCATCCCTCAGTTCGCTCGTGACGCTGACCTCGCCGGGGGTGACTGCGGATTCGAACGGCATGTTCCACGCCTTGGGAGACCACGCACAAAACTCGTTTTCAATTGACGGGCAGCCCATCACCGACCAGCAGAGCAAGGTTTTCTCCAATCAGGTTCCGATTGCCTCCATCCAGTCGCTGGAAGTCATTGAGGGAGCCCCGCCGGCGGAATATGGAGACAAAACCAACCTGGTGATTGTGGCGCAAACGCGGTCAGGCCTCGGGGAGACGCAGCCGCATGGCGACCTAGACGCCTCTTATGGCACGTTTGGGTCATCTACGGAAGGATTCGATCTTGGCTACGGAGGAAAGAATTGGGGGAATTTCATCGCCGCCAACGGCATGAATACCAGCCGGTTTCTTGACACGCCGGAGTTCAGCCCTCTGCACGACAAGGGGAATGAAGAGAATCTTTTTGACCGCGTTGACTATCGGTTTACCCCGGCGGACAGCTTCCACACTAACATTGGCTATACGCGGTCGTGGTTTCAGACACCGAATTCGATCGACGCCCAATACGCCCGAGCATGGTCAGGAGTAGTCGTCAATAACGGAGGCTTGGGCCCTGACGGGCTGCCTGTGGGAGCGCAGGACCAGCGCTCGCTGATTAACACGTTCAACATTGCTCCAACCTGGACGCATCTTTTCGGCACCGACGCCCTTTTCACCCTGGGCGGATATGTGCGGCAGGACCGGTATCACTACATCCCCAGCCGCAATCCCTTTGCCGACTTTACACCAGACCTGCAATTCCAGAGTGTTGGCCAGAATCGGCGGCTGACGAATGCCGGAGCTCGCGTGGATTTTTCTTACTCCAAAGGCGTCCACAATCTGAAGGCGGGAATTAATTTCGCGCACTGGTTCCTGACGGAAGACGACCGATTCGGAATCGTGGACCCGACGTTCAATTCACCTTGTTTCAACGCCGACGGAAACCCTAACACGGACCCCGCTGTACCCGCCCAGACACAATGTGGAGGCGCGCTCAACCCGGGTGGCACGGCCAACCCAGACTATAGCGGCATCCTTACGCCCTACGACCTGACTCGGGGAGGGGCCTACTACCCCTTTAACGCTCATACCGACATCAAGGAACTGGGTTTGTATGTCCAGGACGCGATTACCCTGGGCCCATGGAACTTTAATCTTGGCCTTCGCCAGGATTTATACAATGGGATAACCATTGCCCGGCAGACGGAACCGCGCCTGGGCGCCGCGTACAACATCAAGCGAACCAACACGGTGCTGCGGTTTTCTTATGCGCACACGCTCGAAACACCCTTCAATGAAAACCTGATTCTGGCCAGCAACGGTTGCAATTACCCCGTGATTAATTCGCTGATGTCTATCACCCAGGGCTATCCATGCATCACCGAACCCATACACCCCGGCACTCGCAATTACTATGCGGCTGGTCTGGAGCAGGCTTTCGGCCGCTACCTGGTCGTGGACGGCGAGTACAGTTGGATGTACACCCACGGTGTCTACGATTTCAGCATCTTCGGCAACACGCCAATCACTTTTCCCATCGTGTGGGATAAATCGAAAATCCCCGGGTATGCGGTTCGAGTCAGCGTGCCCGACTATCACGGCCTGACGGCGCTCGTGGTTTTCTCTTCCTTCGCGTCGAGGTTCTTCGAGCCGCAGATCGGCGGCATTGGCGTGTCACCCAAAGGGCAGGGAGGAAACGCGGTCTTCCGCATTGACCACGACGAGAAGTTCCAACAGACGACTCACCTGCAATACCAGCCGCGCAAGAACTGGCCTTGGATCGGTTTCAACTGGCGGTACGACAGCGGACTTGTAGCGGGCTCGGCGCCATTCGCTGCGGACACCTCGACTCCCGTTGATCTTACAGGAATTTCGGCGGATCAGCAGTTGGAGGGCGGGCTATATTGCGGAAATCAGCTCCCCACGCTCTCGAATCCTTTGACGAGCTGCGCACCGTCACAATTCGGCTCGACCCTCATCAATATCCCAGCGCCGGGGACGGAGAACAACGATCACAATCCACCCCGAATTAAACCCCGAAGCCTGTTCGACTTGGCCGTGGGAGATGACAATATTTTCCATGGGGACAAGTATAAGTGGGGCGTCACATTGACGGTCGTCAACCTGACCGACAAGAAGGCGCTTTACAATTTCCTTTCAACGTTTATCGGGACACATTACGTAACGCCGCGCACAGTAACTGCTCAGGTCGCGTTCCATTTCTAATTGTTTGGTTAAGCAGGCCCCGGACGGACACAATCGCCGTCCGCCGGGGCCTGCTTTGTTCCTCCATCCACCAGCGGCGCCCGGGCCCGCAGGGGGAACCCGTGCGCCTGGAGCCTTGACAATATAAGCCTAATATACTAGGCTATCACTGTCACCAGCGACGGCTCCTTGCCCAAGCCCCTGGCTGCGGAAGATTGCTATGTCCGGGCTCCAACCATGCCCGACGCGCCGCCCTTTGGAATTCCCGTTGCGCATCGGGCCTTCACTGCATCTTACAGGCTTGGCCCGTTCATCCATCTCCTGTGGCGCCGAATCTCCTGGCGGACTGAAGAGGCGCGCCGCGGAAAAGGAGAGAAACACGAAGGGCTTCTTGGCCAGCCAAGCCACGAAGTTATTGAAAACACAGGAGGGCATGCATTGGGAATTTCGATTTGATGCCCCAACGAACCCCAAACAAACCACCACCGAAGCCGCCGGATGAATAACCTCCGGTGGTGGAACCGGTGTGGCGCCGCGACAAATTATCCCACTTGAAAATTGCATTCGACGGGGCAGGTTGGTTAGAATGGGAGGAGACTGACTACGACCGTTCAGGGCGTAAGGGAGGGAGACAATCGAGTTGACTAAGAGGGAAGCTTTCAGAATTGCGCTTGGGTTTTGCGCCGGGCTGGCGGTGGCCGCGGGGGTGGTATTCGTTTTCGGCCGGGGCAGCGGCGCTCAGGCTCAAGCGGCCAACACGCCGCCTCAGGGGGAAAGGGTGATCCGCTATATTCGCGAGCGGTTCGGGGTGCCCGATGCCGAGAACTTGACGCTGCAGCCCTTTCAGGACTCGCGTTATCCCGGATATTACAGCACCACCGTCACGGCGGAGGCGGGCACCGCCAAGCGCACGTCCACGATTTCCGTTTCCAAGGACGGCCGCTACCTGATTCTGGGGGATTTCGTACCGCTCGGTGCCGACCCGAAGCAGGGGATGATGCGCGAACTCGCCGCAACCTTCAAACTTCCTCCGACCGTCAAGCTGGCGGTGGGGGCGTTCGCGCCTTCTCCTTATCCGAATTTTCTCCAGACGACGGTCACGGCGCAAAGCGGGGGAAGGGTCAACAAGCAGAAGTATTACGTCACTCGCGACAGGCGCTTTGCCGTCCTGGGTGGCATTTACAATATGGATGTTGACCCCCGGCAGCAGGCCCTGCGGACGATCAAGCTGACGGACCAGCCGTCGGCGGGCGCCCCCAACGCTCCGGTGACCATCGTCGAGTATGCGGACATGGAATGCCCGATGTGCGCGCGCGAGCACGAATTTCTGGTCAAGGATGTCCTGTCGCGTTACCCGGGCAAGGTCCGCGTGGTCTTCAAGGAATTTCCGCTGGTCTCGATCCACACTTGGTCGTACACCGCCGCCATTGCCGATCAATGCGCGTATCAGATTGATCCCACAAAGTACGTGCCCTATCGCAGCCGGATTTTCGAGAATCAGCTTAACATCAATGCCACGACCGTGCGGGACTTGCTTCTTTATTACGGCCAGCAGGTGGGGCTTGACCGGCTGAAGCTGGCGGCGTGTATTGATTCCAAGGCGTCGCTGCCGCGCGTGGAGGAGGACCTCCGCGAAGCGAAGGCACTGGACCTGAACCAGACGCCAACCTTCTTCATCAACGGCCGTAAGGTTGTCGGCGGAGGCCCGCCGGAAACTTTCTTTCAAATGATTGACGAGGCTCTGCGCGCCGCGGGCTGAGACCGCGCGTCAGATTCGGGACGCCAACCCTCGGGTAAACGACGCCGCCCTGACGAGATCGCTCTAACCCTCGCGCCACGGCCCCTCGGCAATCTCGGGCCTCGGCAGCTTTCCCGCCTTCCGCAGCCGCGGCAGCAGAATCAGCAGCGTCAGAAAGTAAACCAGGCACACGGCTCCGCCGAAGGCCAGCGCGAACCTGGCGCCCAGCGCCTCCGCCACCGCGCCGGCCTGCAGGCTGCCCAGCGGCAGCAAGCCGGACATCGCCATGTAGTAAATGCTCATGACGCGCCCGCGAAGCTGCGGCGGAGTGGTCATCTGCAGTGTGGTATTGGTCAGCGTCAGCGTGCCCACCATCGTGGCGCCCATCACCACCAGCATCGAGAACGCGAACCAGAACGAGTGGGCCAGCGCAAAGAAAATCAGCGCTAGCGAAAAGACGGAGCCGTTGGTGAAGATGTAGCCGCCCCGCCGCTCCGGCGTTCCGCGCGCGGCGATGACCAGCGCCGCCGTCACCGCTCCCAGGCCCGCGCCCGCCATCAGGTATCCCAAGCCGGTGGCGCCGACGTGCAGCAGGTTGCGCGCGAAGACCGGCATCAGAACAATGAAGGGCAGTCCCAGAAAACTGATGAAGGCCGGCACCGTTAATAAAACAATTAACAGGCGGTACTGGTTGAGATAACGGAACGCGTCGAGCATCGCGTTCCACAGCCGCGCGCTCGCGTGGGGCGGGCGCGGCGGGATGGAGATCATCAGCAGGGCGATGATCAGCGCGAGAAAACTGACGGAATTGAGGTAGAAGCACGCTGCCGCGCCCAGTGTGCCGAGCGCCAGGCCGGCCAGCGTGGGGCCGATGGCGCGCGACATATTGAATTGCGCCGAATTCAGCGCGATGGCGTTCAGCAAGTCCTCGCGCGGCACCAGGTCCGGGATCAGCGCCTGATAGGCGGGATAATTGAGCGCCATGGCGATGCCCGTCAGCAGGCTGATGCCGAGAATCGCCGCGATGTTGATGCGGTGGAACGAGGTCAGGACCGCCAGCGCCAGCGCGAGCAGCATCATGGCCGTTTGGGTGTAGAGCATCAGCCGCCGGCGGCTCAGGCGGTCGGCGATCGCTCCGCCCGGCAGCGCGAAGACCAGCGTCGGAGCCAGACTGAGGAATCCGTTGAGCCCCAGCAGAAAGGGCGAGTTCGTCATGACGACGATCACCCAGCCGAGGGCCACGTTCTGCATCCAGGTGCCGATGTTGGAAAAGAAATTCCCGGTCCAGAAGAGGCCGAAATCGCGGCGGTAGAGAGAGCGAAACATCCCCCACCGCCGCTTGGGGATGAGGGCGGGCACGGCGGCAGTGGTCCGGTTCGGTTCGTTGCAGCCCATGAATCGGTTGCTTGAATGCAATTCCATTATAACTGCGATTCGGACTTGATGGCGTAACCCTACGGCCAAATCTTTCGTCGAAGGCTATTGAGAGCAGGAAACGGAGGAGAGAAAAATGACCAAGTGGATGAGAGTTGGAATAGCGCTGGCAGTGGCCGTCGTCCTGGGCGGGGTGACGGTGGGCGCGGTGTCCTGGGCCCAGACGGCTGGGCGCTTTCGGACCGCCGGACCGGGCGGCGAATTTCGAGCCCGCGGCTTTGCCGAAGGCCGTGATTTCGGAAATGGCCGGCGAATGGGCGCAAGGCTGCTGGCGATGCTTGATAATGACCGCGTCAAGAGCGCGCTGGGGCTGACCGAGGACCAGTCGAATCGCCTTCGCCAGATTGTGCTCGACACGGAAAAATCCAACATCCAGACGAGGGCGGAAGTTCAGGTCCGCGGGATCGAGCTGCGCGAGCTGCTGCGCGCCGATAATCCGGATCGCGACGCCGTGATGAAGAAGATTGACGAAATCTCCGCCTTGCGAACCCAAATCGCGAAAGAGGACGTGGACGCGCTCTTGAAAGCCAAGAGCATTCTGACGCCCGAGCAACAGAAGAAGATCAGAGACTTCATCGAGATGCGGCGTGCCGGATTGGGAACGGAGAGGGACGGCCGGACGTTCGGATGGCGCCGGCAAGGCGGAGGGACGATGCGCGCTCCGCAGCCGCCCGCTGCGCCCAAGCCGCCTGCCACACCTCCTGACGAGCAGTAACCGTTTTCTCGATCATGGAAAAGGGCCACCACGGGTGGCCCTTCTTTTTTGACTTTTCCTCTGTCCCCTCCCAGGTTCTTCCCTGCCTCCTACCGGTTTGGGCGTTTACATCCCTTGAGGATTGTTCTATAGTCCCGCTCGATGCGTGCCGGAATTCGCGCGGCAGGGTGTCGGCGTCTTTGCCCCGGGACAAGGGTTTGCGGCGAATACGGCGCGAAGAGCAAGGGAAGGCGCACCCTCGCATAGCGGCCTGAGGAGCTGATAAGGGCGCAGGAGTGGGCGTGGAAGAAACTACAAAGAGCGACGAACTCCAACGCGAAATTCACGATCTCGAGCGGAAGGATTTCGATCTCTGGTCCATCGGAGTTCTGGTCGTCCTCATCCTGGCCGCTGGATTTGCGGCCCTCGTCCTGCCCAACGTCCTGGGGCATCACGGCTTTCTCCGGGTGAACGAGCGCTACCTCCCTCAGCTTTTCTTTGGATTCATCGTTCTCATCGTGTTGTTTAACATCTACACGTTGCAGCGCCGCCGGAACCTTCAAAAAGCGCGCGACCGGCTGATGCACGAACTGATTCGCCGTGAGGCCGCGGAAAAGCTGTCCCTGGTGGATCCGCTGACGGAACTCTATAACCGCCGTTACCTCACTCAGGTTATGACGCGCGAGTCCAGTCGCGCCGACCGGCTCGGTTCCGAGATGACTTTTCTGGTTGTGGACATTGACGGATTCCGGGCGCTCAACACGCGTTTCGGGCACCTTCGCGGGGACCGGATCCTGAGCGAGGTGGCGCAGATTCTGAAACGCACCTTTCGCACTTCGGACACCATCGTGCGTTACGGGGGCGACGAATTCCTGGTTTTGTTGCCCGACGCGGACCGAGCGCAAGCCCGGCAGGGCGTCGACAGGCTCCTGAAACAAATTGAGCGCTGGAACCGCTCCAACAGCGGCGAAGGCTTTGCGTTGGGCCTGACTTGCGGGCTCGCGGCTTATGCGAAGGGTGCCGATGCCAATGCAGTCCTGCAAGCGGCCTTTCAGGATTTGGATTCGCAGAAGTCCCACCCTTCGCCTCCCGCCTAGTCCTTCTTCGACCTATATCTGAACTCTGGCGCAAATCTCCGGGCGCTGCAGGCAGCCCTGTCTTTTGCTTCCACCCGGGACGCGGGCTATAATAAATAGTTTGCATTTGGCCGCTGAGACTCACTGTGGATCTCCACATGGATCGGGCAGATGTGAAGCCCGCGCGGCCGGATTACGCAGGGAAGTTCTCCGAATCGGAATCAAACAGGCGACCCTTGAACAACACTCATCAGACGATAGCTTCTGATCCGGTTTCGCCGCGGCCGCGCTTGTCCGATAGCGGAACAGATGGTGCGGCCGCGGGAGCGGCCATGCCTTCGAGCAACCTAGGTGGCACAAGCCAGCAACTGTCAACGGCCGGGGGAAAGGGTGCAGGCTCGCCCGAAACTTCGAATGACAGCTCGATTGTGGTGCGCGGGGCGCGCGTCCACAACCTGAAAAATCTCGACTGCGAAATCCCTCACAACCGCCTGACCGTGGTGACGGGCGTTTCCGGCTCCGGTAAATCCAGCCTGGCGTTTGACACGATTTACTCCGAGGGCCAGCGGCGTTACGTCGAATCGCTCTCTGCCTATGCCCGCCAGTTCCTGGAACGCATGGAAAAGCCGGACGTGGATGAGGTCGAGGGCATCGCGCCCGCCGTCGCCATCAAGCAGAAAAACTCCACGCGCAATCCGCGCTCGACCGTCGGCACCTCAACGGAAATCTTCGATTACCTCCGGCTTCTCTATGCGCGTGTGGGCATCACCCTCTGCCCGACCTGCGGCCAAGTCGTCACCCGTGATCATGTGGACGAGATTGCTGACCGCATCCTGAAGCTCGAGCCGGGGCGGAGATTCTATGTCCTTTTTCAGGTGAACTCCGACGTCGCGGTCGGGGAGGTCAGCAGCCCGACCTCGCAGCCGAAGCGGCGCGCGGCGCGCGGTGCGGAGCGGAATGCCGCGCCGTCTCGCGCTGCCAAAGACCAGCTCGGGGCTCCGCAGCCCCGGCCACCTGAGGAGGCGCTCAAGCCCCGATTGTTTGCCTTGCGCCAATCCGGTTTCAACCGGCTTTATCAGGATGGTCGTGTGTTCGAGTTTTCCACGCCGGAGTCCCTGCTCGAAGTTGATTTCGCGCGGCCGGTTTATGTCCTAGTGGATCGGCTCGCGGTCAGCCCTGAGATTCGGCAGCGGGTGATTGACTCCATCGAGCTCTGCTATCGCGAATCGGGCGAAGCGATTTTGGAGTTTGTGGTTGCGGACGCCTCCGTGCCGTCCGCCGAGCCCGAACGGCTCGTCTTCAACGAACGCTTTGAGTGCAAGAAATGCCGGACGGTGTTTCAGGAGCCCGAGCCGCGCCTGTTCTCCTTCAACAATCCCTTCGGAGCGTGCCCGCGCTGCCAGGGTTTCGGAAACACGATTGATTTCGATATGGACCGGGTGATTCCCGACAAGGGCAAGTCGCTCGCCGAGGGCGCCGTGGGACCCTGGACCAAGCCGCGTTATCGCGGACTGTTCAACGAAATGAAGCGCGCCGCGCGTTCGCAAGGCGTTCCGCTGGACGTGCCCTATCACCGCTTGACGTCCGCGCAGCGGCGTTGGGTGATGGAAGGCGATGGCGAATTCCCCGGCATTCGCGGTTTTTTCCAGTACCTCGAACGCAAGAAGTACAAGCTGCACGTGCGCGTTTTCCTGAGCCGCTACCGCGGCTATGCTCTTTGCCCGCTGTGCGAAGGAGGACGGCTGCGTCAGGAAGCGCTGAACGTTCGCGTGGCCGGAAAAACCATCACGGAAGTCTGCGCCCTGTCGGTTCAGGAGGCGTATCAGTTCTTCAATGAGCTGCGCCTCGAGCCGCACCAGCAAACCGTCGCCGTCAAAGTCCTGGAAGAGATTCGCTCGCGGCTGAAATACCTCTACAAAGTCGGCCTCGAATACCTGACGCTCGATCGCCTGGCGTCCTCGCTCTCGGGCGGCGAATCGCAACGGATTCAACTGGCGACTTCGCTCGGTTCCAATCTGGTCGGCGCACTTTATGTACTTGATGAGCCGTCCATCGGCCTGCACGCACGCGATACGGGGAGGCTGATCGAAATCCTGAAAAACCTGCGTGACTTGGGGAACACCATCCTGGTGGTCGAGCACGATCGAGAGATGATTCACCAGGCGGATAAGGTCCTGGACCTCGGACCCGGCGCGGGCGAGCACGGTGGCCGCATGATTTTCGCTGGCGACTGGGAAAGCCTGCTGCGCGACCCGCACTCGCTGACGGGCAGGTATCTTTCCGGCGAGCTCGGAATTCCGCTGCCCGAGGAGCGCCGCAAGCCGGGCAAGAATTGGCTGCGGATTCGCGGCGCGCGCCAGCACAATCTGAAATCCATTGACGTGGACATCCCGCTCGGCCTGATGGTGTGCATCAGCGGCGTATCGGGCTCGGGAAAATCCACGCTGGTGCACGACGTGCTCTACAACGCGTTGATATCGCAGCAGGGCCTCGCAGGAGCAAAGGCCGAGTTTGACCGCCTGGAGGGCGCGGTGGAAAACGTGGTGCTGGTGGACCAGTCGCCACTGGGGCGCACGCCGCGCTCGAATCCCATTACCTACATCAAGGCCTTCGACGCCATCCGCGAAATCTTCGCCTCGACGCCCGAAGCGCGCAAACGCGGCTACTCGCCCGGCTATTTCTCCTTCAACATCCCCGGCGGTCGCTGCGAAACCTGCCAGGGCGACGGCACCGTTACAGTTGAAATGCAGTTTCTCGCGGACGTCGATTTGGTTTGCGAGGAGTGCCGGGGCAAACGCTTCAAGCCCGCGGTGCTCGAAGTCCGCTACAAAGGGAAGAACATTCACGAAGTGCTGCAACTGACCGTCAAGGAAGCTCTGGCGTTTTTCTCCGCCGCTCCCAAAGTGACCAGCAAGATTCGCGTGCTCGACGAAGTCGGATTGGGTTACCTGCGCCTGGGCCAGTCCGCCACCACGCTTTCGGGCGGCGAGGCCCAGCGCGTGCGGCTGGCCGCGCACCTGGCTCACGCCGCCGGCGAGAAGACGCTGTTCATTTTCGACGAGCCGACTACCGGCCTGCACTTCGACGACATCAACAAGCTGCTGGCCGCGTTCCGCAAGTTGCTCGACGCCGGCGCCAGCATTCTCATCATCGAGCACAACCTCGACGTCCTGAAAACCGCGGATTGGATCATTGACCTGGGCCCGGAAGGCGGCGAGGCCGGCGGGTACGTGGTCGAAGCCGGGCCACCCGAGAAAGTGGCAAAGCATCCTCATTCTCATACGGCAAAGTTCTTGCTGCCGTATCTTGCGGCCCCGGGCCGGACAAACTCCGGATTGACATGATGCGCATGCCTGCTTTCCTCCAACCCGCGAACGCGAAGCCCGGCCGGAACGCGAAATCACCCGCTCAACTGATTGTTCTTTTCCTTCTGGTGGCGCTGCTGGTGGGTCGCTGCAGGCTGCGCGCGCAAAATCCTGCGCCTGCTGTCCAGGACTTCAACACGCCCGATGTCAACAAGCTCTTGCAGGCTGCGCAGGACGCGCTCGACGAGAAGAAGTTCGACTCTGCCGCCACCACTTTGGAGAAGGTGGTCAAGCTGCGGCCCGACTTCGCACCCGCCTGGTTCAACCTTGGCTATGCTTACACCGCGTTGGGGCGCAAGGACGACGCTGTCGCCGCTTACCAGAAAACTCTGGACCTCAAGCCGGATCTGTTCCAGGCACAACTGAACCTGGGCATTCTTCTCATCGAGATGAACCGCGCTTCGGAAGCCGCGGAGTATCTAGAAAAAGCGGCGAGCCTCAAACCGGACAGTCATCGCGCGCACCTTTATTTCGCCCGCGCCCGGGCCGCCGAGCAAAAGTTCGCCGAGGCAGAAAAGGAATTCCAGGAGGCCTTGCGGCTCGATCCGGCCTCCGCGATAGCCAACTTCGATCTCGGCCAGCTCTACCTGAACGAGAAGAAGTTCGACGCCGCGCGAGCATCCTTTGTCAAAGCCGCGCAACTCGATCCCAAACTCGCCCAGGCTCACCTCGGACTGGCGCTTGCGGCCGAAGGCATGAAATCACCCGAGGAAGCCGCCAAGTATTTTGAGATCTATCTCGCCGCGCAGCCTGGCGATGCCGAGACGCGATTTCATCTCGCCAAGGTTTATCTCGGGATGGGCAAGAACGACCAGGCCCTCTCCTGCTTGGAAACGGCTTATCAAGCCAGGCCCGACCTGCCCGGCCTGGCGGCCGCTCTGGGCGATGTCTACGCGCTGCTCGGCAAGTTCACTGATTCCGAGAAATTCTACCGCCAGGCACTGACTGCGACGCCGGACATTTCGGATCTTCACCGTGCCTTGGGCCGCACGCTCCTCGAGGAAAAGAAATATCCCGACGCCGAAGCGGAGTTTCGCTCCGCTTTGAAGCTTGACCCGAAGAATCGCGAGGCGCTCAAGGGACTCGCCTCCAGCCTTTATCTCGAGAAACGCTACGCCGACGTCATCCCGCTTTACGAAGCCCTGGCCCAGGCGCCGGATTCCCCCGGCGTTTTCTTTCTGCTCGCCACCTGCTACGACCATCTCCGCATCAAACCCAAGGCGCTCGAAAACTACGAGCACTTTCTCAGCCTCTCCCACGGTCAAAATCCGGACCAGGAGTGGCAGGCGCGGCAGCGCGCCAAACTCATCCGCGACGAACTGAAAAGATAGATATAATAAGAAGGATCTATGAACATTCGCGTCGCTGTGGCGGGAGCATTCTCGCTGGTATTGTTTTGGAGCGCGAGCGCGCGGGCCGCTTCGCCGCGCAAATCCCGCGATAAAGAAGCCAAACTGCTTTCCAAACTCGAGCGGGAGAAGAATCCCGTCAAGAAAGCCAAGCTCGAAACGAAGCTGGGACGGCTGAAGCTCCAACGGGCTTTCGACGCGTACGATCAAGGGCATTACGACCAATGCTGGAAGTCGCTCGATGAATACCTGACGCGGATGAACAACGCGTGGGCCGACCTGGTTGCTTCCGGACGTCAAGCCGCCAAAAAGCCGGACGGTTTCAAGCAACTCGAGATCGCCTTGCGCGAATCGCAGCGCGATCTTCACGATTTCGAAACTCGCCTGACCTATGAGGAGCGCGAGGCGGCTGAAAAGGTCGCCGCGCAGACAGTGCAATTGCACAGCCGCGTCCTGAGAGCACTCTTCCCCGGCGCCGCCCCGAAGCGCAAAAAGACCAGCATGGCCGGCAATCAGCCGGCCGGCTCCGAACCCAAGAAGGGGCCGCAATGAAGCCCAGGTACCGTGCCGCTGTGATCGGGATTTTCGTTCTGGCCTCGTTTGCCGGCGCGCGCCTCCTGGCGCAACAGGGCGCTTACCTGAGCGACGACGAAGCGGATGAGCTCCGCGACGCTCAGGACTCCAGCCTGCGAATCGAGGTCTACCTGAAGCTGGAGGAGTCCCGGCTGGATCAGATGGACGGCCTGAGGGATGAGCCGGCCAAACTGCGTATCCTGCTTTCCCAGTTTGTTTCCATAAACGAAGAAATGAAGGACTGGATTCAGGATCAGTACGACCACCACGGCGACATGCGCAAAGGGTTGCGGTCGCTCCTCGAGCACGGTCCGCAACAGCTTGAGCTGCTGAAACAGATCCAGAAGTGGCCCGGCGCATCGGACGCCGAGTACGCCTCTAACCTTCACGAGGCCATTGACAGCGTGACGGACGGATTGAACGGCGCCACACAGGCCTTAACGGACCAGCAGAAGATGTTCGGCGTGCTCAAGCGCGAGGAGAAGGCCGACGCCAAAGCCACCAGGGAACGCATTAAGGAAGAAAAGAAACGCAACAAGGAAGAAGAAAAACTCCGGAAGCGCATGGAGCGCCAATCCAAGTCCGATTCCGACAATAATTGAACAAACCTTTGCCCTCATTTGCTTCAACCAGCCGGCCGCGCCAGCTTTCGCTGATGCCCGCGCCGTCGTTCGAGCGAGCGGCCGCGTCCGGCACGCGGCTGGCGCTGACCTTCGAGCGCGTGTTCCGCCACCTGGCGATCCGGCGCCCGGTTCCCGCTTTCCAGGTTGAATTTCGCGCCTTTGCGGGGTTGCGCTCGACGATTCATCTTCGCGGCGGCCAGGCGCGGGTTCGCATCTCGGACGTGCTGGAACCGGCGCCGCCGCTGGTCCTTGAGGCGCTGGCGGAAATTCTGCTGGCGCAGGTGTTTCGCCGCCGGGCATCGCGAGAAGCGCGAGAGTGCTACATGGCCTATGTCTTCAAGCCGGCCGTGCGGCGCCGGATTGACGGCGCCCGCCGTCGGCGCGGCTTCAAGCGGCTTCTCCCGCCGCGGGGGAGGCATTACGACCTGCAAGGAATCTTCGCTAGCCTCAACGGGCGCTTTTTCCAGGGCCGGCTTCACGGAGTTCGCTTGGGCTGGACGCCCCGCCGGTCACGAACCATCCTCGGCCACTACGACTCCGCGCACCGCACCATTTCCATCAGCCGCTGGCTTGACTCGCCTCAGGCGCCGCCCTATCTGGTCGAGTATCTCGTCTTTCACGAGATGCTCCACGCACGTTACCCGGTGAGGCGGCAGGGACACCGGCGGGTCATTCATTCGGCCGAGTTTCGCGCCGCGGAAAAACGATTCCCCAAATACGAGCAGGCAGTCCGGCAGCTCAAGCGCCTCTGCGGCTCTCTGGAATAGAGTTCGTCGCGTCCCCCGCCCTATTTCCCGCGCTCTCCGGAATGGTGAATCAGCGTCCCACAAACGCGATAGAATGGCGCCTGCTCATTTCGCTTGTCTTAGGGGGTTCGCATGAGGAGAGGATTGATCCGCGCCGCTTTGCCCGCCTCGCTGCTTCTCATGGTTTCAGGGGCGACGACGGTTCGAGCCGGTGAACCGCTTGAGCTGAAATCGCCCGACGGCAACCTCGCGGTGGTCTTCGAGCTGAAGCAGAATCCTCAGCCTTACCTTCCCGGTGAGCGCGCCTACTATCGCGTCTCGTACAAAGGGACAGAAGTCC
>OFHG01000219.1_pt1 | contig 25118 bp, 15 predicted proteins | sample 1521931 | NCBI WGS metagenome assembly OFHG01 (sample SAMEA2468438, study PRJEB22500) | soil metagenome | biome: Glassland; feature: Farmland; material: Clay | place: Australia | collected 2013-01-31 | depth 0.55 m
TGATGTCGTAGGTGGCCATTTCCCAGAGCTGTGTTTGCGGAATCGTTTTCGAGGTGAGGCTGTAGCCCAAGATGGGGAAGCTGGAAAACTCCAGGCGATTCGTCTCAATCTTGGCCGTCGGGGGAAGTTCCGGCTGGACGCGCGCAATCGCGGCGTTCACCCGCTGGAGCGTCTCAAACATATCCACATGCCAGTCGAAGAAAAGGTCAATTTCCGCCGACCCGCGGCTGGTGATGGATTTCACGTCCTGAATGCCCAGGACTCCGCTCACCGCTTCTTCGATTGGCCGGGTGATCGTCACCAACATCTGGTCAATGGGCATGACCCCGTTGTCCACGCCGATGATGATGCGAGGGAAGTTGGTGGTCGGGAAGACGGCGATCGGAATGGTGAATGCGAGATAACCGCCGACCAGCGCCAGCGTGACGATCAGAAAAACGATAGACTTCGATTCGCGCGCGAACCAATAGGCGGACGCGTCCTTCTCGCGCGGACGGCCTCGGGCCGGGGTTTGAGGAGTTGGCTCAGTCGGATCGCTCATGGACGGCCCTGAACTCTGTAAGCGAGCGGATTCTTCCCCATCTAGTACTTTACCTTTGTGCCGTCCGGCAGGCCGTAGGCGCCTTCGCTGACCACCTTGTCCCCTGCCTTAAGACTTCGGGTGATCTGGATTTCATTGCCCTGATGAATTCCCGTCTCGACGTCAGTTTGGTGAGCATGGTTATCCGAACTTATAACCATGACCGAAGCTGTCCCGTCGGCGCCCGTGACCACGGCGGAAGCGGGAACCACCAGCGCCTTTTCGATGGTCTCCACTACCATGGCGACCTGGACGGTTGATCCCACCTGCAGCTTCCCATGAGGATTGGGGGCTTCCACCCAGACTTGCGCCGTGGTGCTGTTGGGATCAAGCGCCGGGCTGACAACCGTCACTTTGCCTTTTGCCTCCAAACCCGGCTCTCCTGGCACGCGAATCGTTGCCGCATCACCAACCTTAACGAGCGCCGACTGCGCAGCGGGGATGTAAGTCCGCGCCACCACGCGCGACAAATCCATGATGGTCATCAGCGGCATCCCGGCCGTGGCCATGTCGCCGGGATAAAGCGGACGGTCCGTGACCACGCCGTCGATGGGGCTGCGGATTTCGGAGTAGTTCAGCTGGGCCTGCGCCGCCAGATAACGCCCCTTCGCCTGGGTCAGTTGTCCCTCGGCGTTCTGGAGCAAATCTTTGCGAGTTTGTTTCAGCGCCTGAAGATGCTTCCGGGCGACATCGTACTGGCTCTGCGCCTGCGTCAAGCCCACGCTCGCCTGGTCAAGATCCTTTCGTGCCAGGGCGCCTTCGTGGAAGAGTTTCTTACGGCTGTCGTAAAGTTGTTTGGCCGCCGTCAAGGCTTCGCGCGCCGATTCCACTTCTGACTGCGCCTTCAACTCCTCCTCCGGGATGTTCGCTTGGGTTGAAGTGTTGTAAGCGGCCTGCGCCTGCTGATAACCGCCCTCGGCTTCGGTGGCGCTTGCGGCTAGATCGTGGTTCTCAAGCCTCGCCAATAAATCGCCGGCATGTACCCGGCTCCCTCGATTGACGTAGAACTTAGCAACCGGAGCGCTGATCTTGGGAACGATGGAGGCCTGATGGACAGGATAGAGCACGCCTTGCGCGGTGATGATCTGCTCAAGCCGGGTCACATGCGCGGTGGCTGCCTGCACCGTCACTTCCGCTTCCGCCTCCGATTCACCGCGCCCTCCGCAACCGATGGAAAGCACAGCCAAGCCGACAGCGACGATTCCGGCTGACGCGTAAAGACTTTTGATTCGATGCCTCATTCTAAAAACTTCCTGTCAGAGTCTGCAAGGTGGCCAGCGCCATGCGATATCGCTCCAGACCCGCAGCGTAAGCGTTGCGCGCCTGCGTATTAGTGTTCTCCGCGTCCACCGCTTCGAGCACTGTCGCTTCGCCCGCCTGGTATCGCAGGGTGTTCAAGCGGAGGCTCTCCGCCGCCAGGTCCGCCGCTTGGCGCAGGGAATCCATTTCCGCGTGTGACGTCTGAGCTTCGCCGTAGAAGCCTGCCAGATTGCTCAATAATTGCCGCTGCGCGAAAGTCAACTCGACGTGGGCCTGCTCGCGGCGATAGTGCGCCTGCCGCAGTTTGCTGTGCAGCGCCCCCCAATCCCAGACCGGGAAAGAGATTGTAGCAGTAAGGAAGAAGCCCAGATTGGGCAAACGTCCGGCCTCCGGGAAAGCGCTGACGCGGCTGCGCAGGGCCAGCGCGTTGGCCTCGATGCCGTAATCGAAGTCCAGTCCGAGCGAAGGAAGAAAAGCGTAACGCGCCAGGGCGACATCTTTGGACGCCTGGCGAAGCGCCTCCACCGCCGCGCGCAGTTGTGGATTGTTGCTTTCAGCCATCTGCCGCACTTCATGGAAGGCGGGGAGCGGCGCAGCCTGATCCAAATCATCCACCACGGTGAAGTTCTGATTAAAATCGGGAAAGAGGAGGACCGCCAGGTTTAGCCGCGCCGTTTCCATGGCAAGCCGCGCCTCGCGCAAGGCCTGCTCCTGCTGATTCGCCTGAAGCTGGAACTTGATCACGTCGCTGTGTGCGACTTCGCCGCCGCGCTCGAGGTCCTGGGCGATGGAGAGAAAATGCTTCGCCTGGTCGCGAGCCTGCTGCGCCGTGGCATATGCCCGCTCGGCCACAACCAAGTCGTAGTAGTCCTTGGTGACAGTAACGTTCAGCCCGCGCAGCGCGATTTCCTCCTGAGCGCGCGCCATGGCCGCGGCAGCCTGGGCGCGCTTGAGCCCGTCCAACGTTAGCGTCTCCGCGCTCAGACTTTGATGCATCACGCCCCACACGCGATAGACATGAACGCCGTCGTTGGTCACGTAGCGCCCCGAAGGCAGCACGCCGTTGCCCTGGGTCAGCAACAACTGGTTGGTGGAACTGACCGAAGGCAGCAGCGCCGAGCGCGCCTGGACAATATCCTGACGCGATACGCGCTCGTTGGTTACATAGGACAGGTACTGAGGATCGTACTTCCGCGCCCGCTCCAGCGCATCCTGAAACGTCAGCGTCAGAGGCGCGTTCGCGGCCGAAGCGGAAGATGGCGCGGGTTCGGCCAAGCTGACCTTCAGCGCGCCTTCGGCACTCGCCGATTGTCCCCAGGCAAACGGCGGTCGCAGGCTCACAAGGAGCGGGACAAGGACAACGCACGCGATTAGTTTCAAAGATGGCAGACGCCGGGACAATCCGCTGATGTTGAGCGTCAGCACATTGGGAGTGTTGTCGCCTCGCGCTAAGATCTCGTACGGTTGGAGTGCCTCTCTGCTCATACGACCTCCCTTCTTGGAAAGCGTTCCCCGCGAGCGGAAGCTGTGTTTTTCGAAGCTACTTACACACTGCAAACGTTGACTACTCCGGGCGCAGTGCCTTGCGAAGGGGCAACGGTCTCTTCGTGTGTGACCTTCTCCCGTGCAAGCCTTCCGCCAAAATCACCCTAGGCAGCATACCGCAGTCAGACCGAACAATCAGCGATGAGAGAGCTAGATAAACAAGAATTAATCTGGTCTTAATAATGCCTGAGCGCTTGCTTCACTTGCCAGACCCTCAGATAGATGCAGCGCGCGCTGCCGCCGACTTTTCTCCAACGGCTACTTTGAGGGTAGAATTGTGCCTGGGAGGTCCACCGTGGACGTCATTGTCATCGGCGCTGGAGCCGCGGGCCTCGCGGCGGCGGAGGACCTTGTCCGGGCAGACTTAAGCATTGTCATTCTCGAGGCGCGCGACCGGCTTGGCGGCCGCATCCACACGCTTCACGATAATTTTGTGGGCGGTCCCGTGGAGCTTGGCGCAGAATTTGTGCACGGCGTGCACGAGGCTCTCTGGACGATTGTTAGACGAGCCCGCCTCAGTGTTTCCGAGGTTGAGGGCGACTTCGTGGACGCCGAAGGCTCCTATGAATCCCCGGGGCAGGGGATGTCGTCATTCGACGAATTGATTTCTTCCGCAGCGCGCTTAGATGGCCCCGACCAATCGTTCAAGGCATTTCTTGACCAGTCCGGATTTGACGCGCGCGAAAAAGCATGGATGACCGGTTTCGTGGAAGGATTCGAAGCGGCGCCCACCGACAAAATCAGCCTGCAATCGCTGGTGCAGGAAGCGATTGCCACGCAATCCATCCAGGGAGAACGCGCGTTCAGATTTCCCGGCGGGTACGACCAGGTGGTTTCCTGTCTTGCGCAATCACTCGACTCCGGCCGCGCGACTGTTCATCTGGGAACGGCGGTGACCGAAGTGCGATGGAGTCACGGCAAAGTTGAAATCTGCGCCAAGCCAACGGCCGGCGGAGACGCGTCTCAGTTCCAGGCCCGTGCCGCGTTACTGACCGTTCCCCTGGGCGTTCTGCAAGCTCCGCCCGAGGCAGAAGGAGCCATCCGCTTTGTGCCGGAGATTCCCAACACATCCGTGTTTGCACCGCGATTGGCTATGGGCCTGGCCGTGAGAATAACGCTGGTCCTCGAAGAACCCGTGTGGAAACAGTCCGCTCGTTTCAAGAATCTCGGCTTCTTGTTCTCCCGAGATCCCGTCATGCCGACATGGTGGACAGGCTCGTCTCAGTCGCCGCCTAGGATTACGGGATGGGCAGGCGGCCCGAAAGCGGAGAAGTTGAAGGGTGTAGGCAATGAGGTTGTCTATGAACGCGCCCTGGAATCGCTGGCCAGACTGATTTGTGTGGACGCCAGGCGCTTGAGGAAACTGGTGCGAAGTTGGCACACGCACGACTGGTCCACCGACCCCTTTGCTCGCGGGGCCTATACTTATGCGCCGGTGGGTGAAATGGATGCGAGCCAGGGTTTGGCCGCCCCTGCGGAGCGCACCCTCTTTTTTGCCGGCGAGGCCACATGCTCCGACGGGCATGGCTCAACCGTTCACGGAGCGATTGCCTCGGGACGCCGCGCGGCAGCAGAAATCCTTTCCAGCCTCTAGTGCGTCCCGCACACCAAGGCTCAAGTCGTCACCAAGCCTTTTCAACTTTTGTCCGTGTCTGCGGTCAGGAACCAATGGGCATCCTGGCCGATGGCCGCTGCATTTGCCGCTGTCAAAATGAGGGAATTCACACCTTTATTTTGTCCGGCTCTCCTGTTATAACGCTCAGGCGAAATCGCCCTTTCGCGGCGGCGTTCTCGCCGCCTCAAGGGCGAATCCTGGCAGGTGCCCCATGTCGGGTTCACGGCGAAGTTTCCTCAAGACGACGGCCGCTGCCGCGGGCGTGGCATTCGAAAGGTTTCGCCGTCTCGCCTTTGCTTCCGTGAGTGATGCCAATCATAATATTTCCCAATCAGGCACAGATGAGGCGCAACCGGGCGCCCCGCCAGCAGCGAGCCCCTCCAATCGCCCGCCCGGCGTGTATCCAGGCGACCCGCGGGAGGATTTCGGTCCCGTGCTCGAGCCCGGCAATTCGACCTACCGTAATCTTGCGCTGCTGCGGCCGGCCTATCATTCGTCAAGCTATGATTACAATCTGACGGCGCAACTGGTCACCGACGGCATCAAGCATACCGGGCTTCCGGCGACCGTCGCGACCTCGGTCAGCTCCACGGGGCCGCTTGCCAAGAACGAGCGCGAGTTCTTTCTCGACCACAACCCCACCAGCGTCGTCGAGTTGCGCGGTGCCAAGCCCTGGGCGCAGGTCGAATTGCGCGGCGGGAACGTTCCTGAAGTGGACCGCGTAGACCTGCTGGTGGTCGTTCCGCCAAGAACCAGGCGTGAGGACTTGACGTTCGCTGTCTCCGTGTCGGGCGACGGGCGCGAATGGAAGAAGGCCGGCAGCGTTTCCGCCCCCGCGCCTGCTTCGGTGGCAGGCTACCCACCGAGGTTCGCGCTGCCGGGACGACTGTTCACCCCTTCCGTCCCCTTCACTTCGGTTTCCCAGAGCCGCTTTTATCGGATCGAGCTTGAGGACGCGCACGCGCCGATGTTTGTTTCCACGTTGGAGTGGCGAATCGGTGTGGTAGCGTTCTACCGTGAAGACCGGCGGGTCGAAATCGGCGGGCCCTACCATTTCACCAGTGCGTGGATGAGCGCCGGGCTCGACGAGGAGTGGGTCTATGTGGACTTGGGTGCGCGGTGCGAATTCGACCGCGTTGTGCTGTCCTGGATCGCACGCGCCGCCGAGGGCTCCGTCCAGGTTTCGGACGACGCCGCGAACTGGCGCGACATTCAAGCTCTCGACCCTTCATCCGGCCTGACCGACGACTTCAAGTTCGCGCAACCCATCCAGGGCCGGTACGTGCGCGTCCTGATGACTCGGCCCGCCTCGCCCAGCGGCTACATCCTGAGCGAAATCGAAGTCTACGGGCGCGGCGGTTGGTTGGTGCAACCGAAGCCCGCGCCGTCAGCGCGGCCCGATGGGCGGATTGACCTGGCCGCGGGCGTGTGGCGCCTGCAACCAGACTCGCTGGTCAGCGCGAAGGGCGATGAAATCTCCAAGGTCGGATTCAAGAATAAGGACTGGGTCGTCGCCACCGTGCCCGGCACCATCCTCGCCAGCTACCTGAACGTGGGAGCGATCCCCAATCCAGACTACGGTGAAAACCAACTGTATATTTCAGATTCCTATTTTTACACGGACTTCTGGTATCGGGATGAATTCGAAGCGCCGACTCTCGCCAGGGAACAGCGCGCCTGGTTGAATTTCGACGGCATCAACTGGAAAGCCGACGTTTTCCTGAACGGCGCGAAACTGGGCCGCATCGAAGGCGGCTTCATGCGCGGGCGATTTGATGTGACCGACCAATTGCTCGCCGGCCGGACGAACGCCCTCGCCGTGCGCGTGGAAAAGAACGCCACGCCAGGAAGTGTGAAGCAGAAAACTCTTGAGACTCCCGGAAAGAACGGCGGCGCGCTCGGAGCCGACAATCCCACCTATCACGCTTCCGTCGGCTGGGACTGGATTCCTACCATTCGCGGGCGGAATACCGGCATCTGGGATGACGTCTATCTCACGTTCAGCGGCCCAGTGACGCTTGAACACCCGATGGTCACGACCGCACTCCCGCCCCCCAGCACGGCGAGCGCCGACGTAAGTATCGAAGTGGACCTGGTGAACCACGAGCCCAAACCTGTGAAGGGAATTCTGCGCGGACGCTTCGGTGAGACGGCGTTCGAGCAGCGCGCGACGCTGGAAGCCTCGTCGAAGCAACGCGTGAAGCTCGATCCTTCGACGCACGCGCAATTACACCTGCAAAACCCGAAGCTCTGGTGGCCGTGCGGATACGGTGAGCCGAATCTATATGACGTTCAGCTCGAGTTCGAAGGGCCTGGGAAAAAGGTCTCCGACGCAAGAACCTTCAAGGCCGGCGTGCGCCAGATGACTTACAGCGAAGAAGGCAGCGCGCTCAAGATCTGGGTCAACGGCCGACGGTTCATCGCGCGCGGAGGAAACTGGGGTTTCAGCGAATCCATGCTGCGCTATCGCGGGCGCGAATTCGACGCCGCCGTGCGCTACCACCGCGAGATGAATTTCACCATGATCCGGAACTGGGTGGGCCAAACCGGAGAAGATGAGTTCTACGAGGCGTGCGACCGCCACGGCATCATGGTGTGGCAGGACTTCTGGCTGGCCAATCCGTGGGACGGCCCTGCCCCGGATGATGACGCCATGTTCTTGCGCAACGTGCGAGACGTCATCCTGCGCATTCGAAACCATCCTTGCCTGGGACTCTATTGCGGGCGCAACGAAGGCTTTCCGCCCAAGCCGCTCGAGGAGGGAATCCGCAAGGCGTTGGCGGAATTGCATCCCGGCATCCAGTACATCCCGAGCTCGGCGGACCAAGTGGTCAGCGGCCACGGGCCCTACAGCTCCATGCCGCGCAGTTTATACTTTGTTATGCCTGCTTCGAAATTGCACAGTGAAATGGGAATGCCCAACATTCCCAACCTCGACAGCGTGCGCGCCATGATGCCCGCGAGCGACCTCTGGCCGCAAGGCCTCACGTGGGGACTGCACGACTTTTGCTTGGACGGGGCCCAGCGCGGCCGTTCATTCAACACAATTATCGAAGAGAGTTACGGCGGGGCAAATAGCGTTGAAGAGTGGGTTGCGCTGGCGCAGTTCGTAAACTACGAGGGCTACCGGGCCATGTTCGAGGCGCAGAGCAAGTACCGCATGGGCCTGCTGCTGTGGATGAGCCATCCCTGCTGGCCGTCTTTCGTATGGCAGACCTACGATTACTATCTCGAACCCACCGCAGCTTACTTCGGCTGCAAGAAAGCTTCCGAGCCGCTGCACATCCAATGGAATCCGGTCACCGAGAGCATCGAGGTGGTCAACTACAGCGGCGGGAACGTGCGCGGGCTGAAAGCGCATGTCGAAATCCTGAACCTGGACGGCACTAAGCAGTGGGAAAAGTCCACGACCCTCGACAGCCAGGAAGACAGCATGGTGTCCTGCATCAAGATGGAGTACCCCGCCGGGCTCTCGCCCGTACATTTCCTGCGGTTGTCCTTGGCTTTATCCAACCGGGCAGGATTGGCTGGATCACCGGGTGGCACTCAAATCGTATCCACGAATTTCTACTTGCGTGGGCTTAAGGAAGATGACTACAAAGCAATCCGGGCGCTGCCGAAGGTGAAAGTGCAGGCTGCAACTTCGGTCAATGAGCAGCAGGGCGGCGTCTGGCGGCTGACGACGACCCTCAAGAATGTTTCCCAACAGCCGGCGCTGATGGTCAGGCTGAAAGCGGTTCGGGAAACCAGCGGCGACCGCATTCTGCCGGCAATTTACAGCGACAATTACATCGCGCTGATGCCCGGTGAAGAGCGTGTCATCCTCACCGAGCTTCGCAACGCCGATGCGCGGGGCGAAAAACCCCGAATCGCCATTAAGGGCTTCAATGTATAGTACAGCCGCTGATTTCAAAAACTCCCGTGGCAGGATAAACTGGCTGCCAGGCGAAGTGCGAGGAGGTGTAGCATGAAGATCTCAAGGCGCGATTCCTTGAAAATCGTGGGGGGCGGAGCGGCGGCAGCGGCCTCTAGCTCCTGGGCAGCGTGGGGGAAGGCAGCAGCCACGCCGACGTCCTCCCAGGAGCCGCAAGAGAGTCCTGAGGTTGTCGCCAACCGCATTCGCAGAATGAAATGGTGGCACGCGGCCAAGTTTGGAATGTTCATTCATTGGGGCCTGTACAGCGTCATCGGCCAGCACGAGTGGGCCATGGAACTCGAAGGCATCCCCATCCCGCAATACGAGCTGCTGGCCAAACACTTCACACCCAAACCTAACGCCGCCCGCGCCTGGGCCCGGCTGGCCAGACAGGCGGGTCAGAAATACATGGTGATGACCACAAAGCACCACGAAGGATTCTGCAACTTTGAGACGAAGCTCACCGAATATTGCGCGCCCAAGCAAGGCCCGGGCCGTGACCTGGTGGCCGAATACGTCGAAGCCGCTCAGGCTGAAGGCTTGCGTGTGGGCTTTTATTATTCCCTGATGGACTGGCATCATCCGGACGGCGCTCGCTGCGCCACGGATGAGGCGGCGCGCCAACGCTTTGTCGAATACACGCACGGCTTGATTCGCGAATTGATGACCAACTACGGCAAGATTGACATCCTCTGGTACGACGTGGATTGGCCCCTCACCCCGGAGCAGTGGAAATCGAAAGAAATGAACGAAATGGTCTTCAAGCTTCAGCCGGACATCATCGTCAACAACCGCAACGGACTTCTGGGTGATTTCTCCACGCCCGAACAGCACATCCGCGCGGAAAAGGCCGGTCGCGCCTGGGAAACGTGCATGACCATGAACGACAGTTGGGGATATCAGAAGGCGGACGACGCCTGGAAATCGCCCAAGACGATTGTCCGCAACCTAGTCACCTGCGCCAACGGGGGTGGTAACTACTTGCTGAACATCGGTCCCATGGCGGACGGCTCCATCCCGGAAGAATCGCTCCGCATCCTTTCGAAAGTAGGGAGGTGGATGGACAAGAACGGCAAAACGATCTACCCGTCGGAGAGGATGTCCGGCCGGGGGACGCCTTTTGCCGGTTTCACGCGTCAGGGCAACACGCTTTACATTCACGTGCATTTCTGGCCGGGTGAGACTCCCGCGTCGCAGTGGCTGTCGTTCTACCAACCGACCTGTACGGTCGCCATCGGCGGGTTGCGCGCCAAAGTCCAATCGGCCCGTCTGCTGGCAACAGGCGAGAAGGTTGAGTTTCGCCAAGACGACATTTCCGTGCAGTTCACCGGGCTGCCGGTCGGCGCTCCGGACGATCCTGTCACGGTGATCGTCGCGGAGTGCGACTCGGAACCCCGCGTGGACGGCGATTACGTCCGCGTGCACCGCAAACGCTACAAGGTCGGCGTAAGCCAGTCGTAGCGTGAACGGGGGGGCAAAATCTCTAAAATGGGAAGCTCGCGGTCCGGCGCCGCAGGAATTCTCAATGTGGCTGGCTCCGCGTCTTTTCCAAGCCGACCGGCGCTGACTGAGTAATGCGGCGAAAACCCTACTCTGGAAGGCTTGCGAAAGCCCTCCTTGCGTAAGACTCTCTCACCAGAGATCTGCGCGCACCCGAGCGCGTGGCGCCTCCTGAGCGGCCCGACAGAGGCGGCGGGACCGTTTCCCAGTCCCATGAAAGAATATGATTGATTTTGGAAGAAAATTGCATATAATCAAGCACATTTAAGCAGGAGCTGGCGTTTGAGGGCGAGGCTTCAACAAAAGGATTTTGCGCCGAGAAGGTGGGAGCGTCTACGTCGAATACTGGGACGAGATCAAGTGGTTCGTGTTGAAGAGCTCACCGAACAGCTCGGCGTTTCTGCGGCGACCATCCGCCGCGACTTGGATCAACTGGAAGGTCTGGGTGAAATCCGGCGGGTGCACGGAGGGGCCGTCAGCACCGGCGGGCGGCTGGAGGAGCCCCTGTTTGATGACAAAACCTCCGTTGCCATCAAAGAGAAGCGCCGCATTGCGGAAGCGGCGCTCAAATACATCCAGCCCAACGACACGGTTTTTCTGGACGGCGGGAGCACAGTTTTGGAGCTGGCGCGTTTGTTGAAGGACCGGTCGAACATCACGGTTGTAACAAACTCTCTCCGCGCCACGGTCGAACTGGCAGGGCCCGGCCCCCGATTGATCCTGGTCGGCGGCGAGCTTCGCCGGCTCGCCCAGACCGTCGTCGGTCCCCTCACACGATTGTTGATCGAGGACGTTCACATTGACAAAGCTTTCATGGGGACGATGGGCCTGAGTCTCGAAGGAGGACTCACCACCACTGACCCCAGCGAGGCCTATACCAAAGAGTTGGTCATGGAGCATGCGCGCGAAGTCATCCTGCTTGCAGACCACAACAAGGCGCATAAAATATCCTTCACACGTGCGGGGCGACTGGAGAAAGTGCGGGTGCTCATCACCGACAACTTGATGGACAGAAAGTTAACAAAAGGACTCCGCAAGCTGGGCATCGAGGTGGTGCGCGCGTGAGCGAAAAAGCAATTATCGGAGAAAAGGGAATGGCGCCCGTTTATTTGAGCGATTCGCGGCCTGATTTTGGACCCTGTGAAATCGACTGCGGGAAGATCCCGGCGTTTCAGTTCCGGGGCGACCTGCAAGGTGAATTGGCGGCAAAGCGAGTCGACTCCGCAACAGCACTGGGACTTTTGGAAGACATGCTGATGATCCGCGAACTGGAAGAGATGATCGTCAAGCTGCGGTCCAGCGCCTATGAGCCGATCGCGGGCTACAACTATCGCGGACCCACGCACGTCTCGATCGGGCAGGAAGGCGCCTCCGTGGGAGCCTGTAGTGCCCTGGTTCTGAAAGACTACATCACTAGCACCCATCGCGGGCACGGAGACAGCCTGGCGCGCGGATGCGGCGCCCTTCGCCTCATGACGGACGAGAAACTGCGAAAGCGCGTTCCGCAGTCAAAGGCCACGGCTCATCAGGACCTTCTCAGCGACGCCCTGGAGGATCACGTCTACCGCACGATCGCGGAGCTGTTCGGCAAAGAGGACGGCTACTGCAAAGGGCGCGGAGGCGGCATGCACATCGCCGACTTCAGCGTCGGCCACCTGGGGGCCAACGCCATCGTGGGAGGGAGCGTGCCGATTGCCACCGGGGCCGCGATGGGATTGCGGTATCTGCGAAACAGCGCGGTGGTCTGCTGCTTTGCCGGAGACGGCGCGTATTGCAACGGTGTGGTCCTGGAATCTTTGAATTGGGCGGCTCAAGCTCAATTCACCAATCGGATTGCGGGCGAGAATCGCTTCGGCGTCCCCATCATCTTCTTCGTTCTCAACAACCACTACGCCATGACCGGCCGGTCCGACGATGAGGTGACGGGCGTCAAGCACCTGGCCCGGCGTGCTGCGGGCTTTGCGGACAACAACATGCATGCTGAAGTGGTCAACGGCATGGACGTGCTGGCCACGCGCGACGCCGTCCTGCGGGCCAGCCGGGGCTGCCGGGAAGGATTGGGACCTTACTTCCTGGATGTCGACACCTACCGTTACTTCGGCCATTCCTTGAGCGACCCTCGCAACGAATACCGCACGCGCGATGAAGAGGTCGCCTGGAAGGCTGTTGACCCTGTCCTCAAATTCCGGAAGCAGGTGCTGGAATGCGGAATTCTGGATGAGCAGGGAATCACTGCTTTGGAGACGAAGGTTCGGGAGCGGAACGCTCGCGCGGCGATACGCGCGGCGGAGGCTCCAGATCCCGCCCCCTCGGAGGTCATCCGGTACATGTACACGGACACCTCCGCGGAAGAAGTGCCGGCCCAGTTTGCGAAGGTTGAAATCCTCGAACCGCCTCCCGCGATCAAACGTGTCAACGGCGAAATCACTTACCGCGACGCAATCAAGGAAGCGCTTATTGAGGAAATGAAGCGCGATTCGCGCGTCATCTTCTACGGCGAAGACGTAGCTGAATACGGCGGGGCGTTCAAACTCTCCAAGGGCCTCCTGGAAACCTTCGGCCGCAACCGGGTTTTCAACGCTCCCATCTCTGAAGCTGCCATCTGTGGAACGGCGGTGGGCGCGGCTATGATTGGACTGCGGCCGGTGGTCGAGCTGATGTACATGGACTTCCTGCTGATGGCGGGGGATCAAGTCAGCAACCAGGCGGCCAAATGGCATTACATGTCCGGCGCGCAGGTCGAGGTGCCTTTGGTGCTTCGCGTCTCGGTCGGGGCCGGCAAGGGATACGGTGGACAACACTCGCAAAGCATCGAATCGGCGACCGCGCATATTCCCGGGTTATACGTTGTCTATCCTTCCACCGCTTACGATGCAAAAGGCATGATGAAGTCGGCCATCCGCGACAACAATCCGGTGATGTTTGTCGAGTCGCAAGGGCTTTATAACGAGAAAGGTCCCGTACCGCAAGAGGAGTACCTCGTTCCCTTGGGCGTTGCGGACGTCAGGCGAGCCGGCAGCGACATCACCCTGGTTGCTTATGGACCGGCCGTGCCGTTGACTCTGAAAGCCGCGGCTCGCTTGCAGGCCGAATCGGGAGTGAGCGCAGAGGTCATTGACCTGCGCAGCTTGATCCCGCTCGACATCGAAACCGTGCTGATGTCGGTGCAAAAGACCGGTCGCTGTGTGGTCATCAGCCAGGCAGTGTACCAGGGAAGCTTTACCGCAGAGGTCGCGTCAACCGTCCAGCAGGAAGTGTTTGACGATCTGGATGCGCCCGTAGTGCGCGTGGGAGCCAAGAACGGCATTGCTCCTCAATCACACGTTTTGGAGGCGCTCTTTTACCCAACGGTGGAAGATATCCTGGCGGCCGCCAGAACGATCCTGTAGCAAGGTATTGCGCCAATGCCACGACCCATTGTGATGCCCAAGCTGGGGCAGTCGGAAGAAGAAGGGACGCTCGTTCGCTGGCTCAAGAAAGAGGGTGACGGAGTCGCGAAGGGCGACGTACTCTTCGAAATCGAGACCGACAAAGCTCTCCTGGAAGTGGAGAGTTTTTTCGAGGGTACCCTGCTCAAGATTGTTGTTCCCGAGGGGCAAACGGTTCCGGTGCAAACCACCGTCGCCTTTATTGGTGATCCGGGAGAGGCCGTTCCGGAAATTGCAGCTCCCGCAGCCAAGCCTGGGACGGAAGAAGGACCGCAAGCTTCGGCCGAGGTCTCCTCTGAGCAACTGCCGCCTGCTGCAGCGGGTGCCAGGGCCCAGACTCGGACGGAAAGGCCAATTGCCAGAGAGCGCGAGGTGCAGCTTCAGGAAAGGCCCTCGCCCCCGCCAGCGTGCAGGGAAGCTCCGTCGATTTTCAAGATCAGTCCCCGCGCGGCCAGATTGGCCAAGGAGTGCGCGGTCGATCCCAAAGTGATTGTGGGAACCGGTCCCGGGGGGCGCATTGTCGAGAAGGATGTCAGGTCCTATCTGGACTCTAAAGGCTACTCCCACCTCCGGGTTAGTCCTGCCGCGAAGGATTTGGCGAGGAAGGAAGAGATCGATCTTTTCAGTCTCCGGCCGAGTGACGATGCCGGCAGGATCACTGTGGCGGACGTTGAAACGGCGCTCGCGGAGCGGCCGAAACCCATGGGCCGGATGCGCCGTGCGATCGCGCAACGGCTGGCAGAGAGCTTCAGGAGTGCGCCGCACTTTTTTGTGACTGTTTCCGCTGACTTGACGGAACTCGACTCATTTCGGAGAGAGTTAAAGTCGAAGGGAGCATGGTACACCGTAACGGACTTCATTCTGAAGGCCGTGGCCGTCACGCTGGAGGAATTTCCAGCTGTGAATAGCACCACGGATGGGGAAAAAATCTGGTGGCATAGCAGAATAGATGTGGGATTGGCCGTGGCGCTAGAAGAAGGGCTTGTGGTTCCGGTGCTGCGCAACGCGAACAAGCTCACCCTGGCAGACATCCACGAGCAAGCCACGGAGTTGACGGCCCGGGCGCGGGCCGGCAAGCTCACACCGGACGAGATGACAGGAAGCACGTTCACGATTTCCAACATGGGCATGCTGGATGTCGAGAACTTCACCGCGATCATCAATCCCGGCGAGAGCGCCATCCTGGCAGTGTCGAGCCTTATGAAACATCCGGTGGTCAGAGATGATCAAGTCGTGATCCGGTCGCTCATGAAGATGACCTTGTCTTCCGATCACCGAATCATCGACGGTGCTCTCGCTGCCCGATTCCTAAACCGGATTAGAAACAAACTGGAGGAAATAAGCCTGTGGAGGCGTTTGGTGTAGAAGTGATCGGAGCGAGGTTCGGAGGGTGCCCTGCGGCAATCCGGGCGGCGCAGTTGGGCGCTTCGGTCGCTCTGGTCGAGAGGGAAGATCTGGGCGGAACTGATCTGAATCAGCGAAGGGGTGCATCGACCGGCGATCAATAGGCCGACAAAGTTTCTGGCGCCATGGACTTCCAGGCGGACTTTACACGGCACATGACATAAACGTCGTGAAGTGACGTTTTGAAAGCGCGATGCCTTCTCGAGCCCAACTAGCCCGGGCCTTGTGAAGGCTTTGCCGAAGCTAATGCAGAGGCAAGACAACGAGAGTGGGCCGAAGCGGTTATGCGCGAGCGCAAGCGCGAACTAGTGATACAGGGCAAACAAGTCCAGGCAGTTGACTGCCTTTTGGCTTAAGAGTAGTATGACTTGCTCCCGGCCTCCTCATGGTCAAGGCATAGAGTAAGTGGCTTAATTTTCAGTGAGTTGCTAGGATTACACCCAGGCACGCTGCAGCATTTCGGGCGTGCACATCTTGCCCATTCCGGGGAATTTGCCTGCTGAAGTTGCGACGCGGCTTGGCAAAGCGCTGCCGGAAAAAGAGAGCTCAGAATGAAGGCCGCCGTCTATTATGGACCCCGCGAAGTTCGAATAGAAACCGTCCCTAACCCCTCAGTGGGACCGGGTGAAGTCGTCCTCCGGGTGCTTCGGTGCTCCGTGTGCGGCACCGACAAGCGCATCTTCACTCACGGGCAGAAGAATGTGGTCCCGCCGGCAATTACGGGACACGAGATCGTTGGCACGGTGCAAGAGATCGGCCCGGGTGTGGATGCCGGCATCGCCGTCAACCAGAATGTGGTTGTGGCCACCGTGGTAGGCTGCGGAAAGTGCATTTACTGCGAGCGGAAACAATACAATCTCTGCGATTCCTTCACGGCCATTGGGTACGATTACGCCGGGGGATTTGCCGAATACGTCAAGATCCCTGCGGCCGCCGTCGCCCAGGGAAATGTAATTCCCATTCCCGACTCGGTCCCCACGGAACGCGCGGCGCTTGTGGAGCCGCTCTCTTGCTGCCTTAATGGTGAGGAATACGTGGCGGCGCAGCCGGGTGACCGCGCCTTGATTTTCGGCGCGGGTCCTATTGGGCTGATGCATGCCACGATCCTTAAGTCGCGGGGCTGTGACCCCGTCATCGTAACCGACATCTCGGAGGAGCGTCTGGCCTATGTTCGGGAGTTCGGGCTGGGTCAAACGGTCAACACGGCCAGTGGCAATGCGGTGGAGAAGATTCTCGAAGCTGCAGGCGGCGAGAAATTCGACGTCGCCGTTACCGCCAACTCGGTAAAAGCCACGCAGGTTGATGCCTTGAAGCTGGTGCGGAAGAAAGCCCGCGTCAGCTTCTTTGCTGGCGTGCCTAAGGACAATTCAATTCTCGACTTTGACAGTAACCTCATCCACTATAACGAGATTTCTGTTTTCGGGTGTTTCGCTTCCAATCTGCAACATTACCACCAGGCCCTGAAAATGGTTGCACGAGAGGACCTGCCCTGGGATCGCTTCCTGACCCATCGGTTCAAATTGGACGACATGGTCAAGGCTTACGCGGTGATCGAAGCGGGTCAGGGAATCAAGACGGTCATCGAGTGCGCGTAGCGACGGCTTTCATGGACAAAGAATCTCTGGCGCAACTGATTGAAGTCTCTCACGCCGTGGGAGACGACCCGGACTTCGTGCAGGCGGCCGGTGGGAACACTTCCGTCAAATCCGCCGACGGTCGAAGGATGGCCATCAAAGCCAGCGGCACCGCTTTGAGCCGGATGAGCGAATCCGACGGCTGGGTGGAACTGGATGTCGCTGCGGTTTTGAGTATTTTGGATCGGACGGACCTTCCTACGTTGCCCACAAATGAGCGAGAGGCCCGAGTCCTCGAGCATCTCCGCTCGGCGGTTGTCGGCGGCAACGGGCGCCCGTCCGTCGAGAGCGCGCTCCATACGATGCTCGAGCGAGTCGTGATTCACACTCACGCCGTAGCAGCCAACGCCTTGAATTGTGGGCCTGGCCTCAAGGCGTTAAGAGAGCTCAGTCCTCCGGGCGAACTTCCGCCACTGTGGGTGCCTTACACGGACCCGGGATGGTGTTTGGCGGCCGCGGTCCGGACGGCCACCAAAAGCTACCAACTCCAGCACCATTGCCTCCCCCAAGTCATCTTCATGGAGAACCATGGCCTTCTGGTGTCGGCCGCCGACTCCCGCACATGCCTGGCGCTCCATAACCAGTGGGTCTCACGCTGCGAACGCTGTTTTGCGCCAAAAGTGCCGCCTGTCCAAACTCCTGCCGGCGTCGATTCCCCCACCCTGCGCAAAACGATGGTGCAACTTCGCGGGGCCTGGCGCGAGGTTCGAGGGACAGCGCCGATTGTTCGGCTCTCGGACGACCGTGAACTGGCCGGAGCGGCGTGCGGGGAAGCGGCAGAGGTGCTGGCGCAAGGGGCGCTCACACCCGACCACATTGTTTACACCGGCGCCCACGCCATCGTAGCTGAGTCGCTTGAAGAATTGCCCGCCAGGTGGAAATCCGCCCTGGCTGAGAATGCCCCGCCGCGGTTGGCAATTGTGAAGAACACCGGAAGTTTCCTGATGGCCGAGGACCCACTGAAGCTCGACGCTGCCGAGGCCCTGGCCGTTTCTGCCGCCAAGATCTCTCGTCTGGCCGCGGGCTCCGGAGGCGTTCACAATCTATCCCAGGCTTCGGCCGATTTTATTATCAACTGGGAGGCCGAACACTACCGGGCTCACGCCCTCGACGCCGGGCTCGCACTACTTGCCGGGAAGGTCGCGCTGGTAACAGGAGCGGCTTCAGGTCTGGGCCGCAGCATCGCTCAGGGACTGGTGGCGGCCGGAGCCGCGGGAGCCTTCTGCGATATTGACGATCAGGGGGCAGAAGCCGCCGCGACCACTTCGTCGGACCCGCGTCGGGCCCTCCCCGTGCACATGGATGTGGCGAACGAAGAGTCGGTGGCCGCTGCTTTTGATCGTGTCTTGCGTCATTGGGGCGGGGTAGACATCGTGGTCTGCGCCGCCGGAATTGCGCCCTCCTACGAACTCACGGAGATGCCGCTCGATAAGTGGCGTCTGGCCCTGGAGATCAACCTGACCGGTTACTTCCTGGTGGCTCGCGAGGCTGCCCGGATCATGCGCGCCCAAGGTGATGGAGGGGCCATGGTCATGCTTTCTTCGAAGACCGGCTTGGAAGCTTCCAAATCCAACTCCGCTTACAACGCTACTAAAGCCGGTGAGTTGCACCTCATGCGGGGCTGGGCCTTGGAGCTGGGGCCGCACGGAATTCGCGTCAACGCGGTGGCGCCGGGCAACGTGTTTGAAGGCTCGAAGATCTGGAATCCCGAGTACATCAAAGTCGCCGCGCGCAAGAAGGGGATCAAGCCGGAAGAGGTGGTTTCCTACTATACTTCGCTGACCGCCTTGAATCGTGAAATCAAGGGGTCCGACGTGGCCGCCGGCGTTGTTTTCCTATGCTCTGACGCTGCGCGCTGCATTACGGGGCAGACGCTGGTGATAGACGGCGGACAGGTTATGGTGCGATGAGCAGTCTGGAGGTACGCAGCACGGCGCAGCTTGAAGCGGCTCTCTGCCGGGATTCGCTCGAGGACCGTCTGAACGCCTTGCGCGAGCTTTGTGCGCAGCTCGGTGAAAGGCCGCGCCGCGGCACCAACTGCCACATCCACACCAACGAGTCATTCAGCGTGTTTCGTTCTCCGGCCGAAGCCGTCTGGCAGGCCGCGCGAGAGGGTCTGGCGGTCTTGGGCATCAATGATCACTACACCGTCGCCGGGCACGAGGAGTTCGGACGGGCCTGCGCCATCGCCGGCATCGCGGCAACGTTTTCGCTTGAAGCTGTGGCCATGGACCGCGCGGCTGCGACCGCGCATCTGCTGCTGAATGACCCCGATAATCCGGGCCGCGTTTACCTCTGCGGCAAAGGTATCACCAGGAATCCCTCGAATTCTTCCGTCGCTGCGCGAAGCCTGGCCCGGATGCGCAGGACCCTGGAGGAGCGCAACCGGGAAATGACGGCGAAGGTCGGCCAGTTCTTTCGGGAGCGATTGAGCGCGGAGGGTCCAACCTGGGAAGACGTGCGCGCGTTAACACCGCGGGGCAACGCCACGGAGCGGCATTTGGCCTGGGCGACGCTCCGCCGGCTGCGCGCTCTTGCCGATGAGCGCGGTGTGTCCCTGAATGATCTGATCCAGCGCTGCTGCGCAGCCGCTCCGCCCGCGGGCGCCGACGCCGCCGCTCTGCAGATCTTTCTGCGCGCCAGGCTCCTGAAGGCCGGGATGCCCTGCTTTGTGGAGGAATCGGCAGGGGCGTTCGTTTCGACCGAGGAATTGCGGCATTTCTTCCTGGCCTTTGGCGCCATCCCCACCTATCCGGTGCTTGGCAATCCCGTCACGCCAGGCGAAAGTGACGTTGAGGCGCTCCTGGATCGTTTGCAGGAGCAAGGTTTCTGGGCGGTGGAAGTGATTCCGCGCCGTAATACTCGCGAGCGCTTGAAGGAGATTGTTTCGGCGGCGCGCCGCCGCTGGTGGCCAGTCTTCAACGGCACGGAACACAACACCCCGGAAGCCTGGCCGCTGCTAGACCCGTTTGCGCTTGACCCTGATTTCGAATCGTGGTTTTCGCGCAGTTGCGCGCTTCTGCTCGGGCACCAGACTCAGGTCGGCCGCGGCAAGCAGGGATTCGTTGGTGAGGATGGCCGGCCGGCCATTCCGGATGCGCGTGAGCGCTTCGAGTTTTTCAGTAATTTGGGACGGTCAAGCGGCGGCTTATCGCCCGCTTCGCTTGATCGCTCGGCCAGAAATTGATCCTGCTCACGGCGGAGTCAATCTCAGTTCGTTGCTCGCCGCTGCAGGGTCAGCCCTTGTGCTTGCCCGCTACCGGGAAGCTCATGGGTCATTGGTAGTGAACGGCGTTGTTTGGTGATACCGGGTCCTTTTCCGCGCCCATGCTGGAGGCCGGAGGTAAAAAGCAAGGCAACGCCGCCTAATTTTCCAACACTTGGAGGAGAGTGAAACAAAATGACCAAGAAAGAAATCCCGATCGCTGAACCCAAGGGCAAGTTAGGAGTTATGACGGTGGGCTTGGGAGCTGTAGCAACCACGATGATAGCGGGGGTCGAGGCGGTTCGCCGCAAGATCGCCCTCCCCATTGGCTCCCTCACTCAAATGGGAACTGTCCGGCTCGGCAAACGCACCGAGAAGCGGATTCCCAAGATCAAGGATTTTGTCCCCCTGGCGGGGCTTGACGATCTGGTTTTTGCCAGTTGGGACCTTTTTACGGACAACGCCTACGAGGCCGCCCTGAAGGCTGGCGTGCTTGAGAAGCAGCACGTGGACCAGCTGAAGGATTTTCTCGTGGGGATTCGGCCCATGCCCGCCGCTTTCGAACAAAGGTGGGTGAAGAACCTTCATAGCAACAATGCCAAGACGGGCAAGACCAAAATGGACCTGGCCGAACAGGTCATGGAGGACATCCGGCAGTTCAAGAAAAGGGAGGGCGCCGAACGCCTGGTCATGATCTGGTGCGCGTCAACCGAGGTCTTTTCCGAGCCGCGTCCGGTTCACGAGACAATGGAGTCGTTTGAAGGTGGCCTGCGCTCCAATAGCCCCGACATCCCGCCGAGCATGATCTATGCGTATGCGGCGCTGAAACTTGGCGTGCCCTTCATAAACGGCGCGCCCCACCATACCGTGGACATCCCCTCGCTTACGAACTTGGCCATTCAAAACCACATCCCGATTTGTGGTAAGGATTTCAAGTCGGGACAGACCTTCATGAAAACCCTGCTGGCGCCCGGCCTGAAGGCTCGACTGCTGGGCCTCAAAGGCTGGTTCTCCACCAACATCCTCGGCAACCGCGACGGCGAGGTGCTCGACGACCCCGAAGCTTTCCGCAGCAAGGAAGAAAGCAAGCTGTCGGTTCTCGAGTACATTATCCAGCCGGACCTCTACCCTGAGTTGTATAAGGGCTACTACCACAAGGTGAGAATCAATTACTATCCGCCCCGCGGCGACAACAAGGAAAGCTGGGACAACCTCGACATCTTCGGATGGCTGGGCTATCCGATGCAGCTCAAGGTCAACTTCTTGTGCCGGGATTCCATCTTGGCCGCCCCCATGGCTTTGGATCTGGTCTTGTTCATGGACCTGGCTCAGCGCTGCCCGGAATTGGCTCGAAAAGGAATTCAGGAATGGCTATCGTTCTATTTCAAGAGCCCGATGGTCGCCCCAAGCCTCTATCCCGAGCACGATATCTTCATCCAGCTCATGAAACTGAAGAACACTCTGCGCTACCTGCGCGGTGAAGAGTTGATTACTCACCTGGGATTGGAGTACTACGACTAGCGGCGATGTCATAGGACAGTCTCCGTCACTTGCGCACGGCTCCCGGTGAAAGCCGGGAGGCCGTGTCCGCAGACGGTTTGCTGACGGTTCAAATTAAAATCGGTGGCCAGAGGCCGACCGGCAATATCTTGTCAACGCCAATCGCGTGAGGTGCGAAACACGCCATGACTTCAAAACCTTCCGGTTCGTCATCCTCCATCGGTGAAGCGGTCAGCTCGGCGCTCGAGAGCCTGAAAATTGAATTGCCTTCATGGGGATTCGCCGACACGGGCACGCGCTTCGGCAAGTTCCTGCAGCCCGCCGCGAAGACGATCGAGGAGAAATTCGCCGACGCCGGACAGGTGCACAAATTCACCGGCGCGTGTCCCACCGTCGCCTTGCACGTGTTGTGGGACGTGCCGCAAGGCACCAAGACCTCCGACGTCAAAGCGCTGGCCGAACGCTTCGGCGTCAAGCCCGGCTCCATCAGCCCCAACGTTTTTCAGGACCAGATCTACAAACACGGTTCGCTGGCGAATGAACAGGCTGCGGTGCGCAAGCATGCGCTCGATCACATTCTGGATTCGGTGCGGATCGCGAAGGAGCTCGGCTCGCGCGACGTGACGCCGTGGTTTGCCGACGGCTCGAACTTTCCCGGCACGACCAACATTCGCGCACGCAAACGCTGGATGGCGGAAGGATTGAAACGCGCCCACGATGCCCTGGGCACCGGGCAGCGGCTGCTGATCGAATACAAGCCTTTCGAGCCGGCGTTCTACCACACTGATATCGCGGACTGGGGCATGGCCCTGACCCTGGCCCGTTCTGTGGGGCCGAAAGGCCGCGTGCTGGTGGATACGGGCCATCACTACCAGGCGCAAAACATCGAGCAGATCGTGGCCTGGCTGCTGGACGAGGAGATGCTGGGCGGGTTCCACTTCAACGACCGGCGCTACGCGGACGACGACCTCACCCTGGGCTCGATCGATCCTTACCAGGTCTTCCGCATTTTTGCCGAAATCCGCTTTTACGAATGGGAAACGAAGCGAACCGCCGACATCGCCTACATGGTGGACCAGAGCCACAACCTGAAGGGCAAGATCGAAGAAATGATCCAAACGGTCATGACCGCGCAGGAACTGTACGCGAAAGCCGCAATCATTGACTTTGAAGCGCTGAGCAAGGCGCAACAAGAGCAACGGTTAATTGACGCTGAGAATATTTACAAGGACGCGTTCTCGACCGACGTGCGGCCGGCGGTGCGCGAATGGCGAAAGTCCAAGGGGTTGGGCAAAGATCCCCTGGCCGCCTTTCGCGCGAGCGGTTACATGGAGCGCATCACGCGCGAGCGCGCCGGGCGTGCCAGCGCCGCCAGCAGCTATGCCTAACCGCTAACGGCTGGCCCGTTGCGCGGGAGCGACCTTCCCCTCGCCGCCGCGAATCATATGGCTATCCTTCGTTGTGTCGCCATCGATCTGGGGGCTGCCAGTTGCCGAGTTTCTCTAGGGGAGTGGGACGGAGCAGCCGCGAGGATCCACTTCCTTCATCGTTATCCCAACGGGCCAGTGGAGCGCGAGGGGCGTCTGCGCTGGCAGCTTGAGGAATTGTGCCGGGGCGCCCAAACAGGGCTTCGCAAGGCTGCCGAACTCGTCTCCGGCGATGGCGCCATCCATTCCATCGGCGTGGACGGCTGGGCGGTGGACTACGTCCGCCTGGAGAAGTCGGGGAAGCCCATAGGCGACCCGTTTTGTTACCGCGACGCGCGCACCGAGAGCGCCATGCCCGAAGTCTGGGCGCGTCTGAGCCGCGAGCGGATTTACGAACTGACCGGAATTCAGTTCTTGCGCTTCAATACCCTCTATCAGCTTTACGCCGACCAGCGTGACGGCGTGAAGCCTGGAGCGCAATGGTTGAACATTCCCGAGTACTTGATGCACTGGCTCTGCGGCCAGGAAGCCGCGACCGCCGTCGCTGAATACACCAACTCCACCCACACCCAACTGGTCAATGCCCGAACTCGGAATTGGTGCGACGAGATCTTCCAGCGCGTCGGGCTGGATCGCTCGGCGGCAGCGCGCATTGTCCCGGCAGGGACACGCCTGGGGCCCCTCCGGGGCGAGCTGGCTTCGCTTCCCGCCTACCACGGCACCATGGTGACGGCGCCCGCCTGCCACGACACCGGTTCCGCCGTCGCCGGCATTGCGGCGACCGGTAAGGATTGGGCGTTCATCAGTTCTGGGACGTGGTCTCTCGTAGGGGCAGTGCTCGACGAACCATGCACCACGGCCGCTGCCTTGCGCGAAAACTTCACCAACGAAGGCGGCGTGGGAGGAACGTACCGATTCCTGAAGAACGTCAACGGTATGTGGCTGCTGGAAGAGTGCCTGCGCGAGTGGCAGGCTTCCGGGCATGCTTGGAGCTTACCCAAACTCATTGCCGAATGCGAGCGGATGCCGCTCCCGGCGTCCGTCTTCAATGTCGACGCCCCCGAACTTATCCTGCCAGGAAACATGCCAGCGAAAATCAGCCTTGAACTTGTAAAGGCGGGTGAGAAGCCTATCCCGACTGACGCAGAGCATGCCCCGGAGATGGCCAACGCCATCTTCGCAAGCCTCGCGACGCGTTACGCGAAGGTCCTTCGCGCTCTTCAGGAGGTAACAGGCCGCCAGTTTCGGCGCCTCTATATTGTCGGTGGTGGCAGCCAGAATCTGTACCTCAATCACCTCATTGCCCAGCGCACAGCGCTGGAGGTGGTTCGCGGGCCGGTGGAGAGTTCCACCGTCGGGAATCTTGCTGTTCAGTTCGCGTCGCTGGAAAGCGGCGGCTCGGCACCCGGGCCCGCGGATGTCGCCAGGTGGGCTGCCAGGTTGAATGCGTCGTAGCCCAAGCATTGTTTTGCCGGCGGGGGGGTAATGACAGAGACGATTGGCGTGGCTCTGGGCTTAGTCCTTTTGGGAGGGTTCCTGCAGGGCAGCTTTGCCCTCCCCATGAAGCGCATGCCCGCCTGGCGCTGGGAGAACACCTGGTTCATCTACTCCCTGGCCGGCATGTTGGTTCTCCCTTGGGCACTTGCACTGGCGACCGTCCCAAACTTTACCCAGGCGATCGGTGCGACTCGTGGAGCCGCCCTTGCCGAAATCGCGCTTTTTGGATTCGGCTGGGGTGTCGGGGCCACGCTTTTCGGGCTCGGCATCAGCCGGGTGGGCATGGCGCTGACTTTCGCGATTGTCCTGGGCATTACCGCCTCACTCGGCTCACTCTTGCCGCTCATCATTCTTCACCCTGACCAGCTCTTCACTCACCAAGGGTATTTGCTGCAAACCGGGCTCGCCATCGTCATCTTGGGCATTGTCATCTGTTCGGTCGCCGGACGCCGCCGCGCACGCTCGAATTGCCCACGCGCGAGACGGCCATGCCCACCACCGCCATCGGCCGGTGGTTTTCGAGCGGCGGCCGGCTCGATGAACCGGAAGCGGTCGAGCGCGGATATACCTGGTACAAGGTGGTCTGCCTCACCGGCGTCGATTACTT
>OFHG01000220.1_pt1 | contig 25075 bp, 18 predicted proteins | sample 1521931 | NCBI WGS metagenome assembly OFHG01 (sample SAMEA2468438, study PRJEB22500) | soil metagenome | biome: Glassland; feature: Farmland; material: Clay | place: Australia | collected 2013-01-31 | depth 0.55 m
GTTGCAGGTTGGTCACACGAAAACCGCCCGAAGCGTCAGTCGTCGCCGTCCTTTCAGCATTGGTGCCGTTGTTGACCACAGAGACGGTCGCACCGGGCACGACAGCGCCGGTGGGATCGTACACGGTTCCCGTGATGCCTCCCTGAGTCGTGGATTGCGCGATTGCGATGCGGGAAAAGGCCACGCTGAGCAGCAAAACCGCGCCTAAACTCAGCAAGTATCCGAACCAGAGGTGCGGCCGGTTTCGACGTCTCTCGTCTTCAATCCGGCCGTTGCCGGTAGGAACCTCTCCTGGGTAGGAAGATCCCTCCGGCGAACTATGAAAGCGGACTTTACCTTGCAACTTCATTTCACACCCCTCCTTATAAATCATCCGGTCAACGATTTGCTGGTTGACCGGCTAAGAACCAAAATCCCAACACCTGTGACGCCAATGGGACTAGCCAAGTCCCCAAGATATTCTTTCGCTCAAAGCTCCGACCCGAGCAGGCACACCTTCGGCTCGGGCTTGAAGTCCGATCTGTCCTCGGGCAATGTCACCACCCGGAGGCCCCTTTCGCGGAAGGATCGAGCGCGCAAATAAAACACATTTGACGCCCGAAATGCAACAGGGAATTTACAGCCACATAAACTTCTTGTGAAGTCTTCGCGCAGCGCGGCGCATCAGTCGCCAGAACCTTGCGGACGAGCGATGGCTAACGTATTGCGGCATCGAGCGTTGCGATATGGCAACGTCTCCCAGCACGTTCGCCGCAGTTCTTTCTTCAGACCCCAACGCGATTTCCGTGAATGTTCGCAAAGGAAAGGATCCGGAAACTGCAATAATTTCCCTGGGTCGACCTGCTTATGTGATAGATTAAAGTTCACGCTATGCGAGAGAATACTACGGCGCGAGTCTTTCCCGTTTCCTGTCAGCCGGAAGAAAACCGTGCACGATCCGGTGCCTTCGGCACAGCGATCCCACGAGTCAACGTCCTTTCTGCTGTTCAGGCAGCCGCACAGTCAGTTCGGGATGCGATTATCACAGGCAAACTCCGGCCGGGAGCCCGACTGGTCGAACGGGACATGGCAGGGGCGCTTGGAATTGGGCAGCCAACCTTGCGCGAGGCCTTTAAGGAGCTCGAGTTCGAGGGGTTTGTGCGGAAGACGCCTCGGAGGGGAACCTATGTGTCGACCTTCACGCGCAATGACATCCGCGACATCATGCTAGTTCGCATACCCCTTGAAGCTCTCTCCGTCGAACTCGCCGCCGCCAAGATGACTCCCGACTCTGAACTGCAGTTGAGGGAGTTGATCGATCAAATGTCTGCTGCCGCAAATAGCTACGATTTGGGCGCGTTCCATAATGCTGACGTCGATTTCCACCGGCAAATCTGGGCCGTGGCAGGTAACAAATACCTGACAAAGGCCTTGGAGGGTATCGCCTTTAGGCTCTTCGTGTTTGGTACATTAAGCCATGGCCGCAGCCAATTCCTAGCTGCGGTCGATCAACACCGCGGGGTACTTGCAGGGCTATGCTCCCGTGATCCCCACAAGGCGCGCATCGCCTTCGTATCGGAGACTCTGAAGTTTTGGAATGAACAGGATCACTTGGATCTGAGCTTTGCTGTCTCACCGGTCGTCATCGTGCACTCCTAAGATCCAGCGGGCACGCCGGACTGAGTCGTCGCCGAGGCTCAGGGGGCGGCACGCTCTCGCACGGTGCCGGCCGAAATTTCAGTGTGCCTTGGCGGGCAATGTATAGAACGTGTACAGGGTCCGCCAGGTGAACTCGCCGCCTGGCGGGATGTTCATGGCGATGAAAGGCTCGACCGCCAGCACCGCGCGGATTGACCACAAGGAGAGGTTGGACAAGGGACGGTCGCCGGTGATCGTCATCCCCACGCCTAGCTTCCTGTTTTCGATGCGAATGTGATTGTCCTTGGGACTATCGCCGAACCCACGCATGTGTATCAGCACGACTTGCTGGCCTTCCAGCGTACTCACGTACACGATCTGGTTCCCACGAATCCTGGCGAGGTGCTCGTCCGGGGGGCGATCGCTCTGGATGCGAAAAGGAAACGTGATAGTGAAATCCGGACCCGGAGGCTGCTTGTCAAGCACGAGGAAATTGTGGTTGTACACCGTGCTCTGAATCGTCCGGCGCCCCGTGTTCTTGAGGCTGTGATCGAGAATCATCTCCGGTTTGCCCTTTACCAGCCGAACCGTCTTTCGGTACACGTAGGCGTAGCCCGAGGAAGGGTCGGATAGTTCCTGCGCGAACTCGATGGAGTCGCGATGCTTGGTCACCGTCCACTTCCCCGGGTCCACGATGGGGTAGAGCTTGAAATGATCGTAGGGGGCGTTGTCCTTCCGCAACACTCCGACGCCGATCTTGATGAACGTGCCGCCGGGCTCCGCGTCGTCCCACCCGAGCGCCTTTCCGTCGGTCTGGAACTCGTCAACGGGCCCCGAGATGGCGGTGCAAGGAGACGCCACTATTTCCGACCCGTTGAAAATGAAATCGTGGACCTCCGGGTCCACGCGGGAGAACCAGGGACCGTAGAAATTGTGCCCCTTATACATCAGGCTGGAGATAACTCCCGACCAGTCGAACCTTGTACCGCGGTAGTAGCCGTCGTGGGCATCCGGCAAATAGAGTTTCACCTGGATCTGGCTGTTGGCGATAGAGGCCTGCGGAGGACCGCCGGCGGTGAGAGGGGCTGCCACAAGTCCGAAACAGACTAGGAAAAAGAACATGTTTGCTATTGAAGACTTACTTCGGCTTCCGTGAGAGAAATTGCTCGCCAAATCAGGAATGAAGCGAGTTCGGCTGCCCATTGGGGTCTCCTTTCGAAGCCCTTGACGCCCTTGCCGATTCCGACGACGGTGAACTCCAATTCGAATACGATCGCCACAACCGGCTGGTGTTGATATAACGATCGCCACCGGAGTGAAACGGCACTGGCACTTTTATGCTGTTCGAGTTGAGCGCGATCTGTCAACCGGAACCTGGTTCGGGCTTCATCAGCTTATCCTTACTGTTTTGACGCAAGCTCGCCAATAGCGCCCTCGAAACGTTGAAGTCCGCCGTCGGCGGGATTTCCAGGAATGAGTGAGAGGGTCGCTTTTTGACGTGAACTCGCTCACTCCTGGTGATATAACGACTCGGGCGCCTCAACGGCTATTCGGGCCCGAGGCGCCCGGTGTTGTCTTGCCCTGACTCATAGGTGCGATATTGGTCATGGTTGGGCATCCCGCGGTAGCGGCTTGCTCTCGGCGGGTGCGTGCGCACCGGTGCTGCTTTCGCGGCCGCAGCACTTGTGGTCTCGATAGGTGGCCGGGGGATCTGACGAGTCTCTGCAATGATCCGGACCCAGTCCGGAGTCTTGAAATGGAGGGAGAATGAGATTCCGAGAGTCTTCACGGCGTGGCTTTATGAAACAGACCGCCGCGGCCGCGGCGGCAGCCGCCGGCGTGGGCGCTCGCCCGGCACCTGCCGAGGCGGAAAATCCTGACATCGAGGAGTGCGGCTCAATCTGGGAGCGTCCGCCCAAGCAACACGGCAACAATCTCAACCTGATCGTGATTGTCAGCGATACTTTTCGTCACGACAATCTGGCCTGCTACGGGAAGAAGTGGCTCGAAAACCTTGAAACTCCCAACCTCGACCGCTTCGCCAAGGAGTGCGTGGTCTTTGAAGATGCTTACCCGGAAGGGATGCCCACCATCGTCATCCGCCGCAATCTTTACACGGGCCGGAGAGTGATTCCATGCTATTACTTCCGGCAGCATGAGCCGGTGCAATTGCCGGGCTGGCATCATCTCTACAACGAGGACCAGACGCTCAGCGAAACCCTCCTTGAGGCGGACTACATCACGGCGCTGGTCAGCGACCTGCCGCACGAGCAACGGCCGGGGAGAAACTTTCATCGGGGCTTTACGACTTACCAGTGGATTCGCGGCCAGGAATTCGATTACTACGGCACCTCGCCCCACAAACTTCCCGACGTCAGCGACATGGTCTCGAGCGACTATCTCGCCCGCATGCCCGACCTGCACCATTTTCTGACCCAATACAAGGCCAATCGGAACCTCTGGAAACAGGATGGCGAGTCACTGGCCGAGATTGTATCCCGCACCGCCATCCGCTGGGTCAAATCCAACTTCGACCAGCGTCCCTTTTACCTGCACATCGAGATGTTCGATCCCCACGAGCCCTGGGATCCCCCCGAGCGATTCCTCGACAAGTACTGGCACGGGTCTTACACACCCAGCTTTATTGAACCGCCGTATGCCACCATCGAACTGTCCGACCAGATCAAACAGCGCTTTCGGGCCAACTACGCCGGTGAAGTCAGTTGCGTGGATTACTGGGTTGGCGAACTTCTGGATACGGTCAAGCAGTACGGCTTGTTCGAGAACACCGTGGTCATCTTTATGTCGGATCATGGCGCCTTGCTGGGCGAGCACGGGCAGTTCCTGAAAGGACCGGACAAGATCCGCGGCCAAGTGACGCACGTCCCATTCATGATCCGCACGCCCGACCGGCAATATGCGGGCAAAAAGGTTTCGGGCTTCGTCCAGTTTCACGATGTCATGCCGACTCTGCTGCATCTGCTCGGTCTGAAGCCGCCGAAGCGCGTCACCGGAGAGAACGCGTGGAATCTGGTAACCGGGGCTACGCGGTCGCTGCGGGACCACGTCGTGCAGACCTATGGCTGGGTCGGCGCGGCGCGGGACCGTGAATGGAGTTACACCGAAATCTGGAAGCCGGAAGCACACCAGGACAAATTCAGCGTGACGCCGGGCGCACCGGAAACCGTCTACAAGCCGCAACTCTACAATCTCGAAAATGATCCTGAAGAACTGACTGATGTGGCCGACCGGCACCCGGACATCTGCAAGCGAATGTCCTCGAAGCTGAAGGAATACGTCGAATCCGGCAAGGACATGACCTACGGCCACTTCAACCAGAAGCCGAGCCTCAACACCGGCGAGGTGTACGTCAAAGAATCCCACTAGGAAAGGGCTTGGATTCATCAGCTACGTTGGAGTGGTGACCTACGACCGGACAATAGGCCAGATCATGGGGTCGGTGGAGGAAAAGGACGTCGCTGATGACACCGCGATGGGAGTCCCAGTTTGCGCTCAAATACGCTTTCTGAGGTGACCTGAGATGTTAAAGAAATGCCTGCTCGTCCTGGCCATGACGGCACTGGCAGCGGCTGCTCTAGCGGCTCAGGATAGTGTTTCCGTCAAAGTCAACGCATCCGAGCGGCAGGGTCCTTTCCGACCGGTCTGGGCATGGGTGGGGCACGACGAGCCCAATAACACTTACAGCGAGCAGGGACGCTACCTTCTTAAAGAACTCTCGGAGCTAAGCCCCAATTCCGTCCACGACCGAACCCACTTTCTGCTGACGACTGGCGACGGCGCGCCCGCGTTGAAATGGGGATCCACGAACGCCTACACGCTGGATGCTTCAGGCCACCCGGTTTACAACTGGGACATCATGGACACGATCTTCGACGCCTATAAGGCCACAAATATAACCCCTTTTGTCGAGATCGGATTCATGCCCAAGGCGCTCTCGACCCATCCGGAACCTTACGAGCCCCATTGGCCGCAAAGGCCCTACGACACGGGCTGGAGTTATCCGCCCAAAGACTACAAGGCGTGGTCGGATCTCATCTACCACTGGGTGCGGCACATGGTGGATCGTTACGGGACCCGGGAAGTGTCGAAGTGGGAGTGGGAGGTCTGGAACGAACCCGACATCTTCTACTGGCACGGGACGGTGGACGATTACTGCAAGCTCTATGATTACACCGCGGACGCCGTGAAGCGCGCGCTGCCCGGCGCTCGTGTGGGCGGACCTGCGACTACAGGCCCCGGCAGTGAACGGGCGGCGAATTTCCTTCGCGCTTTCCTGGAGCATTGTGTGAACGGGGAAAATTACGCAACCGGAAAGCCGGGGGCTCCTCTCGACTTTATCTCGTTTCATGCCAAGGGCCGCACCAGCTTCCCGGATGGGCACGTGGAGATGGACATCGGCAAGCACCTCAGGGACATTGACCGGGGATTTGCCATCATGGAGAGCTTCCCGACGTTGCGCGCGCTGCCGGTCGTTCTGAGCGAGTCGGATCCCGAAGGTTGCGCGGCTTGTGACGCAACGTCGCATCCCGAGAACGGCTACCGGCTGGGCCCGCAATATGCAAGTTACGGAGCGGATCTGCTGAACGGAACGCTGGCCCTCGCCCGGCGCCACCGCATCAACCTCCAGGGGGCGATCACCTGGGCGTTTACCTTTCCCGGCCAGCGGATTTTTGCCGGGCTTCGCGCGCTCACGACCCACGACGTTGACCTTCCCTTGCTGAACCTTTATCGCATGCTCGGCCTGATGGAAGGCGAACGCGTCGCCGCCTCAAGCACCGGCGCGTTGAACCTCGACGACATATTACAGTCCAGCGTCCGGGCCAGGCCGGATGTGAATGCGCTGGCCACTCGCGGAGACCGCACCGTGAACGTTCTTGTCTGGAACTATCACGATGATCTTTTGCCGGCGACGGAGGCGAAGGTCAACCTGACGGTACAGGGTGTGCCGAAGGAAGCAGCCCGGGTCCTGGTGGAGCACTTTCGCGTGGATCAGGACCACAGTAATTCGCACGCGGCCTGGCAGGCCATGGGCTCGCCGCAGAATCCTTCACCCGCGCAATATAAACGTCTCAAGGAGGCGGGACAGCTCCATCTGCTCGAGTCCCCGCAATGGGTTCCGGTCGAAGGAGGCGCGATCCACTTGACCTTCATTGAACCGCGCCAGGGATTGTCGCTTCTGCGCTTAACGTGGTGAAGGAGAACGAACTGCGTTGGTCATCAGGTTCAATCAGAACCTGATTTGAAGCCCTCCGAAGAACTCCCGATTCGCTCCCGGCTGATACGAATTCCCGTCCGGATCGGGTTCGGTGAAGGCGATATATCTCTTGCCTGTCACATTCCTGCAAACGAAGAAGAATGTCCCGTAAGCGCTGCGGTGTTTCCACGTTTTACTGAACCGTGCATTCAACAGACCATAGGTGGGGATCCAGGTGCGATTGGTCGGATCGATGAAGGCGCGGGAATATGCCTCCGCACTGGCCCCAAGGAACCAACCTTGGACGAATTCGTAGGAGGTATCCACGAACGCCTGGTGCCGCGGCGAGTTGGGCAGATCGTTTCCCGCGAGATTCCCGGGGTAGGTCAGGCTGGAGTAGTGGGTGTAGATAAAATGAGCATAAGTATATGCGCCGGTGACCGTGAGCTGACGGACGGGCAGCCAACGCACTTCGCTTTCCACTCCGTAGCGGCGGCTTTCGCCCGCGTTGCCGTAAAACGTTTCGAGCGGCCGGCTGGGAATTCGATAGCGCTCGAAATCGTTTTTGGTGTCAAGGCGAAATACTTCCGTCTCCCAGAAAACTTTGCTGCGAAGATGGCCGCGAATTCCCGCCTCTTCGCCCATGGAGGTTGCGGGAACCAGTGACGGGTTGAAACCTCCCAAGGCCGCCGGGTTGGCGTAGAGTTCTTCCGTCGCGGGTGGAAGGAAGCCCAGTCCCCAGGAGGCGAACAGCGCGATGTCTTTGGTTGCGCTCCAGGTGGCGCCTAACCGGCCCGTCGCCTTGGTGAAGTTGCGGCTGCCCGAGAGGTCCAGGCCGTTCGCCTGCAGACGATCCACCAGTGAATTCCCGAGGTGGTCCCATCGGACGCTTCCCAGGAATGTCCACCGTGTTCCCACGGTCAGCCGGTCCGTCCAATAGGCGCCCACTCTCTTCTGGGTGATGGACTGGTTGGCCAGCAACTGGGGTGTTTCGATTGCATCCCCAGTGTTCGGATGGCGAAAGTCGTCAACCCACTGCCAATCGAGATCGAGGCCGGTGCTGAGCCGGTTCCTGATTCGATCGTGGCCCCAATCCAGTTCATACTGGACCGACCCTCCGGGCGCGGTAAGGTAGCGATGTTCGACCGAGGAAGGCACCGGCTCCTTGTAGGCGGTATGGCGCGTGTAGTAGGTGAAAGAGAAGTGCTGGTTATCCGATATTGCCCATTCTCCATTGACGCCACCCGTGACGCGAGCAGTCTTCTGATACTCGTTGTAGGTGAGCGAGTCGGGGTTGGCCATTTTCCACCAGGCCGGACTCGGATAACCCCAATCCAGGTTCAAACCCTCGGCATTCTGGTTGAAGAAGCCCGTGCCGATGATGAATGGGCTGAGGTGGAGATTGGACCGGGGATTGAGGCCGAAGCGGCCATAAACGTTGTTGCCCCAAAAAGCGGTGTGCTGCCGATAACCATCACCCGCGGTACGCGACCCGGAAATCAGGTAGGTCATGCCGGATAGTCTGCCGGAAACTTCGCCGCGAGTTTTGTAGAAGCCGTTCGAGCCGCCTTCCGTCGAGACGCTGCTGTGAAAGGGGCCGGCTTCGGCGGCGCGCGTGTGGATGTCAATGACGCCGGCGGCCGAGCCTCCGCCGTAAAGGAAGGCGACCGGCCCGCGCACCACGTTCACTTGCTCGACGCCCGCCCAGTCAACGTCATAGACGTCGGGGCAGAAGCCGCTTGGGTCGTTGAGCGGAACGCCATCGTAAAGCACCTGAGTGCCGCGAATGCCGTGCTCGCTGAGAATTCCCTGCCCGCGGATGGAGAGATGGACACGCTCTCCATTCGCCTGGTTGTCCACCTTCACGCCCGGCACGGCCTTCAGAGGTTCATCAATCGCGATGGAGCGCGGCATCTCGTCCAGCAGGTGCCGGCCGATGACGGTCGTCGCGGCGGGGTTTGTCGCCAGCGAGATGTCGAGCCGCGGCGCCACCACTTTCACCGACTCCCTGACGATCGTGCGCGGTGTCAGGACCACTTCCACAGCGGGAGCCGGCTCTTCCATCCGGTATCGGAGGGTCTCGGGATAATAGCCTGGTAATTCAAACAGAAGGCGGACCACTCCCGTTGACCCTTCAACCGGGATGGTGAATTCGCCCTCCGCGTTGGAAAAAATCTTGAGGGTGCCGTCCAAGTTCGTGACCGTAACATCCTTCAGCGGCCGGCCATCGGCATCGTGCACCTTGCCGCTGATCATCGAGCCGGCACAGAGTGTTGTGGTCGAAACCACAGCAATCAGAATGACTGCGACATTAGCACGTCTCCACATTTTGGCTCCCCTTCGACAAGTTGCGTCGGGGCCCACCGTCGCGATGGGCACGGCGGAGTGTGGCTACCTCAACGCCATGGCTCGACTCCCCGGCGGATCACCAGCGCATCCTGCTGCCAGCAAAGGCACTGGTTGAAACGTCCTCGAGTCAAATGAATTGGACCTGCGGGAATCCTCAGAGGATGGATTGGGATTTTCAAGAAATCCACAAGGACCTCGATACGGTTGAAAGAGGCAGGCGAGGATCCCCCGGCAGGGCCAAAGTAGTCGAAGCATGGCCACCAGTTATACCACAAGGCTGGAAGGCCCACAGCGACCTTGTTACTCCAGGCGGCGCTTCTTGGCGCGCGACACCGCCAATCTCTCCAGCAAGACAAACGCAACTTCTGGTTTTTGTCCATGACGCTGTGGATGACTTCGCCGATGATCAATGCCAACCTGTTGCGACCTGCCCGATTCTCTTCTTCAAGCTCGCGGACCCGTTGCATCAACGGGGCCCTGGGTGCTAGCATCGCTTCTTCACGGCTCTGACAAGTATTGTGGATGACATTCTTCTACGGCATATTGCCAAACCCCAGGCAAGAATCGTCATCCGGATGCGGGAAGTCTAAATGACCCAGACTATCGAGCCAGGGGAAATCGGAGTGGCATTCGAGGACAGGGCTGACCTCGATTATCTGTTCAGCGTGACTTACGAGGAACTGCGCCGCCAGGCTTCGAGCGTCAAGCGCAGCCACCCCCAGGCGACGCTCAGCCCCACGACGCTGGTCAACGAAGCTTGGCTGAAGCTGGCCAACACGCGCGGCCTGCCGAAAACCTCCCCGCTCCACTTCAAACGGATAGCCGCCCGGGCCATGCGCCAGGTGCTAGTGGAAGCCGCGCGGCGGCGGAACGCTCAGAAACGCGGAGGTGGGGCGCAGGTCTCGATCGTGTTTGACGATTCACTGGGAAGCGCGGCCTCGTTGGCCGCGGACTTGCTCGCCCTGGACGCGGCGCTCGACGCCTTGGCGCTCCTCGAGCCGCGCCAGGCCGTGATGGTCGAAAGCCGGTTTTTCGGCGGTCTCAGCGTCGCCGAAACGGCTGAATCAGTACTGCCGGCAGCATGAGTGCTCGATTGCGCAGCGTTTAACGCTCCTTCGCGCCGTGTGCCAGGCCGTGCAGTACGCCCATCAAAACGCGGTCATCCATCGTGATCTGAAGCCCTCCAACATCCTCGTCAAGGCGGATGGGACCGTTCGCCTGCTCGACTTCGGGATCGCCAAACAATTGGAGAGCCTTGACCGCCCGACGGAACAGACGCGCACCGGGCTGCGCTTGATGACGCCCGCTTACGCCTCGCCGGAGCAGATCCGCGGCGACCGGGTCGGAATCCAGACCGACGTTTATTCGCTTGGCGCGGTTCTTTACGAATTGCTTGCCGGCCGGCTTCCTCACGACCTCTCGACGGCGACTCCCCCGGCGGCGGAGAGGATTCTGCTTGAGCACGAACCTGAAAGGCCCTCTGTGGCCGCGCGGCGGCAGACGACTGCACCCGGCCGGAATTCTCTCTCTCCGGCGGGGTCGGCCAGCAAGGCGTCCTGGGCTGACCTGGATGTTTTGTGTTTGACCGCCATGCACAAGGACGTCGCCCGGAGACACTCCTCGATTGAAGCGCTGATCCGGGACATCGATCATTATTTGGCGGGCGAGCCGCTGGAAGCCCGGCCCGATACGCTTACGTACACCTTGGGCAAGTTCGTGGGACGGCATCGGCTCGCCCTCTCCGCAGCGGCTTTGACACTCGCTGTGGTGATGGGGACGGTTGGTTTCTACACCATCCAACTGCGACGAGCCCGCAATGCTGCCCAGGCCGAGTCGGGTCGAACCCAGCGCATCCAGCGATTCATGCTGGACCTTTTTGCCGGAGGTGATGCCGAGACGGGGCCTGCCGACGACTTGCGCGTCGTGTCGCTTCTCGATCGCGGCGTGCAGGAGGCGCGGGCCCTGAACTCCGACCCGGCGGTGCAGGCCGAACTTTACGGTACGCTGGGAGGACTTTATCAAAAGCTGGGCAAGCTACACCAAGCGGATGCGCTGCTGCGCGCCTCGCTCGATCGCCGCAAAACGCTTTACGGACCCGACGATGCTGAGGTAGCCAAGAGTCTGGTGGCGCTGGGCCTCTTGCGGGCCGACCAGGCCCGGTACGACGAGGCGGAGCGGGATATTCGCGCCGGGCTTGCGATGAGCAAGCGTCACTTGTCCCCCAACCATCCGCAAGTCGCGAAAGCAACCTTTGCACTCGGTATGGTGCTGGAGGACCGCGGCGAATACGCACAAGCCATTGCCGAACTCGAAAAGTCCGTGCGCATCCAGTTCGCGTCCGGCGCGCCGGATCAGGACCTTGCCGCCAGCATGTCGGAGCTCGCGAATTCGAATTTCTACGCCGGCCACCTGGACACCTCGGATTTCCTGAACCGGCGAGTATTGGAAATGCACCAGCGGCTTTACGGCGACCGCCATCCCCTTGTAGCGGACACGCTGATCAATCTGGGCGCGATTGCGTCCGAGAGAGGGAATTACGCCGAGGCAGAAAAGTCAGACCGGCAGGCACTTGAGATCAACCAAGCCTGGTAGGGCAAGGATCACCCGGAGACGGCCTCGGACCTGACGATTTTGGGTCGGACTCTGGTCTACGAGCACCGTTATGCCGAGGCGGAAGCGTTGCTCGAGCGAGCGCTCGAGATCCAGGAGCGTGTTTACGGCAGCATGCACCCGCGCGTCGCTTCGGCGCTCAACGAGCTGGGGAAAGTGGCCGAGAAGGAAGGCAAACTGGATCAGGCGCAAGCTGATTTCACGCGCATGGCTGACATTTATCGGAAAGTGTACGGCGCCAAGCATTACCTGCTCGGCATCGCGCTTTCCAACCGCGGCAACGTGTACATGGATCGCAAGGAGTATGCCCGCGCGGAGCGCCTCTACCGCCAGGCGATTGCACTCTTCACCGAAACCCTGTCTCCGAATCACTTGAATACCGGCATCGCGCGCATCAAGCTGGGAAGTGCGCTTGTCGGCGAGCGGCGCTTTGCGGAAGCAGAAACGGAGAGTCTGGCGGGGTACGAAATCCTAATCAAGCAAACCAGCCCCTCCGTCAGTTGGCTGCAAAATGCGCGGGCGGATCTGGTGACGGAGTGTGAGGCGTTACATCAGTCCGAAATGGCGCATAGGTTCGGAACCGAACTGGCTAATTCCGCAGGTGGTAACCGCAGAAATTCCGGCAAAAGTGACGATTGATAGAAGGCGAGGGAACACGGAACGGACCGTTGTCGGTTTTTGGTGTATTCATGTATCTTATAGCTGAATGGCCATCCCCTGCCGAAAATGCGGAGCGACCAAGACCGAGTCGGTTTATCACGGCGTGCTTTACGCGCTGGCGAAGAGATATGGTTATCGTTTGTGCGTGTGCTCCCGATGCCGCCGCAGGCGCCTGATCCCGCGGCACGCCAGCGCGAATTCCCAACCGCAAACCTTTTCTTTACCGAAGGAGGCTGTGAAACCCGAATCACGGAATGAAGTGAAGACGCACGATTCCTCTCTTAAATGTCCACGGTGCGGCAAGAGTGACTATCGGCGCTCCCGGCGCACCTGGTGGGAGCATCTCACCGGAAGGCCTCCCATGCTCCGATGCCGCGCCTGCCGTCAGCGATTTCCACTGCCTGCGAAAATGGAATTCGATTGATGGAAGTTCCTTCGCCGCTCGAAACGCTGCTTGCTCCAACCCCCATGCTGGCCAAAAAGGGCTCAAACGTGGTACACCATCGCAGATGGCATCCGTCTCTTTGAACCGGCGCATCGCGCAGTCGGCGGGCATTGTGATGGCAGCCGTGCTGGTCAGCCGGTTGCTCGGCTTCCTGCGCGACTGGACGGTCGCGCACCAGATCGGTTCCAACGCCGTCACCGACGCCTACTACGCGGCGTTCACCCTCCCCGATTTCCTCAATTATCTGGTCGCCGGAGGCGCGCTCAGCCTGACCTTCATTCCGGTCTTCGCCAAGTACGCCGCCGACAATCTCGAGGACGAAGGCTGGCACGTCTTCTCAACTGTCATTACGGTGATGGGGACACTGCTGGTCGTGCTGGTCATCGTGGGCGAGATCTTCGCGCCCCAGTTGATCCAGGTGATTGCGCCCGGGTTTAAGCCGGCGGAGCGGGCGCACGCGATTTTCTTGACCCGGCTGATGTTGCCCGCGCAAATCTGCTTTTATCTGGGCAGCATTCTGAGCGCCGTGCAATACGCCAAGCAGCGGTTCCTCATCCCCTCGCTTGCTCCCGTCCTCTACAACCTCGGGATCATTGCGGGAGGCGTGCTGCTTTCGTCGCGCATCGGCATTACAGGATTCGCCGTGGGGGTGCTGGCCGGCGCGTTCGTAGGAAATTTCGTGCTGCAGATTTACGGCGCCTGGCGCGTGGGCGCGCGCTTCCGGCCCAATGCCGACGTGCGTCACAAGGGTTTCCGGCTCTTCGTCAAGCTGACCATCCCCATCATGCTGGCTCTGTCACTGGTCTTCACCGACGACTGGATTATCCGCTGGTTCGGGTCCTACCTCCAGCCCGCCTCCATCAGTTGGCTCAGCTACGCGAAAACGCTGATGCGCGTGCCGTTGGGCGTGGTAGGACAGGCGGCGGGTGTGGCGTCGTTCCCGTTCCTGGCGCAGTTGTACTCGGAGAAGAAGTTCGGCGAGCTGAACCGCGCCCTCAATTCCACGCTCAAGGGAGTGATCCTGCTCCTGGTTCCCATCTCCGCGCTGGCCATCGCCCAAAGCCGGCCGCTGGTCTATTTCATCTATTCGCACACGCGCATGCACCCGGCGGACCTGGATGCGACCGCGGCCACGCTGGTCTTCTTCTCGCTCGGCATGTGCGCCTGGGGAGTGCAGGGAATCCTGTCGCGCGGGTTTTATGCGGCGCGCGACACGCTGACGCCCGCCGTCACCGGCACCATCATCACTTTCGTGAGCCTGCCGCTTTACTGGTGGCTGGTTCATCGCATGGAACATCTCGGGCTGGCGCTGGCGAGCTCCTGCGGTATCGTCGCCTACGCCTTGATTCTCTTTTTCCTGCTCGACCGCCGGCTCAAGAATCGCGAGGTCGGCGGCCTCGTCGTCTTCTTCCTGAAAGTCACGATCGCCTCGGTGCTGGCCGCGGCGGCGGCATACGAACTGGTGCGGTGGCTTGAGACGCGCGTCGCCTGGAGATCCACACACGGCGCCTTTGAAGTGCTGGTGGCTGCGAGCGCGCTCGGTTTCCTGCTGACTTTCGCCTTTGCCAAACTCCTGCGCGTGCGCGAGGTGGATTCCTACCTGGGCAAGCTCCGCCGGCTACGAAGCTCGTAGCGACACTCCAACTGAACGTTTCTACTTTCCTACGCAGAAAGTCGAAAAGATGACGTCCAGGATGTCTTCAACGCCAGTCGCGCCGGTGATCTGGTCGAGCGGGCGCAGAGCGTCGTAAAGGTCAAGCAGCAGCATTTCGTGGTGAACGTGTGCGCGAGCGGCGTCGCGCGCTTTGTCGAGCGCGGCGAGCGATTGCTGAATCAACTGCTGATGGCGCAGGTTGGTGATGAGGGCGCCTTCACCGGCCAGGTCGCGCGCCGGAACGGCCGCCGAAAGTATTGCCTCGCGCAGCTCGTGAATGCCTTGGCCGGTGAGCGCGGACGTGCGAACAACAGGGAAACGGGACCCGGGGTTCGGGTTTCGGGTTTCGGGACTCGGGGCTCGGGGCTCGGGGCTCGGAGCTTGGGCTTCGCTTGCGAGGTCGGCAGAGCCGCCCCCTGAAAGGATAGCCTCGGTTTCGCCGTCGGAGATGAACCAAGGGAGATCCGACTTGTTCAAGGCAACCACCAGCGCGCCGAGTGGGCGGAGTTTGTCGAGCAAGCAAGCATCTTCTTCGGACCAGGGCTGGGACGAATCCACGACCAGCAAGCGCAGGTCCGAGTCGGCGACGGCCTGCATGGACTTTTGCACGCCGATTTTTTCCGCCTCGTCGAGCGCGTCGCGAATCCCCGCCGTGTCCACAAAGCGCAGCGGGATGCCGCCCACGCTCGAGCTTTCCGAAACCAGATCGCGAGTGGTTCCGGGCGTCGAGGTCACGATGGCGCGGTCCTGGTTCAGCAGGCAATTGAAGAGGCTCGATTTGCCGACGTTCGGCCGGCCCACAATCGCCAGGCTCAGGCCCTCGCGCACGACGCGGCCGTAAGAATAACTTTCCACAAGTTTCCCGAGGTCGGCGCGGATCTTCTCGATGCACTGGAGGATATCATTCCAGCCGGCGACGCTCACATCGTCTTCGGCAAAGTCAATGCCTGCTTCCAGCTCCGCGATCAGTTCCACCAGAACTTTCTTGTGCGGCTTCAGGCGCGCGGAGACCGAACCCTCCAATTGCTCCGCAGCCACGCGCGCCTGATACAGGGTGCGCGATTCGACGAGGTCGCGGACGGCTTCCGCCTGGGTCAGATCGATGCGGCCGTTCAGGAAGGCGCGCAGCGTGAACTCGCCCGGCTCGGCGGCGCGGGCGCCGCACTCGAGGCACAATTCGACGAGGTAATTGAGGATGACGGGCGCGCCGTGGCAGGAAATCTCAACCACGTCTTCCGCTGTGTAGGAATGCGGGGCACGGAAGCAGGTGACGACGACCTGGTCGAGCACGCGATGGGATTCAGGCTCCGCGAAATCGCAGAGCTTGGCGCGCTGGGCTTCAAGGCGCGAAGCGGGGAGCTGCAGGAGACCGGCCGCGATCGCAAGCGCGCGGCTGCCCGAAAGCCGCACTACGCCGATTCCGCCGCGGCCGGGTGGCGTCGCAATGGCCACGATGGTGTCTTCGGCGGGCATGGCAGGATTCGGAGATCAGCTTCGCGGGGCGCCGGGATGGCCCACGGCCGGAGCAGGATGAATGACCACGTGGCGCTCGGGCCCGAAGCCTTCGCTCAGGGTACGCACTTTCGGCTGACTTTTCAGCGCCAGGTGAACGATGCGGCGCTCGCGGGCGTTCATAGGATTCAGGGCGAACGGGTCACCGGTTTCCAGCACGCGTTCGGCTGCCACGCGCGCGGCGAGCTGCAATTCCTGGGCGCGCAGCCAGCGCCAATCCTCGCAATCGAAAGTGATCCGCCCGAACAGGCCCTCGTCCAGGCGCACCGCCCGGAGAACCACGTATTCCAGTGCATCCAGCAGCGCGGCGTGTTTCTGGAGCAACAACTCGACGTCCGGGCCGGAGAGATCCACGACGAATTCCGGCGGTTCCATTCCCTCCACGGCCAGCTTGCCTTTGCGGACGGCAGCGGAAAGATGAAAGCCCCCCTGCCGCAGGATTTCCCGCAGAACCGACTCAATGCGGGGAAGGTAGCCTTCCAGCGCGGAGATTGTTGCACCCGGCTGAGATTCCATAATGCCTACTCAGAGGCCTCCGAGGTCTTTTGCGGCACCGGTTTGAGGACCGGTGGCGCCACGGTTTTGTTGATAAAGATCTGCTGCGCGATGCCCACCAGACTCGCCACCAGGAAATAGAGCACCAAACCGCTCGCCAGATTATAAAACAGAAAACCGAGAAACACCGGCATCAGCAGCATCATGCGCTGCTGGTTGGGATCCACGGTGGGCATCGGGGTCATCTTCTGCATGAAGAACGACGCCACGATCATGATAATCGGCAGGATGTGCACACCGTGGCCGAACATGTGGACCGTCTCCGGCGCCGAAAGGTCCTTCACCCATCCAATCCAGGGCGCGTGGCGCAGCTCGATAGGCAATTCCAGCACGCGGTAGAAGCCGTACAAAATCGGCAGTTGCAGGGCCATGGGCAGGCAGCCGCCCAACGGATTGACGCCATGGTCCTTGTACAACTTCATGATTTCCTGGTTCATGCGCTGCTTGCGCGGGTCGTTGAATTTGTATTGCTTGTAGCGGTCCTGGATGCCTTTGACGATGGGCCCGATTTTCTGCATTTCCTGCGCCGAGCGGATCTGCTTCAGCTTCAGCGGGAACATCAGCATGTTAATCAGAATCGTCAGGATGATGATCACCCAGCCATAATTGCGCACCCAGTGGGCGTACATGTACTGCATCGCCAGGAACAAGGGCTTGGCGAAGATCGTGAACCAGCCGAAATCCACCAGGCCTTCCATCGGCGCATACTCGGCGCGGAGGACGTCCATGTCCTTGGGCGCCACAAACAATCGGAATTTCAACGCCTCGGGCGACGAGCTGGCCAACCCCGCCCGCGTATACTTGGGAGGCTCTTTCTCCATCCAATCCGGCGGCATCCAGGTCTGTGACCTCAGGCGGAGCGAGACGTTTTCCGCGAACGCCCCGCCGGACTTCTCGGGGAGGAACATCGCGGCAAAGTAGCGGTCCTCCAGACCCGCGAAAGCAAACGGGCCCGAGATCGTGCGTTCCTCTTCCACCTTGCGGTCGGCTATGGTTTCAATCTTCCCGCCGGCGTCGTAGGCCGCCTGGCCGTACGCTTCCTTCTGCGCGTAGGTGAGAGACTGATCCCCGAAGCCCCCCGGCCACTCCACTGCGACGGGCAGGTAACGCTGGCCGTCGTAAACGCTGACTTCGGCCTTCACTTCATAGCCCGCTCCGAACGTGAATTCCTTTTTCACCCTCACCTTGCCGTCGCTGTAAACGAAATCCAGCTTGGCGGGAGCGTGAAGTGTGGACGCGGAGGGTTGGGCGACAAAGACGGCGTCGTTGAGCTGGCTCGCCAGCGCCGCCTCGGCGGGATTGGTCAGGTTGATGCTCATCGGGTAGCCGAGGTTTGCGCAAGCCGCGCCGTCAACCACGTCAAGGGGCTTGCCCTTTTCATCTTTGTACTTTGTCAGCACCCAGCTTTTGATCACCGCCCCTTGAGTCGAAAAGGTCACGCGGTAGAGATCGCCCTCGACGACGATTTCCTGGGCGCTGTTTCCCTGTTCAACGGGAAGGGCGACCGGGGCGGGAGGCTTGGCGGGAGCTGCCGCGGCTTTGCCGGCAGCCGCGGGCGCATTGGCCGGCTTGGATTCGTTCTTCGCGGCCTGCTGGGCTTGCGCGGGCGGAGCGGCCTTGGGTTTCGGCTGCTCCTTGAAGAAAAACATCCGCATCAGCACCAGCACCACGAACGACAGCGCGAATGCAACCAGGACTCGTGTGTCTTGCTTCATATTCAAGAAAGGAGTCAGGAGTCAGAATTCAGAGGCCCGTGCCAGCGCCATCAGTCTTCATCCTGGACATTTCATCCTTCACTCTTAATTCTTCTCCCTTTAACCGTGCCGCCTCATGCCGATGCCTGTTTTGCCGCCACCTGGTTCCCGGCGCCCGAATCCCGCTTTTCCGGCACGGGATCGCAACCGAAGCCTCCGAAGGGCCGGCAACGCAGCACTCGCCGCAGCGCCATGCCCGCACCGCGCCACGCTCCCCACGTCTCGACGGCCTCGTAGGCGTAGGCGGAGCATGTGGGATAAAACCGGCAAGTGGAAGGCAGCATCGGCGAGAGGGTGCCTTGGTAAAAGCGGATGAGGGCGAGCGCGAGAAACTTCATGAGCCGGGCGATTCTCCCGGCGCCGCTTTCGGCATCAGGCGCAGAAATTCGCGTTGCAGTCTGGCAAATTCCGCTTCCGCCGCCTGGCCGCGCGGGTTCACCACGATGTCCCATCCCGCGGGAATCGCCGAAAGGTTCAAGCGGAAGATTTCGCGCAGGCGGCGCTTGATGCGGTTGCGCCGCACCGCCTTCCCCACGCGAGCGGGAACCGTGATGCCCAGGCGCGACTGCGCTCGTCCGTTGGAGCGGAGAAATACGGTACATAAGGAGGCGCTCCGGCGCTGACCCTCTTCGTAAACCCGGCGGAATTCCGCGCGCCGAAGCAGCCGGGACGGTTTCGAGAAAGCTAGCCCGCGGCGCTGGACGGGACCGGCGTCAGGGGCCGGGCCGGAAGTCATGGCGTCAGGCGATGGCGGCTCTTCTGCCGCCGGGCTTTCAAAACTTTTCGACCTCCCGGGGTCCTCATGCGCACACGAAATCCATGCGTCTTGGCCCGCCGGCGTCGGTTAGGTTGATAGGTGCGTTTCAAAGCGCATTGCCCCCGGTTGAAATTTGATTTGGTGCCTAATCCCCTAAGATATCGCGGGAGTTCAGTTTTAGTCAAGGAAAGTCAAGGGCCACCGGGGCGCTGGATTTGCAGGCTTCCGCGCGCAAATCCGCTTTCTGATGAGAGTATAATGTACACGGCGATCATCAAGAATCCTGAAGGAGCACACGATCGGATCCCCCCATGAAACGAACGAGAATTCTGATTTTAATTATGTTAATGACCTCCTGGCTGATGAGCATTTCGCCGGGGCTGGCCTGGGGGCCGGAGGGCCATCGGATCGTCGCCGTCATCGCGCAGATGAACCTGACGCCGCAAACCCGGCAGCGGGTGAACGCGCTGCTGGGCCCATACAATTCCATCGCGGCGATTTCCAGTTGGGCGGACGATATGCGGCCGGATTTCCCCGAAACCGGGCCGTGGCATTACATTGACATCCCGCTCGAAGCCAACAAAATTGACCTGGCGAGCGAGTGCCCGCATGGGGATTGCATCATCGCGCAGATTGAAAAGGATGAAACGACGCTGAAAGACCCGCGCGCGAGCGACACCGACCGCGCCGTCGCGCTCAAGTTCCTCGTTCATTTTGTTGCCGACCTTCACCAACCGCTTCATTGCGCGGACAACCACGACAAGGGAGGCAACATGGTCCAGGTAGTTTTCTTCGGCCAGCCCTCGAATCTCCACGCCGTGTGGGATTCCGGCATCCTGCGCCAGATCAAGCCTTACGGAAATCAACTGGCCGCCGAGCTCGCCCAACGCATCACGCCCGGGCAGCGCCAGCAGTGGGTGAAAGGTACGATTGAGGATTGGGCGCTCGAGAGCCACTGGCTGGCCCGAAACGTCGCCTACAAGCGGTTGCCGAAAGCCGCGACACCCGAACTTGGTGAAGCCTACGTTGAGGCGGCAACACCGGTGGTGGAAATCCAGCTTGAGAAGGCGGGTATTCGCCTGGCTTATCTTCTCAACCAAGCATTTCGGTGAAATGATTCCGCGCACGGTTCGGGGATCGGCATAACGACGGGTCAACTCCTGCCCGGGTTCTGGCTAAGCTGCGCCCTGTCACCGTTGAATTGCCAGCGAGGGATTGAACCTGGCTTTTCGGGGGCCCTAGGCGTGCTTTAACGGGTCACGCCGCGGCGTGAGCGCGCTGACGATCCCTTCGCCCTCGCGAATCGTGAGGATCTGGTTGGCCTTAAGGCGCGTAAATCTCTCCACTTTCCGGGTGGTCGGCCAAATAACTTCCAGCAGGTCCACCACAGTGGCTTGGCCGAGGCCGAAGTGCAGCCGCAGGTCATTCTGCGACATAACGCTGCCGCCGCTGGCCACTTCGTTGGTCTGCGAGTGCGCGCCCGCCACCACGCGCGCTCGTGCCCCGATGGCCGTGCGATTGCACTGGGTCCCGACCAGCTTGATCTTGATCCAGTTGTTTTTGTTCCCGCCGTCGTTGCGCAGCAGGGAGGGAAGGTCGTTCATGTTCAGAACCAGCGCGTCCACATCCCCGTCGTTATCGTAGTCGCCGAAGGCGGCGCCCCGGCTGGAGTAACGCTCGGCGATTCCCGGGCCCATTTCGGCGGAAACGTCCTTGAACCTTCCGTTGCCCAGGTTGTGGTAAACGATGCGGGGATTCTTGAAAGGCTGCCCCACATGGCGGCTGTCCACTTCCGGGTAAACGTGGCCGTTCACCTGAAGGATATCGGGCCAGCCGTCGTTATCGTAATCCACAAAGCCGCAGCCCCAGCACACATACTTTGAATTGACGCCGATCCCGGCGGGGAAGGTAACGTCGGTGAAGCTCCCGTCGCCGTTGTTGTGGTACAGGTCGCAAGTATCGTCAATGAAGTTGGTCTTGTAGATGTCGAGCCATCCGTCGCAGTCATAGTCGCCGACGGCGATGCCCATTCCCGCCTGCTCGTGGCCGTTGATGTCGTAAGCGCAGCCCGCCATGACGGCGTTGTCCGTGAAAGTTCCGTCGTGATTGTTTTGGTAGAGGATGCTCGGCTCGGAGTCGACCGACACGTAGATGTCCGGCCATCCGTCGTTGTCGAAATCGTAGGAGACCGCGCTGATGGCGTAACGCGGGCCGGGCTTCAGAATGCCCGCTTTTTCGGTGACGTCGGTGAACGTCCCGTCGCCGTTGTTGTGGTACAGGAGATTGGTGTCGGCGGGCAGGCCGCGCGGACCGCACAAGACGGGAACGCCTTTCCACTCACAAAACTTCATTTCGCCCGGCAGCGGTACCTTGGCGAGGTCCAGTTGGATGTAATTGCACACGAAAAGGTCCAGGCGTCCGTCGCGGTCGTAATCGAGCCACGTGCAGCCCACGCCCCAGCGGACGCGGTCCTGCTGCAGGCCGGCCCGGGCGGTTACGTCGGTAAAAGTACCGTCTCCATTATTATGAAAAAGGATGTTCTGGCCCCAGAAGGAGCAGAACAGATCGTCCCAGCCGTCGTTGTCGTAATCGCCAACGCAGACGCCCGTCTGCCAGCCCGTGCGCGCGAGGCCGGATTTCTCGGTGACATCGGTGAACGTGCCGTCGCGGTTGTTTTTGTAGAGGTGCGTTGTGGGGGCCTGGCCGGGGAGCCATTTCGTGTCGAACCGCGTGCCGTTCGAGAGATAAATATCCAGCCAGCCATCGTTGTCGTAATCGAAGAAGGCGAGCCCGCTGCCCTTGGTTTCGATGATGTATTTCTTTTCTTCCACGCCGCCCCAGATATTGGGCGAGTTAAGCCCGGCTGGGCGGCCTACGTCCACAAAAGTGACGGGAGAAGAAGCGCCGGCGCTTGGAAGGGGCGCCGCTTCAAGAAGATATTTCCCTTTCCAGTTCCGCAGGGGGGTCATGAGGGCTTCGAGAAGGGAACCGCCCAGCATCAGCGCTGACGAACCGAGAAAGCGGCGACGGGGAAAGTTCATAATTCCTTGACCCAGGACTACGATCCTTCAAGGCCGGCAGGATTTGCCGCGCGGCCTCCGCTTGCTGAACAGCCGCGACGGTCATGCTGAACGCCTGATAGCGAGGCATTCGCGTCCAAAAAGGAATCATAACTTACAGCACGATGCTTTTCTCCTGATTTCACCTCTTGGATGTGCCCGCTCGTTCGATGGGGAATTCGGTTCGCGCAGCGCCGACGATGGGCAAGCCTCACTTCCCCCTGATGCCGAAGCCGAAGGCCCGCGAATGAAACTCCAGTGACGCGGGCAGGCGCTGGGCGAAATAGATCCAGTCATGACGGCCCGGGTAAAGATGGAACTCGTGCGGGATATGTCGCCGGGACAGAATCTTGTCGAGCGCGCGCGCCCCCGCGTCGAAGCCGTAGTTATCCTCCGTCCCGCAGTCGAACTGAATTTTGAGGCCCCCAGGGTGAAAGGTGCGCGCGAGGGTCAAAGGGCTTTCTCGTTCCCAGTAGGCGGGATCAGGCGGAGCGCCAAACGCTCCGCCCAGGACCCTGCGGACTGCCGCCTGCGGAGCGTTCTCCACAGTGATGGCCGGTAGTTGCTCCATGAGCGCGGCGCTCGAAGCGCTGACGGATCCGAAGAGCAGCGGATGGCCGAAGGCCAGGTGCAGCGCGCCGTAGCCGCCCATGGAAAGTCCGGCGATTCCCCGGTATTTGCGTCCGCGTGCGATTCGGTAATGACGCTCGATGAAAGGGAAAAACTCGCGCAGGAGGAAATCCTCGTATCGGTCGTGTCCGTCGCGCGAGTTGATATAGAAACTGGTATCGCCCTGCGGCGTCACGATGAGAAACTCGCCGATGCGGCCGCGCTCCGACAAATCTTCAACCAGGTTCAAGCCGCCCGCGCGCAGAAACATCTGCTGGTTGTCGCCCAGCCCGTGCAGGTAATAGAGCACGGGATATCGCTTCAGCTTGGAGGTCTCATAACCCGGCGGCAGGAGCACGCAATAACCGACGTCCCGGCCCAGGATGCGGCTGTGCAGGGAGAGGCATTCGGCGCGCCAGGCAGCTCGCCCGCGAGACGGGAATCCCAGCAAAAGGAGAACGGCCAGGGCGGCCAGCGGCGTGCGTGGGGCGCTACTCATACCGCAACGCCTCAACGGGGTTCAGCCGCGCGGCGCGCGAGGCGGGATAAATGCCTGCCACTAGACTCACGATGACGGCAAACGCGATCGCTCCCAGCACCAGCCACCACGGCACGGAAGAGATGTTCACTTCGGGCAACTGTTGCCGGCGCAAATAGATGTCGGTGCCGAACGTCAAAGCCCTTCCAATCAGCCAGCCCATCGCGACACCCAGAACGCCTCCCGCCAATCCCATTACGCCGGCTTCGGCAAAGAAAAGCTGTTGAACGTCGCGGTCGGCGGCGCCCAGGGCTTTGAGAATGCCGATCTCGCGCCGCCTTTCGAGGATGGCCATCACCAGAGTGTTGATGATTCCCAGCGTGGCCACGGCCAGCGCGAGGCTGCCGAAAATCCCCAACAGGAGATCGAAGACGGTGAAGAACAGTCGCAGGTTGCGCGTGGTATCGAGGAGTGAGAATGCCGCGAAGCCCATTTTCTTGATGGCGGCTTCGACCTCCTCAACCTGCCGCGGTCCCGTAACGCGAACCGTCAGGTTGGAATAAGCGGTGTCGGCTGACTCGCCGCGCATTATTTCGCGCAGGTCGCTCGCCTGGGCGATGCGCAGCGTTTCAGCGACGTCAAGCGGGATAAACAGCCGGCTTCTGCCCATGCCTCCAAAGCCGCCCATGGGTTCGGTGGAGATGATTCCCACGATGCGCAGTTTCTTTTCTCGCAGGACGACGGTGAAACCGGCCGTCGGAGAACTGTTGCTGTCGCCGTTCGCCTGCGCACCTTCCTTTTCGGCGGGTGCGGGCAAAGGCTGGCGCTCGGGATAGCGCAGCACCAGGTCCTGGCCGACCAGCGACGAAGGCGTCTTCGACAAGTCCTTGGCAAACTCGATCTGGAGAATGGCTTCGTCGCTGCTGGGGCCGGAAAAGAATTTGCCCTGCATGCCGTCGAAGGCGCCGTCCGTGCTTGCCGACTGCGGGACTCCCGCCACCATGACCGGGAAAGGATTCCCTTCGTAGCGGACTTCGGTCATGAAGCGGACCTGGGGATAGACCTCGAGGACGTTGGGGAGTTTTTGAATTTCCTCGCGCGCCGCCTGGTCGAGAGGTTTGGATTCGCCGGGTGTGGGCGGCGGTTCCTCGCGCCTGCGGCCGAAACCGCGCATCTCCGAGCGCGGGGCAACGAAAACGGCGTTAAACAATCCGGATCGCTCCAGGCGCTGATCGGCCAATTGCTGCAAGCCGACTCCGAGAGAAAGCATAGCCACCAAGGATGCGACGCCGACGGCCACGCCCAGCGTGGTCAGCGAGTTCCGCAGCACGGCTTCGCGCAGGTTGCGGACGGCGAGTTCGGTGAGGTCTCCGGCTTTCACGCTTCGGCTCCGTCGCTCGTAAGTTTGCCGTCTGACATCACGGCAATGCGGTCGGCGAACTGTTCCGCCAGGCGGCGCTCGTGCGTCACCATTACCATCGTCACTCCCAGAGATTGATTGATTTCGCGCAGCAGGTGGAGAATTTCGTCACTCGTCGAGCTGTCGAGGTTTCCCGTGGGCTCATCGGCCAGGAGGATTTGCGGCCGGTTCACCAGGGCGCGAGCCAGCGAGGCGCGCTGCTGCTCGCCGCCCGAAAGTTCTCCCGGGCGGTGCGTCAGACGCTTTTCGAGGTGAACGCGCTCCAGCGCCTCGCGCACGCGTGCTGCGCGCTCGGGCCGGCTGACTTCCGCCAGCCGCATCGGAAGCTCGACGTTCTCCTCCAGGGTCATGCGGGGAAGCAGGTTGAAGGCTTGAAACACC
>OFHG01000221.1_pt1 | contig 24869 bp, 22 predicted proteins | sample 1521931 | NCBI WGS metagenome assembly OFHG01 (sample SAMEA2468438, study PRJEB22500) | soil metagenome | biome: Glassland; feature: Farmland; material: Clay | place: Australia | collected 2013-01-31 | depth 0.55 m
GCACGACGCCGAGCGCGGGGTTGCGCGGCTCGTCCGGCGCGTCGTAACGGTCGGGGTCGAGGCCGAGCACCGCGGCGAGGTTGCGCCAGTGCTGGTCGCGGGGCGCGTCCGGGCCGGGCATCGGCAGCACGTGCACCTGCTGGGGAGGGACGTGCCGGGCCCAGCGCCGGAGCACGCCGCCGAGGTCCCAGGTGCGCCAGCCGAACTCGGCCTGCCCCCCGAGCCGGTCGGCATGCCCATTCCAGGTATCCAGCCAGCCCCCGCCGGCGCCTGCCTCTTGCTGCTGCATCGTCACTTTATAGGCCATGGCCAAGCAAGCGCAACAGACGAAACGCATTGAAAATTCGGGCCGCATGGCCGCTGTTTGCTTGCGCCTCCACACGCCCTTGAGTAGCGTCCGCCGTTCTATTCACGCCATTTTCGGCAAGCCATCGGAAACCGGGGAAACTCATGCTTGAATCCATGCGCACGCACGCCCAATCCTGGATCGCCAAGGTGCTCCTGTGGGGCATCGTCCTGTCCTTCTCGCTATGGGGCATCGGTGACTACTTCCTCGGCAGCCGCGTCCAGTCCGTGGCCACGGTGGATGGCGAGCCGATCCACGACCCGGAATTCGCCCAGGCCTATGAGCGTACGACGAACCAATACCGCGCCCTGTTCGGCAAGCAGTACTCCAGGGATCTGATGAAACGCCTGCATGTGCGGGAGAACACGCTGCAGACGATCATCAACCGCCGCCTGATCCTGATCGAGGCCCATAAGCTCGGATTGGTAACACCCGACAGCGCCGTACTCAGTGAGGTCGAGCACAACCCCGACTTCAGCAACAACGGCTCCTTCGATCCGGCGCGCTACAGCTACATCACCCGCAGCATGGGCTTTTCCTCCCCCGAGGCATACGAGGCCCAGCTGAAGGTAGACCTGCTGGCAACGACGCTGGAAAAAAGCCTCACGGATTCGGCACCGATCAGCGACGCCGAGATCCGCGCCGCTTTCAACCACCGGTTCGAGAAACGGGTGATCGCCGCCGTCGTCGTCGATCCCGACTCCTTCGACAAGCAAGTACACGTCACCGATGCCGAGGCGCACGCCTATTATGACGCCCACAAGGGCGACTACCGCTCGCCGCTGCGTCTGGTCATGGATGCCGTGGACATTTCCCCCGAGCACATCGCCAAGGGTATCAGCATCGACGATGCCGAGTTGCGCAAGGCCTATGAAAAACACAAGTCCGAATACATGGCGCCCGAACAGCGGCGCGCCAGCCACATTCTGATCAGCGTCAAGCCGACGGCGAGCAAGGCCGCGCATGCCGCCGCACGCAAGAAGGTCGAGGCCATCCAGGCCAAGTTGAAGGCCGGCGCCAATTTCGCGGCGCTGGCCAAGAAATACTCGCAGGACAAATCGACGGCCGCCAAGGGTGGCGACCTCGGCTATTTTACCAAGGGCACGATGGTCCCCGCCCTCGACAAAGCGGTGTTCGCCATGAAGTCCGGCCAGGTCAGCGACGTCATCGAGACGCCGTATGGTTATGACCTGGTCAAGCTGACCGCCGTCAAGCCGCCGGCGGAGAAGCCGTTCGCCGAGGTCAAGGATCGACTGCAGGCCGGGCTCACCCAGGCCAAGGCCAAGGATGAGGCCTATCAGCTCTCGCAAGACCTGGACGATGCCCTGGGCAAGAACCCGGAGTTGAAGGATGCCGCCGCCTCGCTGAACCTGCCCGTACGCACCATCGGCCCGATCAGCGCCGAACAGGCCCCGGACGATCCGCTGCTGGGCAGCGATCCGGATTTCCGGCGCAAGGCCTTTACCCTGAATCCCGGCGACCCGGTCGACGTCGTCGACCTCGCCAATGGCCATTACGCCGCCGTAGAGGTGACGAAGCGCCTGGAGCCCGCCGTCATGCCCTACAGCGAGGTCAAGGCCCGCGTCTATGCCGATGCCGAGCGCGCCGCTGCCGACAAGATGGCCAAGGCACTGGCCGACAAGCTGATGGCCGAGACCGATGGCAAATCGGTCGACCAGGTCGCCCAGTCCTCGGGACAGCCGAAATTCCTGTCCAAGCCCGTGCTCAGCAACGGCGACGGCGACAATGCCGGCTGGCTGACCGCCACCGTGCGCAGCGCCGCCTTCTCCACCCCCCAGGGGCATTGGGTGGATCATGTGGTCGAGGTGCCGCAGGGGCTCGCCCTGATCCGGGTCGAGGATGTCATCGCCCCGGCCGCAAGCGAATTTGCCAAGCAGCGCGATGCCGTCGCCCGCGGATTGGCCCAGAGCATGGGCGCGGTGCGCTTCGCCCGCTGGATGGCCTCCGTGCGCGCCGAGCACAAGATCACGGTGAACGCCAAGGCACTGGACCGCTTCTGATGGAGGGTGCCAGCACGACGCCCGCTTGCGGGCACAAAAAAACCGGACATGGGTACATGTCCGGTTTGCGGTTTGGTGGAGCCAGGCGGGATCGAACCGCCGACCTCTTGCATGCCATGCAAGCGCTCTCCCAGCTGAGCTATGGCCCCGTACGGTCAACAGCGAATGCTGTCGCGAGGGCGCGCATTCAGCCATGAGCACCGCCCGCTGTCAACACTCGGAGAGATGCCGATGCCCCGCCTAGAAACACCCCGCCGCCTGCATACGCGCCTGCGCTCCGCGGACTGCGAAACGGCCGTATCGGCGTTCGCAGCACTGCGGGGCCAGGGCAACTGCTTCCTGTTCGAAAGTGCCGAGGGCGGCGAGCATTGGGGGCGTTACAGCATCATCGGTTTCGATCCCGCCGTCGTGGCCTACGAGCGCAACGAGGCCCTGCACCTGGCCCACCGGGACGGTGGTCGCGAAACCGTCGCCGGCGGCGACATCCTCGCCTGGCTGCGCGAGAGCGTCATCGCCCAACCCGCCATCGAGGCGGAGGGTCTGCCCTTCTCCGGCGGCGGCGTCGGCTATTTTGCCTACGACATCGTGCATCGCTTCGAGCCGACCGGTCGCACCGCGGAGGCGGCCGACGAGCCGGTCGCCGGCTTCATGATCGTCGACCGCTTCGTGGTCTTCGACAACCTGCGCGGCATCATGCACCTGTGCGTGCTGGGCGACGATGCCGATGAGGCCGCCCAGCACCTCGACGCCATCGAGCATGCCCTGAACAACGCCGCCCACCCGGCGCCGCTGCGTCCGGACGCGGGCGACCACGCCGACCTGCATCCGAAGGCGCACATGCGCCCGGACCAGTTCGAGTCCATGGTGGAAAAGGCCAAGCAGTACATCCTCGCCGGCGACATCTTCCAGGTCGTACTGTCGCAGCGTTTCTCGGCACAGCTCTCCTGCGATCCACTGCTGGTCTACCGGGCGGTGCGCCACATCAACCCCTCGCCCTATCTGTTCTATCTGCAGATGGACGAGACGGTGCTGGTGGGCTCCTCTCCTGAGATCCTGGTGCGTAAGTCCGGGGCGCGCGCCATCGTGCGCCCGATCGCCGGCACCCGCCCGCGCGGCAAGACCGACGAGGAAGACCTGCGCCTGGAAACAGAGCTGCTCGCCGACGACAAGGAACTGGCCGAGCATGTGATGCTCGTCGATCTTGGGCGCAACGATCTGGGCCGGGTCTGCGAGTATGGCTCGGTGGCCGTGCACGAATCGATGGGCATCGAGCGCTATTCGCACGTCATGCATATCGTGTCGCAGGTCGAGGGGCAGTTGCGCCCGGAGGTCGATGCCATCGACCTGCTCGCCGCCACCTTCCCTGCCGGCACCGTTTCCGGCGCCCCGAAGGTGCGGGCGATGCAGATCATCGAGGAGCTGGAATCGGAGGACCGCGGGGCCTACGCCGGCTGCGTCGGCTATATCTCCTTCGGGGGCACGCATATGGACACGGCGATCACCATCCGTACCGCCGTGATCCGGGACGGCCGTATCAGCGTGCAGGCCGGCGCCGGCATCGTCGCCGATTCCGATCCCGCCTCCGAGCATAAGGAATGCGTCAACAAGGCCATGGCGATGTTCCGTTCCATCGCCCTGGCCGAGGGGCAGAAGGCATGACGACGCTGGTCATCGACAACTACGATTCCTTCACCTTCAACCTGGTGCAGTACCTCGGCGAGCTGGGCGAGCTGCCCGAGGTCTATCGCAACGACCGCATCACGCTGGACGAGATCGCCTCCATGCGCCCGGCGCACATCGTCATCTCTCCGGGCCCGTGCACGCCGGCCGAGGCCGGCATCTCGGTGGAACTGATCCGCCGCTTCTCCGGACAGATCCCCATCCTCGGCGTCTGCCTCGGCCACCAGTCGATGGCCGTGGCCTTCGGCGGCCGCGTGCTGCGCGCCCCGCGCCTGATGCACGGCAAGACCAGCCCGATCCATCACGACGGCTCCGGCATCTTCGCTGGCCTGCCCTCGCCATTCACCGCCACCCGCTACCATTCGCTGATCGTCGAGGAGCCTCTACCACCCGAACTGGTGCGCACGGCCTGGACGGAGGAGGGCGAGCTGATGGGCATGCGCCACCGCGAACACCCGACCTTCGGCGTGCAATTCCATCCGGAATCGATCCTCACCGAGCACGGCCACAGGATGCTGGCCAACTTCCTGCAGTTCCGCGCATGAGCATTATGCAGCAGGCCCTGCGCATGGTGCAGGCCGGCACCGCGCTGACCGAGCATGAGGCGGAGCAGGTGTTCACGGCCATCATGCAGGGTGAGGCGACGCCGGCGCAGATCGGCGCCCTGCTGATGGGCCTGTCCATCCGTGGCGAAACCCCGGATGTCGTGGCCGGCGCCGCCCGCGCCATGCGCGCCGCAGCCACCTCGATCCACCCGCGTGCCCGCCATCTGCTCGACACCTGCGGCACCGGCGGCACCAGCGCCACCGGCGTGCATACCTTCAATATCTCCACGGCGGTAGCCATCGTCGTCGCCGCCTGTGGCCAGCCGGTCGCCAAGCATGGCAACCGCGCCGTTTCCTCCCGCTCCGGCAGTGCCGATGTGCTGGAGGCGCTGGGGGTGCGCCTGGACATCCCACCGGCACAGGTGGCGGCATGTATCGATACGGTGGGCATCGGCTTCCTGTTCGCCCCCGGCCACCATCCGGCCATGAAGCATTCCTCCACCCCGCGGCGCGAGCTGGGCGTGCGCTCGATCTTCAACCTGCTCGGGCCGCTGACGAACCCGGCAGGCGCCGAATTCCAGATCCTCGGCGTCTATGACGCCGGCAGGCTCGAGCTGGTTGCAGGTGCCCTTGCCCGCCTGGGCAGCGGCCGGGCGCTGATCGTGCACGGACGCGACGGCATGGACGAGATCACCACCACCACGATCACCGATGCCGTGCTGGTCGAGGGCGGAGAGTCGCCACGCCGCTTCGAGATCGACCCGGCCGCCTTCGGCATTCCGTACGCCGCACCCGAGGCCCTGGCCGGTGGCGATGCGGTGCAGAACGCCGCCATCCTCAGGCATATCCTCGCAGGCCAGGATGGCGCCGGCCGCGACATTGTGCTGCTGAACGCCGGCGCCGCGCTGTGGATCACCGGCCACGCCGGTGGCATTCCGGAGGGCATCGCCATGGCCGCCGAGGCCATCGACTCGGGCAAGGCCGAGGACACGCTGGCGCGACTCGCCGCTTTCACCCAGGCCGCCGCATGAGCACCATCCTCGACACCATCGTCGACTACAAGCGCCACTGGATTCGCGAACGCAAGGCACGCATCCCCGAGCAGGTACTGCTGGATGAGGCGCAGGCCTATGCCCCGCTCCCCTTCGCCACCGCCATGATGGACAGGATCGGCCGCCGGGAGAATGCCGTCATCGCCGAGGTCAAGAAGGCCTCGCCGTCCAAGGGCGTGATCCGCGAGGATTTCGACGCCGTGGCCATCGCCCGTGCCTATGCGGCGCACGGTGCCACCTGCCTGTCGGTGCTGACCGACCAGCGCTTCTTCCAGGGCTCGGATCAGTATCTCGCAGACATCCGCTGCGAGGTGGATCTGCCGATCCTGCGCAAGGATTTCATGCTCGATCCGTATCAGGTGCTGGAGGCGCGCGCCATGGGTGCGGACTGCATCCTCGTCATCCTGGCCATGGTCGACGATGCCCTGGCTTCCGAGCTCTGTGCGGTCGCACGCGAGCAAGGGCTGTCGGTCCTGCCCGAGGTGCACAACCGCGCGGAGCTGGAGCGGGCCCTGATGCTCGATACAAGGCTGATCGGCATCAATAACCGTAATCTACATACCTTCGAGACCAGCCTGGAAACGACGATCGGGCTGCTGCCGCATATCCCGGCCGGACACGGCGTGGTCACCGAATCCGGCATCCACGGGGCGGGCGACCTGACGCGTATGAACCGCGCCGGCGTGCACGGCTTTCTGGTCGGGGAATCACTGATGCGCGCCCCGGACCCCGGCCTAGCGCTGGCATCCCTGCTCGGGCAACCGGCATAAAAAACAGGGGAGGCCGATGCCTCCCCCTGCCGGCACGCATGCGCCTTTCCCTACATCAGGGCCTCGAACTGCAGCGTCGTCGACTTCGTCGTCTGGGTGAAGCCGGCAGTGTTGGTCGGATACAGCGCCCCGACCCTTTGCTGTCCATACAGCAGCTTCAGCTCGGCATTGGCATAGATCTCGCGGATGATGCCGATATTCCAGATGCTGTTGCCCGAGCTCTCGCCGGCCGGCGTCTTGTTCCGGGTCTCGCCATAGCCCCCGCCGAAGATCCAGCCCTCCACCGGCTTGACCATGGCGCGTATGGACCAGCCGCCCGTGCGATCCCCCGCCTGGGCATTGCCACCGATGAGTGTCCCCGCCGCATCCATCTCCAGCGGCTCGGCACCGAACAGGTTGTATTTGACGCCGGACTTGGCGATCGTATAGGCATAATCCGCATAGATGCCGATACCGACATCGTGGATCTCGCCCTGGACCTGTGCATCGAGGAAATCCATGTGCGCCCCGGCAAATCGCTGTCCGGTCGCGGAATCGATGTGCCCTGCGCTGCCGTTCAGCATGCCGCCGCCGATATCGACATCCCAGCCCATGATCGTCGGCGTGAAGGCCAGGCGCAGGCCGGGGATGACCTGCCCACCGAAATTGGCACTGCCGGCCTTGTACACGTCCGGCACCACGCCGGCCACGCCGATGGTCCACAGGTGATTGCCCGCCCACAGGGTAACCCCCTGCATATTGAGCCTGGTCATGCCGATATTGGTCAGCGCCGTCACATCCGCGCCATTCAACACGCCGCCGTGCTGGCCGAACACGTTGGTCGTCTCCAGCCCGGCCGTCCACCCGTATGCAGTGTTGAACAGGTTCAGCCCGATCCTGAAACCGCCCCCATCCACGCCGAAGGAGGAAACAACCTTCCAGTTCTTCGCCAGCTTGCCGTTGGCCGAGGTCCCCTCGACGGTACCGAGTGCGCCGAAGAAACCGACATTCCGGCCCAGGCGCCCGGCTACCAATAGTGGCGCTTCGAGTGGCAAGGACCAAGTGCCGTTCGTATAGCCGGGTCCTGCCGGCGCCACCCCCGTCGTGGTGGCGTTCGTGTACTTGGCATTGATCACCAGACTAGTATTGAGCACCACCGGGATCGACAGCGTGCCGTTGCGCTCGACAAGCGCCTCTTCGCGCACGAAGGTGTAGGCGTGGCGCTTGAACTCCCGGCCATACTCATTCAGTGCCGGGAAGGTCAGGAAATGGCATTTGCTGCACACCTCGCCGGTCTGGCGCGAGAATGCCGGGATGGCCTGGGATTCGTACGGCATGGCCGTGATAAAAACAACCGTCGCCAGCACAAAAGCGGCGGCGGACTTCAGCATTCGCCCGAGAAACATCTCCCCTCCATGAAGGCCGGCCAGAGGCCAGCCAATCTCCCCCTCATTCCACGCATGCCCCGAACCGGCACCATGTCCCCACATGGGTACCGGGCAATGCGTGTCAAACGATGTAACTTGACAAGATGGAGGCCCGGAGTCAACCGATATCGTCCATCGGGTGCCGGGAGCCAAGCATGGCGCCCGGCCTTCTCAGGCAGAGACGATTATTGAGCGGGCGAAGCGGACGCGGGGGCCTTCGATGACGCGGCCGCCGGCGCTTGGGCACTACGGGCCAGCTGATCGCCGACGGCGGAGAACAGGCTGTTTGAAACATTCTCCTTGACCGGTTTGTTCACCCAGTGGCTGTTCTCGAACGACTGGCCCAGGGTTCTGATCTCCAGCTGCGTTTTCACGCCATTTGGCGTGGTCAGGTGGAGCACGCGCACCACGAAGCGGTAGCGCACGAAGCTTGGCCCACCGCCTCCGAACATATTCATAATTGGCGAGAACACATTCGGACTGCTCGCATCCTTGCGCACCCAGTCGGTGGTGACGGTGCCGCTCGGGGAATCCACGCTCTGCACCGGCATGTTCAGCGCCGTCATGGCGTCGACGACCGCGGAAAACACCGTGGCGGCATCCTGATCGTACACGCGCGTATCCAGGGCCACGGCCGTGCCCGCAACCTCGGTCTTCTCCTTGGCCTGGAGCTTCTGGTACGCAGGAGTCTCACTGGAAGCCACCTTGTCCGGCATCGGCACCGACACCTGGCCGCGCAGATCCGGCGGCACCACCAGCGGCGGGCGCGAGGGCGCCGAGGCATCGGCCGCCCCGGCCTGCTGCTGATTGGATCCTGCATTCTCCTTCCAGAACAGCTGGGGCATATGCGCGCAGGAGGCCAAAACCAAGGTTGATAACGATAAGGCAAGGGAGATACGGATGCGATTCATGGAGATGCATTCAAGCGTCAAGGCCCTCTCCGGTCAACTAAAGAATAGCGCCAGGGAGCAAAAAAAGAGGGAGGCCTTGCGGCCTCCCTCCGAACATCCCAAAGGACGTAGACCTTACATCAGAGCGTCGAGCTCCAGCGTGGTGGTCCGAATCTTCTGGTTCGGGCTGCCGGTAGGAACCGTGCCGCCGGTGTTGTTGTACAGACCATAGCCTGCGCCGATGTCCTGATCTTCGTACATCAGCTTCAGGTTGACGTTCTGGTACAGCTCATACTGACCACCGATCTGCCAGATCTTGTTCTTGGTGTTCAGGCTAGTAGCGGCAACGCGGGACTCCTTGGTCTCGCCATAGCCAGCCTCGAATACCCACTGCGGGATCGGCTTGATGGTGGCACGGAGCGACCAGCCATCGGTCTTGTCGCCTGCCACCGGATCAGTACCGGTCGCGGTTGTCGAACCAGACTGGTTAGCCAGCGGCGTAGCACCGAAGACATTGTAGGCAACGCCAGTCTTGGCCTTGGTATGGGCATAGTCAGCATAGACACCGATCGAGGTATTGCCGACCGAGCCCTGGGCCTGGGCGTCGATCCACCACAGATCCGCGCCAGCAACCTTGGCATTTGCCACGCCGTACTGGCCAGTAGTGCCCGAACTGGCCGAACCGGCCTTGCCGTTGGTCCAGCCGAAGCCCAGCATGGTGTCCCAGCCGGCGAGGTTCGGGGTGATAGCGCCGTAGATACCCGGGATCAGGGCGCCACCGACATTAGACGTCACGCTGCCGGCTGTATTCTGGGTACCATTGGTGGAACCAGCCAGATCCGGCGCCCAGCCGGTCAGGCCGACGAACCACATCTCGTTGCCCGCCCACAGGGTAGCGCCCTGGGTCTGCACACCGAGGATGGTGGTGGTGTCGTTGCCGTTACCGACGTTGGACACGGCGGAAACGTCGTTACCGTTCAGCACGCCAGCGTGCTGGCCGAACACGTTGAAGGTCTCGATGCCGGCGGTCCAGCCGAACGAGGTGTTGAACACGTTCAGGCCCATCTTGAAGTTGCCCATGTCGAACGAGGTCATGACCTGCCAGTTGTTGGTCGTCTGGCCGTTGGCACCGCCAGCGCCACCGGCGAACTCGCCGAAGGCACCCATGTTCTTGCCCATGCGGCCGGCGATCAGCAGCGGAGCCTCGAGCGGCAGGTTCCACACACCGTTCGAGTAGCCCGGGCTGGCACCGCTGGCCGGGTTGAAGCTGTCGTTGGTGTTGGTGTAGTTGGCGTGAATCACCAGGGTGGCATTCAGCACGGCCGGGATGGACAGGTTGTCGTCCTCGACCAGGGCCTCAGAGCCCACGTCGGTGAAGGCATCGCGCTTGAACGAACGACCGAAGTCGGTCAGGGCCGGGAAGGACTGGAAGTGGCAGCTGTAGCAAGCCATGCCAGTCTGGCGTGCAAACGCCGGGATAGCCTGTGCGGTGTTCGGAGCGACTGCGAGAGCAGAAACGCCGACCATGGCAAAGGCAGCAGCAGACAGAAGAAGCTTCTTCATATGATTACTATCCTCCAAGATTTTTTGGCTCGGTGAGCCATGTGAAAACGATCTCCCTTCAGAAGTCCGCACCCCTCTTCGACCTGCCGCCGGCCCCGGTATCCCGTGGCACCGACTGGCAGAAGGACAGACAGACCCCTCCAGCAGACATGGGGACTATGTTGCACAGCCATGACATGGTCAACCTCGGCACACCCTGTGTGTGTCAATGTGCCACATGAAAGAAGATGCCCCCCCCCACAGCGGCAAATGCTTTATCCGCTCAGACCCGGCCACTATGCTCCGGCCATGTCATCACCCGTCAGCACCTCCAATGCCCCCATCCGCCGCGAACAACTGGCCGACATCTTTAGCGGCGGCTGCAAGCCACGCGAGGCCTGGCGCGTCGGCACCGAGCACGAGAAGATCGGCTTCTGCGTCGACACCCTGCGCCCGATCCCGTATGCCGGCGAGCGCAGCATCCGCCGCCTGCTCGAAGAGCTCGCCGCCCACGGCTGGGAACCGGTGCTGGAGAACGGCCAGCCGATCGCGCTGCAACATGATCTTGCCTCGATCACGCTGGAGCCCGGAGGGCAGCTGGAGTTGTCCGGCGCACCGCTGCCGACCATCCACGACACCTGCATGGAGGCCACCGATCACCTGAAGCAGGTGCGCGCCGCCGGCCAGAAACTCGGCATCGGCTTTCTGGGCCTGGGCTTCCAGCCGCGCTGGGCGCAGGGCGAGATCCCGTGGATGCCCAAGCGGCGCTACGCCATCATGCGCGACTACATGCCACGGGTCGGCGGCCACGGCCTGGACATGATGCTGCGCACCGCCACCACCCAGGCCAACCTCGATTTCTCCTCTGAGGCGGACATGGTGAGAAAGATGCGCGCGGGCATGGCCCTGCAGCCCCTGGTCACCGCCCTGTTCGCCGCCTCGCCCTTCGTCGACGGCAAGCCGTCGGGCTACCTCTCCTACCGCTCGGCATGCTGGCTGGACACCGATCCCAAGCGGGCGGGCGTCCCCGCCTGCGTGTTCGAGGACGGCTTCGGCTTCGAGTCCTATGTCGAGTGGGCGCTCGATGCTCCGATGTACTTCATCATGCGCGACGGCGCCTATCTCGATTGCAGCGGCGCCAGTTTCCGGGCGTTTCTCGACGGCCGCCTGCCGCAGCGCCCCGGCGAGCACCCGACCCATGCGGACTGGGCTCTGCACCTGTCCACGCTGTTCCCGGACGTGCGCCTGAAGGGCTATCTGGAGATGCGCGGCGCCGACGCCGGACCCTGGCCATGGATCTGTGCCCTGCCGGCGCTGTGGAAGGGCCTGCTGTACGACGAGCAGGCGCTCACCGAGGCGGCGGCCATGGTGGGGGACTGGACGCATGCCGAGGTGCTCGAGATGCGCAACCAGGTGCCGAGGACGGCGCTGTCTACCCCGTTCCGGGACACCACGGCGGGAGCCCTGTGCGCACGCATGGTCGACATTGCCCGCCAAGGACTGGCCCGCCAGCGCTGCCTGAACGCGCGCGGCGAGGATGAAACGATCTTCCTGACGCCATTGATGCAAGCACTTGAGCGCGGGCGCACGCAGGCCGAGGAATGGCTGGCGTTGTACCACGGGCATTGGCGAGGCGATATCAGCCGCATCTTTGCCGAGGCCATGCATATCTAGTGATACGCGAAAGGCTCCTGCCTTTCGCTTGAACCGCCAAGGCGGCGCAGGTGACTCGGAGCATCAACGGAAATTGCCGTGACAGCTTACTGTATCGAGAAATTCCGGGGAGCTGCCTTTGGACCATGCTCTTGATCCACCGTTAGCAGGCTGCCGAGACAAATGTTCAAAAGCGGAGTAGAGCGGCGGAGCCGCGGCCGCTTTTGAACATGCAGGATCGGGGACCCGAAGGGCAGGCTGGTTCCGGGGTGCCCTTCTTTGGTCCTTTCTTGGGCATGCAAGAAAGGACAAAAACGGTTTTGTACCACACAGGCTTCTGAGACCAGCGCCGGTCCGCACCGCATGGCGATCTAAATACGGTGCTTTGTTCTTTCTTGCTCGGCCAAGAAAGAACCAAAGAAGGCCGCCCGCGAGGCCGGCGCGTCCTCCGCCTGGTCGAGCCACGAACGGGCGCAACATATTGCGCTGATCCGTTCGCCAGCCCCGCCCATGCGGCGCCCCGGCAAGCGGGGTGGAAAGCATTTCCCGCCTGGCGAAGCCCCTGCGGGCGACCTCCGGTCGTCCAAACGGCTCATGCCTTTTTGTGGGCACGCAAAGAAGATCAGGAAACGGTTATGCACTACATGATATGAATGAAGCCGAATCCCGGCCCGTGCCGCATCGGGATACGACATGCCTGTCCTGCGATCAAAAAAGACCCCTGCTTTTGCTTATGTTGTCTGACAAAGCTCGATGGCGTTGCCGTCCGGATCGCGGCAGAACAGCGCCCGCCTGCCGGAGCGGCTCACGGTATGGGGGATGCCCGCCGCCTCCAGGCGCAGGCGGATGCGTTCGAGATCGGGAAGCGCCAGCGCCAGGTGCCGGTCCCGCCCGCCATGTGCCGGCAACGCATAACCTGAGTAGGGATTGTCGATGCGCATCAGGTGAATCTGGGCCCCACCGTCCAGCGCATAATAGATGCCGTCGAAACCGAGTTCGGGGCGCGTATCGCGACACAGCCCCAGCACGTCCTCGTAGAAGACGGCGGCGGCATCCAGATCGGACACGATCAATCCCACATGCTGCAGACGCATGCGTCCATGCTGCCCCGATCGCAGCGCGCGCGGCAAGCCCGGCGCATGCGGCAGTTTACGACGGGCGGCTCCCCCGCCACAATCCGGCCCCATGAGCGCAATCATTCTCGACGGCAAGGCGATCTCCGAGCGCATGCGCGCCGAACTCCACCAGGATACCGAATCCCTGACCGCCAGGCACGGCCGCCGGCCGGGACTCGCGGTCATCCTCGTCGGCAACGACCCGGCCTCCGAGATCTATGTGCGCAACAAAAAGAACGCCTGCAAGGCGGTGGGCATCGAATCCTTCTCCCACGAGGAGCCGGATACCATCTCCCAGCAGCACCTTCTCGGCCTGATCGGCGAGCTGAACCGCAACCCGCTGGTCGACGGCATTCTGGTGCAACTGCCGCTGCCCGCCCATATCGATCCGGAATCGGTGATCGAGGCCATCAGCCCGGACAAGGATGTCGACGGCTTCCATCCGTACAACATCGGCCGCCTGGCGGCGCGCATCCCCAGCCTACGCCCCTGCACCCCGTATGGCTGCATGAAGCTGCTGGAAGAGACGGGGCTGGACCTGTACGGGCTTGAGGCAGTCGTCGTCGGCGCCTCGAACATCGTCGGCCGACCGATGGCGCTGGAGCTGCTGCTCGCCGGCTGCACCGTCACCACCACCCACCGCTTCACGCGCGATATCGAGTCGCATGTGCGCCGCGCCGATATCGTCGTCGCCGCCGCCGGCAAGCCGGGCCTGGTCAAGGGCGAATGGGTCAAGCCGGGCGCGGTGGTCATCGATGTCGGCATGAACCGCGGCGCCGACGGCAGGCTATGCGGGGATGTCGGCTTCGAGGAAGCCGCCGAGCGCGCCGGCTGGATCACGCCGGTGCCGGGAGGGGTCGGCCCGATGACCATCACCATGCTGCTGGCCAACACCATTACCGCCTTCCGCCGCCACATGGGAGAGCCCGCATGAACACGAACCTCGCCCGCACGCCGATGTACGCCGAACACCTCGCCCTGGGCGGCCGCATGGTGCCGTTCGCCGGTTTCGAGATGCCGGTGCAATACAAGGACGGAGCGCTGAAGGAATACCATGCCGTACGCGAGGGTGCCGCCGGGCTGTTCGACATCTCGCATATGGGCCAGGTGCGCGTCGAGGGCCCCGAGGCCATGGCCTTTTTACAGCACGTGACGACGAACGACGTATCCAGGCTCACCGACGGGCAGGTGCAATACTCGGCGCTGTTGAACGAGGCCGGCACCTTCATCGACGACATCACCACCTACCGCCTCGACGATGGTCGTTATTATCTGTGCATCAACGCCGCCAACCGGCACAAGGACGTGGCGCACCTGGCCGCCCAGGCCGGCCGTTTCGATGTGCGCATCACGGATGAATCCGACGCCACAGCGCTGCTCGCCCTGCAGGGAGAACAGGCCCAGGCCATGCTGCAGACGCTCACCGATATCGATCTGGAAACCATCGGCTACTACCGTTTCACCGAGGCAAGCCTGCATGGGGCCAGGGGCATGATCTCGCGCACCGGCTATACCGGCGAGGACGGCTTCGAGCTGTACCTGCCGAATGCCGTCGCCGTCGACATCTGGCGCGCCCTGCTCGCCCACGGCGCGGCGCCGATCGGGCTGGCCGCGCGCGATATGCTGCGCACCGAGATGGGCTATGCGCTGTACGGCCACGAGATCAGCGATGCGGTGACGCCGGTCGAGGCCGGACTGATGTGGATCACGCGTCTCGACAAGGGCGAATTCATCGGTCGCGATGCGGTGGTGGCGCGGAAGAGCGCGGGGCGGCGCCAGGCCCTGGTCGGCCTGCGCCTGACGGCGCGCGGCATCCCGCGCGAGCATTACCCCGTCGTCTCGGGCGGGCGCGTGGTCGGCGAGGTCACCAGCGGTCTGTTCTCGCCACTGGCAGGGGCCGGCGTGGCGCTGGCCTATGTGGAGCCGGCACTGGCCAGTGAAGGAGAGCTGGCCGTCGATATCCGCGGCAAGCATGTGCCGGCGGAGCGCACCAAGCCACCCTTCGTGCGCAGCCGCGTCAGAAGATAAGACAAACAGGAGGAAGCCATGAGCGTTCCGGGCGATCTGAAATACACCAAGGACCACGAGTGGGTACGCATCGATGGCGATACGGCCACCTTCGGCGTCACCGATCATGCGCAGGAAGCACTGGGCGACATTGTCTTCGTCGACCTGCCCGATGTCGGGCGCAGCGTCACCCAGGGGGAAGGCTTTGCCGTGGTCGAATCGGTCAAGGCCGTATCCGATGTCTACGCACCGATGGCCGGCGAGATCACCGAGGTGAACGGCAATCTGGAATCGGCGCCGGAGAAGATCAACGCCGACCCGTATGGCGAGGGCTGGATCGCCAGGGTGAAGCTGTCCGACGCCGATGCCTTGCACCTGATGGATGCCAGCGCCTACGAGGCCTTGCTCACCGAGTAAATCTGGCCGGTGGAATCCGGCGCAAAGGACCGTTCCATGCGTTTTCTACCCCATACCGATGCCGACCGTGCGGCCATGCTCGAGACCATCGGGGTCTCCGACATGCGCGCGCTGTTCGCCGACATCCCGTCCCGCTTCCACATCGAGCCCGGCCGCCTGCAGCTGCCGGCGGCCCTGAGCGAGGCCGGCATCGTGCGCAAATTCACGGCCGCCGCCGAGCGCAACCGGCATGCGGCCAACACCCGCTGTTTCCTCGGCGGCGGCACCTACCATCATTTCATACCGGCCGTCGTCGATTACGTGATCGGCCGCGGCGAATTCCTGACTGCCTATACCCCCTACCAGCCGGAGATCGCCCAGGGCACGCTGCAGGCACTGTTCGAGTACCAGACGATGGTGGCGCGCCTGACGGGCATGGAGATTTCCAACGCCTCGATGTACGACGCCGCCACCGCTGTGGCCGAGGCCGCGTTGATGGCCCGGCGCATCAGCCGCCGCGACCGGGTCGTCATCGCCGGCTCCGTCAATCCGCGCTACCGCGCCGTGGCCAGGAATTACCTGTCCCGGCAGGAGGGCAGCCTCATCGAGACCGCCTGCCCCGATTTTTGCACCGACATGGGGCAGCTCGCCGCCGCCGTCGACGGCGACACCGCCTGCGTCATCGTGCAGTACCCCGACTACTTCGGCTCCGTGTACGATCTGGCCGAGGTGCGCGCCCTGTGCGACGCGCACGGGGCATTGATGGTCGTCGCCTTCTCGGATGCCACCGCCTTCGCCCTGATCACGCCGCCGGGCGCGTTCGGGGCCGACATCGTCGTCGGCTCCGGCCAGGCGCTGGGTATCCCCATGGGCTTCGGCGGCCCGCACCTCGGCATCCTCACCTGCAAGCAGGCGCACCTGCGCCAGATGCCCGGCCGCGTGGCGGGCCTGACCCAGGATGCCAAGGGCCGGCGCGGCTTCGTGCTGACCCTGTCCACGCGCGAACAGCATATCCGGCGCGAAAAGGCGACCAGCAACATCTGCTCCAACCAGGGCCTGATGTGCACCGCCGCCGCCACCTATATGAGCCTGCTCGGCGATGCAGGGCTGCGCAGCGTGGCCGAGCGCTCGGCCGCCGCACTTTCCATGCTCGTGGCGGGCCTGCCGGCGGACGTGCAGGCCGCGGACGGCTCCCGTTACCATGAGACGGTGCTGAGCTTCGCGGACGGCAGCCGGCGTACGCGCTTCCTGGAGACGGCCGAGGCGCGCGGCATCTTCGCCGGCATCCCGCTGGAACGGCTCGGGGATGCCTTCGAGCCCAGGCACCTGCTGGTGGCCACCACCGAGATGATCGAACAAGACGACGTCCGCGACTACCTGGATGCGCTGGAGGCCTCGCGATGAGCACACCCAAGTATTCAGGCACCACGGGCCTGACGCACGAGGAGGCCCTGGTGTTCGAGCGGGCGCATCATGACGCCACCGCCATCAGCCTTCCCGGCGTGTCCGGCCCCGTCAGCGACGCGTTGCAGCCCTTCCTGCGCCGCCAGCCGGCCGGCATCCCCGGACTGTCGGAGCCCGAGGCGGTGCGCCATTTCGTGCGCCTGTCGCAATGGAACCACGGCATCGAGACCGGCTTCTATCCGCTCGGCTCCTGCACCATGAAATACAACCCGCGCGTCAACGAGTCTCTGGTGTGCCTGCCGGGGCTTGCGCATCTGCACCCGGACCAGCCGGAGCACACGGTGCAGGGGGCGCTGGCGCTGCTGCACGAGCTGCAGCAATGGCTGGGCGAGATCAGCGGATTGGCGCACGTGACGCTGCAACCCGCGGCCGGCGCCCATGGCGAACTGGCCGGCATGATGATGATCCGCGCCTACCACGAGGCGCGCGGCGATTTGAGGCGCCGCACCGTGCTGGTGCCGGACTCGGCGCACGGCACCAACCCGGCCACCGCCGCCCTGTGCGGCATGCGCACCGTCGAGCTGAAATCAGGGCCGGATGGGCGCATGGACCTGGACGTGCTGAAGTCGCAGCTGAACGACGGGGTGGCGGCATTGATGCTGACCAACCCCAACACCACCGGCATGTTCGAATCGGACATCGCCGAGATCTGCGATCTGGTGCATGCGGCGGGCGGCATGGTCTACGGCGACGGCGCCAACCTGAACGCGCTGGTCGGCATCGCCCGCCCCGGCGACATGGGCATCGACTGCCTGCACATCAATGTGCACAAGACCTTCTCCACGCCACACGGCGGCGGCGGCCCGGGCGGCGGCCCTGTGGCAGTAAACGAGGCGCTGGCGCCGTTCCTGCCGCTACCGCGTATCGAGCGCCAGGGCGATGCCTACCGCTTGGTCCACGAATCCGGGACGAGCATCGGCGCCATGCTGGGTTCCATCGGCCATACCGGCGTGCTGCTGCGCGCCGCCGCCTATATCGCCGCCTTCGGCCGCGAGTATCTGCACAAGATCGCCGAGGATGCGGTGCTGAATGCCAACTACATGCTGACGCGCCTGAAGGACGCCTACCACGTGCCGTTCCCCGGCCTGTGCAAGCACGAGTGCCTGCTGACCGACGAGATCCAGAACCGGCATGGCATCAAGACGCTGGATATCGCCAAGGGCCTGATCGACCTCGGTTTCCATCCGATGACGGTCTACTTCCCGCTGATCGTGCATGGGGCGATGCTGATCGAGCCGACCGAGACCGAGTCCAAGGCCACGCTCGACCATTTCTGCGACGCCATGCTGGAGATCGCGGCCCAGGTCGAGGCCGGCGATGTCGCCCCGCTGCAACAGGCCCCGCACCTGGCCTTCCGCGCCCGCCTGGACGAGACGATGGCAGCGCGCAAGCCGGTGCTCACCTGGCCGCAAGAGTAGGGCCCAGACCCTAGAAGATCAGGCCTCCACCTCATCGAGCAGCTCGCGCATGAGGTGACTGAGTTCGGCCGGCGCCACCGGTTTGATCAGCAGATGGCTTTGCGCGAAGCCCTCGCAATGGTGCAACACGGAGTTCCGGTCATAGCCGGTGGTGAAAATGATCGGCAGATCGGCGCGGATGGCACGCATCTGCCTGGCGGCCTCGGCGCCGTTCATGTGCGGCATCACCACGTCCAGGACCACCGCGGCGATGCGGTCGGATGCCTGGGCGAACAACGCCACCGCCTCCTCCCCGTCCCTGGCCGTGACCGTCTGGTAACCGATCGCATCGAGCACCTCACCCAGCGACTCCAGCACCGCCTGCTCGTCATCCGCGACCAGGACCGTCTCCCCCCGTCCGCGCAGGACCTCGGGCCGGGTCATCCGCCCGGATTCGTCATCCATATGGTCCAGCGGCAACCAGATGCGGAACGTCGTGCCCCGACCCTGGGTACTCTCCAGCTCGATGGCGCCGTTATGGCCATGCACGGCACCGAAGACCATGGCCAGGCCCAGGCCGGTGCCCTTGCCGACGTCCTTGGTGGTGTAGAAGGGCTCGAAGATCTTGTCGCGGATATCGGCCGGAATGCCGCAGCCGTTGTCCGAGATCGACAGCACCGCGCATTCCACGCTGGGGTCCAGCCCCTGCTTCAGCAGTATCTCGGAATCCGGAATGCGGTGGGCCAGGCCGACGCGCACCTGGCCGCGGCGGCCCATGCCCTCTATGGCATCGCGGGCATTGGCCAACAGGTTCAGCAGGATCTGCTGCAGCTGCGTCGGATCACCGTGGATGACCAGATCCTCCTCCCCGAGATCCACCAATAGCTCGATATCCTCGGGTATGCTGATCCTGAGCATCTGCATGGCATCGCCGATCAGGGTCTTGAGACTCAGCGGATGTTTCTGCACCATATCCTTGCGGGCAAAGGTCAGCATCTGCTGGATCATGTCGGCGGCACGCGAGCTCAGCCGGTCGGCCGCCTCCAGACGGCTCTGGATCTCCGGCATGACCTTGGCGCGTTTCCCGGCCAGATACAGGTTGCCCTTGATGCCGGCCAGCATATTGTTGAACTCGTGGGCAATGCCGCCGACCAGGGTGCCCAGCGACTCCATCTTCTGCATATGCCGGATCTCTTCCTCCAGTTCGATCTGCCGCGTGATGTCCGACTGGATACCGACATAGTGCGTGATACGTCCGCGGGCATCGAACACCGGCGACACCGTCATGCGCGTCGTATACAGCGTGCCGTCCTTGCGCCGGTCCGTCATATTGCCGCGCCAGACCTTGCCGGCGGAGATCTGCTCCCAGAACGCGCTGTAGAACTCGGCCGAATGCACGCCGCTCTTCAGGATCGCCGGCGTCTTCCCGACCGCTTCCTCCGCCACATAACCGGTTTCGGTGGTGAAATACGGGTTCACGTACTGGATCACGCCCTCGGTATCCGAGATGATGACCGACTCCGCCAGCTGGTCGATGACATGGGACATCAGGAGCAGGCGCCCGGCCTGCCGCTCCAGCGTGTCGGCCATGGAATCGAAGGCCTTGCCGATCTCCCCGACCTCATCGTCGCTGGTGATCCCCGCCCGGGCATGCAGATTCCCCTGGGCCACCCGCTTGGTGGCCTGGATGATGCGCTGAATGCGGCTGCCCCAGGCAATGTGCATCAACACGGTCAGCACGATGACGAACAGCACCATGGCCACGGAAAACCACGCCACATCGCGCTTGACGGCAGCCATCGCCATGGCCTCCGGGACCTTCAGGTCGTAGCGCACGACGAGCACCCCTCCGACCCGAGGATTCCGCATCCGGCCCCGGGCACCCCAGCGCAGCGGCACATGCGCCCAGATGATCCGTCCTTGATCAGCAAGGCGCACATCCAGCGTGTTCTCGCGCAGGGTCAGATCGCGCATGCGCAGCGCTTCTGCCGGGATCCCCTTGCCGTCCATCATGGCCTGGCGCGTGGCCGCCACCACATGGCCGTCCCTGCCGATCAACAGCGCATAGTCCACGAACGGGTCGGTGCCGAGCCGGCTCACCATATCCCGTGCATAGGCCTGGTCGCCATGGTCCATGGCGTATTCGATATTCGCCCCAAGATCATGGATGCGCACCCGGATGCGGTGCTGGAAGTCGTCCTGAAGCTGCGATACGACGGTGCGCGCATCCACCCACCAGACGATGGCGGAGATGGCGAGCGAAAATGCCAACAGCACGATCGGAATGCTGATGCGCGCCGGCGGCCATTGGTTCCACCTCATCGGGACATCGACGACAGCAAACGGGGGTCCACGAGGCCTTCCAGATCCGGCTGGTGCGCGATCAGCCCCCGGTCCAGCATCAAGGCGGACGTGCGGCTGGCCACCGTGCTCAGGGGAGCCGGGGCACCCTGCATCAGGCGCAGATTCTCATCCATGTCGGGAAACCTCAGGCGACCGCACGCGGCGAGCACCTCCTGGGGCGACAGCTTCAGCCTCAGAGCCATATGCCTGGCCGCATCCTGGGGGTGCTCGTGCAGATAGGCCAAGGCGTGGAACCAGGCGCCCATGATGTGCGCCCATTGCCCGCGGTGCCGACGCGACGCCGCCTCCGGACGCACCACCAGCACATCCACGATCTCCCCGGGAATCTCGGAGCTATCGAACAACACATGGGCACCGGCCGCGATCAGGCGGGTGCGTTCCGGCTCGAAGGTCACCACGGCGTCGATCCTGCCATCGCGGTAGGCGGCCTCATCCGCGTTGACGTCCATGGATACGATGCGCACCGACTGTTCGGAAAGTCCGGCCTTGTCCAGGGCCCGGCGAAGCATATAGGAACCGACGGCGCCGATCTCGACCCCGATGCGCTTACCCTTCAAATCGGCCAAGGTCTTGATCCCCGGGCGGGCGAGCAGCACATCAGCGCCGTTGGACTGGTCCATCACCAGCACGATGCGCAACGGCACTCCCTCCGCCTTTAGCCTCAAGGCCTCATCCAGCGTCAGCGCCGCCGCATCGATGGCCCCGAAACGCAGGGCCCGCATGACCTCGGGCGAATCCTCGAACTCCACCATGCGCCCGTCATGCGGGGAGAACCAGCCCATATCGCGCGCCAGGTACATCGGCTCATAACCGGGCCAGACGTTGGTGCCGATGCTCAGCGGTGGTGGCGGCATATCGCCGCAGCGGATCAACCCCAGGGAGAGGACCAGCAACAGCGTTGCCGGCAGGAGGCGGCGAAGGAATATCCTCTTCATAGAAGACCTAGAAGACGCAATAGTCATGCCAAGTCAAAAGGGACGGACCACAACCATCACCACGGCGCCGATCAACACCAGCGTCGGCAATTCGTTATAGATGCGAAAGAAGCGTTCGCTGCGCCGGTTGCTTCCCTCTGCGAACTGGCGAACCATGCGGCCGTTGTGCCAATGAAAGCCCAGCAGGGCGGCGACCAGCACCATCTTGATCCAGAACCACGGCTCGCTGCCCACCATGTCCCATTCGATGGCCGCCATCAACAGGCCCAGCGCCACCGTCACGATCATCGCCGGACGCATGATGTAGCGATAGAGCTTGCGCTCCATGATGCAGAACTGCTCGTGTACCGGCCCTGTGGCATGACGGCTGTGATAGACGAAGATGCGCGGCAGGTAGAACAGCCCGGCGAACCAGGACACCATGGCGATGATATGGAAGGCCTTGAGCCAGGGAAGCGAAAACCAATCGAGCACCGAGCCCCCTATGCCTGCGGCTCGATGGTCACCATATCATCCAGCCGCACCTCCAGATCCTCGCCGGCCTCGGAAAGGAAGAAGCCCCATTCCTGGCCATCCACCACCCGCCACTCACGCGGCACGGCCATGACGGCATAATGCTCGCCCAGCCGGTCCCGATAGACGATGCGGCAGTGATGGCCGCGTTGTGCCGCCACCCTGAACAGATCCCGCAGTTCATCATCCATGGCCATGCGACAAGTATACGCCAAACCCTTATGCTGTCGCCATGCGTCGCACGCTCGACGTGCGTGCGTATAAGTTGTCGGCTCACCCTGGCTGGCCTAATGTCAAACAAGACGGGGGAAAGCATGAAAGAATCGGTGTTGACCGAGGGCCGGTCGGCATCAGAGCAGATCGACAACATCATCGCCGGACTCGGGGACTGGCGCGGGGAAACCCTTGGCAGGATACGCGGACTTATCCAAGAGGCGGGCCCGGATATCGTGGAAGAGGTGAAATGGAAGAAGCCCAGCAACCCGCTGGGGGTACCCGTTTGGTCCCATTGCGGCATCATCTGCACCGGCGAGTCTTACAAGGCGAAAGTGAAGCTGACCTTCGCCAAGGGGGCTTCGTTGCAGGACCCGGCCAAGCTCTTCAATTCCAGCCTGGACGGAAACATTCGGCGCGTGATCGACATTCAGGAAAAAGAGATGCCCGATGCCGAGGCGTTCAAAGCCTTGATCCAGGCTGCTGTCGCGGAGAATCTCCGATCCAGCACCTCGAAATCATGAGGCCATGGGAGGGGCGAATGATTCAACATTCAAAACCTGACCCCAAACTCTTGTGCCCCCGGAACCGACGCAGTAAACAGCTCGGCTTGACTTAAACATTTGGCCTCTCAGATGGAGAACAATTCCATTTCAAGGGAAGGGCTAAAAGAGTTTGCGGAATCCAATCTCGCATTTCACGGGCTGGAACTCGATAGAATTAGCTCGATATTCGTTGCGCAGATTTACCAACTGGAAAGGAACAGAATATTGAATACGTTCGGGATAATGGATGAAGTCAAACATCTTGAGGGGCTTAAGCAGAGCACCTTGACCGGAAAAGAGGGCCCATTCAATGGGCCACTTCTAAAAGGACTCCACAAGAAGCATTTTACTGATGCTCATTTCATCCTGAAAAATATTGGGATTCACTTAGGATGTGAGAATGGCAAAACGGCCCGTCTGGATCGGATAATACAAGAAGCATTTGATAGAAACCATTCAGGCTATGCGGATAACGAATTTATCAACTACATTGCCCACCACACAACCGTGGATGCCTACGAGGAACGTGCTAGAAAGAACCTGACTGGTGAGTGGATAGTGTTTAAGAAGTATCAAGGGGAAAACTGCCTCTTTTGAATTTCGAGTGGGTAGCATGCGGTCATCAATGACGCATGTGGAGTTAGGGTCATGAACAATCAACTGTTTGAAGCCGCCCTTGGAGTGGTCGAGCCTTGGCACGTTCATGGTGTGCAGTTCGATGCGGCCAGCAAATCGCTTACCATCGTCATCGATTTCGTTGCCGGCAGTCGTTTCGGTCACCCCGACGCCCCCGGCCCGCACCCGGTGCACGACACCCAGATCAAGCGCTACCGGCACCTGAACTTCTTTCAGCACGAATGCTACCTGGAAGTCCGGACTCCCCGTATCCGGCTGCCCGATGGGCGCGTAGCGCTGATGGAGCCCGACTGGGCGGGCAAGCTTTCGGGGTTTACCTTGCTGTTCGAGGCCCTGGTATTGGCGTTGTGCCAGCAGATGCCCTTTGCCGCCGTCGCACGCACGGTGGGAGAATCCTGGCACCGGGTGCATGCCATCTGCTCGCGCTACGTTGACCTGGCCGTGGCTGAAGCGGATTTGTCGAGCATCACCGCGCTGGCTATCGACGAAACGTCTTACCGGCGTGGCCATCGCTACCTGACCCTGGCCGCCGATGCTGCCGAACGCAAGGTGGTCTTCGTCACCGAGGGCAAGGACGCCAACACCCTCGCACGGTTCGCCGAATGGCTGACGGCTCACAATGGGAAACCCGAGCAGATACGGTCGGCCAGCATCGACATGTCCCCGGCCTTCAGCAAGGGCGTCAACGATTCCCTGCCCAACGCCCGCATCACCTTCGACAAGTTCCACGTCATCGCCCACGCCTCGGCGGCAGTGGACAGAACCCGCCGCAACGAGCAGAAGACCGACGCCAGCCTGAAGGGTTTGCGCTGGGCGCTGCTCAAGGATCGGGATCGCCTGTCGGTCAATCAGAGAGCTGATCTCGATGCCCTGGTGGCCCAGGTCACCACCAAGCGGACCGCGCGCGCCTGGCTTTACCGGGAACAGTTGCGTGACATCCTCAATCGCAAGCAGATCCATGTGGTCTCGGCCATGCTGGTCCAGTGGTGCACCAACGTCATGCGTTCCAAGGTCCAACCCATGAAAGAGGTCGCCAGAATGATACGCAAACACTTCCATGGCATCGTCGCCTGGGCTCAGACCCGACAAACCAACGGCTTCATCGAGGCGCTCAACGGCCTGTTCCAGGCCGCCAAGCGCAAGGCGCGTGGCTACACCCGATTCGAAACCATGCGAACCGTCATCTTCCTCATCGCCGGTAAGCTCAGCTTCCATCGCATCAACCAACATGCCGCTTAACCCACTCGTTTTTCAAAAGAGCCTCTTTTCACATCTCTATGCGCGCTGTGAGGGCAAGGGCGGAGGCCACCCGTTCCGTTTCAAGGGCAAGCTTTTTTCTCTCGATGGCTCGCTGTTCAACGTAGCGATGGAGATATTTC
>OFHG01000222.1_pt1 | contig 24832 bp, 18 predicted proteins | sample 1521931 | NCBI WGS metagenome assembly OFHG01 (sample SAMEA2468438, study PRJEB22500) | soil metagenome | biome: Glassland; feature: Farmland; material: Clay | place: Australia | collected 2013-01-31 | depth 0.55 m
CCTCACCATGGACCGCCTTCACGGAGGGCGCGGCTGCTGCCCGACCTCGCGCATCTGTACCCGGTCTACCGGCTGCAGGTCATCTCCGGTCACGTCGCCCCGGAGGATGCCGGCACGCTGCGGCTGGCACGCGAGCTCGTCATCCGGCTGGCGGGCCGGGGACTGGTGCTGGCACCACTCGGGGTCGGGGGGCACGTCGACCACGTGCTGGTGCGCACGGCGGCCGCCTACAGCGGCGCACCCGTCGTCTATTACAGCGACTTCCCCTACGATCTGCGCCATCCGGCCGACCCCGGCTTCCTCCGGCGCCATGGCCTGGTCGAAGTGAGCTGGTCACGGCAACTGCCCGCCAAGGCCGCATTGATCCGTGCCTACCGGACCCAGGCGCACGCGCTCTTCCCGGGCGGCCGGATCCCGCTCGTTCCCGAGGCATTCTTCTTCCCCGGCGTTCCCGGCGACATCGCGCCCGGGGCATCCAGGTGAAGGCGGACGGCACCCGCGAGACGGCGGGCCGGCCTGCCGCCGGCGGCTCAGGGGCGCTCGCCCTCATCGCCGTAGCGGCCGGCGTCGCCGCCACCCTCATCCGGCTGGCGGCCGCCAGCCGTGCCTTCGATCTGTTCGGGGACGAAGTCATCTACGCAGATCTCGGTCACAGCGCGGCCGCTGGCGGGCTTCCCAGGATTGCCGGCCAGCCGTTCTTCCTGCACCCACCGGGCTTCTTCTACCTCGAAGCAGGCTGGGAACGGCTGCTCGGCTACCAGCCTGACCTGATCGCCCGCGTCTACCAGATGCGTGCGCTCAACGCCGTGCTCGCGGGAGCCACCGCCGTGGTCCTGGTGCTGCTGGTGGCGCGGGCTGGCTCGGTCTGGGCGGGGGCGGCCGCCGGCGCCCTGTTCGCCGTGGAGCCCTACACCATCCGCCAGAACGACCGGGTGCTGCTCGAAACCGCGATGATGCTCTTGGTGCTGCTGGGCTATCTGGCCCTGGCCCACCTGATCGGCCGGCCGCCCAGCCGGTGGGCGCTCGCTGGCGCGGCTGGCACCGGGGTACTGTTCGGCCTCGCGGTGCTCATCAAGGACGTGGCGGCCCTGCTCACCGTGCTGCCGCTGCTCGCCGCCGCCGTGCTCGGCTGGGGAGCCCGCCGGCGGGTGACGCTGCTGGTGGTGGGCACCACCATGGTGACGTATGGCGTGTACGTGGCGGTGGTGGCCGGCGCCGGGTACTTCGGGCCGCTCTGGCAGGCCAAGACCGAGGGAGCCAAGCGGCTGCTGGGGCTGATTCAGTCCACCGGGTTCAACCGGCTCGGGTCAACGTCGCTCACCGGCCGTCTCACCGCGGAGGCCGGCTACTTCGGGGCGACCTATGCCCTGCTGGCACTGGCCATCACCGCGCTGGTGCTGCTGCGCCGGGGCGGGCCACTGCAGCGGATGCTGGCGCTGCTGCAGATCGCCGCCTCCGTGACCCTTGCCTACGCGCTCTTCATCGGCACCCTGGAAGAGCAGGCACTGTACCTGCTGGTGGTCCCGAGCCTGGTGACAGTGCCAGTGGCCGCCACGCTCTGGCGCGGCCACCTCGGCCGGCATCGCCGAGTGCCGCGCACCGTGCTGCTCAGCACAATGGCGATCCTCATGCTTGGCCTCAACCTCGCCACCTGCGTGCAATGGCTGGTGCAGCCGGACAACGGGTACGCGCGCCTGCGCCAGTACCTGGCCGCGCACGTGCCCGCCGGCTCCGCGATCATCGCGGTGGACGGCACGAACGAGCGCGGCATCACCGAGTGGGCGCTTTCCGACAGGTACCGCGTCGGCCGCTGGTCGACGCCCGCAGCCAGGGCAAAGGCCCACGCCCGGTACGTCGTCGTGCCGTGGGCGACGATCAAGCTGGGATATGGGCATCTCAGCCCGGCGCAGGTGCGCGCTCTCGTCCGGCAGGGACGGCCGGTGTTCTCGTTTCATGAGCGCACGTACGGCGACCTTGTGCTCTACCAGCTGCCGCCGGCCGGTGGCCATGGGCGGTAGCAGACGGCCACGGCGCGTGCTGCTGTTTACCAGCAGCCCGCTGGAAGGCAGCGAAGGGGCCGACAAGCAGCTTGCCGCCATGATCGCCAGCATGATCCCGGACATGGAGTTCACCTGGTTCACCAGGTGGCCCGCCATGGGACGCAAGCCGAGGCTGGCAAGCGGGCACGCCGTCCCTATCGCCTCACGCGACGGCATTCCCCACACCGCGGAGCGACTGCAGGTCACCGCGGCGGGTGCGTTCCTTGCGCGCCACAGTGACCTGGTGCACGCGATCCTGACCGTAGGCACAGGATTCCCGCTGCTCTCCCGGTGGTGGCAGTTGCTCTTCCCGTCCCGGCCGGTCATCCACACCGCGCCGGGAGTCATGGAGCCGCATCTGCTCAGCCGGTCCCGCCCGCTGGGAACGACCGTCGCGTACTCCGACGTGACGGCGCAGGCGCTGCGCGCTGCCGGCTTCGGCGATGTCCGCGTGATCGCTCCAGCGGTGTCACTGGCGCAATGGCCATGCCGTCCCCGCGCCGCCGGAATCCCCGCGGTGCTGTTCGCGGGCCACCACGATCCCGGCGGTGGCGCCACCGAGGCGATCGCGGCGGCGGCTGTGGCCCGCCAGGCTGGTGCCCCGTTCCGGCTGGGACTGGGGCTGCGGCCGGCCCCCCGGCAGCGCCGGGTGGCGCTCGGGGCCGCGCCGTGCCGGCTGGCCTGCGCCGCCGGCGTGTGCGCCGCGTCCTGCCCCGGCGGGGGATGCCCGGCAGGCGGGCCTCTACCGGGCGCTCCGGCCCGCCGGGCCCGGGGGCGGGGAGCCCATGGCGGGGGGGGGGACCGCTGTGGTGCGGGCACGGTTCGGGCCACAGGGAGGCGCCACGCAGTCCCGGCGTCTGTACTCCGAACTGCTCGGCTGACCCCACGGCAGCCGGTGACAACGGTCCCGGTCAAGCTCACCCGCCAGTGATGAGCACGTGATGGGCTACACCGAAGGCGGCACGGGCGGTCGCTGGAGCAACCCGGGCGTCCCAGCTCAGTTTGGGGGCAGGCACTGGGCTGCACACCCGCTACCAGGAGGAACACCGATGACAGCCAGCGCCCGGTTCATCGTGCTGTGGAGCACGCCAGAAGATCCTCCGGAGTTCGATCGCCACTACCGGGAGGTCCACATCCAGCCAGGCGTTCCCTCCACGGTCCAGAATTCGCCGCATATGGCCCAATGCTCCGGGCGACTGCCTGGCCGCACTGGCGGGCTGGGTGGGAGGACTGCCGGACGTGGTCATTTTGGTTGATAACAGCCGTAAACAACCACGTCCTGGTCTTGCTGGGCTTCTCCAGGCCCCATGCGCTGGAGATGGCTGCGCGCACGGCCCACCGGTGAGACTGCCCCGGTCATGACGTGGGAGATCTCAGGTCACCCAGCGGGCGGTCGGCAGTGCCCCGCGACTGGCCTCCGTACCGCGACAGCGGGACCTTCTGCTCTGCCGGAACCAGGTGCCGGACCGCGAAGGTAGGGGCATGGGCCAGGTAGCGGAGCGAGGGCTGCCCGTCGTCGATGCGCGCGCCGGCGCGGAGGGCACCCGGATCGATCTGGACGGCGTCTGCCGCTGGTACAGGACCGGCGACACCGTCGTCAAGGCGATCGACCAGGTTAATCTGCACGTCGACGAGTCGGCGTTCCTGGTGGTGCTGGGCCCGTCCGGCTCGGGCAAGACCACCCTGCTCAACCTGATCGGCGCGCTGGACGCGCCCAGCTCGGGCACCGTCCGGCTGGCCGGGCACGAGCTGACCACCGCCTCCCGGGCGGAGCGCACCCGGGTCCGGCGCCACAGCGTCAGCTTCATCTTCCAGAGTTTCAACCTGTTCCCCGGCCTGACCGCGCTGGAGAATGTGCAGTTCGGTGCCGATGTGGCCGGCCGGGGCGACGCGCATGCCGTCGCCATGGAGGTGCTGGGGCAGGTGGGCCTGGCCGACCGGGCCAGTCATTTCGCGCACCAGTTGTCGGGCGGGGAGCAGCAGCGGGTTGCCATCGCGCGGGCCCTCGCCACCGGCAACCCGATCCTGCTCGCCGATGAGCCAACCGGCGAACTCGACTTCCGCACCGGGGTGCAGATCCTGGAACTGCTGCGGGCACAGGCGCAGGCCGGCAAGACCGTGCTGGTGGTCACGCACAACCGGGAGATATCGCGGATCAGCGACCGGGTGATCGAACTGTCCAGCGGGCACATCATCAACGACGGGCCGCCCGAGGGCGGGCGGGCCGATATCGCTGACCTGCGCTGGTAGGCCGCAATGGCCGACCGGACACTCTGGGTGCGCTGGTCCTGGCGCGATCTGCGGGCCCGGTGGGTGCAGGTCGCGGCGCTGGCCCTGGTGATCGCGCTGGGCACCGGCACCTATGCGGCCCTGCTGAGCACGTCGGCCTGGCGCAGGCAATCCAACGACGCGAGCTTCGCCCTGCTCCACACTCATGACCTGCGGGTCACGCTCGCCCAGGGTAGTTCAGCCCGACAGGGCAGCCTCCTCGCGATGGTCCGGCGGCTGCCGCACGCGGCTGACGTGACCGCAGCCAGGGAGCGGCTGCTTGTCCCTACCCAGGTGGCCGGGCCGCTAGGTGTACTGGTCCCCGGTGAACTGGTCGGCACCGCAGCCGGCCAGGGGCCCGGAGTGGACACCGTGCACATCGCGGCCGGACGCGGGCTGCCGGCGGCTGGCGGCGGCGCACCAGCCGCCGGCGGCTTGCCTGCTGTCGTGCTTGACCGGGGTTTCGCCCAGCAGAACGGCCTGCCCGATACCGGGACATTGCGGGTCGCTGGCGGCGCGCTGGTGCGCTACACCGGGATCGGCCAGTCGCCGGAGTTCTTCGTGGCCAGCGGCGGCGCCGGCGGCACACCCTTCCTGAGCCAGAAGATCTACGCGGTGCTGTTCACGACGCTAGCCACCGCGCAGCGGCTGGCCCGGGCGCCGGGCCGGGTCAACGACCTGGTGCTGACTCTCCGGCCGGGAACGGACCGCTCCGTGGTGCAGCGCGAACTACGCCGCGCCCTCGCGGCGGCGACACCACCGGTCAGCGCCGCCGTGACCACCCGCAGCCAGATACCCGCCTACAAGGTGCTCTATGAGGACATCAACACCGATGAGCAACTGTGGCGCATCATCGCCCTGCTGGTGCTGGCCGGGGCGGCGTTCGCCGTGCTCAACCTGGCCACCCGGATCGTGGAGTCGCAGCGCCGTGAGATCGGCATCGGGATGGCGCTCGGGGTCCGGCCAGCGCTGCTGGCGGTGCGGCCACTGCTGTTCGCGGCGCAGGTCGCGCTCATCGGGGTCGTATTCGGGGTCGCGGCCGGTTACCTGGTCGGGATCCCGCTGCGCGGGGCCTTCGAAAGCCTTCTGCCGCTGCCGGTGTGGCGCAGCCCGTTCCAGGCCGGGACTTTCGCGCAGGCGGCCGCGATCGGGTTCGTGCTGCCGTTCGCGGCAGCCGCGTGGCCGGTCTGGCGGGCGGTGCGGGTACAGCCGGTCGAGGCGATCCGGGTCGGCCACCTCGCCGCCCGCAGCGGCGGCCTCGCCCCGCTGCTGAGCCGGCTGCCGCTGCCCGGGCGAAGCTACCACCAGATGCCGGTGCGCAACGCGGCGCGCACCCCCCGCCGCACCGCGCTCACCTTCCTGGGCATCGCGGCCGTCATCGCCACAGCGGTGACGATCACCGGGCTGCTCGACACCTTCCGCGGCACCCTGAATGTGGCCCAGGCGGACCTGCTGAGCTCGGCGCCTTCGCGGGTGATCGTGTCACTGGACTCCTACTACCCGGCGACCGGCCTTGTCGTGGCCAGGGTCCGGGCGCTGCCGCAGGCCGGCCGGGTGGAGACGGACGTGACCATTCCCGGCACGGTCCGCAGCGGCGGGCGGTCGGTGGCCGTCCAGGCCACGGCGCTGCCACCGGGTGCGTCCTGGACACCGCCGCTGACGGCAGGTCAGCTGACGGGTGGGCTGGTGCTCGCCGAGAAGGCCGCCAGCGACCTGCGCGTGCATGTGGGCAGCCGGGTCATCCTCCAGCACCCGCAGGCGGTCGCCGGTGGCGTGCGGACGGTGTTGACACCGATGACCGTGGCCGGGATCCATTCCTTGCCGCTGCGGGTGTTCGCCTACCTCGGGCCCGCCGCGGTGTCGGCTTTCGGGCTGGCCGGGTCCACAAACGAGCTCACGGTCCAGCCCTCGGCCGGCCACACCGCCGCCGAACTCCAGCGGGCGCTGCTCGACGTGCCGCATGTCGCGTCGGCGCAGGGGATGCAGGCGACCGTGGACGGAATCCGCAGCGCCCTGAACCAGTTCACCTCCATCCTGAACATCACCTCCGTGATCGCCTTGCTGCTCGTCCTGCTCATCGCGTTCAACACCGCGTCCATCGGGATGGACGAGCGGTCCCGCGAGCACGCCACCATGGTCGCGTTCGGCCTGCCCGTGCCCACCGTGGTCGGCATGACCATGGCGGAGTCCGTGCTGATCGGCACGCTCGGGGCGCTGGCCGGAGTGGGCATCGGTTACGGGCTGCTGGCGTGGCTGGTGGCGACGACCGTGCCCAGCGTGGCGCCGGACATCGGGATCGCGCTGACCTTGTCGGGCGGGACCGTGCTGGCGGCGGTCCTGCTGGGGGCGGGCGCAGTCGCCATCGCCCCGCTGTTCACCTTGCGCAGGCTGCGGCGGATGGACGTCCCGTCCACCCTCCGGGTCGTCGAGTAACGAAACGGCGTGCGCCGGCGTTCCGTAGCTGGACGTGTATGGGACCTGGCAGGCCCGCGACCCGGGCCTAGCTGCGCGTACCTACCACGGCAGCTGCCGTCTGGGGCACTCACCCCGATGACTGGGAGCTGTGCGTGGCCACTCACGGCCGCGGCATCTGGAAGTAGCGATGCCGCAAGGAGGGGAGCGAGGGGGCGCCGCGGCGTGAGGCGAGCGGCGCTCCCCTTACCTGGGGGCTAACCGGCCCGCTGGGCTGAACCGGTCCGGCGGGCTAACCAGCCTGGCGCAGGGCCAGGTAACGGCCGTCGAGGTTCAGCCGGTAGCCAGTGCGGTGGGAGAAGTCCGCGGTCAGGGAGAACCGGTCACCGCGGATCAGGGTCCGCCGCCATTCCACCGGCCGGTCCCCCATGTAGCCGAGCCGGTCAATGGCAAGCACACCCACCGAGCGGGGAAGCTCCAGCAGCCGCTGTTCCGCCCGGCTCGGCACGACCGCCCGGATGTGCTCGCGGCCGCCTCCCAGGCGCACCCCGGCACGGGTGGCGAGTTCGTCATAGAGGGCGGTGTGCGTGAAGTCGGCCTCCAGCAGTGGCGCGGCGAGGTCGGCGGGCAGCCAGACGCCGTCCAGCGCGAGCGGCTCGCCCCCGGCGAGCCGGAGCCGTTCCAGGTGGCAAAGGGGGGTGGACGCCTCCAGGAGCAGCCGGTCGGCAACCACGCCGTCCGCGCGTACGGCCCGGACGCGCACGATGCTGGTCTGAGCCAGCCCTGCCTCTTCCACCAGGGCGAACAGGGAGTACAAGGTGCCGAGCGGCTGGGTGATCAGGTCGTGGGCGGCGAGCCGGGGACGGCGGCCCCGCTCGGCGACCACGATGCCCTCCGCCCGTAGTTCGCGCAGCGCCGAGCGGACCGTGTGGCGGCTCACGCCGTACGCCTCGACTAGGGCAAGCTCGCCGGGAAACTCCTCGTCGAAGGCGCCTTCCTCCAGGCGCCGCCGCAGGTCATCGCGTAGCTGCGCCCACAGCGGCAGCGGGCTGCGGCGGTCCAGCCGCGCTATTCCTGGCCGGCCCGCACCGATCCGGCCGGCTCCTGCCGTCTCAGCGCCATCCGTCCCGGCCCCGCCGCCCATCTGCCCTCCTGCCTGCGCTTGTTACCCGGTACGAATGATCGTACATTTGGCAGCTAGAGCGCGCACCGGGAAGGAAGCCGGCAATGGTGGAAGTTGTCCCGATCGAGACTCCGACCCTGGGCGACCGCAGCTACCTGGTGCATGACGGCGCGGAGGCCCTGGTCGTCGACCCTCAGCGGGACATCGACCGGGTCATCGCACTGGCCGCCGAGACAGGCGTGCGGATCACCCACGTCGCCGAGACCCACATGCACAACGACTACGTCACCGGTGGGTTCGCCCTGGCCCAGGCATCGGCCGCGAGTTACCTCGTCTGCGCGGACGACCCGGTCTCCTACGACCGCGCGCCAGTCAGCGACGGCGACCGGGTGGAGGTCGGCAGCGGCATGACGGTCCGGGTGCTGGCGACCCCGGGGCACACGTTCAGCCATCTGGCTTATGTCGTCGAGTCCGGCGGCGCGGTCGCCGGTGTCTTCACCGGCGGGTCACTGCTGTACGGCTCGACCGGGCGGACCGACCTGCTCGGCCCGGACGCCGCGGCGGCGCTCACCCACGCTCAGTACGCCTCCGCCCAGCGGCTCGCCCGTGAACTGCCCGACAGCGCCCCGATCTTCCCCACCCACGGGTTCGGCAGCTTCTGCTCGGCCACCCAGTCGGAGGCGCAGGCCTCCACGATCGGCTGGGAGAAGCGGGTCAACCCGGCCCTCACCATGGACGAGCGTGCCTATGTGGAGTCACTGCTGGCCGGGCTGGACGCCTGGCCCGCCTACTACGCCCACATGGCCCCGGCCAACCTGGCCGGCCCGGCCATCCCTGATCTCTCGCCGCCCCGCCCGGCCGATGCCGCCGAGCTTCGCCGGCGGATCGAGGCTGGCGAGTGGGTGATCGACCTGCGTGACCGTGTCGCCTTCGCGGCAGGGTACGCGCTGGGCACGTTCAGCTTCCCGCTGGACGGATCCTTCGCGACGTACCTGGGCTGGATGATTCCCTGGGGGACGCCGCTGACCCTGCTGGGGGAATCCCCGGAACAGGTCGCGACGGCCCAGCGGGAACTGGTAAGGATCGGGATCGACCGGCCCGCGGCCGCGGCCACCGGGCGGCCCGAGGACTGGGCGGGCGGGCGAGGCGTGGCCTCCCTGCGGCTGGCCAAATTCGGGGATCTGGCCGCCGCGGCCGCTGACGGCTCCGGAACCGGCCCGCTGGTGGTGCTGGACGTCCGGCGGCGGCTTGAGTGGCAGGAGGGCCACATCGCCGGGGCGGTCCACATTCCGCTGCATGAACTGCCGGGCCGCTTCGCCGAGATCCCGCCAGGCGAGGTGTGGGTCCACTGCGGGGCTGGCTACCGCGCAGCCGTCGCCTCGTCCATGCTCGCCGCCCGGGGCCGCAGCGTGATCAGCGTCGACGACGATTTCACCAACGCCGCAGTGACCGGGCTGGCCCTCGAACGGGGCTGAGCGGGGCAGCGATCGTTCGGCCCCTTACCGCACCACCAGGCAGAACGGGTGCCCAGCCGGGTCCTGGTAGACCCGCCATGGCACCTGCTCACCGGCCGGGCCGGGCCGTGGCGAGACGTGCTCACTGACAAACGTCGCACCGGCTGACACGACGCGATCGTGCGCGGCGGCGAGGTCCCTGACCAGGACGTCGAAGTGAACCCGCGCCGCGGCAGCACCCGGTGGCGCGCTGCTGTGCTGGAAGGACAGCCGCTGCCCGTGCGGTGGAGGCTCGATCGTCACCCATCCCGGATACCACTGGACCGGCGTCCCGCCGAGCAGCCCTGCCCAGAACCGCGCCAGCTCCCAGGGCTCGGCGCAGTCCATGACCAGCTCGCGGATCCATCCGATCGCCGCATCACCGTCCACCCGAGCATGATGCCGGACTGCCGGTTCGGCACATAGGTTCTGTGCATGACCTTCAACGTCAGCGCGGACGCCTACGCGCGTTTCATGGGACGGTACTCGGAGCTGCTCGCGGCCGGGTTCGCCGACCTGGCAGGAGCCCGCCGCGGGCAGCGGGCCCTGGATGTGGGCTGCGGGGCCGGGGCGCTGACCGCCCGGCTGGTGAGCCGCCTGGGGGCGGTGGCGGTCTGTGCGGTGGATCCGTCGGCGTCTTTCGTCGCCGCGGTGGCCGAACGCCTGCCGGGGGTGGATGTCCAGCTGTCGGCGGCCGAGCAGCTTCCCTTTCCGGACGGCGTGTTCGACGCCGCTCTCGCGCAACTCGTGGTGCACTTCATGGCCGACCCGGTGACGGGCCTGCGGGAGATGGCCCGGGTGACCAGGCCAGGCGGGACAGTTGCCGCCTGCGTCTGGGATCACGCTGGCGGCCGTGGCCCGCTGACCACATTCTGGCAGGCTGTACGCGACCTGGACCCCACGGCGCCCGGCGAGTCCGCCATGGCCGGGGTCAGCGAAGGTCACCTGGCGCAGCTGTTCAGGCAGGCCGGGCTCCGTGATGCGGAGGAAACCACGCTCACCATCCACGTGCGGCACGCCACGTTCGAGGAGTGGTGGGAGCCGTTCACCCTCGGCGTCGGACCGGCCGGCTCCTACGTGAGATCCCTGCCCGATGACCGTCGCCACCTGCTGCGCGAACGATGCCGCCAGCTCCTTCCGGACGGCAAGGTCGAGGTGAGCGCGACCGCATGGGCGGTGACCTGCCGCCGGTGAGCGGAGAAGGCAGCCGCAGCGCGGCACCAGGACGCGAGCGAGGTTCTGCCGCCCAGGCCATGCCGCCCGCCAGGCCGTCCAGGCCAGGCCGTCCAGGCCAGGCCGTCCAGGCCAGGCCGTCCAGGCCAGGCCGTCCAGGCCAGGCCGTCCAGGGAGTAGGTAGTTTGGCTGCATGAGTTCCTGGGTCGCGGGCCCGCCGGAGGTGCAGTGATGGTGACGGACCCCTACGAGACCGCGGCTGGCCTGGTGACACGTTCGGCGGCGGCATACGTGCTGAGCGTGCCGGACGATCCGGCCGATGACGGCTTCTTCGGGCCGGCCAGTGTCAGCTGGCGGGTGAGCGCGGACCTCTCCACGCCGGTGGCGGGCCTGCGGGCGCTGCTGATGCAGGCGCTGCACCCGCTCGCGATGGCTGGCGTGGACCAGCACAGCGGATGGCGCCAGGATCCTGTCGGCAGGCTGGCTGCCACCTCGGCCTATGTCGCGACGATCACCTTCGGCGAGCGCGGCGCCGCGGAGCGGGCCGCGGCCCGGGTGCGCCGGATCCATGAGCGTGTCCGTGGCGTCGACCCGGTGACCGGCCGCGCGTATGAGGCCAGCGATCCTGCCCTGCTGCTGTGGGTGCACGCGGCGCTTGTCGAATCCACCGTGGTCGCCTGCGAGCTGTTCGGGAACCCGCTGTCCCCCGCCGACAGCGACCGCTACGTCGCGGAGATGGCGGTCGCCGCCGAACTCGTCGGCGTCCCTGGCGAACTGATCCCGGCGAACCTGGCTGAGCTGACGCAGTACCTGTCGTCGGTGCGGCCCGAGTTGCGCTGCACACCGGCCGCCCGGGAGTCGGTGGCCTACGTGCTCGACCCGCCCGGCCTGGATGAGGACATCGCGGAGATCTGGCAGGACATCCGGGATGCCACGGTCGCCGCGCTGCCCGGCTGGGCGCAGGAGATGTACGGCTTCGCCACCCCGGCCCCCCTGACACCTGCGCGCCGCACGGAGATCCGGCAGGCACTCGGCGTCCTCGATGCCGTGTTCCTCGGTGAGCCAGGTGTACTTGAGGCACGCCAGCGGACCGCCCTCCGCATGCGCAGCGCGCAGCGCGCATGAAGAACGTCCCGCAGCGCAGGCGCCGGTCCCGGTCGCCCGGCCAGATCATGATCACGGACGATTCTGTGGGTCATGTGGCGAAAATTGTCCGCGATCATGGAATCCGCCGCCGTGGGAGCCTCGCGGTGGCCGCGGTCGGCACGGTGGCGGCCCTGACTGTGGTCCTGGCGCGGCGGCGGCTGGGCGGGCTGCGGGTCGAGCGCGGGCTGGCAGCGATCCGGCTGGCCGCACGCGGAGGTGCCCGCTACGCCAGCAACGCGCCCCGGCTGTTCGCGTCGGCGGGCGAGCACCGGGAACGGCTGCGCAACGACCTGGCCCTGCAGACCGCCGAAGACGTCGCCGCCACCCTGGGGACGATGAAGGGCGTCCTGATGAAGATCGGCCAGATGGCCAGCTATGTCGATGACAGCCTGTCACCTTCGGTCCGCCGCACCCTCAGCCGTCTGCAGGACAGCGTCCCGCCGATGAGCGCCGAACTGGCCGCGCTGGTGGTGGAGGAGGAACTGGGCCTACCACCGGAGCGGGCCTTTGCCCGCTGGGATCCGCAGCCCATCGCCGCCGCGTCGATCGGCCAGGTGCACCGGGCGATCACCCACGACGGCCGGGCGGTAGCCGTGAAGGTGCAGTATCCCGGCATCGCCGAGACCATGGCGGCCGACCTTGCCAACGTCTCACTGCTGCGCAGGATGCTCAAGGTGACCGCGCCCAGCCAGGACGTGGACGCACTCATCGCCGAACTGAGAGACCGGGTGCTGGAGGAGCTTGACTACCGGCGGGAGGCCGGCAACCAGCGGCTCCTGGCCGCCTACTTCCAGGGGCATCCGACGGTCCACATCCCCGCGATCATCGATGAGCTGTCAGCTCGCAGGGTGGTGACGAGCGACCTGGCGGATGGAGCCCGTTTCGGCGAACTCACCGGCTGGTCCCAGGAGGAACGTGACCTGGCCGCGGAGACGATCTACCGGTTCGTCTTCCGGAGCCTGTACGAGGTGCACGCGTTCAACGGCGACCCGCACCCGGGCAACTATCTGTTCCACGGCGGCGGGCGGGTCACCTTCCTCGACTTCGGGCTGGTCAAGCATTTCACCCAGCCCGAACTGCTGCCGCTCATGCAGATGGCCCGCAACCTGTGCGTCGACAACGACCCGGAGGCGTTCCGCCGCAGCCTGGAGGACGCCGGTTTCCTGCGCCCGCAAGCGCCGCTGAGCACCGACACGGTCGTGGACCACCTGGCCGTGTTCTACCAGACCATCCGCAACCCGGGGCGGCTGACCATCACCAGCGGCTACTCCTCCGCTGTCGTGCGCCGGTTCTTCGATGTCCGCAGCCCGATCGCGGAGTACATGAGCATCCCCCGCTCCTACGTGATCCTCCAGCGCATCAACCTGGGCTTGTTCGCACTGCTCGGTGAGCTGACCGCCACCGCCAACTGGCGGGCCATCGCCGAGGAGATCTGGCCGTTCGTGCAGGGCCCGGCGTCCACCCCGCTAGGCGAAGCCGAGGCGGCGTGGCGGGCAGGACGCCGCCCCGCACCCCCCGCCGTCAGGCACGGCTGAACGTTCGCTGCCTGTCTATCGGCAGCAAGGCCACACTCATGCCCAACCGGGCAAGGTGGCGCTGCGGGTGATACTGGCGCCATGGCTGACATACAGGTCGAAGCGGTGGTTTTTGACCTCGGCGGTGTCCTGATCGACTGGGACCCGCGCTACCTGTACCGGCAGCTATTCGCGGACCCCCGCGAGATGGAGGATTTCCTCGCCCGGATCTGCACGCGTGACTGGCATCACGCGCATGACCTCGGGGAGGACGTCACGCAGTCGTGCCGGCGCCTCGCCAGCCGGTATCCGGATCACACCGACCTGATCATGGCCTGGGCCGAACGCGGCGAGGAGATGGCGCGTGCCCAGTTCGACCAGGCCGTGGAGGTCCTCGCCGAGGTCAAGGCGGCGGGCATGCGCTGCTACGCGCTCAGCAACATGGAGCCGGAGGCGTTCCGCATCCGGCTCGCGCGCTTCCCCTTCATGGCCTGGTTCGACGGATGCGTCATCTCCGGCATCGAGCGGGTGGCCAAGCCCGGCCGGCGGATCTTCGAGATCCTGCTCCAGCGGCACGGGCTCGATCCCCGGGCAACCGTTTTCGTGGACGACTCGGCAGACAATGTCGCGGCGGCCCGCGCCCTGGACATGCACGCGGTGCAGTACACCTCGGCCCAGCGGCTCAGGCAGGACCTTCAGGTGCTCGGCATCACCACCGGCGGCTAGCACGGCACCCCCACCGTCATCCACCACGGCATCCACGCGGCGCACTGATCCGGCCGTGGCGGGGCTAGTCGTGCGCGCCGTTGCCCACCCAGGGCCGTGAGGCGCCCACGTAGTTCGCCGCCAGGCTCGCCGCGGCCGCGCGGGAACGGGCGGTGTAGGCGAGCCGGGCGTGCTGCGCCCGGTCGCCGAACCCGTCCGAACGGTCGACATGCAGCAGCGCGGTCATCCAGGCCGAGAAATCCTCGGCCCGCCACACATGCCGCAGGCAATCCGCCGAATACGACTCCAGGGACGCCGGATCGCCGCTGGCGTACCAGCGGGTCAGGGCGGCGGCAAGCACCTGCACGTCGGCGACCGCGAGGTTCATGCCTTTCGCGCCGGTCGGGGGGACGGTGTGCGCGGCGTCGCCGACCAGGAACAGGCGCCCGTACTGCATGGGCTCGACCACGAAACTGCGCATCGCGGTGACCGACTTCTCCAGCACCGGGCCGTCAGCCAGTGTCCAGCCGTCGTCGGTGGCGAAGCGGGTCCGCAGCTCCTCCCAGATGCGGTCATCGGGCCAGTGCGAGAGCTGCTCGCCGGGGCTGACCTGGAGGTAGAGGCGGCTGAGTTCGGGCGAACGCAGGCTGTGCAGGGCAAACCCGCGTTCGTGCCGGCAGTAGATCAGCTCCTCGGTGGAGGGCGGCACCGCGGCCAGGATGCCGAGCCAGGCGTACGGATAGACCTTCTCGTAGACCCGCAGCACGCCCGGCGGGATCGCGTTCCGGCTCACGCCGTGGAAGCCGTCACAGCCGGCGATGACATCGCATTCCAGCGTCTCCTCCCAGCCGTCCTGGTGGAACGAGAGGACCGGCCGGTCGGTGCCGATGTCGGCAACCGAGACGTCGTGCGCGTCGAACAGCACCGTCCCGCCGGTGGCCAGGCGGGCGGCGATCAGGTCCTTCACCACCTCCTGCTGGCCATAGACCATGATCGAACGGCCGCCGGTCAGCTCGGTGAGGGGGATCCGGTGGGCGGTGCGGTCGAAGCGCAGTTCGATGCCGTGGTGGACCAGGCCCTTGGCCCGCATCCGGGCGCCGACGCCGACGGCGTCCAGCAGCTCGGCCGGCCCGTCCTCGAGCACGCCGGCGCGGATCCTGGCGGTGTCCGTCTCGACGTACTCGCGGCTGCGCTGTTCGAGCACGACCGACTCGATTCCCGCCAGATAGAGCAGGTGTGAGAGCAGCAGGCCCGCCGGGCCCGCCCCCACGATCCCGACCTGGGTCCGCATCGGCTAGCTGTCCTTCCGGTCAGAACGCGAAGAGGACGGTCTCACCCTCGCCCTGAAGGCGGATGCCGGTCGTCACTCGCATGTCAGGGCACGCGATGTTGGGTTTTCGTATTCTCGTCAGCTCGTCAGCTCTCAGTCAGGTTACTTACTAAACGTATAGCTTATAACCGGACTTGATGGTTATCCCATTGGCAAAGTTACTGGTCAGAGCCATAAGTGCCCGGCCTGCCGTGACCGCCGCAAGCGGCAGCCGCTCTCAGCTCAGCCAGACGAGCCAACCTCAAGTGGGAGGCTAAACTTACGACGGTGAATGTGACCCTCTCCAAACGGGGGGGCTACGCCGCACGGGCGGCCATCTGCCTGGCCCCGTGCCTACGGGGCTGACCGGGCGACGGGCCGTGCCGGTGGCAGGCGGTGTGCCCGCTGCACGAGACGGGTCAAGGTCGGCCCCGGTGGGCCGGGCAAGCGCGGCTGGCTGGGCAGGACGGTCGCCGTGCACCTCGGTGAGCCGGCCGGGACCGACGGGGACCTCGTGCTGCCTCTCATCTGGGAGGCCACGGCACACTCGGGCTGTTCCCGCGTCTGGAGGGCCGCCTGCAACTGGCCGCCCCCGACCCGGAACGCTCCGACCTGCCCCTCTCCGGCAACTACCGGCCCCCGCAGGGACGGGCCGGCCAGGTCCTCGACGAGGCACCGCTGGCCCGCGTCGCCCGGGCGGGACTGCGCTCCTTCCTGCGCCGGATCGCCCGCGTGCTCGCAGCGGAGGAGGCCGGCCGGGCCGCGCCCGCCGAACCCGCGGGCCCGTGGCAGCCCCTGGCAAACCGGGTCCGTAGCATGGGCACATCGGGGGTGAGGGCGATGACGGCTGCGAAGGTGCTGGTTCTGGGGGGAAATTTCGCCGGGCTGACCGCCGCGCTGAATGTCAAGCGCCTGCTGGGCGAGGACGCTGATGTCACGGTCGTGTCCAAGTCGGGCCAGTTCCAGTTCAACCCCTCCTTCATCTGGATCCCCTTCGCCAAGCGGGCCGCCAGCGAGGTGGCCTTCCCGGTGGCCCGCACCTTCGAGTCACACGGGGTCAGGTTCGTCCACGGTGAGGCCACCCGGATCGACGCGGCCACGCAGCGGGTGGAAACCATGGAGGGCACCTTTGGCTACGACTTTCTGGTCATCGCAACCGGCTACGTGAACGATTACGGGGTGATCCCCGGGCTCGGGCCGGACGGCAACGCCTACTCGATCACCAGCCTGGACGGGGCGGTGGCCGCGGCCGTGGGCTGGGCCGCCTTCCTGAACGACCCGGGCCCGGTGGTGGTCGGGGCGACCCAGGGGGCCGCCTGCTTCGGCGCCGCCTACGAGTTCGTCTTCAACGTCACCTATCACCTGCGCAAGCACCGGATCCGGGTGCCGGTGACCTATGTCAGCCCGGAACCCTTCCCGGGCCATTTCGGGATCGGCGGCATGCCCGGCGGCCAGTCCATGCTCGGCATGTTCTTCCGCAACCAGCACATCAACCCTGTATTCGGCGCGGGCATGCGGGAGATAGTCCCGGGCGAGATCCGCCTGTCGGACGGCAGCACGCTGCCGTTCCGTTATGCCATGGTGGTTCCGCCGTTTTCCGGGGCGGAGGTGGTCAGAACCTCGGGACTGGGCAACCCGAAGGGCTTCATCGACGTCCTGGACACCTACCAGACCCTGGAGTATCCCAACGTCTATGCGGTCGGGATCGCGGCGGCGGTGAGCGCGCCATGGGTCACCAGCAACGCGGTGGGGGTGCCCAAGACCGGCTTCCCGGCTGAGACGATGGCCCGGGTCGCGGCGGCCAACATCGCCTCGCAAGTGCGCGGCGAGATGCCGGCGAAGGAGGAGAACTTCGGTGACATCCCGGCTGTGTGCATCATGGACGCCGGTAACAACGGGGTCATGATGCTCGCCGACAGGATGCTCCCGCCGCGCAAACGGGCACTGATGATCCCCGGCCCGCAGTCACATCTGGCCAAGGTGGCCTTCGAGAAATACTTCCTGTGGAAGACGCGCCACGGATACGCGGCACTCCCCTAACCGGCACCGGTGAGCCTGACGCAGCACGAACCCGGCTCTGGCCGCAGGACCGCCGTGGCCGCTGTCGCGCCCGCCCGGCGGGCCACCGCTACTCGTCGGCGACCAGCGAGCCCACCCGGCCAGCCAGTTCCGCATCGCGCGAGTTGAGGATGTACGCGTAGATGACCGCGATGACCACCACCGCCAGCGCGGCGTAGGGGAACCAGTTGTACGGCGTGGCCTGGCCCGGCTTGGCCAGGTAGTACAGCGGGATCACAATCGCGACGGCGCCGAGCGTGGGCAGCAGGACATGCTTGACCACGCTGAACTCCTGCGGCCGGTACTTGCGGTAGTAGAACGGCAGCGCCAGGTTGGCCAGCAGGTAGACCACCAGCACCAGGATGGTGCCCATGGTCGAGGACTCGAAGAAGTAGTTGATCGGGTCCAGCGACCCGGTGGTCCCGCCGATGACGTGGCCGAGCGCCCAGCCGCCGATGATCAGGGTGGAGATACTGACGAAGAGGTAGATGGCGTTCATCGGGGTCCGGCGGGTGCTGTGGACCTTGCCGATCCAGCCGGGCAGTAGGCCTTCCCGGCCGGCGTTGAACACCAGCCGGGCCTGCGAGTTGGTACCCGCGATGAGCGCACCCAGGGTGGAGGTCAGGCCCGCCAGGTAGGCGAAGAACGCCAGCACGCCCAGGGGGGAGAGGGCGACAGTGGTGAACGGGATGGGCGCCGCACCGAGCTTGGTGACGTTGTAGCCGAAGCCGCTCACCGTGGCGTAGGCGAAGATCAGGTAGCTGATCCCCATGATCCCGATCGAGGCGAACACGGCGCGGGGGACATTGCGGCGCGGGTCGTCGGTCTCCTCGGCCAGGGCGGCGGAGTTCTCCCAGCCGATGAACAGGTAGACCGCCAGCGGGAAGCCTGCCGCCAGCCCCGAGAAGCCGTTGGTGATGTGGCTGGGCTCGAACGGGGTGAGCGACAACTGTCCCCCGTTCTTGATCAGCGCGGCGACGGAGACCATCACCAGGACGAGCATCTCGAACGCGAAGAAGAGGCCCGCCACCTTGGTCGAGATGCTGACGCCGCGGATCATCATGAACACCGCGCTCGCGGTGAGGATCACCGTGAGGATCCCCCAGGGGATGTTCCAGCCGAGGTAATAGTTGAGCGTGATGGACAGGAAGCCGCCGGAGATGGCGATCACCGACGACATCGCGATGATGTAGCCCAGCCCGGCCACCAGCGCGGTCGCGACCGCGCTGGTACCGCCGAACGACTTGCCCACGAAGGTGATGAACCCCCCGGTGGACGGCTGGGCACGCGAGAACTGGGATAAGGTGTTGCCCAGGAAGGCGATGGCGACGATGGCGGCCACGATGGTCAGCGGCGACGCCACGCCCGCAGTGAGGGCGAGGAAGCCGAAGCCGAAGAAGAAGCTCATCGCCGGGCCGATGTTGGCCATAGTCGCGGCGGAGATGTCCATGATGCCGAGCACGCCGCGGTGGAGCCGGTGTTCATGCCCCGCAATGCCGACGGGCGGGCTCTTGCTTTCGCCAAGCGGAAGGGATTCCGAGCTGCTCATCGAGACCTCCGGGGCTCAGGCCGTGATCAGGTGGCCTGAACGTAACTCACCCGCGGGAACGTAAACAAGATGGTGCACGGGGTGCGTGGCCCCACGAGCAGGCCGGCCCGCCCGGAGACGATGGCGGCTCCGCCCGGACTCAGGAAACGATGTCCTTCGTGCGGAAGCGGCGGAACGCCAGCGCGAACAGCACCAGCGCATACGAGACCGACACCGCGGCGCCCTCGATCATGCCGCCCCACGACAGCTGCGACGAGAACGCGTCCAGCCAGACGAACTGCCAGTGCGTCGGCAGGATCTCGCGCCAGGCACCCAGGGCGGTCACCGCGTCGAGGATGTTGCTGACGATGACGAGCCCCACCGCGCCACCGACCGCGCCAAGCGGCGAGTCCGTGGTGACCGACAGCAGGAAGGCAAGTCCGGCGACCACCAGCTCAGTGATCAGGACATATACCAGAACGATTCCCAGCCGCTCCAGCGCCGTGCCGGATGGCATGTCCACGCCCGTGGCTGGCAACCGGAGCGGATGCCAGCCGAAGACCACCGTGCCCGCCAGCAGCGACATGGCCGGGAAACTGACCACGGCGACGCTCGCGTAGATGAGCGCAGCCGCCAGTTTCTGGCGCAGCAGCCGGGCTCGCGGCACCGGTGCCGCGAGCAGGTAGCGCAGCGACGACCAGCTTGCCTCGCTGGCGACCGTGTCCCCGCAGAACAGCGCCACCGCCACCACCAGCAGGAAGCCCGCGGAAGCGAAGAAGCTGAAAGCGGCGAAGTTGAGCCCGCCTACCGTGGCGAAGTCGACCAGGCCGGGCGTGCCAGTACCGGGCTGGGCCGGGCCGCCGAGCTTGAACGCGCCGACCAGAATCCACGGCAGGACCAGCAGGATGAGGAAGGCGATCATGGTGCGCCGGCGCCGCAACTGGCGGATCATCTCCACCCGCAGCGGGAGGGTGTGGTGCGGGTCGTACCCGGCCGCGGCCGGCCCCGCTTCCCCGGCGCCTTGCACGTCCGGGCCGGGTGCGTTGGGGCCCGGGGCGTCCGGGCCGCGGGCATCCGGGCCGGGTGCGAGCGGGTTCGCGCTTGCGGTCATCGTCCGCGCTCCTGACTGCCCACCAGATCGGGCCCAGCCTCGGTGCCCCCGCCCGCCGCCGACGGTGAACCACCCGGCGGCGCGGCGATCAGGGCCAGGAAGGCGTCCTCCAGGCGGCGGCTTGGCCCGACCCGCTCGACCGGCACCCCAGCCCCTACCAGTGCCGCGACCACCTCCGAGGCCGGCACGCCATCGTGGTGGACCAGGACCCCGTCCGGGTGGGCCTCCGCTCCCTCGATCCCCGGCAGCGTGCGCAGCACCGAAACCGCCCGCTCATGCTCTGGGGTCCCCACCATCAGCGCGCCCGCCTGGCCGATGATCTCCTCGACCGGTCCTGCCGCCAGGCGGCGGCCCTCGTTCATGACGACAACGTGGCTGCAGGTCTGCTCGACCTCGCCGAGCAGGTGGCTGGACAGGACGACGGTCCGTCCCCCCTCCGCGTACCGCAGCAGGACATCGCGCATCTCCCTGATCTGCGGCGGGTCCAGGCCGTTCATGGGCTCGTCGAGCACCAGCAGGTCGGGCAGGCCGAGCATGGCCTGGGCGATGGCGAGCCGCTGGCACATGCCGCGCGAGTAGGCCCGGACCTTCCGGTCGATAGCCGCGCCCAGGCCGGCGACCTCAAGCACCTCCGCCAGGTGGGCACCGTCGGCTGGCCGTCCGGTCGCCCGCCAGTACAGATCGAGATTTGCCCGCCCGGACAGGTGCGGCAGGAATCCCGGGCCCTCGACGAAGGAGCCGAGCCGGGAGAGCGCCGCGGACCCGGCGTGCACGCGGCGGCCGAAGATGGTGATCGTGCCTGTCTCCGGGTGCAGCAGGCCCATCAGGGCGCGCAGCGTGGTCGTCTTACCGGCCCCGTTGGGCCCGAGCAGGCCCAGGATCTGCCCACGCTCCACCCGCAGCGACAAATCGTCCACGGCGAGCTGGCCGTCCCGGTAACGCTTGGTCAGCCCGGTGATCTCCAGCGGGACGTCGGCCAGGCCGGGCACGAAAGAATCCCGGCGGCGGCCGCGGCCAAGGCCCAGGATGAGGCCGGCAGCCAGCAGCGCGGCGGCCGGGGCCACCCACACCCACCAGGGCAGCCCGCCGGTGACCACGGTGAGCGCCGGGTCGGACGGCATGATCAGGCCCGGCCCGGCCAGGGCCACCTGGTAGACGGCGGGCGTTGGCGGGGTGCCGTACGCGAAGTCGGTGGTCGTCAGGACGAGGCGCAGCCGGTGCCCGGCGGCGAAGTTGTAATCGATCGCCGGCAAGGTGACGGTGACCACCCGGCCGCCCTGCGCGCCGCTGACCCGCAGCGGTGCCGCCAGCTGGTTGGGAAGGGTGGCGTTACCCGCCTGGTCGACGTCGTAGACCTTCGCGAACAACGTCACGCCGGAGGCGCCGGCGACACGGACCCGGACGGTCGGGGAGCCGGTCACCTGGAGCGCGGAAGGCAACGGCGCCGAGGTGAAGGCCGCGCTCTGGCCTGGCATGTCGAAGGTGAGCCCGGCTCCTCCCAGCGAGCCCAGGCCGGGGAAGACGGAGATCGAGGCGGGCGCCCCGCCGGCCGGGCTGACGACCATCTGCGGCGGCCCGGCCAGGCGGACCATGGTGCGCCTGGTCCCGTTCAGTCCCGGATAACTGCTCGCGGTCGCGATTCCCAGCGAGGCAGAGTCGGTGGACGGGTCGAACCCGAGTACCCGGGTCACCGCAAACCCAGGCTGGCCGGTCCCGGCGCTCCCGGTGCCGCTGCTCCCGGTTCCGCTGCTCCCGGTTCCGCTGCTCCCGGTCCCGGCGCTCCCGGTCCCGGCGCTCCCGGTCCCGGCGCTCCCGGTCCCGGCGCTCCCGGTCCCGGCGCTCCCGGTCCCGGCGCTCCCGGTCCCGGCGCTGCCCGTGCTCCCGCTGCCGGTGCCCGTCCCGGTGCTTCCCGCAGGCTGGCCGGGTGCCAGCCAGCGATGGAGCCACTGCGCGGTCAGCGATTCGACCCGGGCCGTCTCCTGATCCCCGCCGTCGTGGCCGCCGGCGAACCACACCATGTCAGCCGGGGCGCCGTTATGCCGGAGTTCCTGATAGTTGGCGTTGGCCTGGTCGAGGCCGAACAGTGAGTCGTTCTCACCCTGGATGAGCAGAGTGGGGGCACGCATCCGGCTGGCCACGCTGACCGGGCTGGACCGCAGCAGCAGCGAGATGGCTTGCGGAGTGGGCCTGCCGGTAGTGGCGATCTGCTGGTAGATGGCGCAGATCTGGGGCTGGAAACGGCCGCACAGCGCGGACCTGGCAGCGCCACCCGGTGAACCATGACCACTCTGGCCGCCACCAGACTGCCCGCCCGCGCCTGACTGCCCGCCCGCGCCTGACTGCCCGCCCGCGCCTGACTGCCCGCCCGCGCCACCCAGTGAACCCTGACCGCTCTGGCCCGCCAGCCCGAATCCCACCGAGCCCTGCGTGAAAAGCAGACTGGCCCACTGGCGCTTGAACACCCCGCTGGCCGGGCCGCCGCCAGCGGCGTTGGGAAACAAGGCGGTCGCCAGGTTGTTCCAGGTGCTCTGGGCCACCACGGCGTCGATCCGGTGATCGTAGGCGGCGGCGAGCAGGGAAATCCCGCCGCCGTAGGACGTGCCGGTGATCCCGACCCGCGGATCACCCGGGTGGTCGAGCTGCACCCGGGGCTGGCGGGCCAGCCAGGTGACAAGCTGCTCGACATCGGTGACCTCGTAGTCCGGGGAGTCCAGGGCGATCTGGCCGGTGGACGCGCCGAAACCACGCGCCGACCAGGTCAGGACCGCGAACCCGGCCCGCGCCAGGTACTCGGCTTCCGGCTGGACAGCGGTCTTGGTCTCCCCGAACCCATGGGCGAGCAGCACGGCGGGGAGCCTGCCGCTGCCCGCTGGCGTGAAGAACGTGGCGTCGAGGACGACGCGCTGGTTGCCACCCGGCCCGTCTACGACCGCGATGCGCATGTTGCGAATGGTGAGCGGCGCCGGCCGGTTCAGAGCAACAGCCAGGATGATGCCGGCCGCCACCAGTGCGGCGGCGGCTGCCACCACGGCCATGACCCTTGTTCGCGGACGCCGACGCGGACCCATGGAAGGACGCTAGCAACGTCCGCCGGGTGCTCAGCACAGCAACGGGCCGCCATTTTCCATGATCGTGGTGACTCCTATGCGTATGGCGCATACAACCCGTCACGCGCATGGAGCGAGTGGTGGGCGGAGGCGTTGGTTCTGGCTACTGCCTGTCTGTGATCGCAACCCCACCCGCGGCGGGGTGTGGCGGGGTCAGCCCGGCACGGGAGCCCACAGTGCTCAGGGAGCCGGACGTCCCCACGCGTTCCCGGCGCCTGACACCAAGCGATGGTCTTCCACCAAAGATCGGGGAACGCTAATTTGTGCAGGGTGACTCAGGCAGACCGGCCCCAGGCCGGCGCCCGGCGCCGGATGAGGGCATGAGCGGCGAGCCGCGCCGGGGCTGGCGGCCGAAACGGGACCGGAGCGTGAACACCGAGCCGACCGACAGCGGGGATACCTGCCCCGACCACGCCGCCGCGCTGGCCCCGGCCAGGGTGGGGCCCGGGGAGCATGTGGTCAATGTGCTGGCCGGCCTCCGTGAGCCCATTGTCGTGATCCTGCTCCTGATCGCGTTCATGACCTATATTTCCGGCACGCCCCTGGACGGCCTGCTGATGCTGATCGTCGGGGTGAGCCTGGCGAGCGACGCCGGGCGGCGCTCACGGGCGCACCGGCGAGCCGGGGATGAGCCAGCGCAGGCTTGCCCGGCCGGGCCAGCCGCCGGTGAGGCCGCAGAACCAGCGGCCGCGCCGGCCCGGCGGCCGCTGCTGATCCTCGCCGGGCTGGCCTGTGGTGTCGTCTATGTGCTCGTGGTCGGCTCGTTCACCCGCTACTCCTGGCCGGCGACAGCCGGGATCGTCTCGCTCGGCACGATGGTGGTCCTGATCGGCTGGCGCGGGCCGCGCCGGTTCCGGCCAGCCTCCGGCCCGCTGCCCATCAGGGGCACGGTGCTGTGGGGTGTGGTGTTCGTGGCCGGATGCCTGTGGGAACTCTCCTCGCTGCTCCAGCAGCCGACCCTCACCACCAGTTCATACGATCACCCGACCATCAGCACGCTGACCGATCCGGCGCTCAGCACCATGACCGGCCGGGTGGTCGTGCTCGCGGCCTGGCTGGGCCTGGGCTGGTTCCTGGTGGAACGATGAGCAGTCACGAGCTCACCGTTCTCGGCTACCTGGTGGTGCTCACCGCCGGTGTGCTGCTGGAACTGCTCGCCATCGCGACCCCAGCCCGGATCCCGCCGCTAGGGGAGATATTCACCCGGATCATGCGCAGCCGGACCGGCCGGGTGGGAATGCTCGTCGCGTGGGCCTGGGTGGGGCTGCACTTCTTCGCCCGCTGACCGGGCTGGCATGGCGGCCGGCGCCGTTCAGGCTTTCAGTTCGTGGCGCCTTTCCGGGTGGTTAATCCGCAGGCAGTTATCCCGCGTCCCGGGCAGCACCGGGAAATGGCCGGCCAATGCCGCACGGCAGCACCAGCCGTGACATGATGACCGACGGACGCGTGGTGAGCGCCGAGCTTTCCGGCGCCCGGCCACCCCGGCCCTGGCCGGGTACCCGGCAGGACGGGCCACGGATCGCCGCCCCCGGACGGCGATGTGAGGTGATATGCCAGCCTGGAGATCCAGCCGCCACCGAGCGGTCCGCAAGCGCAGGCGGCCTGCGCTGGTGCTGGGGGCATTCGCGGCCGGCGTCATCGTCGCCGGAGGCGGCTACCTGGCCACCACGACCACCATCCGGATCATGCGGGCCAGTGGTGCGGCGGGCGTTCTGGATACCTCCTGCCCGTCCACTCTCCCCGCGGCTGTTTCCCGATGCACCGAGGCGGCAGTGCCCACGGCACGGATCAGAACGCTGTCCCGTCCCGCCCCGGCCGCCGGGCGAGCCCAGCCCGCCCCCCCCTT
>OFHG01000223.1_pt1 | contig 24812 bp, 22 predicted proteins | sample 1521931 | NCBI WGS metagenome assembly OFHG01 (sample SAMEA2468438, study PRJEB22500) | soil metagenome | biome: Glassland; feature: Farmland; material: Clay | place: Australia | collected 2013-01-31 | depth 0.55 m
CCGCCCCCCCCCCCGCGACGCGGCTGCCGCCCCCGCGCACCCGTCCGGCCCACGTGCCCGCTGCTCGCCGCGGGACGCGGGGGCGCACCGCCGCCGCCGGATGCCCGACGGCCGCGCCCGCCGCCGGGCGGCCACGCCCCGCCCGCCGGGGGGGCAGCGGGTCAAAAGCGGCGACCACGCTGGCCCCGGCCGCCCGCAGCACCTGGATGAGCAGCAGCCCGATCGGGCCACAGCCCGCCACGGCGACGGTGGCCCCGAGCCTGACGTGACCGAGATCGAGCGCGTGGATGGCGACGCCCAGCGGTTCGAGCACCGCGCCGTCGGCATCGGACAGGCTGTCCGGCAGCGGATGAAGCAGGTGTGAGGGCCACGTCATGAACTCCCGCATGGCGCCGTCCTGGCTGCCGTGCCCGGCGAAACGGATGCGGGTGCACAGGTTGCGGTAGCCGGCGCGGCAGGACCGGCAGGTGCCACACCAGATCGCGGGGTCGATCGCCACCCGTTCGCCGCGCCGTGGGCCGTCCTCGATCACCCCGGCCGCCTCATGACCGAGCACCAGTGGGTGGCTCAGCGTGGCGTCGCCGATCCCCGCCTCGCCCCACCAGTGCAGGTCCGAGCCGCAGATGCCGACCGCGCTCACCCGGACCAGGCTCATCCCCGGCCCTGGCTCCGGTACCGCCTCGTCAGCCAGCCGCAGGTCACCCACCGCGTGCAGGCGCGCTACCTTCACCGGGCAGCGCCTCCGGGCGGCCCGGCAGTGCCGGGCGGCCCGGCCGGGCCGGACGTCCCTGGCTGGGCCAGCCGTTCGGGGACGACCACCCGGTCGTAGAGGTCAGCGCTCACCCCTGAGGCCAGCGCGGCGTCCCTGAGCGTGAGGTCCTGCACCATCGCGAGGTGGGCGATCTCCGCCGCCTTGTCATACCCGATCTCCGGGCTGAGCGCGGTCACCATCATCACCGAGCGCGCGACGTCGGCCGCCAGCCGGGCCTCGTTGAGCCGCGCGCCTTCCACCAGGAACTCGCGGAAGCAATCGCAGGCGCTGGACAGCAGCCTGGCCGAGTGCAGGAAGTTGCTGATCGCCACCGGGCGGAACGCGTTGAGCTCGAAGTTTCCTTCCGCGCCCGCTGCGGCGATCACGCTGTCGTTCCCCCTGACCTGCAGGCAGACCATCAGCATCGCCTCGGCCTGGGTGGGGTTGACCTTCCCCGGCATGATGGAGGAGCCGGGCTCGTTCGGCGGCAGGATCAGCTCCGCCAGGCCACTGCGGGGACCCGATCCCAGCCAGCGCATGTCGTTGGCGAACTTGAACAGGGCGACGCTGAGGTTCCGCAACGCTCCCGAGGCCCGGACCAGGCTGTCGAGCGACGCCTGGGCGGCGAACTTGTTAGGCGCGCCGACGAACTCGTGCCCGGTGAGCCGGGAGATCTCGGCCGCCACCTCATCGCCGAATCCCGGCGGCGCGTTCAGCCCGGTGCCGACAGCGGTGCCCCCGATTGCCAGCCGGCGCAGCCCGGGCAGGGCGCTGGCGAGGTCCTCCAGGGCGTCATCGAGCTGGCTGACGTAGCCCGACCATTCCTGGCCGACGGTGAGCGGGGTGGCATCCTGCAGGTGGGTACGGCCGATCTTGACGACCTGCGCCCACTCCTCGCTTTTGCGTGCCGCGGCCTCGCGGAGACGGCGCACGCTGGGCAGCAGGTGCTCGGCCAGCCCGCGGAGCGCGGCGATGTGCATCACCGCCGGGAACGTGTCGTTGGAGGACTGGCCGGAGTTGACGTCATCGTTCGGGTGGACAGGCCGCTTGCTGCCCAGTTCGCCGCCGGCGAGCTGGATGGCCCGGTTGGCGATCACCTCGTTGACGTTCATGTTCGACTGCGTGCCCGACCCCGTCTGCCAGACGTGCAACGGGAACTCGCTGTCCAGCGCGCCGGCGATCACCTCGCTTGCCACCCGCGAGATCAGGCCCGCCTTCCACCCGGGCAGCCGCCCGTGCCGGGCGTTCACGACCGCGCAGGCCTTCTTCACGTAGCCGTAGGCGTGGTAGACCTCCTTCGGCATCCGGTCGGTGCCGATGCTGAAGTGCGCCAGGCTGCGTCTGCGCGCCCCAGTAGTGGTCAGCCGGCACCTCGACCGGGCCCAGTGAGTCGGTCTCGGTCCGCGTGCCCGTGGCGGCGATCCCGACCGGGACCGGCCGCACCTGCGGAGCCTGCTCGCTGCCTTCCGCGTTCACGTCCATCCTTACCAGGTTAGGACAGCAGCACACCCTTCACCGGCTGGCTGCCGTCACCGAGCGCGGGGACGGGATGCGCACGGTGTGCCGCCTGCTCGAGCCGCAACGCCAGCGCAGGGCACATCTGGACTGCCTGCCGCCCAGCGTCCCGGTCCCGTCGACCAGGATCACGGTGGCGGACTTGCGCGCGGCAGCGGCGTCCACGACAGCCCGCAGCTTGCGGGCGAAGGGGAACGCCGCCCCGCCCCGGCCGGCAGGCCAGCGGCACGGAATTCAGGTGCGCGGCCAGCGCGGGCACACCGATCATGGGGGCATGACCTGGACGCTGACCGAGGACCTCGGCGAGTACCTCGACGCCGCCGGTGACTTCCTGCGCTCCCGGGCAGCGGAGAACACGGTCCTGCTGAACGCAGCGGAGATCGTCCGGATCCGGGGCAGCGCTGCCTTCGGCGACACCGCACCTATGTTCGGCTGGTGGCAGGAGCCCGGCCAGGCGATTACCGGAGCGTTCCTGCACACCCCGCCCTACGGCGTCGCGCTGACCGCGATGACTGTGGAGCCGGCGGTGGCCCTTGCCACCGCCCTCGCCACGCGCGGCCGCCGCCCCAGCGGGGTGACGGCGGTGCGCGGGGACCGCCCGGACAGCGACGCCGGCCCGGCCTTCGCCGCCAGCCGGGAAAAGCAGACCGGCCAGGCGGCCCGCCTCATCATGCGCTCCGCCTGTACCGGCTGGGCGACTTGCTGCCGCCAGACCCGGCCCCGGGCGGCTGCGCCCGGGTGGCGGCAACCGCGGACCGGGGTCTGCTGGTCAGCTGGCTCAAAGCCTTCCACGACGAGGCGGGACCCGACGGGCCGCTAATGGCGGAGCGGACAGTCGCCGACCGGCTCAGCCATGGCGGGCTCACCGTGTGGGAGGCCGGCGGCCAGCCCGTCTCACTGGCCGGGCTGACCCGGCCCTCGGCCGGCCAGGTCCGGGTCGGCCCGGTCTACACGCCGCCCGGGTCGCGCGGGCAGGGGTTCGGCGGCGCGGTGACCGCCGCCGTCAGCCAGGCGGCGCTGGACGCGGGCGTCGCCGAGGTGCTGCTCTACACCGACCTGGCCAACCCCACCAGCAACGCCCTCTACCAGCGGCTCGGCTTTCAGCCGGTAAGCGACCGCATCCAGCTGGCCTTCAGCCCTGCTGCCCCATGACGGCGGCCGGGACATACTCCACCGTGACCGGCAGGTGGTCGGAGGCGCGCCTTGTCAGCTCGGTGTCGGTCACCCGGTGGGCGCGCAGCGCGGGGAGCACCTCGGGGGTGACCCGGATCGCGTCGATCCGGCGCCGCACCCCGCGGACGCCGTAGGGGTCGTCGGGATGGTGCCCGGCGGTCGGCTGCCAGGGCGAGCGCAGCGCGGCCGCCGCATCGTGCAGGCCACCCGCCCAGAGCACCTCGCCGGCGGTCCGGTCCACCCGGTGGCAGCGGCGTCCCAGCGCGTCGTAGTCCCACTCACACTGGTGGATCATGTCCTCGAACCAGGCCACCTGCGCGTAGGGATCGGCGGGCTCGTACAGGTGCCACGCCCCGGTCTGCTCGTCGAGCACCCGGTCGGCGCTCTCGCCATTCCAGTCCGCCCCTACCAGCGTTGGCACCCGGGTACCGGGGCGGGCGAGGCTGGCCACGAGCACTTCGTTCTGATCCGCTCTGATTTTCCTGCCAAACGGCGGTGCGTGGTAGGCCGCGTGCCGCACCACCGGCCCGCCGACGTCCAGCGAAACCCAGGCTAGCGCGTGCCAGAAGTCCTTGTTGCGGCCGCGGAAGGAACCCGGCACCGGCTCGATCCCGTCCCGCCACAGCAGCCCCACGTGGTAGCCGCGCGAGCCCAGGCCCAGCGCCGGGACGGCCTCACCCTGGCCGGATCCGGGTACCAGGCAGCGCAGGCCGGTGTCGTCGGCCAGCTTCCGCAGCCGCTGCTGGCCGGCCTCGATGCCGGGTGCCTTGATCTCCTGGACGGCGAGCACATCGGCGCGCAGCGCCCGGATCGCCTCGACCACCACCCGGTAGTGCCCGGACTGGCCGCCCGGATCGCCGGCGAACAGGTCCAGCATGTTGTACGTGCTGAACCGTATCGCCCGCGGTGAGTTCCCCCACAGTCTCACCTGCTGCCTCCGGTCAGTGGGCCGCCAGCTGCCCGGCGACGAGTTCAGCGATCTGGGCAGTGTTGAGTGCGGCGCCCTTACGCAGGTTGTCGCCACAGACGAACAGTTCGACCGCGCGTGGGTCATCGAGTGAGCGCCGGACCCGGCCCACCCAGGTCGGGTCGGTGCCCACCACGTCGGACGGGGTCGGGAACTCACCGCGCTCAGGCTCGTCGTTCAGCACCACGCCCGGCGCATCGCTGAGCGCCCGCTGTGCAGCTTTCCTGGTGACCTCGCGGGCGAACACCGCGTGCACGGCCACCGAGTGGGTGGTCACCACCGGGACCCGGACACAGGTGGCGTGCACCTTGAGCCGGGGCAGGCCGAGGATCTTGCGCGACTCGTTGCGGATCTTCAGCTCCTCCGAGGACCAGCCGTCGCCGGCGAGCGAGCCTGCCCACGGCACCACGTTGAGCACGAGCGGCGCGGGGAAGGGGCCGAAATCGCCGACCGCCGCCCGCAGGTCGCCGGCCCGCTGGCCCAGCACCCGCGATCCCGCGACCTTGTCCAGCTGCGCGTAGAGGGTGTCGATCCCGGCCTGGCCCGCGCCAGAAGCGGCCTGGTAGGAGGAGACCACCATCTCCCGCAGGCCGAACGCCTTGTGCAGCACGCCCATGGCGACGATCAGCGACAGGGTGGTGCAGTTCGGGTTGGCGATGATCCCCTTCGGGCGCCGGGCTGCCTCCCCCGGGTTGACCTCGGGAACCACCAGCGGGACGTCGGGGTCCATCCGGAACGCACCCGAATTGTCCACCACGACCGCACCGCGGGCGGCGGCGATCGGCGCCCACTGCGCCGACACCTCGTCGGGCACGTCGAACATGGCCACGTCGATGCCCTCGACCGCTTCCCCGGTCAGAGCCCGGATGGTCAGTTCCTGGCCACGCACCCGCAGGCGCCTGCCCGCCGACCGGGGCGAGGCGATCAGCCGGATCTCCCCCCAGACATCGTCACGGGTGGACAGCAGGTCGAGCATCACGGTCCCGACCGCTCCGGTCGCGCCCACGACGGCCAGCGACGGGCGCGGCGCGTGGGCGGTCACCTTCCCGTCCCCCCGTACACGACCGCCTCGACCTCGCTTGCCTCCAGGTCGAACGCTTTGTGGGCGGCGGTCACCGCCGCATCCACCTCGTTCTCGTCCACCACCACCGAGATCCTGATCTCCGAGGTGGAGATCATCTCGATGTTCACCCCGGCTTCGGCGAGCGCGCTGAAGAAGGTCGCGCTCACCCCCGGGTGGGACCGCATGCCGGCACCGACCAGGGAGACCTTGCCGATCCGGTCGTCGTAAAGGAGCGAGTCGAATCCGATCTCGGCCTGCACGGCGCGCAGCGCGGCCATCGCCGCCTCCCCGTCCGCCCGCGGCAACGTGAACGAGATGTCGGTGAGCCCGGTGGTGGCCGCGGAGATGTTCTGCACGATCATGTCGATGTTGATCCCGGCGTCGGCGATGGCCCGGAAGATCTTCGCCGCCTCACCCACGATGTCGGGGACGCCCGCGACGGTGATCTTGGCCTCGCTGCGATCATGCGCCACCCCGGAGATGATCGGCTGTTCCATTCCGGGCTCCTCCTGTCCGCCTTGTTCGGCGTTGCTGACCCAGGTTCCGGCGCGCTGGCTGAACGAAGACCTGACATGGATCGGCATCTCGTATCGCCGTGCGTACTCCACGCAGCGCAACTGGAGCACCTTGGCACCGCAGGCGGCCATCTCCATCATCTCTTCATAACTGATGTACGGGATGCGCCGCGCGGCCGGCACGATCCGCGGGTCGGCTGTGAACACGCCGTCCACGTCCGTGTAGATCTCGCAGACGCCGGCGTTCAGCGCGGCGGCCAGCGCTACCGCCGTGGTGTCAGACCCGCCCCGGCCCAGCGTCGTGATGTCCTTGCCATTCTGGGAGACTCCCTGGAAGCCGGCCACGATCGGGATGGAGCCGTCGGCCAGGGCGGTGGCGATCCGGCCGGGGGTCACATCGATGATCCGCGCCTTGCCGTGCGCATCATCGGTGATCACGCCCGCCTGGGAACCGGTGAACGAGCGCGCGTTCAGGCCCAGGTTGGCGATCGCCATGGCCAGCAGCGCCATCGAGATCCGCTCGCCCGCGGTCAGGAGCATGTCAAGCTCGCGGGCCGGCGGGAGGGGGCTGACCTGCTTGGCCAGGTCGTGCAGTTCGTCGGTGGTGTCTCCCATCGCCGAGACCACCACGACCACGGAATGGCCCGCCTTGCGGGTGGCGACGATGCGCTGGGCCACCCGCTTGATCCCATCGGCGTTGGCCACCGACGATCCACCGTACTTCTGCACGACCAGCGCCACTGGCGCGTCGCTCCTCCCGCTGGGGACACCCGGCACCTGGCCTGCCAGGCTCTTGCCGGGGTCGAGTGTACCTACCCAGCTGAGGAAAGCCTGCTGTGTTTGTGCTGGGTTTCCCCTGCCTTACCGCCGGCCTGCCAGCGCATTTGCCCTTCTCCATGAAATCCGGGCGCCGGTCACCGCGGCGGACCTGCCCGGCTCACCCCGGCGTGACCTCCTCGGCCACATCGAGGAGGGCGTGCGCGACGATGGCGTGCAGCGCGCGAAGTGCCGCCGCGCCATGGGTTCCCCAGTGGTTGAGGTAGGAGTACTGCCACCACCACAGTGCTTCCAGCGGACGCCCCGCCTGGAAGTGCTGGAGGCCGTGGATCAGGTCAGCGGCCACCGTCGCGAGGTCGTCGGAGAGGCGGAACCGGGTCGGGCGGCTGTCGGCATAGGGATCGAAGAGCTCCCCGTACTCATCGCACCCGGCCAGCCGCCGCGCCAGCCCCGAGCGGAACACGTCGAGATCGGGGTCGGCGCCGACGTCCGGTTCCCAGTTACCCGGGGGGATCACGTCCTTGCTCGCGCCGAGCTGCGCCCCGGCCAGGAGGATCTGCGACACCTCCAGCAGCAGCAGCGGCACGGTCTCGTCGCCGCCCTCCCCGCGCGCCAGCGCGCCCACCCCGTCCACGAAGTCCCGCGCCTGGTCGGCGATCCGTTCTGCGAGCGGGTGCCAGCCGTCCCCCGATCCGTTCTCGGGCAGCCCTGGAACCGGTGGGCTAGACATCAAGCAGCCTCCGTCCTTCGAACGCACGCCCGAGGGTGACCTCGTCGGCGTACTCCAGGTCCCCCCCGACCGGGAGCCCACTGGCCGGCCTGGTCACCTTGAGCCCCAGCGGCTTGACCAGCCGGGCCAGATATGTCGCGGTCGCTTCGCCCTCAAGGTTGGGATCGGTCGCGAGGATCAGTTCGGTGACGCCGCCATCGGCCAGCCGCGCCATGAGTTCCCTGGTCCGCAGATCCTCCGGGCCGATCCCGTCGATCGGGCTGATCGCGCCACCCAGGACATGGTAGCGGCCGCGGAATTCGCGGATCTTCTCGATCGCCGCCACGTCCTTCGGTTCCTCGACCACACAGATCACCGACGGATCGCGGCGCGGGTCCCGGCAGATCCGGCACTCGTCCTCCTCGGCCACGTTCCCGCAGATCCGGCAGAACCTGACCCGCTCGGTGACCTCGATCAGCACCGCAGCGAGCCTGCGCACATCCGCGGGGTCGGCCCCCAGCAGGTGGAAAGCGATCCGCTGCGCCCCCTTCGGGCCGACGCCGGGCAGCCGGCCAAGTTCGTCGATGAGGCTCTGTACCACTCCCTCGTACACGTCAGGCCCCCAGCGGCCCGGCGCAGGTCACGTGCCTGGCCGATCCGGCTCGCCGCCCTCGCCGGGGGTGTCACCGATCGCGCCGGCCGCGCCGCCGAAGAATTCGGAAAGCCCGGGCACCTCGACTGTGCCGCCCAGGCCGCCACCGAGTCCCGCGAGAGGTCCCATCTTCTCCTGCTGGAGTTCGCCCGCCGCGCGGTAGGCGTCACGGACCGCCGCCAGCACCAGGTCGGCGACGGCCTGCGCCGTCTCGGCGGGATCGGCGACGTCGATCGCCGCCGCGCTGATCGACAGGTCAACGAGTTCGCCCTGGCCATTGACCGTAGCGGTGACCAGTCCACCGCCGGCGGTCCCTTCCACCTCGGTATCCGCCAGCTCCTGCTGGGCGCTCATGAGCTGGTCCTGCATCTGCTGCGCCGCGGCGAGCAGTTGCTGCATATCCATCTGACCGCCTGGATCCACTGTGGCCCCTACTCGATTGGGTTTAGCCGCTATCGCGGCCGGGCCGGTGGCGCTGGACGGTCAATCCGCCCCTGCCCGTCCTCCCGGCGCTATCGCTTGCTGTTTCGAGCCTACGGCTTCGCTGTGCCGCGACGCACCGCCACGCCGTGCCCACTGCCCGGCAGCGGCCTGGCACGCGTGGGCGCCAGGCGGGCTAGCCTTCCTCGATCTCCTCGATGACCTGGCCGCCGAGCTGGCGCCGGATCAGCTCCATGCCGGTGAGGTCGGGCGCCCCGGCGCCGCCGGAGCCGGTGGCATCATCTGGCCATTCCTCGTCGGCGAACGCGGCAGCCGGCGGTGGGGTGCGGCGTTCGGCGGGTTCGGAGCGCTGCGCGCGGGTGACCGTGGCCGCAGCCGGCCCGGGTGACGGCCCGCCAGCAGCCTGTGCCGTACTGGCGGGGTGGGCGTTGCCTGGTGCGGCTGCCTGTCCCTGTGCGGGCCGTCCCGGCCGGGAAGCGGCCTGCGAGCCCGCTGCCGCCTGCGGGCCCGCCACCCGCGAGCCCGCCCCGGGCTGGCCAGTGCCAGCCGGGCGAGCGGACCCCCCTGGCCCGGATGTACCCGGGGTGGACGTACCCGGGGCGGACGTACCCGGGGCGGACGGACCGGAAGGCACCGGATCCGGGCCTTGCCGGCCAGCGCTGGACGGCCCGGCACCTTCCCGGCCCGGCGCCGGCCCGGCCTGCACCGGGGGAGCATCGGCGGGTGGGTGTTGCAGGTCACCGCCGGCCGGGCCATGGCCGCCGGACGAGACCGGGCGGGAGCCAGCGGCTGCCGGGCCACCGGCCACCGCTCTCACCCGCACGTTCAGCCCGAGCATGGCCGCGAGCGCGCCGATCAGGACCTGATCATGCCCGCTGGCGGCGAAGCCCCTGGCATTGCCCTCACTCGGGAACGCGATCGTCAGCAGGCCGTTCCGCAGTTCCTGGACGCTTGCCGAGTTCAGCAGCATCCAGGCCACCTTGCGCTCGCTGCGCACAGTGTCCAGGATGTCCGGCCAGCGCTCGCGGAGCGTGTCGGCGTCCAGCGGGGCTGCGCCGCGCTGCTGGCCAGGGTCCGCGTGAGCGGCTGGCGCGGTCGCGGGTTCGTGCCTGGCATCCGAGTCCGCCTGCTGACCCGCTCGTGCCGGGGGTCCTTCCCGGAGCTGAATCTCCGCTTCCCCCCGGGGCGCCTCGTCGGCACGGGGCACAGCGCGCCCAGGAGGGGCACGGCGCGCCGGGCTGCCGGGACCCTCCTGCCGGGCAGTCCCGCCGGGCACATCGGGGGACCGGGTGGGAAGGCTCGCGGGCTCCACCTGTCCCCGCAAGCCCCCGGCCAGCTGATGCTCCAGCCGTTCCAGCCGTGCCAGCAGCGCCTTTTCGCCGGTGCTGGCAGCGGGCAGGAGAACCTGCGCACACATCAGTTCCAGCAGCAGCCGCGGCGAAGTCGTCCCACGCATCTGGATGAGGCCTTCGCTGACGATCTCGGCCGCGCGCGTCAGCTCCGCCTGGCCGAACCGACCTGCCTGCTCGGCCATCCGCTCCAGCCGGTCGGCGGGCGCGTCTAGCAGGCCGCTGTGCCCGGCGCCGGGGACGGCCGCCAGGATGATCAGGTCCCGGAGCCGGTCGAGCAGGTCGGCGGCGAACCGGCGCGGGTCGTGCCCACCTTCCACCGCCCGGTCCACCGTGCCGAATACGGCCGCGCCGTCCCCGCTGGCAAGCGCGTCCACCATCTCATCAAGCAGACTGTCGTCGCTGTACCCGAGCAGGGTCACCGTCCGGTCGTAAGTGAGACCTTCCGGCCCGGCTCCGGCGAGCAACTGGTCGAGGACCGACAGCGAGTCCCGCACCGATCCCGCCCCTGCCTTGACCACCAGCGGCAGCACCGCCGGCTCGTAGCTGACTCCCTCGGTGCCCAGGATCTGCTCCAGCAGTTCCCGCAGCACGGCCGGCGGTACGAGCCGGAACGGGTAGTGGTGGGTGCGCGAGCGGATCGTCGGGATGACCTTCTCCGGCTCGGTGGTGGCGAACACGAACTTCAGGTGCGGCGGCGGTTCTTCCACCAGTTTGAGCAGGGCGTTGAAGCCGCCACTGGTGACCATGTGGGCTTCATCGATGATGTAGATCTTGAAACGGCCGGACACGGGCGCATAAAACGCCCGTTCCCGTAGATCCCGGGCGTCGTCGACCCCGCCATGCGAGGCCGCGTCGATCTCGATCACGTCGATGCTGCCGGGGCCGGAGGGAGCCAGGGCCACGCAGGACGCACACACCCCGCACGGGTCCGGGGTGGGTCCCTGCTCACAGTTGAGCGACCTGGCAAGGATCCTGGCGCTGGAGGTCTTCCCGCAGCCCCTGGGGCCGCTGAAGAGATACGCGTGATTGACCCGCCCGTTGCGAAGGGCCTGCTGCAGCGGCTCCGTTACGTGTTCCTGGCCTTTGACCTCGGCGAAGCTGGCCGGGCGGTACTTGCGATACAGGGCCAGTGGGGCAGGGTTGCCAGGAGCGCCGGGGGCCGCCGGCTTCTTGCGGGGTGCGGCTTTCTTCCGGGGTGCGTCGCCTGCCATGACCTGCATCCTCGCCGGGACGGGAAGGGACCCCCCGCACACCCGCCAGAGCCCGCGTACCCTTGCTGCCTTCCGGCCCTGGGGGAGTTGGCGAGATAACGCCGTGCGAGGGGTCTGCCGCCAGTCTAGCCGCGGGCCGCAGCCCACGCGCCTGATCCCCGGTGGACTCGCGGACCGGTAAGCTTTCCGGCGGAGGATTCGCCTAGTGGCCTAGGGCGCACGCTTGGAAAGCGTGTTGGGGGCAACCCCTCGCGAGTTCGAATCTCGCATCCTCCGCCACGCTGATCTGCAAGAACACCGGTGGGTGACCGCCGACGAGTGGGCTCATTGTGTTCCCGTGGGCTCATTTGATGGCTCATTCCCACAGCCGCGGACCGTGCCGCTGCCGACACCAGCTGCGGTGGTTGTGCCTGGTCAGAGGCGTAACGCACGGGTCTGAACTGAGGAGCCCACGCCGTCAAGGCGTGCGCTCCTCAGCACGACTGAACTGGGCATCGCGGCTCGATACGTTCACGGAATGCGGGCTCAAGAGGGGCTTGTTCTGCTCAAAGTAGCGGTGCCATGAGCGGCGGCCTCGGCGCACCGAGCGGCCTGGCCTGCTTGCCCAAGGTGCCGATCGCCAGGAGGCCGCCATCGGTCCAGATCGCACCTGGATCAGGAGTGGTCGTGCTGGCCTCAGCGCTGACTCGGCAGGGAGCAGACTGGCGGCAAACGACCAGCTAATCCAATCACTTTCTGTGATGGCAAGGAGGGGGTGGAGAGCTTACGTTCCAGCGGCCGCAGGTACTGGTGAGAGATTGGTCTTCACCACCTGCACAAGCGCGCCGAATTCAGCGTCGGACCCATGGATGGCCCGCCTGCCGCAGAGCACGTCGTGTTACCGGCTGACCTAACCGGACCCCGGTTGGTGGTCCGCCCGTTATGAGTGCTGCGGTTGGTGGTGGCGGGCGGGCTGGTGGAGATCCTGCACGCCGGGGTGGTGGTCGCCACCCACGCGCAGCGGTTGCGGGAGGTCCAGGCCGACCGCGCGCTGCGGGCCTGGGTGGCACGGCGTGCCTGGGACGCCACCGCGGGCCTGACCGTCACCCGGCTCGCCGACGGCGGCGGGGTCGTCAGCTTCGCCCAGTCCTCCGAGCCGTCGCGGGGGTCGAGCCGTGTTCCGGCCGGCGAGCAGGAGACCAGATCCCAGTCTTGCCAGGATGTGCCCGCCGCCAGCCGTTCTTGCCCTGACCGCATGCTCAGCCAGCGTTGGCTGGCGGCGTATCACGCCTTGCCCAGGCACAGCGCGTATGAATCGAAGTCGCGCGAGAAATTGTCGAGGTCGGCGGCCTTGACCTGCCAGGCATTCGCCGAGACCGGCGCGCTTGCCTGGATGCTCCAGTACGGGCCGATGCTCGCGATCACATGGCCGCCACCGGTCATCACCTCTTGAGGTCCGCATGACACATCAGCGGTCTGGACCGAGTACGGCGGGACGGTGGCCGCCGTGTGGACGGTGCTGACCGTCAGTCCCCTGACCGGCTTGGAGTTCTTCTTCGCCAGGCAGATCGCATACGAGTGGAACGTGGTCGTGAGCGGGACTTCGTTGTCGATCTCGACGTTCCAGGTGCCGCTGCTGAGCGGCGAGTTGCTGAAGACGCTCCAGTTGGCGCTGACGTTGTACACGTCATAGCCGCCGCCGGTACGCAACTCACCGGCCGGGCATGCGGCGCCGGCCTCCGCGGTCTCATGGGCCGGCGCGTTCACAGCCGTGTACACCACCTGCGTGGTGTACTGGCTGGCGGCCTTCTTCCCCCCCGTCGCGCAGATCGCATAAGCCGAGAAGCTCAGCGGCTGGGCGCTGAAGTTCACCGGCTCGACCAGCCACGTCGTGCCGTTCAGCGGCGCGTCGACATAGATCCGCCAGCCGGTAGAGGTGCTGTTGACCACATAGCCCCCGCCGACGAGCAACTCGCCGGCGGCGCACGTCGCGCCGGCCTCGCCAGTGTCATCGGCAGGCGCCATCGCAGCGACGGTGACGATGTGGGTCGTGAGGCCATGGACCCCGACCGGTCCTGCCACCGCCGGACTGATCCCCATCAAGGCGATCGCCAGCCCGGCGCCGGCCGCCGCGCCCCCCGCCACGAAAGCATGCTTGCGCATACGCCACCTCCGGCCCCACTCAAGAAATATGGTCGTTCTTTACCGGGAGATTAACACCTCATGGGGTCTTAGGGCCGTCCTGTCGATCATGCTGAGAGCCAGCCAAGGGCTGCGATGAGGACTGTCTGTGGTCAAGCCTCTGGCACAAGATCGTGAAGCCCCTGGCCGTTTCCAGCAGGGGCGGGCTGGGTGAGCACGGGGGACGGAGAACGGCCTGAGCCAACTCAGGTTAATGGCACGGCGACCTGGTGCTGGCAGGCAGTGAACCCAACCGCTGTCCACCGGCTTCGGTTGTGGCCTCCTCCGGCCGTGTCCAGCCTGTCGCGGCTGGGTGAACCGGCGGTTGCAGGGAGCCGGCTGCCTAACATGCAGCGTTGCCGCGCGCTGACCCGGATGTCGCCCGGGTTTCCAGCGCGGCTCGGTGGCGGGCGCGGCGGGAAGGACAGGCCGGCTCAGGTCTTCGCCAGCGCCTGGGAGATGAGCCGTTGCAGCTCGGGCCGCAAAGTGGTGGGACTGCCACAGCTGCTGAACACCCGCAGGATGACGCTGCCCTTGGTTGCGTAGACGTCTAGGCCCTTCTTGGTCGCACTGGTCGCCGCGAAGGCTCCATCACCGATCCCGGACACCTGCTGGACCGAACCGGTGGTCCGCTTCAAGGTGAGGAGGCTGGCGAAGTAGGACTGTGCGGTCGGGTATCTCTCCTTCAGCGCTGGCGGCGGTCCCACGACCACCAGGACCACCCCGGTCACGTCCTTCGCGCAGTTGTAGGCCGCCCCTTCGCCGTACGCCGTGCTCCACGTGCAGTCGTGGGAGTCCGACAGGCTCTCCGTCTTGGGCTTGCCCGCGCTGACCTTCATGCCGATCGCCTTCGCCACCTGGTCGGCGGTAAGCAGGTTACACGGGTCCAGCGACGTGTCCAGCGAGGAGCCGGACGTCTCACTGCTGGTCGCGTTAGCCGCGGTGGACGCACTGGTCGGGCCCGCAGCGTTCGGGGACGAGGTCCCGCATCCTCCGGCCAGGGCAGCGGCAGCGATCGCGAGGCCGATGATCCGCGCGGGTCGCAGTCGGCGCGGGGCCGTTCTTCCGGATAGCGGCTGGCGAACGTGGGCAGCAGCACTGATTGGGGGCATCGGAAGATAGTAGTACTGGTGCCCGCTCGGCTGCCACAGGGCAGTCCCTGGTGCCGCGTTTATGAAGTTCCCTTACGGATTGGGTTTCCCCTCATGGCGTGGAGACACCTCCTTGGCATAGGCGGGAAGGCGGCGCTTGGGCGCCGCATACGACGGGCCAGCCAGCCCGGCCTCCGCCAGCACCCGCAAGCTGCCGGCCTTGCTGAGCGGCTCGATGATCCGCGCCAGCACCAGCTGAGCGAATACCTCATCGCCGCCGCTGGCCTGGTTCAAAGCCGATCCGCAGTGCCTGCGGGGTGCGGTGATTGCACCCCGTCCGGGGCCTCCCCAGCATCGGGGTAAGCAGTCACCGGCGCAGCCCGGGCGGCCACGCCGGGGAACTGGCGCCCCAGCGTCGTCAGCTCAGCATCAGTGAGGTCGCCGCGGATTTGCGTAAGGTCTAGGTCCCAGCCTTTCGGGCGGCGGCCGGCGCGCTTGATCCGCGCGGCGACGATGTCCGGGTCGCACCGCCGGATGATCCCCTCGGCCTGCAACCGGTCCAGGCAGGCGCGCACGGTGCGCTCGGACAGGCCGGTGTAGCGGACGAGCGTGGCCACCGACGGGAACGCAGCGCCCCCATCCGGGCAGACGTGGTTGGCCAGGCCAACGAGCACGGACTTACAAGCGCTGGAAGGCTGGCCACCGCGGTCGGCTGGGACCGGGGCTAGGTTGAGCGCCCAGGAGATCGCTTCGACGCTCACCGGCCACCCCCCACCACCAGGCCAACGGGCCAGGCCGCGCGACAGGGCTTGGGCTCAGTTCTGGGCTCATTCACTCCCGTCCACGGCCGTTCACCAGCGTCCACCTTGAGGGCACCGTGGCTGGTGGCGTACGGCAGCGAACTAGCGTGAACGCTGGCTGCAGAGGCTGGGCTCCTCGGCGCAGGGTTCGCGGTGAACCGCATGGCGGGCCACCGCGTGATTCGCCGTGGCCCAGCCGGATCACCGGCGCGCGCGTGACCTGACCAGTGCTTTACCGGCACGGAACTGCACTCATCTGACTGTGTGAGGTACGCCGGGACCACCGGCCTCGGGTTCGGCCGTTAGGAGAGCGGACTGAGCCGACGGCATCTGGGACTCGCTCGCGGTGCGGCCACGTCTGGATTTCGTGCCCCCAAGGTGATCGCAGAGCGTGACTGTTTCGCGGTGACAAGCCGCGCGCCCCGTTCTGCACTGTTATTGAGCCCGGCTGTCAGCGATCGCTAGAGACGCATGAATGACTGATCTGCGCGCCAGGAGGTGGCCGCCGGACGTTGACAGGCGCGCCAGCCGCGGAAACCATGGCGCTGTCGGCGGGCCAGCCTGGTACTGACGTCTGCGACGAGGCAAGGACGCATAAGCGCCAGCTAGGCGCGCCAGATCCGGGCCAGATCGAGCAGCCAACTGCGGCAAGCTGCAGCCAACAGCCGCCTCAGTGCCCGGCCGGAAGCGCGCTAGCCTGCGCCGCAGGTCAGCGGCGCATTTTGGAGCAGCTGAACGTAGTGGCCAGCTGGGCAGTTCCCCACCAGTCAGGGAAGGTGACCGTGATCGTCCCCGCCGGCCTGTGCTGGCAGTGGCGAAGCCACGCGTCGGCCGTCCGTTCCCAGGCTGAGGCAGGTCCGGCGAGGCGGCGAACCGGGTAACGGAAGTCGGTGGCCCAGCCGGCTGCCAGGACCGCTATCAGCGCGGCGACCGCGGCGACGGCCCTGGGGCGCGGCCACCACCGGCGCGCGTAGGCGTCGGCCGTCACGATCAGTGCCGCATCGAGCAGCAGGATGGGCACCGTGGAATACCGGGCGCCGTGTTCTACTCTGATCGTGACTCGCTGGCCCGGCCCGCCCCAAGCGAACGCCGAGCTGATCGCCGTGAACACGAGGCCGGTCGCCACGGCGGTAACCACGAACACCCTGCACTGCCTGGCCTGCGTGGCGAGCACGGAGGCGAGAACAACGACGATGAGGCCGCCCGCGAGCGCGGTGGCGCCGGTCAGCCCCGCGATGTCGCGCAGGTGCCAGGAAAGGTGCCAGCCAAGCGCCGGCAGAAGGACCTCGTGCGCGTAGTACAGCACCGCGTTAACCGGATCATGAGGTCTGAACCGGGACAGGTGGCTTGTCAGGATGACCAGGACCTGCAGCAGGCAGCCGAGCGCCCAGCCGGCGGTCGCGGCGTGCTCGCGGAAGCGCCGGGGCACCACGATCGCGCGGGCCGCGAACAGCGGCGCGAAAAGGAGCGCGAGCGAGCTTGAGGCTGCCGCCGCGAACGCCGCGACCGCCGCGACTGCCGCGCCGGCCCCGCTGCGCGGCCGCCACAGCGCCGCCCAGAACAGGGCGACGAGCAGGTACCAGATGGAATTGACGCCGTTGTCGGCGATCTCGAGCTGCGCCACCGGCAGCAGCACCACGGACAGGCCGAGCAGGGCGCGGAGCCAGCGCGAGCTGACATGGCCCGCGCTGGCGTGGTAAGCGAACAGCCCGCACGCGGATGCGACGAGAGCGCCGCCGACCGCGAAGGGGACCGAAGCGTACCTGATCGGCAGCAGCGCGGCAATCTGGCCGATCAGGCGCGGGACCAACTGCAGGTACCCGCCATACGACTGCAGCAGGTACCAGGGATGCGCGAGCGCCGCGGGCAGGTAGATGCCCGGGTCCTCGGCGTAGACGCTGTCCCAGGCCGGCCTGCCGCCGATACGGGCCAGCATCACCAGCGCACCGAGGGCGACCGCGGCGACCTGGACGAGGAGGAACGCCCAGCACGCGAGGCCAGTGCGGGGGGCTGGCTCGGCCGGCGCAGGGAACAGGCCGGCGAGCACGGCACGGACGCCGTGGCCTGCGGCCGGCGGCAGCTGCGCCCCGGACCCGGCCTGGCCCGGCGCGCGGAGCTCAGGCGCGGACACGGCTGGAACCTACCACCAGTCGGCCCCGCGTAAGCCGTTCAGGTCAGCACGTGGATGTTCCTCGCTGCGCACAGGTCGGTCAGGATCTTCGGCCAGACCGAGACGCTGACCTCACCCAGATGAGCCTTGCGGAGCAGGAGCATCAGGGTCCGGGACTGGCCGATGCCGCCGCCGACAGACAGCGGCAGCTCCCCGCTGATGATGCCCCGGTAGTACGGGAGCTGAAGGGAACTGAGCTGGCCAGCGTGTTCCAGCTGCTGCCTGAGCGTGCTCGCAGTGACGCGGATGCCCATGGATGACAGCTCGTGGCGGCGCCTCGTGACGTGGTTCCAGACCAGGATGTCGCCGTTGAGGCCGTGCGTGGGCCTGCCTGTGGCTGCGCTGGTGTCGGCGATCCAGTCGTCGTAGTCGGCGGCGCGCATCTCGTGCGGGTAGCCGTCCGACAGCGGCCAGCCGATCCCGATGATGAAGATCGCCGGATGACGCTGGAGCACCATAGTCTCGCGCCGCTTGCGCGGTAGGTCCGGATACATCTCCAGGATGTCTTCGGCGTGCAGGAAGGTGAGTTCGTCAGGCAGGCTGGGATAGCGGGGATCTTTCAGGACCGGGAACATCTCCTGGACGAACCGCTCCGCGCCGACCAGCACCCGCCAGATCCTGCGGACGGTCCCGGTCAGGAAGTCAACGGAGCGCTGGCTTTCGGTGATCACCTGCTCCCAGTCCCACTGGTCCACGTAGCAGCTGTGATCGTGGTCGAGGAAGTAGTCCTTGCGGACCGCCCGCATGTCGGTGCAGATGCCCTCGCCGGGCCCGCAGTCGAACTGCCTGAGTGCAGTCCGCTTCCACTTGGTCGCCGCCTGCACGATCTGGGCGTCGACCGGGTGCTGGCCGTGGTCGTTGCTGATGTGAAACCCGACCGGCGTGCGCGAGCCGTCCCGGTCGAGCATGTCGTTCACGCCGCTGTCAGCGGCGACGATCAGCGGGACGGTCACCATCTGCAGGTTCAGCTCGCGGCACAGGCCCTGCTCGATGTAGTCCTTCACGGCGAAGATCGCTTGCTGCGTCTGGCGGGGCGTCAGCAGCGACTCGTAGCCCTCGGGCAGTACCCGGGCAAGTTCGGCGTAGTCACCAATTCCTGGCCCAGCCAGGTCCGCAATCTTGTCGGCCATCGCGACCTCCCAGGGGGTCACCGCCATCGTCGCGGCCGAAGCGGCATCCGGCACCGGCCGAAGGTCACCAGCCTGTGTCACGCTGGTCCCCTCGATGGCGGTTGGCGGGCGCCGCCAGAATGAACGTCAGAGCACCGGTGAACGCGGCCAGATGGAACGTGCGGGTAGCCAGCAGCGGCACCACCGTCCGCTCCTGCCCCAGCGTCCCACCCACGTCGTGCGCGCCCCCACGATGTGGCAAATGTCCTTTCGAATACTTGTCGAGCTGGCTGGTGGGTCTCCCGCTTCACCCCGTCTGGGTGAGGCCGCACCGGTTCCCTGCAGGCGAGAATCTGGCCATGGTCATCGCGTCTCTGGTGGCGCTGCATGCATGCGGCAGATCACGCCATCGGCCAAGGCGGGATACGGATGCCGACTGATAGGAGCCAGACAATGGCCACAGGAGAAGCCCCGGTGCTGGAGGCACTGGCCGACATCAACGCAGTGTCGCTGGAGCGGACAGAGCTGGATCCGTCGTCGCTCATCCTCGTCCGGCTCGCAGCCCTCATCGCGGTAGACGCCCCGGCGTCGTCGTACCTGCTTCACATCGGACCCGCCGCCGAGGCCGGTGTGACCGTGGACCAGGCCCAGAACGTGCTCGTCGCGGTCGCACCGATCGTGGGCACACCCAGGACGGCGTCGGCGGCCGCCAAGATCGTCGAGGCGCTCGGCCTGGCGATCGAACTGGCAGAGGAAGGCACCTGACCGCAAAGCCTGGCGCGCCGAGCTGAGGGGACCGCCGATTGGGCCGCCCGGACACCTGCCGCGAGCGGCCGGGCGGCTCGCGCGAACTTGTGGGCACACGGGTTGCCGGGGCGGGGGGATGCCCGTGGCCAGCACTCACCCGGACCCACCCGGGCGAATCCGCGGTGCCGCACCAGACCTCTTAGGGATCGCGGTGTTCTTGGATAGCGGCGAGGAGAAGCGGATGAGCGCGGACGCCGTGGATCCGGCTGAGCTGCCCGCCGGACGGTGCCTGGGTCATGACTAACGCTCCTGCCGAGCCGGCTCGGTCACCGGCCCCGCAGGGCCCGATGGACATGATCAAGAGCCGGGGATATGTGGCCCTGCTGATATTCGGGGCCATCGTCGGGGTCCCGGTGGCCGTCGTCGCCTATTTCTTCCTGCAGCTGGTCACCGCGGGCCAGCAGTACTTCCTCACCACTCTTCCTGGCGAGCTGGGCTTCCACCGGACACCGGCATGGTGGCCGCTGCCGATGCTGGCGCTGTGCGGCCTGCTGGTTGGCCTGACCTTGCGCTACCTGCCCGGGACGGGCGGCCACCATCCGGTTGAGGGATTCAAAACGGGCGGGTCCGTGACGGCGCGAGACCTGCCCGGCATCATCTTCGCGTCACTGGCCACCCTGGTCCTTGGCGCGGTGCTCGGGCCCGAGGCACCGCTGATCCTCATCGGTGCCGGCGTCGCCGTGCTGCTCGTGCACCTGGTCAAACGAGACGCACCGGCGCAGGCGGTGCTGGTGATCGGCGCGGCCGGAAGCTTCGCAGCCCTCTCGACGCTGCTGATCTCGCCGCTGGCGGGAGCGTTCTTGCTGCTGGAGGCGGCCGGAATCGGCGGCGGCATGGGGAGTGTGGGGCTGGCCCCCGGGCTGCTGGCCGCCGGGGGCGGCGCGCGCATCTTCGTCGGCCTCAACAAGCTGACCGGGTTCGGGACCTTCTCGCTCGCCGTGCCACATATCCCCCCCGCCACCAACCCCACCATCGCCGAGTTCGCCTGGGCGATCGCGATCGGCCTGGCCGCTGCGGTCGTGGGCACCGCCATCCGCCGCCTGGCTTTCCAGCTGCGGCCTGTCATCGAGCACCGCAAGGTGCTGCTGACCCCGGTGGCCGGCCTGGCCATCGGCGGCCTGGCCATCATCTTCGCCCAGGTAACGGGCAAGGGTGCCGACCAGGTCCTTTTCTCCGGCGAGAACGCGCTGGCCCCCCTCATCCAGCAGGCCACCACCTGGTCGGTGGGCGCCCTGGTCCTGCTCATCGTGTGCAAAGGCCTGGCCTACGGGGTGTCGCTGAGCAGCTTCCGTGGCGGCCCGACCTTTCCCGGCATGTTCATCGGCGCGGCCGGCGGGATCGCCCTTTCCCACCTCCCCGGCCTGCCCATGATCGATGGCGCCGGCCTGGGGATCGGCGCGATGACCGTGGTCATGCTGGGCGGGCTGCCGCTGACGTCAGTGCTGCTCACCCTCCTGTTCCTGCAAAGCGATGCGGTCAACCTGATATCGGTGGTGATCGTCGCCGTCGTCGTCGCATGGGTCGCCTCGACCAGGCTCTCACCATGGCTGGGGCAGCCGTCACCAGTTCCCAGCACCGCCCAGAACCCGGCCGCCCCGATGAGCACGAGCTGACCGGGCAATCCCGCTATGGAGGAAAAAAGCCCTGGGTTACGCGGCGATGCCGATCCCCAGGCGGCCAGCCAGCAGGCTGATGTAGGTGGCGACGTCGTCCGCCGGGCGGTCGGGCAGGCCGAACAGCACGCCACCCACGGGTCCAGAACCCGCAGGTACCGGTCATCAGGCAGGGAGGCGTCCCCGGTTCCGGGATGCGGCGCCTCGCGCCGGACCGGGATGTGCGTGTGCTCGGGAACCGCGAACGAGTCGAAGCCAGCCGCCTCGGCGGCTGCTGCCGCCCGGGCGGGCTGAATGCCGCGATCGCTGGTGAACAGAACAGCCCCATACCTCACAGGCGGTCTCCAGTCCCTCCAGCCGGACCCGGGGCCGTCCGCGCCCGGTACGGCTACAAAGTAGAACGCGTTTCAGTTGGTGACAACGCCGCGGCCTCAGCGGGGCTCTCCCCGATCGGGGCGATCACCACGCTGGCGGTGGGTGCCCGCAGGCCCCGGGCCACCACCGACCCGTGCCCGGCTCCTGCGGTGGCGGATCAGTTCGACGGCGGCTGGGATAAAGGAAACCAGGACGATCAGCGCGATGATCGGCAGCAGGTAGCGGTCGATGTCCGAGATCCTGGAGCCGAGCGCATATCCGGCCAGCGTGAGGCCCACCGACCACACCAGCCCCCCGATGACCTGCCAGATGGTGAAGGTGAGCAACGGGATCTGGATGGCTCCTGCCAGCGGATTGAGCGCCGTCCGGATGACTGGGATGAACCGGGCCAGCACGATCGAGCGGCGTACGCCGTAGCGGTTGATGAACGCCCGCGATCGCCGCAGGCCGCTGCGGATCCGGGGACGCCCGGGCCGGTCCAGCAGCGCATGCCCGGCCCGCCAGCCGATCAGGTAGCCCGTTTCCGCACCGATCAGCGCGCCGGCGGCAGCCGCCACCAGGACGACCGGCAGGCTGAGATGCACGGCAGAGCGGGTCTGGGTCGTGCAGAGCAAGCCGGCCGTGAACAGCAGCGAGTCGCCGGGGAGGAAGAACCCGATGAGGAGCCCCGTCTCCGCGAAGATGACCAGGAATATCCCGAGCGCGCCGGCGCTGGCCAGCAGGCTACGGGGATCCAGCACATTGAGCGCGACCGGGAAGTGTGGGGCTACCGGCATGTCGTCCTTCCAGCCCGGGGATGGCGCTCGGCTGATCTCTCACCTTCCCTGGCCCCGGCCAGTCCATGCGGGCACCCGCCTGGGTGCCCTGCGGTCCTGGACCTCGGGACTTACGTCTCTTGGGCGCCCGGCCCGCCATCACTGACGATCGGGTCATGGGGGGGACGCCGGCCAGCCAGGGACCTGCCATCGTGGTGGCAGGGCTGCGTAAGGACTACGGCAAGCTGCACGCGGTGGACGGCGTGAGCTTCCAGGTCCGGCGCGGTGAGATCTATGCCCTGCTCGGGCCTAACGGCGCGGGCAAGACCTCCACGGTGGAGATACTCGAGGGCCACCGGCGCCGGTCAGGCGGCGAGGTCCGGGTGCTCGGATTCGATCCGGGAGCCGGCGACCGCCACCTCCGGGAGCGGGTCGGGATCGTGCTGCAGTCCGGCGGTATCGACTCGGAGCTCTCGGTCAAGGAGATGGTCTCTCTCTATGCGGGCTTTTATGCCCGCCCGCGTGACGTGGCGGAAACGATCGAGCAGGTAGGCCTCACCAGTAAGCGCCGGGCGCGGGCGCGCACCCTGTCCGGTGGCCAGATGCGCCGGCTGGACCTTGCGCTGGCCCTGATCGGCGACCCGGAAGTGCTGTTCCTCGACGAGCCGACCACCGGTTTCGACCCGAACGCGCGGCGTGACGCCTGGGACATGATCGCCAGGCTGCGCCGCTCCGGGACGACCGTGCTGCTCACCTCGCACTACCTCGACGAGGTACAGCAGCTCGCGGACCGGGTGGGAGTCATGAGCCATGGCCACCTGGTCGAGGAGTCGACCCCGGACGCGCTCGGCGGACGGGATGTCGCGGGCACCGTGATCAGTTTCCGGCTGCCCGAACGGCTGCGGGCCAGCGAGCTGCCGGGTGGCCCGTGGGACCAGCCCACGGACCGGGCTGGCGAGTACACCATGCATACCGACGAGCCGACCCGGGTGCTGGCGGCCCTCACCCACTGGGCGGTGGAGCACGATCTCGAGCTGCCGCAGCTCACCGTGGTCCGGCCCTCCCTGGAGGACGTCTACCTGCGCATCACCGGCCAGGCCGGGGTGGGAGCCCACAATGGCGGCTGACACGGCGCACAAGTCCCGGCCCCCGCTGGTGCTCGCCCTGGGCCAGGTCCGCTACCAGCTGGTGGTGCTGCTGCGCAGCCCGCTGGGCTTCTTCCTGTCCATCGTGATCCCGCTGCTGCTGCTGGTATCCCTGAACGTCATCATGCCCGGCGGGCCGGTGGGCGGGCTTGGATACGCGCAGTGGCTCACCCCGGCGATGTGCGCGTTCTGCCTGCTCAACGCGTGTTACGTGACGACGATCACCAGCCTTGTGCTGGCCCGCGAGGAGGGCATACTCAAGCGCCTGCGCGGCACACCGCTGCCCGCCTGGACCTACCTCCTCGGCCGGTCCGGTTCCGCCCTCGTGACTTCGGCCGTCGCGTCCACGGTCATCATCGCGGTCGGCGTGGCGTTCTTCAGCGTGAGCATGGTCTGGCACGCGTTCGGCTACTTCATCGCCGCTGCCTTGCTGGGCATCGCCTGCTTCTTCCTGCTCGGTGTGGCGGTCACCATCGTGGTGCCCAAGAGCGAGACCGCGCTCCCGGTCGCGTTCGGCACGATGCTGCCGCTGGCGTTCATCTCGGACGTGTTCTTCTCGCCCAGTCACCCACCCGCATGGCTGCACGATCTGGCTTCCGCCTTCCCGGTCGCCCCGATCGCCCGGGCGATGGAGGACTCCTTCAACCCAGCCACCCAGTCCTGGCCGATGCCGGTCTCCGGGCTGCTGGTGGTCCTTGGCTGGTGCGCGGCGGCGATCGTAGTCATCGCGGTCGCATTCCGCTGGGAACCTGGTCCGGCGCAGGCCACCATGGGGCTGGCCCCGCCGCACCACTGGCTCCGCCGCTGGCACCGTGGGCAGTAACCGATCGCAGCCGTTATGCCCTATTTGGCGCAATGACCGGCGCCGGCCTTGATCTTCCCGGACAGCGGGGCCACGCGTAACGATTAGCCGGCTTTGTTCTCCCAGGCCCCCGGCGTTGCGGCAGAGCCGGTGCACATGACGCCGCTGATCGCGACGCTGCCCGAACGCGTGGTGAGCGGATACCCCGTGAACTGACCGGACCGGGCACGCGCGTCACGCTGGGGCACAGCGGCGACGGGCTAGTGGGGCGGGCTCGGGCGGGGTCTTGTCGCGCCGGGACTGGCCCCGGAGTGGGCCGAGGCCTTCACCCCCGGTGACTTGTGCAAGCCGCGCGGCAGCAGCGGATGCAGCTGCGTGTAGGCCAGCTGGGATGTCATCCACTCAAGCAGTGGCGGGATCAGGGCCCGCCCGGGGGGCCTCGTGTGCGCACCACCCGGCGCCAGATCCACCGTCCCGTTCGGCTGTCTCTCCACCCGCCACCCCTGGAAACCCCGGGACGCGGGGACGTCCGCCCGATCGGAGCTCCCCGCCCCCCGCCAGAAACTCGGGGGGCCGACGTCCCCCCGGAGCAGGGGCCACCCGCGGCGGGGCGTCCGACATCGCCTCCATCACTGCCGCGCCTAGGCCGCCCTGGGGATAGTGGTCCTCGACGATCACGAACCTCCCCTTGGTGGCGCGCGCGGCCTCGCGCAGCGCCACCGCGGCGTTCCAGTCGCTGCCCTGGGGCGCGAGCGGTGCGCCGACGCTGACGACGATGGCGCCGCGGCGCGCGAACCAGCTGCCGTCGCGCAGCACCGGGCGCGTGCCGCGTAGCGTTACCGGCACCAGCGGCACGCCG